>OJMK01002512.1_pt1 | contig 12466 bp, 6 predicted proteins | sample 1597201 | NCBI WGS metagenome assembly OJMK01 (sample SAMEA2452125, study PRJEB22498) | human gut metagenome | reverse complement strand
CTATGTCATCAAAAAAGAAAACCCCAATCCACCTGGAGGACCTTACTCCAGATGAAAAAGTAAAATATGAGATTGCGGAGGAATTAGGCCTTCTGGACCGAGTGATGCAGGATGGATGGAAATCACTTACATCCAAGGAAACCGGTCGAATCGGAGGGTTGATCACGAAAAAGAAACGGGAAAATGAAAAAAATGACAAAAGTATTACGAATGTTAATTAGTGTGAAGATTGTGTAATAAAGGTTGAAAAGGGAATATCCATTTGCTATAATCGAAAAACTGGAAAAAGAGTTAGCAGGTGAGGATATGAACGAAAAGATTAATGTTTTAGATACTCATAAAGAAAATGGGTTGACGGTTCATATAACAGACCGTTTGCCGGAGGATTTGACTCAGGTGTTCACGGCAAAGGTGGATTTGGACAAACGGGTTGCCACGGAGAATAATCACACGTCAACTCACTTGTTGCATTATGCTTTGCGGAAAGTGTTGGGAACGCACGTGGAGCAGAAAGGATCATACGTGAGTGACGAGTATTTGCGTTTTGACTTTTCCCATTTTCAGAAGGTGACTGACGAAGAGTTGGAGAAAGTTGCAGCCATAGTGAACCAGGAAATTCGTAAGAATTATCCGTTGGAAGAAAGTCGGGCTATACCTATCGGACAAGCCAAGAAAATGGGTGCGATGGCCATCTTCGGGGAGAAGTATGGGGATTTGGTTCGTGTGGTGAAATTTGGGGAATCTGTGGAATTGTGTGGAGGTACGCATGCCCATGCCACGGGTCAAATCGGGTTCTTCAAGATTATTTCAGAGAGTTCCGTTTCTGCCGGGGTTCGTCGTATAGAAGCCATTACGGCAGCGAAGGCGGAAGAATATATCTTGAATTATTTCAAGATGATGAAGGAAATTGATAGTATGTTTAAGTCTAACCGAGGTGTATTAGAGAATGTTAGAGAACTGTTGAACGAAAACGAGGGGTTAAAGAAAGATGTAGAGAAATTCACGCAGGAGAGTTTACGGATCATGAAAGAAGGGTGGAAGAACGAAAAGCGTGTAATCCGTGATATTAACATGATTGTGAAGACGGTTATGATGCCCCCGGCAAACGTGAAAGATATTGCTTTCCAGCTAAAAGGGGAGTTGAATAACCTCATTCTGGTGATTGGTGGTGTCTTTAATAATAAGCCTCATTTGACCGTGATGTTCAGCGATACTCTGGTGAAAGACTTTGGATTGCATGCCGGGCAGATCGTCAAGGATGCTGCTCAAGAAATTAAAGGTGGTGGTGGTGGACAACCATTTTTCGCAACTGCCGGAGGATCAAATCCTGAGGGGGTTAGTAAAGCTCTGGAAAGAGCGGAGAAACTGATTTTGGATAAAATTCATTAGTTTTTGGTACAAAATTTGTGTAGCCTTTTATATATTAATAAAAATTTATACATTTGTTTTGTGAAAAAGGAAGTGAACTAATTTGAGTATTACAATAAAAATTAAGACGAGTATGAAAAAAACATTAGGTTTTGTTGCCGTTGTTGCCTTATCTGGGTTAATAACTGTGTCCTGTTCTTCATTGAATAAAATGAAGAAACGTGCAGGAGAAATCACGTATTCTGTTACTCCGGAGACATTAGTGGCTAAAGGAGGAATGGTTGATTTGAAGATAGACGTAACTTTCCCGGCTAAATATTTTAACAAAAAAGTGGCTATTGAGGCTACCCCTGTATTGCGTTTCAAAGGAGGAGAGAAAGCTTATGAAATGAAAGCTATCCAAGGTGAGAAAGTTCAGGGTAATGCAGAAGTGATTCCTTACGAAGCTGGTAAGACCGTTTCTTACATGAGCCGTATTCCTTACGAGGATGCAATGAGACTTTCTGATTTGGAAATCGATATTACCGGGGCAAAAGGTGCCAAAACCGTGAAATTCGATCCGAGAAAAATTGGCGATGGTGTGATTGCTACTGAAACCTTGGTAGTAAATGCTCCTGCAACTTCAGTCGGAGAGGATAAATTCCAACGGATTATCAAGCAACAGGAAGAGGCTGCTATCTATTATTTGATTAACTCTGCAAACATTCGTTCTAAAGAAATGACTTCTGAAGAAATGAAAAAGTTAGAGGCTTACATCAAAGAAGCTGCAGCGAAAGAAAATATGAACTTGAACGGAATTGATGTTAGATCATACGCTTCTCCTGATGGTGCTTATGATTTCAACGAGAAATTAGCTAACCAACGTGAAAAGAGTTCTTCTACTTTCTTGAAAAAACAAATGAAGAAAGGTAAAGTTGATCAGTATAAAGACGAGAATTTCTTCAAGAATTTCGTTGTAGCTGAAGACTGGGACGGATTCAAGAAAGCTATGGAAGAATCGAATATTCAGGATAAAGAATTGATCCTTCGCGTATTGTCAATGCACTCTGATCCTGAAGTAAGAGAGAGAGAAATCAGAAATATCGCATCTGCTTTCGCAGTTGTTGCTGATCAGATCCTTCCGAAATTAAGAAGATCTTTGTTTGTTGTAAATACCGAATTGATTGGTAAGTCAGACGATGAATTGAAAGCTTTAGCTAAATCAAATCCGGCAGACTTGAATGTAGAAGAATTACTTTATTCTGCTACTTTGTTCGATAATAACAATGATAAATTAGCTATTTATGAGGCTTGTATGAAACAATTCCCGAATGACTGGAGAGGTTTCAACGATGCAGGTATGATTCAATTTGAAATGGGTAATATCGCTGCTGCTCAATCTAATTTCAATAAAGCTAATTCCATGTCAGCTAACAATCCAGTTGTTCAAAACAACTTGGGTGCTGTAGCTTTGAAAAATGGTGATTTGAAACAAGCTGAAATTTATTTTGGTGCTGCTACCGGTGCTGGTGACGAAGTAAACTATAACAAAGGTATCGTGGCTATCAAGAGCGGTGACTATACTGCTGCTGTAAATTATTTCGGTCAATGCAATTGCGTGAATGCTGCTTTAGCTAACGTGCTTGCTGGAAATAATAACGAGGCGTTGAAGAAATTGAATGCTGAAAACAAAGAATGTCCGATGTCTTATTACTTGAAAGCTGTTATTGGTGCTAGAACCAATGATGCAACTGCAGTAATCGAAAACTTGAGAAAAGCATGTTCTTTGGATGGTTCATTCAAACAATTGGCTGCAACCGATATGGAATTTGCTAAATTCTTTGAAAACAACGACTTCATTGCAATAACAAAATAATTATCTGTTAAGATATGCAAAAAGGCAACCATGCGGTTGCCTTTTTTATTTACCTTTTTTTTAACACATAGTTTTTTGCTGAATATATATCTTTGTATTCTAAAAATTAATGTGTTGACGCATGAGGAGTTTTGTAGGTATAATAATTATTATTCTTTTCGTTGCTTGTACTCGTAATAAAAGTGTGCAAGTATCGGGCCGGGTAGAGACAGGTGATACTGTTGTTTATTTTCAAGTAAACGATAGCCTTCATAAATTCCGCCTGGATGAGAAACATTATTTTTCCGGTAAAATAGAACTGGAAAAGGGTACCTATGCTCGTTTCATTCCTTATTCGATTCAAGTTTTTTTAACACCTGGAGAAGATTTAGAAATCAGTATGAATAACGTGAGGAATGTGTCCAATTCCTTGCAGTTTAAAGGTACATTGAGTGCAATTAATACTTATTTGAAGGAACAACAAAATCGATATTTCATTTACGATCCTAATTTATATAAACTGAATGAGAAGGATTTTGTGAATCGGATGCGGGAAAATATTAATACCAGTACCGTTTTGTTAGAGGCAAAGAACTTGGGAGAAGAATTCACGAAGCAAGAACGTGAACGGATCAGGTATCGTGTTGCAGAGCAGGCAATACATTATCCTCGTAGTCATGTTGCTTTTGATACATTGTATAAACCGGGAGTGTTGTATGATAATTTCGTGTCCGAGTTTGACATTAACAACGAGGATATGTTAGCTTTTGATTGTTACCAACGTTTTGTTTTGAATTATATTTATTACAAGGGACAAAATTTCAGTATGCGTCGCTTGGTTAATTATATCCGCTCAAATGTTAATAGTGTAAAGGTTCGGGATTATTTATTATCCGAGGTTGTTTATAATTATTTTCAGGAAAATGGGTTGAAAGATGCCGATTATTTATTGGCAGTATGTTGGAATGAAGTGTCTGATACCAGTAAAATGGTGAAGATAAAACAACTGGTAGATCGCTGGCGTAAGTTGTCTCCGGGGGCTACCGCTCCGAATATTTCTTTACAGGATAGTAACGGAAAGGCATTGTACTTAAAAGATTTGAGGGGTAAATTCCTATACATATCTGTTTGGGCTTCTAGCTATGGAGAGATGGATAAAGAGGTTCAGGCTGAGTGGAAAAAACTTGTCGAAGAGTATAAAGATAAGAATATTCTTTTTGCTACTTTTTGCATGGGACCTTCCCAATGGCTGGGACAAGTAAAGAATCTCCCCGGAGAACATTATGTCGTAAACAATACGTATGCATTCTATTCTCGCTATATGGTTACTGTAATGCCCCGCTATATGCTGATTGATCCGGAGGGGCGAATTGTCGATGTTGATGCACCGAAACCATCAAGCTCTGCTAAATTACTTTTAAGAAGTGTGGGGTTATAAATTTTTTTGTATATTTGTCCATGTTTACAGGGGGTAATATTGCTCGCTGTGATGTATGGTTTATTATAAGAGCTTGATAAAATAACAGATGAAATTTACATTCATGATAAGACATGAATGGGAGACAAAACTTATTTATTATGAAAAGATTTAGTTTATTTTTAGCACTTGCCACACTTTTGTTCTGTGCATGCGATAGTGATACTGTAAAAGTACGGGGAGAAGTAGAAGGACTGAACGGAACTGTAAAATTACTGGCAGAGATGCCGGGCGAACCGGGTTTGACGATTTTGGCTCAACAAGAGGTGAAAGATGGTAAAATAGATTTAAGAACAGATCAGTTTAAAATCCCGGGAAGAGTATGGGTTGATATTGATGGAAAGGCCACGGTTGAGGCTATTCTGGATACAAAAGATATGATCTGGATCAAAGGTAAAATCAAATTCCCGGATCAAATCGAAGCTGATGGTTCTGGTTTGATGGACGAGTACAAGGAAATCAAGAAGATGTACAAGGAAAGATTTGGTGAAGATATTGCCAAGATTGACAAGCGTATAGAAAAGATCAGTAAAAAAGAAAAACTTACCAAGGATGATGAAGTTATGCTGGGTATTCACCAGTTGCAAAAACAACGTTTTCTGAAAAAACAAGCCAATTGGACAAGAGATTTGATTGTTGCTAACCCGCGTAAAGAAATTTCTTTATTTTTGATTAAAGACCAGTTAGTGGATAGTTTGGATTTGCAAAAGAAACTATTTAACAAAATGACGGTTGAAAATAAAGAAAGTAACATTTACAAAGTGTTAGAGAGCAAACTAAAATAAAGCATAAAACCATTATAGTGGTTTTAATTTTCCCGTTTTTATTACTTAGTTGTTTTTTAGAGGTACCTTACCCGGGTACCTCTTTTTCATGATATTTTCTTTTCAAGTCATTGCATGATGAAATAAAAAATGCTATTTTCGCTGATTGTATATGGCAGCTTATGATTAAAAAAATAATAATCAGAATATTATCTATCATTATGCTTATCGCTTTTATCGCGGTGGTGAGCGTGCAATGGATTTGGATGAAATATAGTATGCGGGAAGGTGAGGCTCGTTTCACCTCAAAGGTGTACGATGTTTTAGGGAAGGCTGTTAATCTGGTTGAGCAAACTAATAATATTCGTCTTTTTAATGATTTGAAAGAACGCTACACGCAGGTGGAGGAAGTTATTTCTACGATGAATCATGCTCAGGATTCTGTATTGGCGGATGAAGATCCGGGTAATAACGAAATCTCTCTTTTTTCGCTTGCTTTCTCTAAAGGTAAAGTCGGAGAAGGGCAGGGGGGAAATATCTCTAGCATGTTGAGGATTTTCATGAATCCGGGAGGACGGATGGGCCCCGGCTATATCTTGGAAACGGACCGGGATAATAATATCCTTTATCAGGTGATGCGTTCTGCGACATCGGAGGCCGAAAGATTAGCCGATTCGTTGGAACGTCAGCGAATGATGGATCTGGTACGGGAGTTTGTGATTCGTTATTTGAGGGAGAAAGATCCGCAGATGGCGCAGGTGGAGAAACGTTTGGAGAACGTTGATTTAAATCCTTACTTGAAAGAGGAAATGATCAATACGGGAATTGATAACCCGTTCACGTGGAAGATTATGACCCGGGAGCAAATCGTACAATATATCAAGGAAAAGGGAACAAAAGGATTTTATTACGTGGAATTGTTCCCTAATGACCAGACCACGAAAGATGCTAACCTGTGTGTGATGTTTGACACGAAGGATTCTCTTTTCTATAATAATATGGGATGGATGTTTATCGCTTCGGGTTTTTGTATTATCGGTTTGATGAGCGTGTTTATTATTACGATCGTGATTATCATGCGGCAGCAGAAATTGTCTGTGATCAAGAATGATTTTATCAATAACATGACACACGAGTTCAAGACCCCGTTGGCAACGATTTCACTGGCCACGTCTGCTATTGAGAAAGAAAAGGTGTTGAACGATCGAACACAGATATTGAAGTTTAATTCAATGATCCGTAACGAGAACGAGCGGATGAATAAATACGTGGAAAGAATCTTGTTGCAGGCTAAGCTGGACCGGAGAGAAGTACATTTGAAAAAAGTTCCTGTAAACTTGAACGTGCTGGTGGATGAGGCCGTAGAACATTTCAGACTACAAGTCGAAGAGAAGGGAGGAGTTATTCGAGCCGAACTAGATCCGGAAGGTTATGTAATATCTGCGGACGAGGTACATATGCTGAATGTTGTCTGTAATTTGATTGATAATGCCATCAAATATTCCCATGATTCGTTGAATATATACATATACACGAAACAGGAGGGTAACCGTTTTATTATTGGAGTTCGAGACACGGGAATCGGAATTCCGAAGGAGGCGCAGGACAAGGTGTTCAAACGTTTCTATCGGGTACCTAGCGGGAACGTGCATAACGTGAAAGGGTTCGGATTGGGGTTGAGCTATGCAAAATCGATCGTGGAATTGCATGGCGGAGAGATCCAGTTAACCTCGAAGAAGAATAAGGGGACTCAAGTAGAGATTATTTTTAAAATGGAGAGTTGAAATAGTAAATATATAAATAAATAGATATGGGACATAAAATACTCTTGGTAGAAGACGATCCTTGTTTCGGGTCGGTTCTGAAATCTTATTTGGAGTTATCCGATTACGATGTGATACACTGCACGAACGGAGTCGATGGCTTTGAAGCATTTCGTAAGGAAAAGTTCGATTTGTGTCTATTGGATGTGATGATGCCCGAGATGGATGGTTTTACTTTAGGTAAGAAAATCCGGGAGCTGGACGTTACAGTACCTTTCGTGTATATCACCGCTAAAAGTATGAAGGATGACATGAAATTGGGTTACGAGATTGGGGCAGATGATTATATTGTTAAGCCGTTTGATTCCGAATTGTTGATCTTTAAGATTAAAGCTATTCTCAGCCGTTGCGAACATGAAGAAACGGAAGTGAAACCTAAATTGATAGAATTGGGAGCTTACTTGTTTAACACGGAGTTGCGTACGATTACAAAAGGTGATGAAGTTATTAAGTTGACCCCGAAAGAGTCTCGTTTGCTGGAATTATTATATTATCATCGGGATGGTCTGTTACAACGTGATAAGGCCTTGAATGAGATCTGGGGAGCCAGCGATTATTTCACGGCCCGTAGTATGGATGTTTACGTGACCAAGTTGAGAAAATATTTTAAAGATGATCCAGCGATCAAAATAGAAAATGTACATGGATCAGGTTTCCGCTTAATTTTGGAAGAGAAATAAATGTGAGACTACAAAAAGAAAAGTTGAGAATCAAATTCTCAACTTTTCTTTTTGTTTACTGAACGGTAACGCTTCCTGCGTCACTATTCGCTGAATATTGTGGAGCATAAATACATTGTAAGGTGGTAATGCCATCTTGATAAGTCCCACTTTGGGCAATCCATACCGTGTATTCGAACACGTGCGTGCCTTTGGGGAGGAAATCAAAGAATAAATTTGTTGCGACATCTGTGGTTTCTTGATAGTATCCAAGATTGTCTTGCCAGCGGTTACCAGATAGCTGTTCTGTGGGTTCGAAACATCCGGCTCTCAAATCTTTCAGATGTACGAATTGCATATCCTGATCATTGGTTACCGTGATACGGATACAAATTCGGTCTCCGACTTGTAACTCCTGTCCTACCAGTGGGGTAAGTGTATTGCCATTGGCATTTTCTTTCTGAATGAAAAGATTTTTCTTCACGGAGATACCACCTGAATGACTGGTAATCTTGTCTAATTTTTCAAAGTATTGTAAATATAGACCACCCCAACTTGTTTGTTGCTGTTTCTTTGAAAGGGTTACGTTCATCATCTTCGAGGTAATTTCTTTACTCGTGAAAGTTTGTTTGATGTAACCGAGTGTTTTTTCTTCCGGGGAAACATTCAGGTTCTTGTTTCCGAGTTTGATAGTCAGTTCTTCTTCTGATGCCAATTGATTATTTCCCGTGAGTAACAAGGCATAAATGGCGTCTACCGTACTTGGCGTTGATCCCCAGCTTTGGGTTTGTTTCTGCCGTAATAACCATTGTTTCATCAACTCCGTATCCATGGAATTTCCTTCGATCTCCCGGAAGGCGCTCATGATGGTCACGTGGGTTTGAATAGTGGAATTCGTGAACAGGGTAGAACGGTTGTTTGCCCAATACATTCCCATTTCGGGGGTTGTCGTGGAATATTCTTTCAGAGAACGGATAATTTGTTTGGCAATATCCGTTTTACCGTAACGTTGCATAGCGATGGCAGTTAAGGCTTTTTCGTAAAGAGAAAGTTTTGTCCATGACGTTTCCAGTTGGCCGAGATAATATTTATGTGCCTCCAGAGCCTCTGTCAGTGGAATATCTCTGTATGCGCTACGTGTGTACAAGTACAAGATTTGAGAATATCCGGCTGTCTCCACGTGTTTGTAGGATTCCTGTATTTGTTTATCCAGGAATTGTAATGCCTTGATTTGCATCTTTTTCACCTGTTCCGGGTGACTTGTGACGTTTAAAGAGACAAGTCTTGCCATAGCTTCCAGCACGTTTTCTGTCATGAAGGTACTGGAATTAAATCCTTTAAACCAAGACCATCCGCCATCTTCATTTTGCAGTTCGGCAAGTTTGTTGATCGCTTGTTGTGAGATGTAATTTTGGCGATTAACATCCAGAAGTTCTCCTAATGAATGCATCTGTTGAGTTTCATTCTGGGCATCGGTTACCCAGGGAGAAAGTTGCAATAGGATAGATTTCAATTCCGGGTTCTTTTCTAACGGAGAGGTTAGGGTGGCATCTGGTTTTTGCATCCACTGCTGGATGGTATTTGTGATCTGCGGGTTTGCGTTGGCAATGGCCGTGGCAAGTGTACTGACATAATAGGATGCCGTGATTTCGGTCACGTTATCTGTTTGTGGAGTGTTTATAGTCGGTAGAGCTAACACTGCATACCATATCGGGTTTGCCGTGAGTTCCAGGGTCAGGCGATACGGGGTGACACCTTTCGGGGCATTCAGCTTGAATGTTTGTTGGCCTTGTTGACTCGTGAATATGGGTAGTGTCTGGGTGACTAAAGTTGCGTTAGGAACCACGGGCAGTACGTGCTGTTCTCCATCACTGAATTCTGAAGAAGAGGCAACAATGCGACAGCCGAGTAAATCTATGTTCTCCGGGGCGGTAAATTCAAAGTTGACGGTTTGATTTTCCTGTGCCTTCACGTTAAACGTTACCTGCTGTTTGCTGATCACAGCATTGGTTGAGGGAACGAATAACTCAAGGTAGGCTTCTCCTTGCTGTATTTCCAACGAGAGATTATTAATTGTGGCTTGTAATACGACTTTATCCCCTGTACGTACGAATCGTGGTAAGTTCGTGTTAACCATGAATTTCTTACTTGTAACGACGAGTTTTTCAATTTGTCCGAACTGCATGGTCGGTGTGTGTGCCAGAGCCATGAATTTCCACGTGGTGGTTGATTCCGGTACTGTAAATTTAATGACCACGTTACCGGTTGAATCTGTCAAGAGTTGAGGGAAGAAAAAGGCTGTTTCTTGGAAATTTTGCCTGATTTCCGGGCTGGCAAGTTCGCCGGTTACAAAGGCCTCGTCCCTGGATTCTTTAAAAGAAGATATTCCTCTGATGTAGAGTTTCGGGTCGGAATTACTTAAGTTGGAAACTCCTGCTACTTTTCCGAAAGCAACAACCGCTACGTCTTCTGTCGTAGATTCTTCTGCTAAGGCTCCCGGTACTCCATCGTATCCTCTTACCATGATCTGTGCCTCGTTAGAGAATCCAAACTGATTTAGGCCATATAGATTTAATACATCATATTTAAATCTAGGGACATTTGCCCATTTGATGTGTTCGCTTAAATAACCGTTTAGCGGATAGGTGGTATATCTCCATCTGGGGGGCATGCTATAAGTGGAGTAGACAGGATTGAAGTTCCAGTGATGTGAACGAATTTTATCCAGCGAGACATCGTACATTCCTGCCATCATTTCCGCAATAACGGCTTTCCCTTGTTCGGTTTTGATAATGAATGACCATTCTTCCTGTTGTCCGGGAGTAAGGTGATCTCGGAATGTTTTCGTGGTAATATCCAGTTGTTTGCTTGTTTCTTTACGAGTTAAAGTAATGTTTTCTAGGAAGAATTTGTCATCCTTTATGTAACTGATAAAGACTTCAGCTGTTGGACCGTAAGTTTCCTTGTAAGGGATAGACAAGGTTGTATTGGAATTATTCAGCATGAAGCGTTTGCGTTCCATGAATTTCTGATTGGAATATACCTCATATAACACGTACACCTCTCTAGCGGACGAACCCACCAGAATTTTGGCATCTTCACCGGGAGTACATTCCGTTTTCTCTTGCACGCACCAATAGTAAGTCGGATAGGGAGGACGTTCGTCTTGCGTGGAATAAAGATAGACGATTCTTTGGTAAGTAATATCTTGATCGTTCCCTGTCCCTGCAAATTTCAACAGGTATGCACCGGAAGGTAAGGATGACAAGTTCATTTCCAGTTTTTTGTCTTCTCCGGTAGTGAACGTTCCTTCTCGAACTTTTTTGTCAATGGGTAGATTCCCTTCGTCATATTGCTCTCCTAATTTCTGTAACGGTTTAAGAGAGAACAGTTCGTATGTGATATTTTCTGTCAAGGGATAACCGAGTTGATTTTGGGTTGTAACCAGAATCTTACTTGGAAGATCTTTATTGATTTCAGGGGTTATGAGGGAGTTTAACTGATAACGTTGATTTGTGATGATAATCGGGTATTGCGCCTCCTGAGTTTCCCCGTTGGACGTTGTAACCGTGACGGAAACGGTATAAGTATTGAATCCTCTGTATATTGCAGGAGTATTGGGAGCTTCTTTCGTTTGGAAAGAGATCTCAAATTCTCCTTTTGTATTCGTTTGTGTTTTTCCTGCTGCAATCGTATTTTCCTGGAGGCCCCAATCAAAAGTACGGGTTTGGATGGTGTAGGTAACCTTGCTATTTTCGATGTTGACTCCGGAATAAGTTTTGGCAATACCGGAAACGGTAAGCCGGTCCCCTAATTTATAGGCATCCTTCAGTGGGTTAAACGTGATCTCGAATTTTGGACGTTTGTATTCTGCTACGGTGATCATTTGTCTACCTCCATCAGTAGAGATGATAAACATACCATTCAACACTTCTTTGGGCAAGGAGAACTTTCCGGCAAAGGATCCGAACTTGTTTGTCCGGACTTCTTGTTTTGCGATAACCTGTTGATTCACGTCTTGTAAAGTTACCGTATAGTTTTTTCCGACAATCGCTTTGGACGCATCTTGGGTGGATTCCCAACTGATGCCGCTGAAATATACTATTTGTCCGGGACGATATATTGCCCTGTCCGTAAAAAGGTTTACCGAAGATAATTGGGCATCGGTACGACCAATGTATTGGTAGGGAAGGCGGTTTATTGTACCATGATTATCTTCTCCCAGGGTAACTTGATAATAATTGTCAGGATTGGATTCATTCAACGTGGCAATCCCGTTTTTGTCGGAAGAAAATTCTCCTGCGAGACTGTACTTTTGTCCGTTTCTCTTGTAGATTTTTACTTTTGCTCCTTCGATGGGTTTCCCGCTAATGAGATCACAAACGAGGACATTATAAGTTGTTTCTCCCGTTTTGCGGGCAATGGTAGATAGACGACTGGAACTGAAATAGGATGAGTCCGCTTTGGAATTATTTGCGTAAGACACGGTTAACTGGTAACGTCCCGTGTTAGGTACGGGAAGTCGTAGAATCGTGTCCTGA
>OJMK01002503.1_pt1 | contig 12490 bp, 9 predicted proteins | sample 1597201 | NCBI WGS metagenome assembly OJMK01 (sample SAMEA2452125, study PRJEB22498) | human gut metagenome | reverse complement strand
ATATTGTAATAATTTTTATCAATAATGGTATTTATGGCATGACAGGAGGTCAAATGGCTCCTACAACTTTAGAAGGTATGGTAACTTCCACTTGCCCTTACGGACGAAATGTCGAACTCAATGGATATCCATTAAAAATTTCTGACTTAGTAGCCCAACTTGACGGGGCTTGTTACGTGACTCGTCAAAGTGTACACACTCCTGCTGCTGTAAGAAAAGCGAAAAAAGCGCTTCGCCAAGCATTTGAAAACTCAATGAACCATAAAGGTGCATCTTTGGTCGAAATTGTATCTACTTGTAACTCCGGCTGGAAAATGACTCCAGACCAGGCCAACAAATGGATGGAACAACACATGTTTGAAAAATATCCGTTAGGGGACCTGAAAAATGAATAATCTGTAAAATCAGCAAGTGTATGAAAGAAGAAATTATCATAGCCGGATTCGGCGGACAAGGCGTACTTTCGATGGGAAAGATTCTTGCCTATTCGGGGTTGATGGAAAATAAAGAAGTAAGTTGGATGCCATCTTATGGACCCGAACAACGTGGCGGCACAGCTAATGTAACAGTTATACTCAGTGATGAACGAATCAGTTCTCCTGTACTAAACACATTTGATATAGCAATAATACTGAATCAACCTTCTCTCGACAAATTCGAAAGCAAGGTCAAGCCAGGGGGGATACTTATATACGACGGATATGGTATCCACCATGCTCCTACTCGTAAAGATATAGAAATATATAGTATAGACGCAATGAATACCGCCATTGAGATGAATAATTCCAAGGCCTTTAATATGATTGTTCTCGGTGGTTTATTAAAAATAAGACCAATGGTTACTCTTGAGAATGTATTGCTCGGACTCAAGAAGTCTCTTCCGGAGAGACATCATAAGCTTATTCCCATGAATGAACAAGCAATAAAAAAAGGTATGGAAATCATAAAGAGAGTTTAATAAAAAACTTTATTCATAAGAAAAGGAATGCCTTCAAAAGAACGAACTCTAAAAGCTAAAAAACTTTTAGAGTTCGTTCTTTTGAAGGATAGCTTCTACTTAAAACTACATGAATCAAATATTCAGAGAAGAAATCCTTAATTATAACAATAATATGAATTAATAAAAATACCGTATTCAAATGATGTTTATGAAACAGTATTATTCCCTTTTTTCTCTTAATTATTGCATTCTCTCTACGTTTTTCACACCCTTTACAGTCTTCAGTTTTTTAATCAATGAATTAAGAGCAGTAATATCATCAACCATCACTGCTATATGGCCTTGAAACAGCCCATCATTCGAATCAATCGATATATTTCTCATCGATATATTTTTCTCTTTCGATATAATCGATGTTATATTAGTCACAATCCCTATATCATCATGACCGACTACCCGTAATACAGTTACATATTGGGAACCTTGTTTTCCCGACCAGCGAGCTTTTACCACTCTATAACCAAAACGTGTCCGCATCTCTGTTGCATTAGGGCAATCAACTCGATGTATTTTTATAGTACCTTGAGTAGAAACAAATCCAAAAATTTCATCTCCATATATTGGATTACAACATTTCGATAACTTATACTCAATACCCTTCAAATTCTGATCTATAACTAAAACATCTTCTTTCGTTGCATCCTCTTCTCTATATGGCTGTACATAATTTTCGGCCGTCCGCTGTTCTGTCGATTCTTCATTTTCTTTACGTTCCAACTCTAAATAACTATCAAATACAACGTTTACATCTAAATGCTCAGATGCCAGAGCATAATAAAAATCGGTGACAGTTTTAAAACCTAACTTTTTGATGAGTCTCATCATCAAAGCCTCATCCATTTCTATCTTACGATTTTTAAACCGACGTTGCAAGAGTTCTTTTCCAAATTCGGCTTCCTTAAACTGAGATTCCTTTAGAGCTTGCTTTATTTTCACTCGAGCTTTTGACGTTGAAACAATATTCAACCAATCTTGTTTAGGAGATTGTGCCGGAGATGTCAAAATCTCTATTGTATCGCCACTCTTCAATTCATATCGAATGGTCTGGTTCTTTCCATTAACAATTGCGCCAACACATTTACTGCCCAATCCAGTGTGAATAAGAAAAGCAAAATCGAGTATTGTAGCGCCCTTAGGTAATTTATACAAATCACCTTTTGGTGTAAATACAAATACCTCCTTATCGTAGAGATCCATTTTAAACTCTTTCATAAGTTCCATAGGACCACTCTCTGCATTTTCTAAAATATCCCGGACATTATTCAGCCAATCATCTAGTCCATTTTCACTTTTAATTCCTTTATATTTCCAATGTGCCGCCAATCCCCTTTCAGCTATATCATCCATTCTTGCGGGCCAAATACGGTTATATGTAAAGACTCATATCCATTGCTCTTTGGTATAGATAACCAATCTTTCAACCGTTTTGGATTAGGCTGGTACATATCTGTAACAATAGAATAAACTTTCCAACAGTCAGCTTTTTCCTGACTCTCCGGAGTATCTAATACAACTCGAATAGCAAACAGGTCATATATATCTTCTATATCAGCCTTTTGCTTCTTCATTTTATTCCAAATAGAATATATCGACTTAGTTCGTCCTTTTATTTCAAATTTAAGTCCGGCTTCTTCAAGCTTTTTTTTCACGGGTTCTATAAACTTGTATATATATTGGTCTCGAGCCCGTTTAGTTTCTTTCAGTTTATGTGCTATTTGATCAAATATCTCCCGATTGGTATATTTCAAAGACAAATCTTCTAATTCAGATTTTATCGAATAGAGACCTAATCGATGAGCCAATGGGGCATATAAGTAAGAAGCTTCACAAGCAATGTCTTCACGGAATTTTTGATTGGGATGATGATTAATCATTCTCATCAAACAAAGTCTATCAGCAATCATAATAATAATTACCCTTACATCTTCGGCAAATGTCAGCAATAACTTTCTGAAATTTTCACTCTCTACCGTAGCCTGCTTTGCATACAAGCTATTGGCTTTGATAAGACCTTTGATAATTTTTGTTATATCACTACCAAACTCCTTCTCTATCTGAGCCATTGACAAGAATTCACTGAGAGCTACATTATACATCAATACTGCAATCAATGTACTCCTTTCCAGGCCGACTTCTTTCGATAAAATCAATGCTGTATTGATATTCCTCAATAATATATTTATTCCATATTTATCCCGTAAATAATTACCCGACTCTATTGCTCCTGCAATCCACTTACGTATACGTAAAAAATCTGTTGCACCAACTAAAGTCCGAGAGGTTCTAATCAATGTTCTATATGCAACGATAAACTCTTCTTTCTCAGCTTTTGTAAAATATGTATTTTCTACCATAATCACTTATTTTTGCGAAATACATCTCAAATATATATTTTTTAGATGTACAATGTTATTTTTTAATGATGTTTTTGTAAATTTGGATGTTCTTGAAGCTACAAATTTTATTTCTAAAACATTATACTATGCTTACACAACAAGATTTAAAACTCCTAGGCCAAAAAGGAATCTCTGAATCTCAAATAGAGGCTCAACTCGAATGTTTTAAGAAAGGATTCCCTTTTCTCAACATACAATCTGCTGCCACTATTGGTAATGGGATTCTCTCTATAGATGAAAATGAAGCTGAAAAATATCTGAACATATGGAACAATTATTTGGAAAAGAACCACAAAATAGTAAAATTCGTTCCAGCATCTGGCGCTGCCAGTCGTATGTTTAAAAATCTTTTTGAGTTTTTAGGCGCATCATATGATACTCCGACTAATAATTTTGAAAAAAGTTTTTTTAAGCAAATAAAATCCTTTGCCTTTTATTCCGATCTGAATGAGACCTGTTTGAAAAATGAAGGAAAAGATATTGATAAGTTACTCGTTGAAGGCAAATATAAAACTATCATTGAAAACTTATTATCAGAGAATGGAATGAATTATGGAGCCTTGCCAAAAGGTATGCTAAAATTCCATCATTACCCACAAACGGACCGCACAGCTATGGAAGAACATCTTGCCGAAGGTGCCCTATATGCTCGAAACAAAGCAGGCAATGTAAATGTCCATTTCACGGTCTCTCATGAACATTTACCCTACTTTCAAAAATTAGTTATCGAAAAACAGCCTGAATATGAAAAGGAATATGGTGTAAAATATCATATCAGTTTCTCAGAGCAAAAGCCTTCGACTGATACTATCGCCGCTGATATGGATAACAAACCATTTAGAGACGATAATGGTAATCTGGTATTTCGTCCGGGTGGACATGGAGCTCTTATCGAAAATCTAAACGACATAGACGCAGACATTATATTCATAAAAAATATAGACAATGTGGTTCCTGACCGTCTAAAAGAGACTACTATTAAATATAAAAAAATTATAGGTGGAGTACTTATCTCGTTACAAGAAAAAATAGATAGATATACTGAATTATTGGAAAGTGGTAAATACTCAATCGAAAATCTCAGGGAGATAATTGCATTTTTACAAAGTTCCTTATTTATCAAAAATCCAGAAACCAAACATCTTGAAGATAGCGACTTAGCCATTTATCTGCTCAGAAAACTAAAACGTCCTATCCGAGTATGTGGCATGGTTAAAAACGTTGGAGAACCAGGAGGTGGTCCTTTCCTCGCATACAACCAAGATGGAACTTATTCTTTACAAATTCTTGAAAGCTCCCAAATAGACATGAATAACCCTGAATCAGTTGCACTATTTAAGTCGTCTACTCACTTCAATCCGGTCGATTTAGTATGTGCCGTAAAAAACAGGAAAGGTGAAAAATATAATTTACCCCAATATGTAGATAATAATACTGGCTTCATTTCTTTAAAATCAAAAAATGGTAAAGAGTTGAAAGCTCTTGAATTACCTGGACTGTGGAATGGTGCCATGTCTGATTGGAATACTTTATTTGTGGAAGTACCTATTGCAACATTCAACCCAGTAAAGACAGTCAATGATTTGCTACGAGAACAACATCAGTAATATATTCACAAAAAATGACAAAGCCGGGATTAAAAAATCCCGGCTTTGTCATTTTTTGTGAAACTTTTCTGAACACTTGACCTACTTCTGAATATTAGGTTCTTCCAATCCATATCCACATTTTTTATCTTCTCGTTTCAATAAAAGAGCAACAAACAAGGCGGCAACTCCAAAACCTGTAAATATATACATCGGTAACGTATAATCATAAGCAGATGTTCCCACCTCTCCGTCCAATCGACAATAAGTATTCAATACCCATCCTATCAAAGCAGGAACACCCATCAGCCCCCAGTTTTGCACCCAAAATATCAAAGCATAAGCAGTACCCAATTGCTTTTCAGGGATAACCTTCGGAACAGAAGGCCACATAGCCGAAGGAACTAAAGAAAAAGCTACCCCTAACACTATCATCAAAAAAGTAGCGAACCACCATTCATTCAATAATGGCAATGCAAACAAAAAATGCACTGCAATCAGCATCATTGCTCCAATAATCATAATCGTTGCACCTTTTCCCTTACGATCATACAAATTACCGAAAAACGGAGTTAAAAATAACGTCCCCAAAGGCAATAAAGCAGGTATCATTCCAGCCAAAGAAGCATCTACTTCATATTTGTTAACCATTAAGTCTGTTGCATATTTCAAAAATGGGAATACAGCCGAATAGAACAAAACACATAAAAGAGCTATCAACCAGAAACCTTTATTTGCGATTACCAAAAATACATCTTTTGCTCTAAAAGGTTCCTCCTGTTCCATATTCTCTTCATTTTGCTGCTCGTCAAACTTACGGTCAATAAAAGTATAAATAAAGAAACCTACTGCTCCGATACACAGCATAACCAAACAAAGTAAAAGTGGAGCTGGAATATCAGGCTGAATGGAACCATCAGGCATAGTTGTTCCAAATAATTTAGCAAAAGGTATAGTTACCGACATTGCCAACATTGTACCCAAACGGGCTGTAGCCATTTCAAGTCCCATCGCCAATGCTAATTCTTTACCTTTAAACCACTTTACAATAATCTTTGATACTGTAATACCGGCAATTTCTACTCCCACACCGAAAATAGCATATCCTACAGCAGCAAGTACTACCTGAGATTTCATACCCAATATTGTACCATCTATCGTTATATGACCGGCAATAGCACAATATTTTAGAGCACAACCAATCACCATCAATATACAAGCACTCATTCCTGTAAACCGGACACCCATTTTATCAAGGATAATTCCTCCAAAAATAAGCATCAACAGAAATACATTAAACCAACCATAAGCACTGGTAAAGATACCATAATCCATACTATCCCAAAGTAACTGTGCCTCAAGCATTGGTTTTAAAGGGACCACGATGCCGTCCCGGGAGTTTTTGTAAGCCTGCTGCACCTTTTCGTCGGCGCGGTTCACGGCGTTGGCGCTGGCGATCTGGTTTTCCAAGATCTGCTTTGCCACGGCCACCGCCTTGAAAAAGCAGGTGTCCTGATCCTCTTTGGAGTCCCACACCGGGTTAAAAAAGCCAATGGCATCGCACAGGCTGTTCTGCTCGCCGGTGTTATCGTTGAGGTCCAGCGGCTGGATGAAGTTCTCGTCAATAAGCCGGGCCTGACGCTCACCCACAAGGCCGGGGCCGAGCACCCGCCACAGCAGGCCGAGGGCCGCATAGGGCACGCCATTGGGGCGGTACTCCCGGGGCTCCTGATGGTGGTCGAACATACCAAAGCCCACATCGTACACGATGCCGTCAAAATCATCCGGCACCACAAAGCCGCGGGTGATCTTGATGTCCGGGCGCAAAATTTGCAGCAGGGCAGTGGCAAACACATCGTCGGCGTGGAACTTGCCGGCGTGGGTGAAGCCGTTTGCAGGAATTTTCATAGATGTACCTCGTTCCCAATAAAATGTCTGGCAACAGTATAGCACACTTTGCAGAAAGGGACAACGAAAAGCCCCGGAACGGGCACGCCATTCCGGGGCTTTTTGAGCGTATGCTTACTTTTTCTTTGTGGTGCGTGCCTTTTTAGCGGCAGGAGCGGCGGGCTTTTGGGCCGGGGTGGTCTCCGGCTCGCCCAGAGCCAGAATGCTGCTCAGTTCCTTCTGAGCTGCGGCATTCGTGGCATCGGTGGTGGCCAGCACGTCGGCGTAGAACTGCTCCATGCCCTCGCGGGTGGAGAAGGTGGCAACGTACATCTGGTTGCCCATGGCGCCGCTCAGCGCGTCCGGCATGCGGTCCACCATGCGCATGTTCTGCTGGTACTTCTGCATGATCTGCTCGTGGCTGTACACAAAGTGCTTGCCGTCGCGGCGGCCTGCAAACGGGCAGTAGAAGTGCTCGCCCACCGGCATATCGGTGCCGCCAAAGGCGATCATATCCGCCCAGATCTTGTAGACGTTGGTGGAGCGGGCAAAGTTGATCATGTCCGGGGTAAAGCCGCCGCAGGGGCGCATGTTGACTTCCAGTGCCACGATCTGGCCCTTTTTGCCCATACCGGCCTGATTCTCGGTCATGCGGAAGAACTCAAAGTGGATGAAGCGGCTCTTCACGCCAAAGCTCTTGACGGCGGCACGGCCTGCAGCGCGGGTGTCCTCGGGCAGGTCCTTGATGATGTAGTAGATGGAGTTGTCGTTGTCGTTGACGATATCCATGATGGACATGGGGCTGACGTTGCCGGCCTCAAAGATGGGGTTGCCGTTGGCATCGATGATGGCATCGTAGCTGTTCACCTCTGCCCGGACGAACTCCTCCATGATGTAGGAGACGTCCGGGTGATTCTTGGCCTTGCAGGCGAGGAAGGTCTTCAGCTCTTCGTCATTGGACAGCTTGTGGGTATCGGATGCGCCCACGCCGTTATCCGGCTTTACCACCACCGGGTAGCCCACCTCATCGATGAACTTCCGGCAGCCCTCGTAATCGTCCACCATGTGGTAGCGTGCGGTGGCGATGCCGGCCTTCCGGTAATACTCCTTCATCTTGCTCTTGTACTTGATGCGGGGCATATCGGAGGTCTGGAAGCCGGAGGTGATGTGGAAATCGGTGCGCAGGGCTGCGTCCCGCTCCAGCCAGTATTCATTGTTGGACTCCAGCCAGTCGATGCGGCCATACTTGAAGGCAAAAAAGGCCACGGCGCGGTAGACCTCGTCGTAGTTTTCCAGACTGCCCACCTTGTAGTACTCGTTCAGGCTGTCCTTCAGCTCTGGCTTCAGCTCATCGTAGGGCTGGTCGCCGATGCCCAGCACATTCATGCCGTTGTTTTTCAGCTCACGGCAGAACTGCCAGTAGTTGGTGGGGAAGTTGGGCGAAATAAAAATGAAATTCTGCATGGTTTTATGATTCCTCTTTCCTCTATAAACCTCTATAAAGGCGGCCTCGCCCTCTCCGTCCGCTCGCAAAGCTCGCGTCCACCTCGTTCCCCTTTCTGTCGCTTGCGCGACATCTTCCCCCGACCGGGGGAAATCTGTCAAAGGGAGAGGCCTTGGCAGTACGGCAAGGCCTTTTGGTTTTGCCAAAGGCTCCCCCTTTGGGGGAGCTGTCACCGAAGGTGACTGAGAGGGCGAGCCATTTTACTCGCCCAGAATATACGGCATGTAATATGCAGTCTGCTTATACCACCAGTTCCAGTCGTGGTTCACATCGTGGCCCCACAGGTCTACCCAGATGGGGATGTTCTTGGCCTCGAAGATGCGCTTGAGGAACCATGTGGTGTCCGGCTGCTCCCAGTCGCCCTGACCGCAGCAGATGACCGCCTTCTGGCTGCGGAACAGCTGCATGTAGGGGTGATCCTCCGGGAAGTTCTTCATGTAGTCCACGGGCGAGTTCATGTACACCAGCTCGTCCATATAATTGCCGAAGCCATAGTGGGCCGTGTAGATGCCGCTGAGGGCCAGACAGCCGCAGAACACATCCGGGCGGCGCAGGTACAGGTTGACCGCATGGGTAGCGCCCAGACTGCAGCCAAAGGCAATGACACCGGGCAGGTCGTCCCAGCCGTTGCGCTCCTTGGCCAGATACTGGATCTTGGGCACAGCCTCCTCCACGATATAGCGCAGCCACTGCTCATAGCGGCGGATGCGCCAATAGGGGTCACCCTGCGTGTCGGACCAAGTCTCCTTGTCCATGGTATCAATGGAGATCACCATGATCTTACCAGCATCGATCCACGGGGCAAGGGTGTCGGCCATGTGGAAGTTCTCAAAATCGAAGAAGCGGCCATCCTGACAGGGGATGTACAGCATCGGGCGGCCTGCGTGGCCGTAAATTTTGCACTCCATGTCGCGGCCCAGCGCCGGGCTGTAGTCCTTAAAATACTGCATTTCCATGGTGTTTCCTCCTTTTAGGGTTTACTCCTCCACCTCATACATCAGAGTATGGAACATAAAGGGCAGCTGTTTTTCCCAACTGGCTTCGCTGTGGGTGCCGCCGGGCACGATGCGGCTGGTAAGGTGGATGCCCCGGGTCATGACCTTTGCGCACATCTCTGCAAAGCCGCAGCGCGTCCCGTCGTGGTTGCCCATCTCGCGGGAGCCGTAGTCCATGTACAGCACGGTGCCCGGCTCCAGCTTTGCGCGGCCCACAAGGCCGGAAAGCTTTTCCGGCGACACCCAGATGGACGGCGACAGCGCCGCCGCACGGCTGAAAGTGTCGTTGTACTGCAAAAGGGCGTACAGGCTCATCAGGCCGCCCATGCTGCTGCCGCCGATGAAGGTGTGCTCCCGGTCGGGCAGGGTGCGGAAGTTGCGGTCGATGAAGGGTTTGAACCGGTGGATATACCAGCTCATGGTGGCCTGACCCGTGCCGTCGAAGTGGCCGAACTGCGGGTCGTCGAACCGGTAGGGCGAATACTCCACCAGCCGTTCGTTGTTGGCTCCGGCGTTGCACTCCACCGCCGCCACGATCAGAGGGGTGTCGGTGTAGTCCAGATAATCGGCCACGCCCCAGCTTTTGCCAAAGGTGGCATCCTCGTCAAAAAAGACGTTCTGGCCGTCGAACATATACAGCACCGGATACCGGCGGTCGGGGTCAGCTTCATACATCGTGGGCAGATAAACATATACTCTGCGCTGCTCGGTGCCGTTGACGGCAGGGTAGCTCACGCTCCATTTTTTGACCATGGGTCCATTCCTCTCAATCTTTCCCGCACGCCTGCCGCAATGCAGGCCGCTGTTCTGTTTTCAGTTTAGCACTGCAGGGCACAGAAAGCAATTGCGCCGGGAAATTTTGGAGGTTTGACGGAGAGGGCGAGGACGTTATCCTAATATACGGCAAACGCCGCCGAGCGGAGGCCTGGCGGCGTTTGCTGCTATTCTGAATAAAAAGGTTCTCTCCGGAGAATCGGGATCAGTTCTTTTTCTCAACAGGCACGATCCAGCCCTTGGTATCGGGGATCTTGCCCCACTGCATACCGGTCATGGTGTCGTACAGCTTCTGGGTGACAGGGCCGATCTTGCCGTCGCCGATGTAGGCGTGCTCGCCCTTCCAGACCAGCTCCTTGACGGGGGAGACGACAGCGGCGGTACCGGTGCCGAACACCTCTTCCAGCTTGCCTTCGCGGGCAGCAGCCATGATGTCGGCAATGGCGATCTTGCCCTCGACGACCTCATAGCCCCAGTCCTTCAGCAGCTCGATGCAGCTGCGGCGGGTAACGCCGGGCAGAACGGTGCCGACGGTAGCAGCGGTGTACACCTTGCCGTCGATCTTGAACATGATGTTCATGCTGCCGACTTCCTCGACGTACTTCTTCTCCACGCCGTCCAGCCACAGCACCTGAGCGTAGCCCTGCTCCTCAGCCAGCTCGCCGGCCTTGATGGAAGCAGCGTAGTTGCCGCCGCACTTGGTGAAGCCGGTCAGGCCGGGAGCGGCACGGATGTACTCGTCTTCCACGTAGATGCGGACGGGGTTGATGCCCTCGGCATAGTAAGCGCCCGAGGGAGCGCAGATGATGCAGAAAATGTAGTGCTTGGAAGCGTGCACGCCCAGACCCACGTCGTTTGCAAACACGAAGGGACGGATATACAGGGAAGCACCGTCGGAATGGGGCACCCAGTCACGGTCCACATCCACCAGCGTCTCAACGGCCTGAATGTAGTCCTCCACAGGGATCTTGGGGATGCACAGACGGTCGGCGGAGTCCTGGAAACGCTTTGCGTTGCAGTCCGGGCGGAACAGCTGGACGGTATCATCGGCCGTGCGGTATGCCTTCATGCCCTCAAAGATCTCCTGAGCGTAGTGGAACACGACAGTAGCCGGGTCCAGTTCAAAGGGGCCGTAGGGGACAATGCGGGCATCGTGCCAGCCTTCGCCCTCGGTGTAATCCATCACGAACATATGGTCGGTGAACTTCTTGCCAAAACCCAGATTGCTCTCGTCAGGCTTTGCCTTCGGAGCAGTGGTACGGGTGATCTTGATATCCAACATGATTTATTTTCCCTCTTTCCTGATCTCGGGCGCAGCGAGTGAAAACGCGCCCGCAAACACCGAATGTTGTTTTCTATTATAATAATATGAATGTGATTTACAAGGAAACGAAAAATCTTTCATCTTTGGACAGGTTAAGTTGCGCTAAATTGCCTGCTTTTCCATGTGCAAACTGCCCAAAATATGATACAATGAGGGCATAAGCCGGATCTTACAGGCTCAGAAAGGAGCTTTTGCACAATGATAAAAGGTGTTATTTTTGATATGGACGGGCTGATGTTCGACACCGAGCGCATCTGGGCCACCCTGTGGAAGCCCGCACTGGCCACACTGGGTCTTCCTTATAAGGAAGGGCTGGACGCTGCCGCGCGCGGCTCGGCAGGCGATTCCATGCGGGCCGTGCTGCGCCGCTTCTACGGCCCGGACTGCGACACCGATGCCATCATGGATGCCCTGCACGCGCAGGCAGAGACGGCCTTTCAGGCACCGCCGCCCAAAAAGCCGGGTCTGGATGAACTCATCGCCTATCTGGAAGCGCAGCACATTCCCATGGTGGTGGCTTCCTCCAGCCGGATGGCATCCATCCTGCGGCACCTCAACAACTGGCACATGACCAGCCACTTCAAGGCCCTCATCTCCGGCGAGCAGTTCACCTCGTCAAAGCCCGACCCGGAGATCTTCCTCACCGCGGCCAAGGCGCTGGGCACCACCCCGGCTGAAACGCTGGTGCTGGAGGACAGCTACAACGGCGTGCGCGCCGGTGCGCGGGGCGGCTTTGTCACCGTGATGGTGCCGGACCTTGCCCCCGCCGACGACGAGATGCGCCGTCTGTACACCGCCGAGTGCAAAGACCTGCGCGAGGTGAAAAAGATGCTGGAGGAGGGGAAGCTTCTTTCCGAAGCCTGAAATATACAGTTGGTCTTTTACATTTTCACGCTAAAAAAAGCGGAGAACATCCTCAAGGAAGTCTTTGCCCGCCATATCCAGCAGTCCTCCCGTGTGGAGCTGGGCAAGAAGTTTGAAAGCGGCTTCTATGCCAAGCCCGACACCCCCAGCCCGCAGGCTG
>OJMK01002483.1_pt1 | contig 12583 bp, 12 predicted proteins | sample 1597201 | NCBI WGS metagenome assembly OJMK01 (sample SAMEA2452125, study PRJEB22498) | human gut metagenome | reverse complement strand
AATTTATTTTATAACGCTAAACTGATGTGTGAAGAAAATGTTGGTTATGTTTTAACATTAAAGCATCTTTATAATGAATCAAATGATAGTCCTATTTGTTTTAAACCTTTAAATCCTCCTCTTACTTTAAGGAGTCATCTTGTTTGGAAAAAATATAAAGTTTTTCCTAAAGCTATTGCAATCTTTTTAGAAATGCTTAATGAAGAAATTAAAAAAAGCAGTTGATGAAATGACTTCATTTCATCACTGCTTTTTAGTTATTTATTGTTTCTTTAAGCCAATCTACAAACTCATCCATGCCTTCACCACTTTTAGCGCTGACACAAAGAATTGTTGCATTAGGATTTAAGTTTTTGATATTTTCTTTTGCTTTTTCAATATCAAAATCAAAATAATCTAATGTATCCATTTTAGAAATTAAAACAAGATCACAAACACTAAACATTAAAGGATATTTTAATGGTTTGTCGTCTCCTTCAGGAACTGATAAAATCATAAGGTTTTTATGGGCCCCCGTATCAAATTCTGCAGGACAGACAAGATTTCCTATATTTTCTAGAAAAAGAAGATCAAAATCATCGACCCCAAATTCATCAATAGCTCTTGTTGTCATTTCTGCATCAATATGACATAAACCTCCATTATGAATTTGAATAGAAGGAACACCTGTTTTATCCGCAACCTTTTGAGCATCTAAAGATGTTTCAATATCAACATCCATAACACCTATTTTATATTGGTCTTTAATTCTATTGATGACATCTGAAAGAAGGGTTGTTTTTCCAGAACCTGGTGAAGACATCACATTAAGCATGGTTACCTTTTTTTCAGATAATCTTTCACGAAGTTCATCAGCTGCTAGATTATTAGCGTTAAAGACATTTTCATGAACTTCTATGACTCTTACTTTTGACATCTATTTTCCCTCCCATTCTTTCATTTTTTCTTTTAAATAATTGATCCAAGGTTCAAATCCTTCATCTTTTTTAGCAGAAATATAAAAGATTTGTGCTTTTGGATTTAAAGTATGAATTCTTTTTTCAACCAACTCTTTATCAAAATCAAAGACTGCTAAAGCATCTACTTTATTAATTAAAACAACATCAGATACAGTATAAACAAGAGGATATTTTGCAGGTTTATCATCCCCTTCAGGAACTGATAAGATCGTTATATTGATTCCTGCACCGGTATCAAATTCTGCCGGACATACAAGATTTCCAACATTTTCAATGAAAATAAGATCAACATCATCAATCCCCATTTCATTTAAACCTTGTTGTGTCATTGCTGCATCCATATGACACATTCCACCCGTATGAAGTTGAATGGCCTTAGCGCCCCCTTCTTCAATGGTTTGAGCATCAACACTGGCATCAATGTCACATTCCATAACACCGACACGACAAATATCTTTTAATCTTTCAATGGTACGAAGAAGTGTTGTGGTTTTCCCTGATCCCGGTGAAGACATCACATTGATCATTAATTTTCCTTGTTTTTTAAATTCATCACGAATTTTATCTGCAGTGACTTCATTTTCTTTAAAGATATTTTGTTTAAGTTCCACTATCTTCATAAATACCAATCTCCTTAATATTAAACTCATTACCTCTTAATAAATAGGTATTTTCACTATGGCAATAGGGACATGTTTTACCATAATCAATCGTACGATATTGTCCATGACAATCTTCACAATAAGTAATTGCTTCTAATGTTTCTATATACATTTTTGCATGTTCTGTCACTGCTTCTTTTTTTCTTGCCCAATTCCAACAATCAATTAATTGATCATGAACAACACCAGAAACTTCACCAATTTCTAACTTCACATAATCAATTTTATCAACTTTATTTTCTTGCGCAACTTTTTTTACATCTTTAACAACATAAAATGTAACACCTAATTCATGCATCTTAATGTTCTACCTTTTTCTTTAAAATAATATTTTTTACACGTTTTAATTGATAAGGAATAATTGCTTTAAATTTATCTTCAGCTACTGTCATTGTTGAACATTCAGGATGATCACGATGTAATTTAATAGCATCAAAATCACATTTTGTTGTACAAATACCACAACCAATACATTTATTAGCATCAACAATCGTTGCACCACAGCCTAAACATCTTGATGTTTCTTTTTTAATTTGTTCTTCTGTAAGTGCTAAAACATTATCTTTAAACTTATCAGTTACTTTTGAATTAATACCTTCTACTTGTTTAGGTCCTCGATCATAACTTTCCACTAAAATATCATCTGTATCAAGTGATTTAAATTCCCAACGATTACGTCCTGTTTCCATATGTCCATGATGAACATAACGATGTAATGATTCAGCTGCAATCTTTCCTTGTGCAATTGCGTCAATAGCGAATTTAGGTCCTGTATAAACATCTCCACCTGCAAAGATATCTTCAACACTTGATTGGAAAGTGACTTTATTTAATTCAATGGCTGGTCCATTAAACTTCACATCTTCACCTTTTAATAAATCTCCCCAAACGCTACGTTGACCGATGGCAAAGATAACACGTTCACAAGCCACTGTAACTGTTGTATTTTCATCATAAACTGGCGCAAATTTACCTTCATCATTAAATACGGAAACACATTTTTTGAAAACAATAGCACTTACTTTACCATTTGTTTCAATTATTTCTTGAGGTCCCCATCCACAATGAATCGTTACACCATCTTCTCTTGCTTCTTTGATTTCTTCAACTGAAGCTGGCATATCTGGTTCTTGTTCTAAGCTAAATTGGAATACTGAACTTGCTGCATTTCTTGCAGATACACGAGAAGCATCAATGGCTACATTTCCACCACCGACGACAACAACTTTTCCAGCAAATGGCGCATTACCACAGTTTGCATCATGTAAATAATCAATAGCTGTCATAACACCTTCTGCGTTTTCATTTTCAAGTCCTGGTAAACGACCAGCAGCGCATCCAATAGCAATATAGAAAGCTTTATAACCTTGTTCTCTTAATTGTTGAATTGTTACATCTTTTCCAACTTCAATTCCTGTTTTAATTTCAACACCCATCGCTTTTGCGACATCGATTTCAGCATCTAATAAATCTTTTTCTAGTTTATAAGATGGAATCCCATAACGTAACATGCCTCCTGGATGTTCGCTTTTTTCAAATACTGTAGGTCGATAACCTGTCTCAGCTAAATAGAAAGCAGCTGTTAAACCAGCAGGTCCTGCTCCAATAATCGCAATTTTTTCATCAAAATGATCCATGTGAATACTTGCAGGAATCACGACTTCTGGAATATGTCTCGTTTTGGCATTTAGATCTTGTTCAGCAATAAATCTTTTAATTGCATCGATTGATAAAGCTTCATCGACTTTACCACGTGTACAAGCATCTTCACATCTTCTATTACATACCGCTCCACATACTGCTGGGAATGGATTTTGTTTTTTAATTAAAGCCAAAGCATCTTTGTATCTTCCTTGAGAGGCCATTTTAATATATCCTTGAACAGCAATGTGTGCAGGACAAGCACTTTTACAAGGAGCAGTTCCTGTTTCATGGGTATTAATTCTATTATTATCACGATAGTTAAAATCGTATTTTTCTGGTCCCCATTTTGTAGCATCTGGTAATTCTTGTTTTGGATACTTAATTTCAGAACCATCTTTTTTACATAATTTTTGTCCTAATCGTACAGCCCCTGCTGGACAATATTCCACACATCTACCACAAGCTACACATTTATCTTTTTCTACATGAGCAACGTAAGCAGAACGTGACATATTTGGGGTATTAAATAATTGTGATGTTCTTAAAGCATTACAAATTTCAACATTACAGTTACAAATACCAAATATTTTATTTTCTCCATCAATATTCGTAATTTGATGAACAAAACCATTATCTTCCGCACGCTTTAAAATAGCTAAGGCTTCTTCTTTAGTAATATCATGTCCTTTACCTGTTTCTCTACAATAATCAGCAAAGTCACCAACACCAATACACCAACCAAAATCATCATCAGCACAACCATCATCAATGGCTTTTCTTGAAGCTCGACAAGAGCATCTTCCTACACCAATTTTACCTTCATATTTTTCTAACCAGTAAGAAAGCTTTTCAATATCAATAGCTTCATTTTCCATTGAAATAGCTTTTTCTACAGGAATAACATGCATTCCTACTCCTGCCCCTCCAGGTGGAACCATTTGTGTAATACCGGCAAGAGGAATATAAGTCATACGTTCAAAAAATGCCGCGACATCAGGATGATCTTCTAGACGAGGATTTGAACGATCTGGTAATTCTTCCATATTAAATAATTCAGCACTTCCAGGTACAAACATTGGTAGAATATATCTTCTTTCACTTTGTGGCGCTGTGCGTCCATGATGGTCATAATGATAACCATAATCATATTCTAACAATCCTAAATAACTCATTTCATCTAAAGTTTTTTGGAAATGCTCTTCTTGATCTTTTGAAACCTTACATAAATCACACATTTCTTTAAATGTATAAGGGGTACGCTTTTTCATTGCTAAAGCAATATCTGCCATTTCATCACTGACAATTTCAGCCAATCCCCAATATTCAGGATCTTCAACTTTGACACCACCGAAAATGTGTCCGGCAACATCAGTAATCTTTCTTCCTAATTTAACAATTTTCTCTCTTGGAGGATTGTCATGCTTATGGTTTGCATTCCACTCCTCATATTTTTTCATACTCATTTTTTATATTCCTTTCTCCAATAAAATTGTTTTAAATCAAAAACAATATATCAATTTCATTATACATGAATCCTAAATATTAAGATATTGTTTAGAAACATTTATTGAAAAAACGATTATTTTTTCACATAAATTCAAACATTTTGTTTCTTTTGCCTAAAAATAAAAGGAGACTTTTAAGCTCCTATTTATCTCTTCTTGCTTTTCTATCAGCAATAATATCAGAAATATCAAATGGTACTTCATCATCTTCTTGTTCATAAACATTTAAAAATGGAACATCTTCTACGCTTCTAAGTGGAAACTCTGATTTTGCAGTCACATCTTTTAAATCACATTCAATAACACCAATATATATACCTGGAATAACTTTTCTTTCACTCAATGGTTTAATAGCACGATCATTACATATATAAAGCAAATTATAACCTTTTTCCCATGTTTCTGGATCATCTTTATAATCCAACATCTTCATTTTCCCTTTCGCAATCACACTACGATAATCATGATAATGTCCTTTATATTTCTTATCAGGAAAATCATTAAAGATACTAAATTCAATACATACTCTTGGATCTTTCTTAAGTAATTCTACTTTTTTACCTACTTTCATAAAATGTGTATATACATTCAAATGCGTATCTGTCATCTCAAACCCAAAACTCATTGGCACAACATAAGGAAAACCATCTTCACCATTCATTCCCACATTAATAATATTCATTTCTTGAAGCATAGCTTCTATTAATTTATAATCGACTACTTCTCTTTCAAATCGTCTCATTTCACTCACCTCAATTACACTATACTTTGTTTTGTTTTATTTTCAAATGACTTTCAATAAATGAAAAATATCTTATAATATTTTTGAGGTGTCATATGAATACATTAAAAATACAAATCAAACCCTATTATCAAAATAATCCATTTAATTTAAAAGATGATCAAATACATTGTTTATCTACTAATAAAGATGAAGAAGAAATCCAATTACTTCTTAAACAAATGAATCTTTCTAACTATACTGTATTTCTTCAATTAGATATGGAAAATTATACTTACGGTTATCTACATACATCATCTAATAAAGAATATGATTTATTTTATTATAATGACTTTGATGATTATGAAGACGAAATTGAATTTGGCAGTACTGCTTGGATTAAAATGATGACAAAAAGATAAAACGGGCAAATAAGCCCGTTAATAATCTATATCATTTTCTAAATCTTTCCCTTGTGATTCAATCACTTTCTTATACCAATAAAATGACTTCTTAGGATAACGTTTTAATTCCTTTAAATCTTCAAAATCACGATCTACATATACAAAACCATATCTTTTTCTAATTTCCTTATGACTACTTAAAAAATCAATTGGACTCCATGCAAGATATCCCATTAAATCCACACCATCATGTTCTACGGCTGTATTAATCGCTTTAATATGTTTTTGATAATAAGCAATCCGTTCATCATCATAAACTTTTCCATCTTTCATTGTTTCATCAATTCCTATACCATTTTCTACAATAAAAAGCGGTTTATGATAACGATGATAAAAATCAACAAGTGAATATCTTAATCCATCAGCATCAATTTGCCATCCCCATTCATTAGCATCATAATAAGGATTTTTTAAAGATCGTTGATCAAAAATAAGTGCATCTTCTAATTCATTTTGATCTTTTATATCTTCAAAAGAAGATATAACATTACTACGATAATACGAAAAAGCAAGATAATCTATTTTCTTTGATGCACCTTTAATTATATCTTTTTCTCCTTGAGAAATATTCAATTCAATATTTCTATTTTTAGCATATTGCATAAAATATGCAGGAAATTCACCATTACACATTGTGTCATAAACAAAGTAATTATGCATTTTATTTTTGAAATCTGCTGCTAAAATATCATCTGCTTTACATGTAAGTGGATAAAATGGTGCATGTCCAATCATTCCTCCAACTTGTGCTTGTGGATCAACACGTTTGATGACTTCAACAGCTCTTGCATGAGCAACTTGTACATTGACATTTAATTGTATATACATTTCTTGTTTACTCATACCTTCTGGTAATCTAGCACCAGCTACTAAATCTGGCATGTGGGCTGCTAAATTAATTTCATTATATGTAATATAATACTTAACTTTACCTTTAAATCTTTCTACAATACTTTCTACATGTCTAGCATAAAATTCAATAACTTCTTTATTCATAAAACCATTATAATGATTTAATAAATAATCTGGCATATCAAAATGAACAAGAGATACAACTGGTTCGATTCCTTTTTCTAATAAATAATCAACCATCTTATCATAAAAATCTAATCCTTTTTCATTTGGTTTTTCTTCATTTCCCAATGGATGGATTCTTGACCAAACAACAGAAAATCGATATGCTTTAAACCCCATTTCTGCCATATAATCAATATCTTCTTTCCAATGATGGTAATGATCCGTTGCTACATCTGTTGTACAAAACATAGGTTTAATTCCTGGTTCTGGAGTTACGACTAAAGTATCATAGACATTCAAACCTTTACCATCTTCTAAATAACCACCTTCAGCTTGAACGTTACTTAAAGCGCCTCCCCATAAAAAATCTTTTTTCATACAATTCTCCTTACTTTGTTGTCATCATAATCATCATTTGACCATCAAGTTCAATTGATGTATTTGTAGGAATCAAAAAATTATCTCCTACTTTAACGTCATATTCGTCTACTTTTCCACTTCCTTTTACAACTGTCGCTAGTTGATAATTATCGCATTTATATTGACATTTACCAATAACTAATAATTGAGAAACAGTAAATGAATCATTTGAAATAAATATTGTTTCTTTCATATTTTCATGAACTTTAACAACTGGATGAACATCATTTTTATCAATATCTTTATCAAAAGATAAACAATCAATAGCTTGTTTCAAATGTAATTCTCTTTCATTTCCATCTTTATCTTTTCGATGATAGTCATAAAATCTATACGTAATATCTGTAGATTGTTGAATTTCATACACAACGTTTCCTTTACCCATAGCATGTAGACAACCTGCTGGTAAATAAACAAAATCCCCATCAGCTACAGGATATTTTTTATAAATATCATCCCATTTATCTTGATTGATCATTTCTTGAAGCTCTTCTTTATTCTTTGTCTTTTGTCCATAGACAATAGAAGCACCTGGATCTGATTCAATAAAAAACCACGCTTCATTCTTTCCTCGTTTATAACCAATTTTTTGAGCATGTTCATCATCAGGATGAACTTGAATACTCAAATCATCTTCTGGTCCAACTAAAGAAATAATTACTGGGAAATCCTCACCTGGATGTCCAAATAATTCTTGATGTTTTTCCCATAATTCTTTTAGAGTTTTTCCTTTGAATCCACCTTTTATACAAACAGTAGATAAGCCTTCACCATCTTGAGCACTAAAAGACCATGATTGACCTATTCCTTCAGGAAAATCATCATACCCAAAGAAATCTCTTACTTTTGTATGACCCCAAATAGCTGGTCTAGGAATCGCTTTAAAAAATAAAACACCCATTTTATCTTCACTCCTTTAAAAAAGGCATATTTCGCCTAAATAGTAAACAAAGCGAACATGCCCATAATTGTTACAAATACAGATAAAACATTAACCATCGATACAACATTTGATTTAATCCTAAATCCATACTTACTAAATATTAAATTATTCACTTGTTTCGCTTTTGTCACATGGTAATCCGCTAATAAAGCAAATACCACAACAACTATTCTCATAGGTAAACTTGTACCAATACCGCTCCCTAATAAATTCCATGGAAACATAGCCAACACTAAAGCTACAACAGTTGCAACCAAAGATGCTGCAATATAAGGATTCTTTTCATCTTTATGTTTCATCATGCCTTCTTGCTCTTTCAATGATTGTGTTTGATTTTTATTTTTCTTTTTATTTTCATTGTATTTTTCGGCATAGCTCACTTGTTTTACTTTAACAACTTCACATCCACAATTATCACAAAACTTTGACGTTTCCTTTATTTCTGCACCACATTTTCTACAATACATAATCTAATTCTCCTACTTTAAAATAATTTGTGAAATATTGACTAACGCAACAAAAATACTTAAAAAAATTGAAATATAAGCATAATTCTTATTTCCTGTTGGTTCATAGCCTTTCTTTTGATCATCTTTATCAATTTTCAAAGAAGCTACACCGCAAACTAATGCACAAGCATAAACTATAGAACTTATAATATATGGAATTTTAACATTTCCACCTACAGCATTAACAACTGTTCCTCCAATAAAATCTAAACCAATTAAAGCTATAAAAAAGAGGAGGATTCCTAGTTTTGCAAAAGAATTTTCTCTTGGATTTTTCTTTAATGTTTTAGATTTTTTAATCTCTTTTTTTTCTCCGTTAAGTTCTTTCCCACAATGATAACAAAACATAGAATCTTGTGGTATTTCTTTATGACAATATGGACATTCCATAACTAGTTCCTCCTTTTATAAAAAGAAGGCATAAGGCCAATTGGCTCTTAGCCTTCTTAAACTCTATTCAATTATTTAATTAAGCAGCTTCACCATTCATTTTAGCAACTTCTGCTTTTTCATATGATTTCCAGAATGGATAGAAAATAACCATACCAATTGCAAAGTTGATGAATACGATAACAGCGCCACCGATTGACCCACCTGCAGCTAAGTAACCTAAAATTGGTGAAGGTGTAGCCCAAGGTAAGTTCATATACATTTTACCAACAAATCCAATACTTGTTAACCAATAAGTAAACGCACCTGTAAGTGTATGAGTTAAAATAAATGGAACCAATAAGAAACCATTCATAACTACTGGTAAACCAAACATAATTGGTTCAATGATACAGAATACTGCTGGTGGTAAACAAATTGTAGCTAATGGTTTTAAATGAGGTAATTTCTTGCTTGACATAAACATATAAACTAGAATTGGCCAACAAGATGATACCCATTGAGATAATCTACATAAGTTTGGTGTCCAAACATATGGTAAATCTTTAACTGCTGTACCTGCCATGAAAGCAGTGTTGTTATCAGCAATCCATTGATTTGTAAATACGTTAGTAACAGCACCTGTAATATTATCACCATGTAAACCACAAATCCATAATAATGCTGATAAGAATTGTTGTAAAGTATAAATGAAGATATTATCAGCTGCACCTAATACAGGTAATAACATTTGTCCAACTAATTCTGGAATGTTTAAACCAGCTAATGTTCTAATTCCCCAACATACTAATGTAATGAAGAAATATGGAATAATTGCTGAGAAACTATCAGAGATTGCTGGTGGTACAGAATCTGGTAATTTAATAACAATATGTTTTTTATAACAAATATCAATAATATTAATTGCGATAGCACCTGCGATCATTGCTGTGATTAAACCAGCTCCACCCCAATATGTAGATTCAAAAGCACTTGCTCCTGCTGATAAAGTACCATCTTTAGCAGTAACAACTAATTGCCCAACTGAGTTGTAGTTTAATAACATGAATGCAAAGAATGCACCAACTGCACCAGTTGTTTTACTGAATCCTTTGATTTCTGCATATTCAGCACCAAATGCAATAATAATGTAAACAGCCATAATACCCATTGATAAACTGTTAACTAGGGCTAAATCTCCAGCCCAAGGTTTTAAAAATGGAATTAAAGCTTTTGTAGTTAATCCACCATCTGAACAGAATAAATAAACAACTAAAAATAATGAACCAACCATAGTGACTGGTAATGCTGCAACCATCCCATTAACAATAGCACGAACAAATGGAATTTGCCCGAATTTTGTCATTGGTCCAGCGATTACGTCAACTTTTTCTAGAATTTTGTCCATCATGGACTTCTTTTCTGTAGACATATTTTTCTTCCTCTTTCTTAAGAAAACCTCCTAAATGTAAACGTTTTCCCTTTGCCTACTTATTTACTATACTGAATTATTTTCTTTTTCGATATAAACGATTGTCATAATATATGACACTTTTTTTACAAAATTCTCTAAACCCTATATATCATCACAATTTTAAGAAATTAAATTGTTAAAAAACCGCTTGAGAAAACGTTTACATTCATATATAATTTATTTAGGTGGTGATAAAATGCAACTAAAAAAGAATGAAATGAAGATTATTCAGTTATTGTTAGCTTCAGATAACTATATTTCAAGTTATGAAATTGCTAATTCAACAGGTATTTCTAGAAGACGTGTAAGAGATGAAATGAGAAGTGTTAAAGACATCCTCGCCTCTCTTCATTTAAATTTATTATCTAAAGCATCTCAAGGTTATTACATTGAAGGAAAATCTTCTCAAAACTTAACAGAACTTCAAAATATTATTAATAATAATATCAGAGGAGACGATTCTTTAATTCCTACCTTACCTGATGAACGATCTAATTACATTCTAGGGCGTCTCATTAATAGTAAGGAATTTATTAAATTGGAAACACTTGCTGATGAATTAGTCGTCTCAAGAGCCACAATTGCGAATGATTTAGTTTCAATAAAAAATGAATTTAAAAAATATGGTTTAAAATTTAACCAAAAACCTAATTATGGAATTTATATCCGTGGTCCGGAAACAGGGAAAAGAAAATGTTTAGTAGACAATATTTTTAAAAACCTAAATGTTTCTGATATGTACTTTGATTTTTTAGATACCTATTTTAATTCACCAGATTATGAAATCATTCAAATTTTAAGAGAATATGCCATTTCTATTAGCGATATTAGCCTTATTGACTTTCTTATTAGTTTTTCTATCAGTGCTGCACGTGTTTCTTGTGGCTATTTGATTGAACAGGAAACAGAAGATTTTCAAAACTTTCAAAATAGAACAGAATATTCTGCAGCAAAAAAATTAGCTTTATACGCTGAAGAACACCTTGATGTAGAATTTAATGATTATGAAATTCAAAACATTACGATACAACTGATTTGTAAACGTTCTACAAAAGGTCTTACATTTATTAATGATCAAAATATTATTGATTTAAAGGATGAAATATTAAATGAAATAGAAAAATATAAAAAGGACATTATATTCTTTGGTGCATTAGATACTTTAGAGAATGCAATAAAAGGTGGTAGAGTAAATCCTAAGACAAAAGTATGGAGAAAAAATACGTACTCCATTATATGAAGATATTCAATATGATTATCCTCTTTCTTACTATCTAGCTCAAATTGTCTCTCAAGTGATAAAAAAGCATACAAAAATAGCACTTTCTAGAAGCGAAATTACTAACTTTACCATTCTATTTAATAATACAATTAATAATAAAAAATATAGTCAAAAGAAAGTTCTACTTATTAATTGCATGAGCGAATCTATCAAGACATTTATTGATCATTTTGTTGAAAAGGAACTTTATAATCAATTAGTAATTACTAAATCAATTCATTACTATGAAATAGAAGAAGAAAATTTAAACCAATACGATTTAATTCTATCAACAGCTCCTATTCATCGTCAGTTACCAATTCCTGTTATTAGCGTGAATTACATTATGTCTCAAGATGATATTATTCGTATTAAAAGCTATTTATCTTATCTCTTTAATGATAAGCAAATGTTATACTATTTTCATCCAAGTTTCTACAAAACACATGTACAAGTTAAAACACTTAAAGGTCTAGCAACAAATTTCTATCAATTAATAAAAACAGTATATCATCTTAACGATTCAAAAAAGAATGATATTATGAATAAAAACATTTGTTCTATACATACCTTTGAAAACAGTATCGGCTTATTAAGGCTTACACGACCACTTAACTCTAATAATATTATTTCTA
>OJMK01002478.1_pt1 | contig 12593 bp, 9 predicted proteins | sample 1597201 | NCBI WGS metagenome assembly OJMK01 (sample SAMEA2452125, study PRJEB22498) | human gut metagenome | reverse complement strand
CTATGCGAGTTGCCATATCCGGCCCTTCTCCTCTGCTCGAGGGAGAGGCAAATGTCGGCAGTCCCGCAAACTTCGGAATATCTCTGTCCACACGATTGACATCGCCGGCAAACCCACCTGTACATAAGATCACGCCTTTTTGTGCAAGAAGATTGCCGTAGCTTCTGCCTCTTTTATATTGGACGCCGAGAACTTCATTGCCTTTTTCCGTGATCAGTTCGATAGCCTTAGTGTTGAACCAAATCTCAACTCCTAAACGTATGGCTTCCGAGAAAAGCACTTCAACGTATCTTGCTCCGGTTGCCAAATCGCAGCCGTGCATTCTTTTCACACGGAAGGCAATGTTCGTCGACGGCGTCAGCTCCACACCCTTTTCCGTCAGCCAATCTAAAGCCGGTGCCGCGTTTTTTACGTAATTAGCTACCAGCGCCTTATCGTTCTCGTAGTTTCCTTGTCTGAGAATTTCCTCCGTAAACTCTTCCTTTCCGTCAATGTCCTGAATACCGTGCTTCAGCTGCGCCAGTGTGCCGGACGCGTTCACGCTGCCGGCAGAATAAGAAGTAGAGCTAAAGAAAGGCGACGGATTTTTTTCGATCAAAACCACTCTTCCGGCGCCGTTTTCCTTTGCTGCCACGGCTGCAAACAGTCCGGCCGCACCCGCACCGATAATGACGATTTCGGCCGTTTCGGTCTTTTCAATAGGCTTAGCGTTCACTAAAGACGACAAGACGAACGGCAGAGGACTGAGCAATAAAGTTCTTCTTTTCATTTTCAATCCTGGGAAAGTTCTGCGCCGCAAATAATGGAAGAAAGTTCAACGACAGAATGGACGTTTAACTGAGAATAAATGAACTGGCAATGCGCTTCGACGGTTTTCAGATTGATATTTAGCCGTTCGGCAACCTCTCTCTTCAGCAACCCTTTAGAAATCAACTTTGCGATTTCTTGCCGTCGCGGAGAAAGCTTGAGGAACAGCTTCTTAGCCTCTTCCGGTTCCATGCCGGCTTTCCTCGTAACTCTGTCCTTCTTAAGAATGTCGGATAAAAGCTGGCAAAGTTTCTGACTGTCGACCGGTTTTTCTAGGAAGTCGAGACTCCCCTTCTTCATAGCCTCCACCGTAGATGGAATATCGCCGTGCGCCGAAAGAAAAACCACGGGCACGCGGTATTCGCGCTCTCTCATAATCGTGAGAAGCGTTAACCCGTCCATTTCCGGCATCTGAAGATCCAAAATAGCGCACCCGGGAACAGAGGGTTCATCGTTCACCAAAAAGTCTCTTCCGCTCGGATAGTCTCGAACTTCGTAGCCGGCGGCTTCTAGAAGAAAACGCAGTGCTCTTCTCTGATCTTCATCGTCATCCACGAGACGAATGATTTCTTTTTCAATTTTTCTGTTCATGGGTATCTAAGGGAAAAGTAATCTTTACAAGAAGGCCGCGGTCTTTGGAAGGAACAAAGTCGATCCTCCCTTTGGCGTTAGAGACAATCTCGGACACAATCACAAGGCCCATTCCTGTCCCGTACTTCTTAGTGGTTTCAAAGCCTCTTTTAATTTTTATCAATGCTTCTTCCGAAAGTTTGGGACCGTTGTCTTTGACGGTTAAAATCACCTCAGAAGTTTCTTTATTGATACTAACGTTCACCTCAATTCTGGCGTTTGCTGTCTTAACTAACGCTTCGTTGGCATTTCTCAAGAGGTTCAGCACCAGCAGCTCCAACTCAAACGGATCGATCTTTATCCAGGCAGCTTCCGAAGGTTTAAATTCCACGACGGAAGGGCACTGACTGCTAAGCAGAAAAACATCTATCGCTTTTCTAACGCTCTGATTTAACTCGGTCGCCACCGGCCGGCTTCCGAATTTTGCAAAATCCCGAACCTTTTTAATAATCTCGTCGGCACCCTGGGTCTTTTTGTGAATTTGATAAACGATATCCGAAATCTGACCTTGCTCCATGGGGCCCTTCTCTAGTCTCATTAACAGCCCCTGCGAATAGCAGCTGATCGTGTTAAGCGGTTGTCTCAACTCATGTGAGATAAGGCTGGAAATATGAGACACGATGCCCATACGGTGATAAATCTCATTGTCTCTTCTGACAAGCTCGAATTCTTTCTTGTACTTTGAAAGTCTCAAGAGACTTTGAGACAGCTGTCTGGTTCGTATCTTGATCAGACGATTCGCAATGCAGCTGTACAAAATCACGCCCGTAAGGAATGCACCGAAAAGAATGATGAATGGGAAATACTCTTCGAAGAATCTTCTCAGCGTCCACTCGCGCAAGTAGGAATACTGCTCTACTTTAAGATTTTTCAGCAGCTTATCCACACCATCGAACTGAGTTGACACAGACCACCACGCTCCGTCACTGCTTTTAGGCTGAGTGAGAAGTGTTGCCGCAATGTCTGTCGCCTGCTTCATGGAGATATTCGGCGTGATCAGCACGGACCAATTAGGATAAAGAGTCGTTGAAACCGTACACGGCAGCTCGGACGAGCGTAAGGGGTTGAGAACCTTTATTTCACGGTACAAAGAAGGGTATTCAACGACATGCTGTTCTAAGAAACAGGCCGGAAGGAGTGCCGCGTCAGCTTTTCCCTGAACGACTTCCTTTACGAGCTCAGAACTTTTTCCAGTATTGTCTAAGAGGAAGGTTTTAAATTTTTCACTATCGAGCTTCAGAGTTTCGAACTCTCCGAGTATGTAGTAGAGAACATCGAAATGCCTGCTCTTTTCCATTGCTACTTTGGGACCTTTGAGATTTAACAACTGGTTCAGAGATGAAATCTCACCATCTCTTTTAACAATCAAAGCGGCTCCGTCTGCACGATTCGGATTCGGATTCCAATCACTGTGAACCGTTGCAAGATCTCTGACGCCGTATGGAAGAAGTGCCCGGTAAAGAACGCTGTTGCAGAAAACAAGTTCAACACGCCCTTCTTTTAACTTGGCTTTTATTGTTTCAGGGCTATCTGTTGAAATCTCGACTTTTGTTTTTGCTCCGAGGGCTTTCTCTAAGGAATCCTCTAGGTTTTCAATGATGCTTTCATGAAAAAGATGCTCGTCAGACTGCATGACGGATACCCGAAAAACCGGTGAGGAATCCTTAGCTGCACAGACACAGGTAGCTGCGAGCACTATGAATACTGCTAACAAAAACTTTTTCGGACGCATAAAAACAAACGAAACACCTTACCCTCAAAATTTTAGATAAGGTGCCCCAAACTTCCTAGAAGGAAAAACTACTTACTTGCAGCCGCTTTCTTACCTGCAACCATACCGAGGGTCAAGCTGGAACCGACTGAGTTGCCGCCGATGTAAGAGCCGCCGTGGATACCGCCGATGGCTTCACCAGCTGCGTAAAGGTGTTTGATCGGCTGGTCATAAACATCAAGTACCTGCAGATCTTTATTAACCTTCAAACCGCCCAGGGAAATACCGGCAATCGGCTGTCCGATAAAGCCGTAGAAAGGTCCTTTCTCGAATGTTCCCTTCATATATTTGCGGCCGAAATCTTCGTCCTTGCCGTTCTTCACAAACTGGTTGTAGCGTTTGACGGTTGCTTCCAATTGGTCAGCCGGAAGGCCCATCTTTTTAGCAAGTTCAGCAATTGTATCGGCCTTAACCACAAAGACTTTCTGTTCTTCAAGTTCTTTCTTGAAGGTGTTCTGATCCCAGCCGATCACTTGAATCGGATCATTCTTCATGAAGTCAAGAAGCTGAGCTTCGGTAGCGACCTGGAATACCTTCTTGAAACCTAAGTGAGACATCGCCTGAGAAATCGAGGTCGCGCCGAGGTCGTCATTAACGAAACGTTTGCCATCAGGGCCAACCGTGATCGGACCATACAGGTTCATAACGTGGCCACGGAAAATCCAGCCTTTGCGATTGTTCTTGTCTTTAGACATAGGAACACCGTAGCCGTAAACAGCTGCGAAGTTCATATGCGTGCTGGCTGCGCCGATCTTCTCGGCCATCTTCAGGCCCTGACCTTCACTGTTGGCAGAAGCAAATGTCAAAGCACCGCGGAAATCGAGAATGAATTTATCGATCATGTTGACGTCGCCGCAGAAGCCGCCGGTGGCAATCACGACGCCTTTCGTAGCTCTGACATAAAGAGGCTTGCCCTTGGATTCGGCTTTAACGCCCAAAACTTCATTTGCTTCAGTGTTGGTAATCAGTTCAACAACCTTAGTATTGAGTTTGATGTCGACGCCGATCTTCTTAGCATTTTGGAAAAGTACGTCAACATACTGTGCACCGGTATGTTTGTCGCATCCGTGCATACGTTTGAGACGGAAAGCGGAGTTGGGCTGAGGTGTGAAAACAACGCCATGGTCGGTTAACCAGTCAAGTGCCATCGCAGAATTTTCTGCGAAGAGCTTAACGAGCTGAGGATCTGCAAGCCCTTTGCCGGTCTTTTCGACTTCTTTTGCAAATTCAGCAGCATTACTACGATCTTCAACGCCGGCGGCAAACTGAGCTTTTGTACCTGTGGCGTTTACACTGCCGGCGGACAGAGAGGTGGAGTTCAGAAACGGGCTGGCAGCCTTTTCTAAAAGGACGACGGATTTGGCACCGCTTTCTTTAGCCGAAACGGCAGCAAAAAGTCCGGCAGCGCCGGCGCCGATGACAAGAACCTCACACGTCTGATCCCATTTCTTCGGACTAACAACATTGGCAAGAGCTGAAGAAATCGGAGCAGCAGCTACGGTTGCGGCGCCCATGGACTTGAAGAACATTCTTCTATTCATATTCATTTGATTCTCCTTGATGTTTGACTCATTCACTGTGCTTTTTCCGAAAGCAAGGTCATAGTACTTTTGAGTGCACCTTAGGGTGCTTGACTAAAATCAAAGAACTATCAAATATTTTTTTGCACCAAATTTCTAGCAAGAGATGCTGGCGACCTTAAAGGCGCCGGCACTGACCCTACGGAAGCAATCTTCCGCTCGCTTCAACCCAGCGGAAAAACAGCACCTCTTCCTTCAAAGAGTAGTTTTCTGCCGAATCAACATAAACACCGTTGATGCCGTCGGCAGTGAGGTCAAACGCCAATACAAAACTTCCGATCGACGTCTTCCAAACTAAGACGCTGACTCTGTCACGAATCAAGGCCTTATTGTTTCTTCTTAGTATCTTGGCGTAGGCGCAGTCTCCTGAAACCTGCGTAAAGATTTTTTCCGGTTTACCTTTAAAAACCGCATTCTCCGCTAGCCGATAATTGCAGTCTTTCAGAAAAAACCGCGCAAATTTCTCTGGCCGTCTTTCAACTAATGCTCCTTGAATGACTGAGTACACTTGTGCGACCAAGTTTTGTTTGCCGACAAAGTCTCCTCTTCCAAAAGTCGCTGTTAGGAAACACTGACAAGAGATTTCATCCCCGGCATCTAATCCTCGGCTAATCCCTTTCAAGTCGGCCAAGGTCAAAAGGCCGTACTTTGTCTCGACTACCAGCTCTCGCCGAGATTCGATTGAAAAGCTTCTTTCTCTCACGGTCGGAACTGACCGAACTTTTTGGATCCGACCATTGAGGGTCTCCTCCGAAAGCCATGGACTAGTGATTGATGGTTTCGAACCAAGACCAAGGAGAATGCCGGAAGGTTTGAAAGTCGCCTCATTGCCGACCGTTGTGTTGAAAGCAACATCAGCTTGAATAGAAAAAAAACTCAGACTGCTCCTTGTGTAATTACCTCCGATTTTTGATCTGATGAAGACGCTGTCTTGAGGAGCTTCCGCCGACGGCCTAGATACCAATCCGTGCCAACTTTCTGAAGATTGTAGAAAAGGAATAACTTGATTCAATCCTGTCGAAGCCTTGTCTGCCGGAATAGAAAAAACAAGATTTCCAACCTTCCTCTCTATATAACTCGATGAGAAGGCCTCTACTTCATTCCGTGAATTTTCGAGAAAGGAAAGAAAAGCGCGTTCCGAGTGAATCTTGACGCCGTATAGGTTAAGTAATTTGTTCATATTTCGCCTTTTAAAGAACGCAACAACACTCCGAAATGTCGAACAGACGACATTTCGCGTCATTGACTTAAGCGAAATATGGGAATTACGGCATATGGGCGAAGAATCTAAATAAAGGAATTTTTAATTTTATCTTAAGAAATTCTCTTCTTCAAGATCACGAATTTTAGTGATGAAAAAAGGCTGCATACCTCAAGACTGCAGCCCTTCTCTAAATATTTTTGTTTTTGACTAATTCTCTAATCCCGCACGACGAAACCTCGGAAAAAACGCACGAAATTTATCGTTTGGTATGGAGAGAATAAAGAGGTTTGAAATGATGAGCGCGGCTCCTATGCACTCTATGTAGTTAAACGAAGTTCCTAGAAGCAGAACGCATAAGACCACAGCAGACAAAGGTTCAAAGGAAGCAAGAATCGAAGTTAATGCCGGCGGAATGAATTCGGTGCTCCTCAAATAACACCAAAATGCTCCTACAGTCCCGAATACGACGACAAAAACCGCTGCCACGATTGCCCGTCCAGTGTCCGCTGATCTCCCAGGGCGGCGTCATGAAGCAAGTCAAAATGCCGCCGACAAACATTCCAAAGCTAACAACTTTGGTCACGCCGATCTTCTGAATCGCCCTTCTCGGCTGAATTGTCGCAAAAGCTCCGACTCCGGCAGAAACCAGTCCCCAAAAAATACCCATTGCTGAAAAACTAAGAGAGGTGAAATTGCCTTTCGTGATCAGAAGCGTCACACCCACAAATGCAAAAATAACCGCCAGGATTTCCTTAGGAACAATCTTCTGCCGTTTCACAAGAATATTCCAAAGAATGATGAAGATCGGACCGAAGCCGACCATGATGGCCGCCGTTCCTGCATTACAGGCATGAATTGCCAAAAAGAATGTGTATTGGATGACAAACAGACAAAGTCCGTAGAAACACACATCTCGGCAAACGGATAAATCTCGGAGAGATCCGAAAAAATTCTTTTCCGTCAGCATTCCGAGAACGAGCATCAGAATGCCGGCGCCGGCAATTCTTACTGTCGTAAGTTCTTCTGCATTGAAACCGCAGGCAGTAATCATGTACTGACCGCTGACAGCCATCGTGCCCCAGAAGCAGGCCGCCGCTACCGCCAATACAATTCCCGTCAGAGTTTTTGAACGAGGCATTTTTTGTCTCATCGTGGTTTGAGATGAAAAAATGCTAACCAGAGAAAAAGTCCTCAAATATCTAAGTTCTAAAAAAATGAAACTTAGCAGATCAAACTTTAGGTAGAAGTACCATTTGCTCCGGGAGATGAAGTCTGCGATACCAAGATTTCCAATCATTCGGTTCTTGATGAAGTGCCAAATAGCGAATGATTCCCATGGCCTCTCGAATAATCGGATCTTTAGAAGAAGACTTTCTGCAGCAAATGTGAAGCGCCCAAGGTTTCCGATGCCACCCGGGCAGGACGGGCTGTACCGTTCCGTCCAGAAGCTCTTCGGCAATAAAGTTTGGATTCATGTCGATCGCGATGCCTTTCCCTTCTATTAGAAGTTTTTTACATGCATCTGAATCTCCGTAAAGAACTTTGTGGTCACGCCCTATTTCATAATTGCTGTACTCACATTGCAAGACTTGGCTGAAAGATTCATTTCCCGTGTCCCGCATGATAATTGGGTGATTGATGAGGTCGCTCACTTTTCTGATTTCAGCATGACTTTTAAGATATTTTGCAGATGCAACAAGAAAAGAGACGTTGTAACCCATTGGAATGGCAACAAGACCCCGTTCCTCGGGTTTATAACCAAACCAAGCAATATCTGCTTTTCCTTCCAAAAGCGCCTGTTGTCCGACGTCTGCACAAAATTCAAGCTGCAGACCGGGGTGTTTTATAGGTAAGTTTTGCAGAGCCTCAAAAAAGACCGAACGATCCATATTAACCGGAAGGCTGATCCTCAAAGATCGCCGACTAAGCTCAAAGTTTCCGTTTCGTAGCGCTTCTGCCCTCTCCCGAAGGATTCCCCATTGGCTGATCAATCCTTGAGCATCCAGAACAAGCGCCTGACCTTCTTTAGTCAGAGCGGCAGGTTTCTTTGTTCGGTCCAAAAGTAGGAAACCTAGTTCATCTTCCAGAGAGGAGATAAGACGAGAGGCTTTCGGCAAAGGGAACGACAAGGCTTCTGCGGCAAGAGCCAGGGAGCCAAGCCTCGATGTTTCGATGAACAACTGCCAAGCACGAATCCGATCTAATTCCATATCACAAAAACAAATATCTAAACAACGAAATTTCCTCTTAGGAAGAAAGCCGGAATAGCCGAAGCCGATCTTTGTGTGAACGACCGCCTTCAAAAATAGTTCTAGAGAATTTTACCTTTCTGTTTGCTTATCAAGTCGAATGACAATTCTTGAGTTCCCATCCTCCAAAGCGATAAGCGTCGGCAAAATCTGGGTTATCACTGTTTTTTTTAAACATAAAAAACTGAATATAGTCACCTCAAGCCTTAACGCTCCTATTTCAAAAACCCTGCTTCGCCCGAAAGTATTAATGAAGAAATAGTCCCAAAGCGCAGTAATAAAAGGCAGATCGTTTCTGGCGCGTAGATTAACGAATTCCGCGGAATTCCCCGTGCGTAAGCGCGGGGATGGATAGCGAACGGCCGAATGTTAATTCGGCCGTTGATTTTTGATATATCTCTCAATAATAGCGGTTGTTGCTCCGTCTCCGACTGAGATTACACAATAACTTTTTGTCCAAAAACGTTTGCCTCAAAGCATCCTTCGAATCTGATTGAAGAATTCTTGACGAATTTTCAAAGATGATATGGTTTTTAGTTTGCGCACCAAATCGTTGGAGGGTAAGAAATCAATAGATGAACGTGATCTTCCTCCCCGGAACATTCCAAAAGATTGACTCGATCACGCCGGCACACTTCCGAAAAAACCTCTTTGAGCCTTTCCAGGACCGTTGATGAAATAACTTTTCGTCTGTAAGCTACTACGAAGATCAAGTGAGCTTTGAGATTGAAAACACAATGAGAACCGGTAGATAACTGCATATGATTCAAAAAGTCGAGCGCCACGTTATTCGTAAAAACAATGCTAACTGGCAAGCCTGCCATAGGCTTTGTTCATTGTCGCGCAAGCTCGGCAACTGTGCAGTCTATTTGCTTCGTCATCGGTTCTTTGAAAAAGCCCCTGTACTGACACGTAAAGAACTTGATACCGAACTCAGACATCAATACGGCAGTGACTATCGAGCTATGCCGTCGGCTGCCTCTGCACAGAGACAGGGTCAAGTCATTGCCAAACAGTTCAAAAGCTTTGCCAAGGCGGCAGTTGAATACTCGAAGCACTCTGAGAAGTTTCAAGGGAAGCCTCGCTTACCTGGCTATAGGAAAAAATATCGTACGTTCTATGTCGGCCGCAACGGCTATCAAATCCGCGATGGCCAACTGACGATCACGGGAGGAAAAGATATCGGTTTTTCTCCCATTCGCGTAGTTTGCTGCGAACGTCAAGAGCTCAACGCCAAAGCACAGGAGGCAGTGGCCGGAGATCTGAGAATTATTCCGATGGGAAATACATTCATTGTGGAGCTGACCTACAGAGTCGGTAGGGAGGAGTCTAATAATCCAAAAAGCGTTTCTTTGAATCCGAATGAAGCTTTGTGCTGCGATTTAGGCATTGATAATTTTGCAGCTTTCGTTTCGACCAAACCCGGAGTAAGGCCGTTTTTGGTCAAAGGCAAAATACTTAAGAGCATCAATCAGCGGTACAACAAACAAGTCGCCGAACTGAAAAGCAAAAAACACTATGAGCACATCCGAATAAAAGGAGTCAAACGTTATTGGCAGCTCCAAGACTTGATGCACAAGGCCAGTCGCCTGGCTGTCAACTTCTGTCTTGCGCATGATTTGGGCCGTATTGTCATCGGAACAAACAAAAATTGGAAACAGAGAGTCAGCCTCGGCAGGCGAAACAATCAGAATTTCGTAATGCTGCCGCATGCCAAGTTTATTGAGATGGTCCGGTATAAGGCTGAAGAATATGGCATCCAAGTGACAGTGCGAGAGGAGAGTTACACCTCTAGAGCCAGTGCAATGGACTTCGATGAAATTCCTGACTTCGATCCAAAAGGAAGAAACCCAACGACTTCCTTTTCGGGGAGGAGGCTCAAACGCGGTCTCTATCAGTCATCAAAAAGACATTTGATCAATGCCGATATCAATGGTGCGGCCAATATCGGCCGAAAAGAACTCGGGGATGAGTGGCTCAAAAAGCTGCTCGAACTCGATGGGGGCGTCTTTGTGGACACGCCCGCAGTTGTACGAAACCTGCATGCAAGTGTAGGTGTTCGTCAATCGCTAAAAATGGGAGCACGCTCCCATGAAACCGTGCACGTAAGTGCGCGGTAGTTCATACTATGCAGTTATTCGACAATAAGAGGACGACGATGACCAAAGGTTTTTACAGCATTATGTTGGCGCAGTTTCTTTCTTCCTTAGCCGACAACGCCCTTCTCATCGCCGCGATCGCTCTGCTGACGACTCTGAATGAGCCGGCATGGATGACACCGCTGCTGAAGCTGTTCTTCGTTGTGAGTTACGTCATCTTCGCCGCTTGGGTCGGCATCTTCGCCGATTCAATGCCGAAAGGCCGCGTAATGTTTATCACCAACGCGGTAAAAACCGTCGGCTGCATCATCATGCTGTTCGGCACCCATCCGCTTCTTGCTTACGCCATCGTCGGTCTAGGCGCGGCAGCTTACTCGCCTGCAAAATACGGCATTCTCACGGAACTGCTTCCGCCCGAAAAACTTGTGAAAGCCAACGGCTGGATTGAGGGCCTGACCGTTGCGTCTATTATTTTGGGGACCGGCTTAGGCGGCTTGCTCATTTCTCCGATGGTCGACCATTTCGTTCAAGGCCATCATGTCTTCGGCGTCCATAATGCTGCTCAGGCCGCGATCGCCGTCATGATTTTTGTTTACGCCGCTGCGGCTGCCGTGAACCTGTTAATTCCGGATACCGGCGCCCGCTATCCGAAACAAGACTTCCGTCCGATCCACACACTCGTTAATTTCGGGAAATCCTGCTCTCTGCTCTGGCACGACAAACTCGGTCAAATTTCCCTGTCCGTGACAACGCTGTTCTGGGGCGCCGGCGCCACACTTCAGTTCCTTGTTCTTGCTTGGGCAAATTCCAACCTCGGCCTCGATTTATCTAAAGCAGCTATTCTCCAGGGCGTGGTTGCCATCGGTATCGCCATCGGTGCCGTTTTAGCGGCCGCCTATGTCAGTTTAAGAAGAAGCGTAGATGTCCTTCCGATCGGCGTTTTGATGGGCTTTTCTGTAGCTGTCATGTCCTTCTATAAAGCTTCCTGGATTCCCGGCGGCTTTGACATCTTCGGTTTCCACATCTCCTTTGCCATTGCGATTGCCTGCTTACTTTTAGTCAGCGTGGGCATGATGGCTGGTTTCTTCGTTGTTCCGATGAACGCGTTATTGCAGCACCGCGGCCATGTCCTCATGAGCGCCGGACGCTCCATTGCCGTCCAGAACTTCAACGAAAACTCTTCCATTCTCGTGATGCTCGGTCTCTACTCCCTGCTTATTAAGTCAGGCCTCGGAACCGTCACGATCATGGTGCTCTTCGGATGTTTTGTGGGATGCTCAATGCTGGCGGTGATTTTCAAACACCACCACAATCAATCCAAGGAAGACTCGCTTCATTTGATCGGTGAAGACAAGCGTCATTGAGGATACGTTCTGACTTCTCAATAATCGCGGTCTGCGTCATAATTGATGAATTGATTTCAAAACAGACACGACAATGAAGTCTTTAACCGTAACACCTTTTATCCGAGACTCTTTTGAGAATTATCAAAAGAGCGCCTGCGGCATCACTCTGGATATCGGGCGGCAAAGAATTAATCAGAAGGAGCTCCTTTCTCTTATTGACTTTGTCAAAGAGAAAAAAATGATCGAATCCTTTAACGAAATGCGTAAAGGAAAGATCGTTAACGCCAGCGAACATCGCTCTGCCCTTCATACCTCTCTGCGCGACCCTTCTCCGGATGCCCCTCATGCCGCAGAAGTTCACCAGACACTGGAAGCTTTCTGCAAGTTTGCTGAAGATGTCCGCAACTGGAAATGGCGCGGCTGTTCAGGCGACCGAATTACCGATGTCATCAATATCGGTATCGGCGGCTCCGACATGGGCCCGAAGTGTGTTTACAACGCCCTTCGTCCCAACAAACCGGAAATCAAACTTCACTTTCTAGCTTCTGCCGACGGCGTGATTTTTGACCGAATCACTTCCGTCCTGGATCCTTTTTCTACCCTGATTGTCATCTCTTCCAAGAGCTTTAAGACTCAGGAAACAAGAGCCAATACGCAGGAGATTTTGGATTGGCTGAAGAAAGCCGGTATCCCTGAAAAAGACTTCAAACATCACGTGGTTGTGGTCTCCGCAAAACCGGACGCAGCAGAACAGTTTGGTCTCCCGAAAGAAAACTTCTTCCCCATCTGGGACTGGGTCGGCGGCCGTTTCTCCGTATGGGGCGCGATCGGTTTGCCCGTCGCAATTGCGTTAGGCGCAGACACATTCAAGCGCTTCCTGGCCGGCTCTCATGCGATCGACCAGCAC
>OJMK01002476.1_pt1 | contig 12606 bp, 12 predicted proteins | sample 1597201 | NCBI WGS metagenome assembly OJMK01 (sample SAMEA2452125, study PRJEB22498) | human gut metagenome | reverse complement strand
ATGCACAGAATGAAGATGAAGACCGCCTGAAAGCCATTTTCAAGAAACTGGTTAAAGTGGATGAAATCGTACCACGTGACAGCTATGCTTTTGTTGACAAGCCCGGTAAGGATGCAGACGGACAGCCTGATCTTATCACTGAACAAGTGGAAAACTTCAAGGCTACCAATATCGCCTTTATACCGGTAGGTCAGATTGGTACAATTCAAGGTGTGGAACCTTTGACTTTGGGATATGAGGCAAACAAGGTTGCTTCTTATGACGGTGGACGTTTGAAACTGACACAGAGAGCCAATCCTGAAACACATTCAATCTATATTGAAAGTGAAGCCGCCCAAATGTGTGTGCCGAGAATGCCGCAGTATATGTTCATTTCTACTGTGACTGTGTAACTCTTAACTTCATGCAAGAATGAGTGAGGAACTTTCTCATACGGAAGATATGACCATTGAAGACTTTTTGAGTGGCGCAACCGCTTATGAAATAGCGGATAACGCCCTCAAAAGGGTTCTTGTCAAGCGGAAAATCGCTTTTGGAACAATGGTAAGTGAACTGACCGAAAGGCAACTTGATCTTGCCACTGCCGATATTTATATGTGGTGTGCAAGCACTCCAAGCAGTAAGAATGATACCGAAGACAGTGACGGGGGATGGAAGCATAAGGAAGGTGGTTGGCAGACCAGCGCATACGACAAGCGGCAACTCCGTGAAATGGCGAAAGAACTGTATGAGAAATGGGATGAAGAAGTTGTAAAGGGCACTAAAATCAGAATAGTCAATTTTTGAGTATGAAAGTAAATAATCCACGGCATCCGCACAAATGTACTGTTTACCGAATTATAGGTGAGGATTCTTTCAGTGATGGTGAGAAGGTGATCTTGTATGAAGGTATATGCCGAAAGGAAGGTAGTACAAATTTGCGGACATTCAAAACCGATAATGTGATAAAGAGCGATTATCTGTTGAGCCTTCCCGGAATTGTTGAAGGAATATTGGCCGGTGATCTGATAGATGTCACGGACAGACAAGGCACTTTCACTCAATGTATGGTTACTGATAGCTATGCCGGAAATTTGGGAACAACTGTGTATTTCAATCTTGCAAAAAATTAACGCATGGATAACCGGAGCAATGAAGTATTGTTTGATGAAGGAATAAGGAAGGCAAAGGAGCTTGTTTCAGGATATATCTTTGATGTCTTGACTAAATGCTGTGAAGAACTTATCCAAGATGCACTTGATAACAAGTCAGGCTTTCGGAATCTTACGGGTAATACAATAACCAGTTATGCGTGCGGATTATTCATGGACGGTAGATTTTCCTATTTCGTTTGTAGTGGAGATTCAATGAAACAACCGGTGAGAGTAAAGCTGACTAAAGGTGAAACATTTGTAGGTGTCAGTTATGATAATCAGAACAGACGTTTTACTGGAACAATAGAAACTGATAAAGGTTATGGCGAAGCATTCTCCTTTGATTTCTTGAAAAGATATAAGTCGGAATCACGTAAAGGATTTGAGATAGTAATGTGCACGGGTACTGAATATTCAACCTATTTGGAGAATGTGTTGAATGCAGATGTTCTGACCGGAACATTTCAAAGGGCACAAAATACATTATTCAAGAACTTTAAACCAATGAAATGATGGGACGGACAGTTTATAGACGTATGGATATATTAAAACAAATCGCTGATGCAGTAACCGGCATTGGTGAAAAGGTTTTCATAACAGATCGTCCGGCTGCTGAACAAAAGGCGATGAAGGACTTTGTTGTTATCCGGTTGCCACAAACTATCCAAGATAAAGGAAGTACCTACCAAGACACTTACTGTCAGATAAACGTTTTTGCGCATGATCGCTCAAACGGTATTGAGAATACAGTCCGTTTGGATGAAATGCAAATGGAAGTGGTTTCAAAATTTCCAATAGTGACGGAATTGTTTTCAGCTGTAAGTCCACGATTGCTTCCCGGAGGAAATGACGGACTCGGTTTTCATTCCTTAATAATACAAGCGAAGCTAATAATAAACAAATGACACAAACTTAAAAAGATACGATTATGGCAGAGATTTCTATTACTACCAAACTGGAAGAGTTAAAGGTGCTCTTTAATCAGATGAAGGAGGTTTATTATGTGTCCAAAGTCAATAGTGACCTCGCAACTTTAGCGGCTTTTGATATGGAGCTGCCGGTACTCTCTGACGGAGTTACATTTGATACCGGAGCTGCCGATGTTTCCAAGATCAAGTTGACAACCGGAGCAACTTGGACTTCTATTGCTAATGCTGGAGATTCCGATATTCAGTTTCAAGTACCTTCCGTGGCAGGAAAGATCAATGACTTGTTACTGAACAAGAAAGCGGAAACGGTGACTATGACTGCTACCATTGATGGTGAGACTTATGAAGGTGAAGGTTACAATATCGAACCGAAGAAAGTAATCGGAGGACTCTTCATGCGTAGTGAAGACCGTCAAACAGCCTTGTTCTTACCGAATGTTGAGGGGTATAGCAACTTCGTCAGCGAGCAGGATAAGCCGGGGTACTTTAATGTATCTGTTTCTCCGTTGAATGATGCTAAGGGTGCCTCTATTTACATTTTACGTAAAAAAGTGTCCGAATAAAAAACTTAGGATATAACACTTTGCAAAATTCATATCAGCGAAAAGGTGGTGAGCTACTTGATACCGGCCACCACCTTTTTTCGTATAAAACACGATAAAATATGACAAAGAAGAATGACATAACACTTCCTACACCGGAGGATGAAAGGCTATTGAATGATGTGTTGGAAGACAGTGTGGACTATGTGGAAGTCCGAGGAAAGAAATATGGTATTTCATGGCTGAAAAGAGGGACTATACGCAAATTCACCAGTACCATGCAGAAATCGGGAAATGATGATAAGATCAGTTGCCAATGTGCAGCCGCTATCATTTTGAACGGATATTGGAAGATCAAGTTCTTCTATCCTTTCTTGTGGCGATGGTTCTTTTATATCAAACAATATGGAGATCATGAGCTGATGAAGGTTATAGCCGTCGGCAAAAAAAAAATTCCAGTGGAAGACTACTTGACTGCTACCATATATCTGACCGCGATGAAGGACACGATGATGACAATGACAAAAGAGGAAGCAGAGCATATCCTTCACGAACCAGCTACGGACAAACGTGGGAAATAGGCAAGTCCTATCCGTGGCTGACAGAGCCTTTGAGAGTATTTGGGATTCCAATAAGCAAGCCCTTGTTTGGTATTTATTGGGTACTTACAAATGCACAAATTGAACTATTGGCAATGGATGTGTCTATTGTGGTTACAGATTGTGACAAGGACAACAAGGAAAAGAAGCACGATACGAAGAACTTCAAATCCCCTTCCGTAAGCGAAATAGAGGATGCTGCCAAACGCTGGAAAGATAAGTATGGCAATGGAGAAACAGCAATTAACATTAATGATTATAAGTAACACAAACACAATAATATATGGCTGATCTCGGTAATTTATATTTTGATATACTGTTCCGTGATAAGACAGCGGAACAACGTAAAAAATTGAAAGCGGAAATCACCAAAGACTTGCAGGCAAAACTTGATGTGGGTTTTGACAAGAAGAAGTTGGTTGGCGATATGAAGACTTTGCTTCAAAGTGAGAAGTTTAAGATCAATGTGGTAGTGGATAAGGCCAGTACCACACAAGCTGTCCGTGCCGCCTTGCAAGCCGCCGGGTTGAATACAAACTTTACAGCAAGTGATTTACGCGCCGCCAAAGCCGCAGCCATTCAAACCAAAGCGGAGGCTTCTGCCGCAGCTGCACGTGAGCTTGCGCGACAAAGAGCCGCCCGTGCCGCCAAAGCGGAACTGGATTTGGCTAATGCCCGTGAGAGATCAGCCAATGCAGCAAGGCGGCACATGACAGCCACTCTCAATATGAATGGAGCAATGAACAGCCAGTTGAGTATTGTCGGACAATTAAGAAATGAATTTTTGGGGCTATACTCCATTTATGCGGCACAAAATTTCTTACGTGCAGTGGTTGATATTGGTGGTGAGTTGGAGAATCAGAAAATTGCAATGGCCTCTATCTTGCAAGATGAAGGCAAAGCTACAACCATATTCAATCAGATTAAGAAACTGGCTGTTGCTTCTCCGTTCGGGGTTATGGACTTGAATCAGTATGCCAAACAACTTTCCGCGTATTCTATACCATACAATGAATTGTATGATACCATGAAAAGGCTGGCTGATATATCAGCCGGTGTAGGTGTTGATATGGGACGTATCATATTGGCCTACGGTCAGATAAAGGCTGCTAAATTCTTGAAAGGAACGGAATTACGACAATTGACGGAAGCGAACATTCCTATGGTGGATAAACTGGCCGAGCGATTCACTAAGTTGGAAGGCCGCATTGTCAGTGCCGGTGAAGTGCTTGATATGATCTCGAAAAAGAAGGTTACGTTTGAGGATGTAAAAGATGTTCTTTGGGAACTTACGGATGATGGTGGCATGTTTAATAACATGCAGGAAGTTCTTTCAGAATCAGTTAAGTCCAAATGGAAGAACTTGGCTGATGCGATTGACATTATGCTTGGTGATATTGCGGAGTCAATGGGTAGTACATTGAAATGGACTGCCGAAAGCCTTATCACCCTTGCACAAAATTGGAAAGAACTTGTACCGGCTATCGAAGCTGCCGTTGGAGCCTTTGGATTTTGGAAGGCAGCTATGTTGGTGAATAGTCGTTTGGTTGTTGGTGAATATAAAAATATTTCGCAGACTGTTTTGGCTAATAAAAGGCTTACGGCAGAAAAACTTCGCGTTGAAGCAGCATATAGGAAACTGACTGTTGCCGAACAACAACTTATTGCCACTTCCAATAAACTGACTTATGCGGATTATGAGCAGATGGCTGTTTCGGGTCAATTAACAAAGAATAAACTGCTTCAACTTGTAGCTATGAAAAGACTGACTGTGGCACAAGCGGAAAGTATAGCTCTTCAGGCAAAGATGGGCAGACTCGATGTCTCACAAATATCTCACATTGGAGCGATGAATGTGGGGATTAGAGCATTGTGGGGGAATTTAAAAAATTTGGGGATGGTTTTGAAAGGGTTAGCTCCCCAATTTATTGTCTTTGCAGCAGCCTCTGCCATTTTTGAATTATGGTATAAGTCCGGGCAAAAGGCTGACGAAATGAACGAGCGTATTTCCGAGTTGACAACAAGAGCACAAGACGGTTTCAAGAACCTAACGAAAGAAGCTCAAAAATTTGCTGATGTTGATCCTTTTAAGGCGAATGATGCCTCATTGATTTCTTCCATTGAAGAAATGAAAACAGCATTAAAGGATTATTCCCCGGTTTGGGCAGACGCTTTTAATGAAACGTTTAAGACTGATGATGAAGGAAATACGGTTAAAAGCCTTGCAGAACAATATATATTGCTTCGGAATGCTTTGAATGATACAAAAGAGGCTTATAGATTGTTGAATGCCATAAGAGGTACATCTGAATATGCGAATGATGCTACTGATGGTTATTTTGACGAAAGCTTTAGTGAAAATATTGAAGACTACATCAAGACAGAGAAGCAGATAGACAAGATTATAGACCGTATGGCTGGTAGCTATATAGAGTATTATACTGCCATGCAGAAAGTTATAGCCAAGTATGATGATTTTGCTAAAGTCGCTTCGGGCAAATCATTGAAAGAGCAGTTGGATATAATCAAAGAATATCCCAAGGCATTAGCCAGTTTGAATAATGAGTTACCCTTCACGGGAGGATATAGGGATGATATTTTTCAGCTGCGGAAGGCATGGAAAAACTCTAAACGTGTTTTTGAGGAAGAAGTATCACCGGATATGCAGAGTTTCATACCTGAATATAAGTCACGATTACAAGCTGCCGGATGGAATTTAGACAATTTGAGTGACGCTCAAAAAATAGCTATCGGTTTGGATATAAGTTCTTTCTTGGATCAATTTAAAGAGATGCCGGTAGATATACGGAATTTTCTTAATGGTGAGATTCTTGAAAAGCAATTCAATATTAAGATTAATGCTGAATATACGGAAACTATTCAGAGCTTGTCAGATTTGCAGAAAAAGTTCAATGAAGCTACAGATGGGCAATTTGAAGCTCAAATAAAGGTTTCCACAGATTCAGAGAAAATCATTGAAGGAATACAAAAAGCGTACAAGGAAGCTAAAGAGACAACAAATCAATTGAAGCCGATATTGATTAAAGCTGGGATAGATTTGTCGGAGATAAATTACCCCGATATATCAGAACTGCCAGAGTTAATGGGTAATGTTGATGCTTCAAAGCTTTTCGATTTGTCAATCCCGATTGCATTCCCGAAAGTCTTTGACTCGTCAAAGTTACTCGATTGGCAGAAACAAATTGTATCAGATTATAAAAAGGCTTCTGACATAATGCAAGCCGGTGAGAAAGGAGCCAAGAAAATTGGTTTTTCCCTCACTGATCCCAATAAGGATAAAAGCAAAAAGGATGCCTTTGCCGAAAGATTGAAAGAACGGGTAAACTTACTAAAGGAGGCATATTCTGAATATAAGAAGTGGACTGATATTGTTGGAAAAGAAGAAGCTGCCAAAAAGGTTATAGAATCGGGCATTTTTGACTCCTTGTTTAGAGGGAAGGAACCGGTGGATATTGAGAATTATCGGGATGAATTGAATAAGATTCTTAACCAGCTTGACAATAAGACCGAAGTTCGTAGGGACTTGAAAGTTTCCATACGGAAAGTCATTGCGGATATTGATGCCAACGCTATGAAAGAAGCTTCGGATAAGGCCGCAAAGGAACTTGAAAGGTACGTGTCTGATGTTTCAAAGAAATGGGATATATACAAGCAGCTTGTCAATGCCGGTGCAAGTAAGAAGGATGCTTCTTTATACGCTTTCGGAGCATTGTCTGAATATGAGAAGAAATCCGAGGAATTAGCTGAAAAGGTAACTAAGAAAATGAAGGATAAAGGGGTATATATACCTTTGACTTTCACCGAACAAGAGGCCACAGAATCACTTGGAGGTAAAGACAGTGTTTTGTATAAACAGTTTTTCAGTGCATGGAAGGAAGCTAAAGAAGCTATTGAAAAAGATAGTTTGGAAGTAAAGCTGAAAGAAGTTACTGCCCTCAACAAATACAAATCTATCGCTGAAAAGATACGGGACTTAAGCGAGAAATATGCTCCCTTAACCGGCACCTTCATTGGTGAAAATAATGAACTTGTTGGGAATGTTGAAGGCATGACTCCCGGACAGAAAGCTCTTTTTACCGAATATAAGGAGGAACTGGCAAAACTAAGGGGACAACTGCTTGAACTTCTTCCGGTATGGGAACAGATATTTGGAGATCAGACCTATAAATCATACGGACAGATACAGCAAGCATCCGATTATGCGCAACAGATTATTGATAATGCTTCTGTAACTAAAAACAAGAATGGAAAGCCAACAGCTTTTACTTCTTGGTATTTGGATGAGAATGGTAAACGGATTGATGTTTCAGGAGAATATTCTCAAATTGAGAAGTTAAAGAAAGCCATACAAGACTTATATAAGGCCGGATTACAGAAGAATCCGTTTGCCACTCTCATAAAAAATATTCGTTCTTTATTCTCCAGTGGAGATAAAGATGAAAAGGGTACCATAGAAAAGATTGCAGCCATAGGAGAAAGTGCCGCTGAAAGTGCTGATCTTGTCGGCAATTTTGCAGGGCAGATGTCTTCCATGTTCGATGCTTTGGGCAATGAGGGTATGGCCGACACGATGGGTAATGTGCAGGATGCCATGTCTTCTATAAGCAATATCGGGCAGGGATTCGCCAAAGGTGGAATCGTTGGTGGTATTGCTGCCGCTGCTGGTGAAGCTGTAAATTGGATTGGGAAGATAGCACAAGCGCATGATAAGAAACTCGATAAGGCTATTGAAAAGAGTAAACTTCGTGCTCAACAGTTGCAATATATATACGAACAAATTGACGGTATTCTTGAACGTTTTTTGGGCAGTGGCACGGAACTAAAACTTGTAGATGCAGAAAATGACCGTACCCGGTTGAATCAATTAAATAATCAGATTGGTGCAATACGCAATAAGGGAAAGATCAACATCTTCGATTTGATGTCTTTGCAGAAATATAAGCAGGAAGCGGAAAAACTTCAAAAACGTGTTTCGGCATACGATGAAGGTGGTGCATACGGGTATCAACGTGCCTTGATGCAAGAACAACTTTCAGAATTGGAGAAACAACGGCAAGCCGAAATTGACAAGAAGAAGACGGATGATAGCAAGGTGGCTGATTATGAGAATCAGATTGCGGAGATGAAACAGCAAATAAAGGATTTTGCCGAAGAAACGGCTGAATCTCTTTATGGAATTAATTTGAAAGACTGGGCTTCACAGCTGGGAGATGCCTTGTATGAGGCATGGCAGAAAGGCGAGGATGGTGCCGAAGCTTTCAAAAATAAGGTTGCCGACATTATGGGTGATGTCATGAACTCTATTCTCAAAATAAGTATTTTGGAACCGGCTATGCAACAGCTTCAAAAGATGCTTTTTGGTGAGGATGGAATGAGTGGTTATTTCGGCAAGGATTTCTCTCTTGACGAAAGGGAGTTGGAAAGTATTGCGGACTATCTAATGGGGGTCAGTGAGAAAACCGATGATTACTATTCCATGCTTGACAAACTGAATAACTATATGGAAAAGAAATATGGTATCAGCATGAAGGAAGAGGAAGAAGACAGTGGAAGTGGTTTATCTAAAGGCATACAGAATGTTACTGAAAATACGGCTAACCTTTTGACTTCTTATATAAATGCAATCCGGGCTGACGTGAGTGTCAAACGGGAGTATGTGCGCAGATTGGTTGAAGAATTGTTCCCGGCCTATAATGTAATAGCACAAGCGCAATTACAACAACTGACAATGATACAGATAAATACAGCAAAGAATGTGGAATTTGTGGAAGAAATCAGGGATATACTGCATAGGAATATAAACGGTGTAAACAAATTTAATGTATGATTATGAACAGATTAAATAGTGAATTGAGAGGCCATGCTGTGTCGTATGGTCTCTGCACACAATGGCAAGGTGACTGGCAAAATAATAAAAGCCAGCAAGAATTGATTGAAATGTATATACGGGGTATTGATTTTTGTATTGAACACGATTATCCGACAGTGGAATATATAAAAGGTAATTTTGACCGGAGCCTGCTTCATCAAAACCTTATTTTTGTTGATGAACCAGTGACCGGAGGCAACAATGGTGTATATGTACTGAACGGTAAATGTTCAGGCAAGCTTTCTTTCGGTAAATTTACAGCCGCTACTCTCCATTTGCGCCATGATAGTGAATTGACTCTTGAAGTGGAAGATTGCGCCAAAGTTTTTGTGAGTGTATATGATCGGGCTAAACTACATGTAAGGCAAAGCGATGTGGCTAAAGTTTATGTATATGTTCATGGTAAAGATTGCCAAGTGCAATATGAAGGTTACGTGTTGATAAGAGAAAGCCGAGAATAACCCCCGACTTTATTTTCCAGTCACACGTTTTGTCAAATAGAACTTGTGAGTTTTGTCTAAGAATACAACGTAAAATGTATCGCCAACCACATGACCGATAATTACTGCCGATCCATTGATATGTATTCTTGCCCAATTTGCATCTTCCGGTACATTTTTGGGAAATTCAAAAAGGGTCTTTTCTTTTGGTGGAAATGAACCATATATTGTGAATTTATCTCCATCTATCTGTTGACGCAACGGAGAACAGCAATAACCATGTAGCGTTTCCAATGCGAAACTTAACAACCCTGCGTTTTGCCAGTCCTTAAAAGCCGAGCCATATTTTTGTGTAGTGTCAAGATATTGGAATGAAATTTTAAAGTTTGAAGTCCGGGCTTCATCATTCACACTTGGCTTCTTCTTGTATGGTTCGGCTAATTTGGATTTCTTTTTATACCCCTGCATTTTGTTCACTCTTATAGAATGCTTGTACCGTTTTCTTTGAAATTATTTCATGACATTTATCTGCCTCTGCATAGCCAATACGTGCTTCAAGCCACGGACGTTCATTGTGCGTAGCTCTTTCCAGTTCCAATCCCGTCCAAGTAGATAGGTCTGTCAAAATAGAAACAATTAAAGTTTGTTGGTCTTGTGTTAGCTTTCCAAATTCCTTATCTACATCTTTTCCGGTAGAATTTGAATAGCTCAATTCCGCATACAGCATAGATTTGTCTTTAAGACTATCGTAAACTTTACGACTAACGGGGCCATGCACCCATGCTTCAAAAGAATCTTCGACTAACTCTTGATCGAAATATGCAAGATGATATGCATCACAATAAAAAAGTAGCTTTTGCAATTTTAGATGTGACATCGGTCCATAGTGCTTTAGAATATAGTCAGAAAGCACCACAGAATCTATTTTTTGAAGTTCTTTTGTCTTTTCCATTATAATCATCCTTTGAATAATACAAAGGTAGCGCTTTTTTATATAAAATCAAAGAAATCATGTCTATTTAACTTGCTTTCTTACTTTTAAAGTCAAAAATAGAAGTTGTTGACTGATGTAGTATTATGTGCAATGAAATTGGTTACTTGATTACTTTTAATCATTTTAGAGATTGTCTATGTTTAAAATATTCCGTATATTTGTGGCAAAGACAGAGGTCTTGTTTTTATTGCGTCAAAGATTACATTAAGTATTTTTAATATGTGCACTACTTAAAATATGAAGTATTTTATAAAATAAGTAGTATATTTGTGCCCGTAACAAGAAGGGAAGGCTTGGTGCAATCGACATACTACGAAGTTTGAGCCAGTCGTGGCTATTCTTAATATATCGCCTGCAACGTCCTTCCCCTTTGGTTGCAGGCTTTATTTTTTTTTCTAAAGCCTTACTTATTAGCGGTTCTATCAGTGCCCACCGCGCGGACTTGTCACCCGTGAGATAAAAAGGCTCTTTGTCACATAGGATATATCAAAGTAAGATTAAAACCTCAAAGCTGATCCGCTTACCATCAGGAGGTCAACCCAAACAACATACATTCTTGCTTTGAAGAATGGCACCGGAGAAAGTGTTGCTTATAGTGGCTGGTTTATTTCTCTGAAAATTCAGAAAAATCGAGTTTTTGACAATATACACATAGTATAAAGAGAAATAAATAAAAATCTCCTGAACTTGCTTATATGTATGTTTGGGAGAAAAGGGTAAGAAATAGTATGCAAGTAAAATATAAAAAACATTGTATGAAGACAAATCAAGAAATGATACGCTATATCGGACAATATAGTGTAATACAACGTACATCAGACGGATTTTTTGACGCTAATAGCTATCTGCATAGTATTAATGGTAACTCTGATTGCGATTCGGATATTGATGAATATGTAGAACAATCTATTTATGGAGAGTATATATCTAAAGAAAACGGGATAACATATATGCCATACTTTGTGTTTGTTGATTTTGCTTTATATATCGCAAAAGAATTTAGTATATATGCGTTTACATTGTGTATGTCTGATGAATGGAGAGAAAAGAGAGGGCTTATTGGGGATATGGTAGACCATACAAAAGAATCACCTGCCCAAAATCATTCCACACAAATAAAAAGTAAAAATATGTTTCATACATATATTACAAACGAACTGAATGGACTAAGGAAAATTGGTAGGTCTCATGATATAGATAAGAGAATGAATAGCATGAGACCACATAACCCTTTAATAAGTTGCGATATAGAAATATGTTTTGATATTGAATCAGAGCTACATGATATATTTAAAGAACAAAGATTTGATGGAGAATGGTTTCGTTTGAGTGAATTAGATGTTCGCGTTATACGTGAGGCTTCTTCTATATATAAAACAGACACCGATATTGATAAAATATTGAATTATATTAGAGTGAAAAGAAAGCAATATTCAAAAAGGAACTATCCTGCCGTGTTTCAATTACAGCAAGAAAATACAAATTTTATCCACTATAAATAATAAATCAATATGGAATTAGTAGAATTTATGAGCAACAAAGAATGCGTTGTAGAAACATTCAAAGTAAATGGTCTTATTGCAAAAGACAATACGGTAACAGAGAAAGGTTTAATGGCTATACAGTTCTATTTAGATATGATAGAGCAAAAGAAGCCAGAATTGGAAAATTGTCAAACGGCTTATATGTCATGTAGTGAGGTGGAGGAATGGGAAAAGAAAAACGCTGCGGCTTCGGTAAGTTTTGACAGTGGAGGGGTAGTCGAGTTTCTCCCGATAGAAATGTTCTCAAAAGATACTAAAATAGAAAAGGGAGGTGGCATAAAAGGTATGCTTATTTCAATGTGTGATTGCGCATGTGAAGATGAAATATCCGAAATAGTATCTTCAAATGATGAAATTCGTAAATTGAGAGATGCGCTTAACAAATATCTCGAAAGCTGAATACTTTTGGCTAAGAGTGGCAAAATGCACAAATAAATTGGGCTGACTTCGGAGCCAGCCCTAATCTTGTCAAAATAGAATAAAACATTCCATGTGTCTATTACTATTTCTTTTTCAATTTAGCATAGTTATATAA
>OJMK01002472.1_pt1 | contig 12624 bp, 10 predicted proteins | sample 1597201 | NCBI WGS metagenome assembly OJMK01 (sample SAMEA2452125, study PRJEB22498) | human gut metagenome | reverse complement strand
CCCTACGACTGTGAGCCAAAAGTTTGCTATAATTCACACCCACAAACCCTAATTTGCAGAAGAAATTTACCATCACATACAACCAAAACAAAAATCACATTACAAAATAGGGGATTAATCCTACTATTATTGTTAATAGGGCAATTAAGAATAAATAATCCCTAGTACCACACCATAAATCATCATATAATTTTTTACTTTTTATGTAGCTGACAATTGTATATACAATAATTAACAAAGCTAATGTGATTGATATTACTGTCATTATAATATTGATGTACAGTGGAACATTTTTGAATATAGATATTTGCACAATAACAAAAATAATATCTATAATTTGAAGAAACATTAATATTTTATCATACTTATTTATATTACTTTTATTTCCAGAATGTTTCATAAGATTATAATTAACTACATTACAAAGAATACGGCAATAGCCCAACCCATAAGGATAACGGAGAAGAAGATTACCTGGAATGGGTTGCTATACCATGAGCCTGATGACTTACGATTTTTGATAGCAGAAATACCGGTAAGTACAAGCATAATTACAGCAGTAAGTCCCTCAAGAACAGACATTGCAACATTAAAACCAAATGGTGCAAGACGGAAGAAACATACCGATACAACTAAGAATACTGTACCTATAATAAATAATGCCATAAAAATTTTGTCTAAGTTTTTCATATTAATTCCTCATTTCATATTTATAATAGTAGTTTATACTATTTATATGATATTGTAAAGTGATTTTTTGTTAATGTTTAACATTTAAAGGATTTCAAAAATCCCCATTATAGCTTTACTTAATACCATTTCATAACTAAAAAATATAAGTTGAAATATAGGGGAGATTGTGGTATACTGTCCTTGTAATTGAATATGAATATAGGCAAGGGAAATACGGTGAAAGTCCGTTGCAACTGCCATTACTGTGAATTAAGCCAGATGACTTGCTATATTCAAGGTTTTAGTACTTTTGGGTAAGAAGAGTAACCATTTTTAAAGCATTACTATGGGTAATGTTTTGTTTTGGTGTCTCTTTGCGTTTTGCAAAGAGTTTTTTTATGCCCATTTTGTGTTATATTTTAGGTGTTTATGAAAAAGTTATTTGCTCTAATCCTTGTTGCTATCACAGTAATCCTATCATTTGGTATAGTAAATGTTTCTGCTAGTAGTGGTTATGTAACTATTAGCTTTCAGGACTATGGTATCCGTGGTAGTGACAAGGGAGATTTTCCTCATCAGCTTGGGAAAATCATTAACAAAACCAAAGTAAAAATTAATAAAAATGATACTATTGCAACTGTCACCTTAAGATTGTTAAAGGAAAAGGGTATCAAACCGGCATATACAGGTAAACCTGAAATGGGTGGTGGTTTTTACCTTGCATCAATTGACAACTTTACTACAGTCAGTGGAAAAAAGGTTAGTGACGGTTACGGTTTAGGTGAATTTTCTGTTGGTAGTGAAAGTGGCTGGATGATTAGCTACAACAATTGGTTTATCAATAAAGGTGCATCAGAATTTTATGTAAAGAATAATGATGAAATTAAGTGGCAGTTTACTGCTACCGGTCTTGGTAAAGATATTGGTTGTGACTTTAATAACCCTATTGCAAAAATTAAGAATTTGCACTTTACAAGTGGTAAGCTGTCACCTAGCTTTTCTACTAATAATAAAAGCTATACCTTAACTTTGCCTAAAGGTAAAAGTACTGTTGCAATAAGTGCAACTTTGGAAAATTATTATTCAAGGGTAACTTATCATTATAATGGGAAAAGTTATAGTGATAATGAGTATTTTAAGGTAAAGGACAATACTGCAATTACAGTTAAATCTGTTTTTGACAATGGAGAAGGCAAAAAAGACAGTGATACTGTTACTGTTAAAGTGAAAATTCCTACTTCAAAAACTACTAAAAATACTACTGATAAAACCACAAAGAAAGATACTAACGGTAACAGTATTAAAGCAGTTAATAAAAATTCTGTAAATAATAATACAGATAATAGTATTAATAGTATAGATAATAATTCTTCTAGGGAAAATAAAAATGCCGATAACAAGAAGAATGATACAAAAGAAACTGCTACTGATAACAGTAAAAATATCAGTAAGGAAACAGTAAGCAATACTGAAAATGTTAAGGGTAATAATGAAGATAATAATTCTAATGGTTCTGATAACTCTGATAATTTAAGTAGTGAAAGTAGTAATAATTCTGTAAAAGAAATTAATACTGTAAATGGATTTTTCATTTTTTTAATAATAATTGCAGGTGTAGTTGTTTTGGCAATTATAGTTTGCATTATGATATTATATAAAAACAACAAGGAGAGGAAACAATGAAAAAATTATTATCATTATTTCTTGCACTAGCTCTTGTTATTTCAACAGTAGCAACTTTTAGTGCAGAAGAAGAAAAGGCTTTTGACGGTTATATTTATATGACTGTTGAAAGAAACACTCTTGGTCAAGGTTTCATTCAAGAACCAGTCAAGGTTGGTTACTATAAGGGCGAGTCTTTGGCAGATATTACAGAAAGAATGTTAGGCGACAGAAGTACATTTACAGGTGATATTTCAAACTACTACCTAGAAGGTATCAAAGATGGTGGCGAACCTGAAAATTGGACTTCTGATGAAATTCCTTCAGACATTAAGAAAGCTCTTGGTGAAAATGTAAATGGTAGAACAAAGGACGATGTTCTTCAGGCTTTTGACTACACTTCATACAGTGGTTGGATGTTTACTGTAGATAACAAAGGTATTGATGTTGGTGCCGGTGGTGTTAGCTATGCTGACAAGGCAGACACAACTCACTATACAGACGGTAGTGTTGTAAGACTGCAGTACACTCTTTACGGCTATGGTGAAGATGTTGGTATTAGCTGGGGTATGATGAGCTTTGATACTACAAATAAGTTTGTAGATAGAAGTGACCTTATTTCTTATGTTGCTGATATTAATGACGAAAATGCTCAGAGTGAATACGGTACTGCTTATACAGATGCAGTTAAACTATTAAACACTTGGAATGTAACAGAAGAACAGATTGATAATGCTATTAAGGCACTTGATGATGCAAAACAGTCAACACCTGATGAACCTGAGGACACTCACAATGTTGAGTGGGCCGGTGCTATGAACAACTTTAAGGACGGTAATCAAGTAACCGATACTACGGTTGTAAAGAACAATCCTGAAGAAAAGTGGTCTTATGAACTTAACAGAACTAAGGGTTCTTGGGGTTCTTACTATGCCGGTCAGTCAGTAATTGTTGACGATTATCTATATGCTACAGGTGCAGGTAGCCTACATAAAGTTGATACAAAAACAGGTAAAGGCGAAACTGTTGCAGTAGCCGGTTCAACATCATTCTACTATGACTATGTTGCATATGGTGACGGTATGATTTTCGTTTCAACTGCAAATGATATTGAAGCATTTGACATTGATACTTTACAGTCACTAGGTAAAGTTAAGGGTACATTTAGTCAGTATCATCCTATGCAGTACAACAAAGGTTACTTAGTTTGTAACGGTAACATTTATAAGGTAAATAAAAATAGTGACAATGTACTAACTCAGGTTGGTGAAGGTACTATTGGTGGTGACTCATTTAACTGGTCACAAGGTGTATTTGCTGATAATTACTACTATGTAGTAGCAACAAATGATATTTACTGTGTTGACTACAAGACAAACACAATTAAGTATCAGTATAAGTATGATGAAAACCGTACTACTACTTATAATATTGGTGGTGAACTTGCTTACGATAGCACAACAGACTATCTATATTGGGGTTCATACAAGCAGAAAAACCTACATGCAGTTAAGCTAAATGATAATGGTGACTTTGATAAGGAAACTTATAAATCTGTTACTATCAGCCAAGAATCTGTATGTGCACCGGTTGTATATAACAACAGAATTTATGTAGCAGGTCAGGGTGGTACTATTGATGTTATCAACGGCAATCCTAATGACAATAACTTTTTAAGCACTATCTATACAACTAACAAAATCGGTATGAAAATTCAGAGTAACCCAATTCTTTCAACAGGTTACGAAGAAGAAACAGGTAATGTTTATATTTATGTTCAGTCATACAATGCCCCTGGTAATATTTATTATCTGGAGGATAATGCAAACAGCACTTCCGGTGAACTAAAGCAGTTAAGCAACCTTTCAACAAAAAGTACAGCAGCATATGCTTACGAACAGATTGCTATTGATGATGAAGGTCAAATCTACTTCTTTAACGAAGAAGGTTATCTATATTGCTATGGTGAAAAGCATATTCATAACTACACTTACAAAACTCTATTAAACGGTAAACACATTAAGACTTGTGATGGTTGTGGTGAAAGTGAAGAAGAATTCTGTACTTTCGAAAACGACAAGTGTATTTACTGTGGTGTAGAGAGAAGTAAGTATATTTATGGTGACATAAACCAAGACGGTGAAGTAACTGTTCAGGATGCAACATTACTACAGAAGTATGTTACTAAGTTAGCTGAACTAAATGATGTTCAGAAAGAATGTGCTATGTTTGACCATATGGATAAAATTACTGTAAAATCTGCAACAAAGATTCAGAAGTATATTGCCAATCCGGAACTTGATACTTTAATCGGTGCATCATTCTATATGTATTCAAAATAATTTAATTTATATGGTAACTGATACTTCCTTAGGGGAGTATCAGTTATTTCCATATTTACAGTGGAGAAATAATGGAAGAAAAGTTAACTAAAGAAGATTGTATAATTCTTATAAAGAATAAATTTAATGAAAATAATGAATTGCCTAAGAAAAGTGACTTTACAGATTGGCAAGTTATGATAATAAAGTCCCACCTAGGTCCATGGCCAAGAGCCTTAGAAAAGGCAGGAGTAAAGCCACCTAGGGATGACAAAAAATTATTAGAAAAACAAGAGAAACGAAAAAGAGCAAAGGAAAGAAAAGCTCAGTACAAGAAAAATTGTGAGAAAAATAATGAAGAATAAAAATTCTAATAAAGAAAATAAAACTATGAAAATTAAGAAATTAACTTTGACTGTAATATCAGTAATTTTGCTAATTATTATTAGTTGTACAACTTGTTTTGCAACTGACGGTAGTAGTGGTGTTAGTGATGTTTATATATATATTATGTTTATTATTGTTACTGCAGTTGCAGTAGCTGAGGGTGTGTATATTGCATACCTAAAGATTTTTAAACTAAATAAAAAGGAAAAGAAAAATGCAGAGAAAAAGTAAGTTCCTAGTATTGCCTATTGTTGTTGCAATTTTCCTTTCTATTATAAGTGTAGGTTCGGTTAGTACTTCACTAAAGGGTAGGGAAGAATATAACGCTACAGGAAAGTACCTTGCTAATCAATCCCCAATTGTAGGTTCAATCGGTGGTGAGTGGGAGGTTATCGGTCTTGCTAGGTCTGATTTAAATATAGACAAATCCTACTTTGAAAAATATCAGAATAATGTAGTAAATACTTTGGTGGAGAAGAATGGAGTTTTATCTACTGCAAAATACACAGAGTATTCAAGGGTTATCCTTTCACTAACTTCAATAGGCAGTGATGTTACTAATGTAGGCAGTTATAACCTTTTAAGTTATTTATCTGATTTTAATAAGGTAAAAAGGCAAGGTATCAACGGTCCTATATGGGCATTAATTGCACTTGACAGTAACAACTACGAAATTCCAACAAATGAAAATCCTAGCAACCAAACTACTAGGGAAAATCTAATTGAATATATTATAAGTAAAGAACTAAGTAACGGTGGATGGGCTTTAATCGGTAATACACCTGACCCCGATATTACTGCAATGGCTATTACTTCTTTGGCTAAGCATTATAATTCTAATGAAGAAGTAAAAAAGTCAGTTGACAGAGGTATTACTGCTTTGACTAAGATGCAAAATTCTTCAGGAGAATTTTCTAGCTTTGGTACTGTTAACAGTGAAAGTACAAGTCAAGTTATTGTGGCACTTTGCTCATTAGGTATTAATCCTGACACAGATAAAAGATTTATTAAGAATGGCAAAAGTCCTGTTGACATTTTGCTTTCTTATTATGTTGGAAATGGCTTTTCCCACACTAAAGGCAGTAACTATAATCAAATGGCTACCGAACAATGTTTTTACGGTTTAGTGGCATATTATAGACTATGCAACAACAAGAATTTCTTGTATAATATGACCGATGTGTATGAAAAGCCTTATGACCCTACTGTAACAGAGGCTACAACAACAAAGCCTGTCACTACAAAGCCAACTGCTACACATAAAGCTACAACTACTAATCCAACTAAAGCAACAGAAAATACTCAGGTAGTTTATACAACAGGTAGTTATAATTCTACAACAGAAAATAAAACTACCCCAACATATAACAACACAAATAATTATCAGCCTAATGATAATTCGGTTAACAATGTTGTAAATAATAATAGGGATAACAGTAGTGATAGTAGTGAAGAAACAGTAGCAGAAACTACTATTACTACTGAAAGTACAACAGTGAGCAACACTACAACTTCAACAACAGAAAGTACCACAGTAACTAATAATTCTACTAAAGAAAATAAAACTACTAATGTAATTACAAAGTCAAAGGACTATAAAGATGTGTTTATTAACCTGATTATGATTTTTGTGATAGGTATTCTTGCAGTGGTTTTGGGTACATTAATACTGATGATTAAGAAGAAAAGTGATAAGTAATGAAAATGATTAAGAAGATTATACCTTGTGTAATTGTAATGGTGATGATACTTTCTACCGTAACAGTTGCCTATGGTGCTGAAAGTAAAATATATTCTACAAAAGAATTAAAATCTATTTGTGATAATATTGTAAATTGGAAAAAGTCTGACCAAAAGGTCAGTAAAGACAGTAATCTTTTTACCGGTGAATACCTAACTTATGCCGGTACTACTAACGGTGACTGGTATCCTATTGCTATGAATAGGCTTGGTTATGATGATGACTATAACGCATATTTAACATCTTTAAAGGACTATGTGGAAAAGTCATACAAAACTCCTCAGAAGTTAAGTAAATATAAGTCAACAGAATGGCACAGAATTACACTTTCTGTTTTAGCTTGTGGTGGTAATCCTACAGAATTTGGCAAAGATAAAGACGGCAACAGTATCAATCTAATTGCTGACGGTACATATAACAGAGATGGCTTAGGTAGGCAAGGTATCAACGGTTACATTTGGGCATTAATTGCACTTGACAGTAACAACTATTCTGTACCAAGTAATGCACTTAACAGTAAGGAAAGCATTATTAACAGTATAATCTCAGCACAAAACAGTGATGGTGGTTGGGCTTTAACAAGTGGTGACTCTGATGTTGATTTAACTGCAATGGCTTTACAATCCCTTGCTAAAAATCAAGATTATAAAAATGTAAAAGAGTCTATTAACAAGGCACTTAACTACCTTTCAAAAAGTCAAAAGAACAGTGGTGGCTTTACTAGTTGGGGTACTGAAAATGTAGAAAGTTCAAGTCAAGTTGTAATCGCACTTTCTGCACTTAATATTAATGCTCAAACCGATAAAAGGTTTATCAAAGGTAACAACACTTTACTGTCAGCTATAATGAAGTACAAAACTTCCGATGGTGGATTTACTCATTCTTATGTAAATGATAAGGACAACCCTACAGCAGTAGCCGGTAAATCAAATTCAATGGCTAGTGAACAAACATTACTTGCACTTTCATCATATATTCGTTATGTAAATGGAGAAAAGTCACTGTATGACTTTACCGATACAATTTCTAAGAAAAGTCCTTTGACTGATAAAGATATTGAAAAGATTAATAATTTACCTAAAGATTTAACCACAGAAAACTATGGTGATGTTTTAGCTTTATTGGAAAAGGCACAGTACAGTAAAAATGAAAAGTATGTTTCTACTCTGAAAAATGATAAAGCAGAAATAGAAAAAATACAGGAAAAAATCAACTCAATTAATATAACTATCAATTCACTTTATCCTATTGATAATGTGAAAATCAGCGATAAGGATAAAATTGAAAAAGTAATTGCTGACTACAACAGTTTAAGTAGTTATGACAAAACAAAAGTTTCAGGCTTTGATGATACAGAAAGAGCCTTAGCAGTAGTCAGTGAAAAAACAAGGAATATTATAGTTTTTGCAGTACTGACAGTTGTGGCAGTACTACTGATACTATTTGTAGTTTTACGAATCAGAAAAAGAATTAAGAAGAAAAAAGAAATTGATTTTGAGGAAGAATAGTGAAGAAAGATATTCTTGCAATTTTTGCCGGTATAATAGTAGTAATTATCTTAATAATGGGTACAGACTTTCAGTCTGTTGATGAATATTACTTAACCCATGTTGACGATATTAAACCGGACAGCAAAACAGTAACAATGACAATAGAATGTAAAACTGTCTTTGATAATAAGGATAAGCTAGATCCAAATTTAGAAAAGTATATTCCAAAGGATGGCTATATTCTAAAGAAAACTAGGTTTGTGCTTAACCCAAAGGATACTGTTTTTGATATTCTTGACAGAGTAACTCGCTACAAGAAAATCCAAATGGAATATCAGGGTGCTGACCTAAATAAATACGGTAGTGCCTATATTGAGGGGATTAACTACCTTTATGAATATTCTTGTGGAGAATTATCAGGCTGGATGTATAAGGTAAACAATAAGTTCCCTAAGTATGGTTGTTCTAATTATACTTTAAAAGACGGTGATGATATTGTCTGGTCCTATACCTGTGATTTAGGCAGAGATGTTGGTTGTGATTTTGTGGAGGAAAACAATGGAAAGTAACAAGTTAAAAAGTTTTGCCACAATTCATCCGGCAGTTCTAATGGTTTATTTTCTAAGTGAAATTGTAATTTCTATGTTTAGCACAAACCCTATAATTTTAGGTGTAGGGTTAGTTGGTGGACTTTTGTTTTTCCTAATGATTCAAAATATAAAGGTGTTTCTAAAGGATTTGACCTTTTACATTCCTATGTTTCTGTTGATAACAATTATCAATCCACTTTTTTCTCACAACGGCGTAACACCACTATTCTTTATGAATGGCAACCCTGTAACTATGGAAGCAATTATTTACGGTATGGATATTGCCCTAATGCTGATGGCAGTTATCTATTGGTGCAAGTGCTATAGCTTAATTATGACTACTGATAAGTTCCTTTATCTTTTCGGTAAAGCAATTCCTAAGCTTTCCCTTGTACTGTCAATGGCACTAAGGTTCATTCCTTTGTTTAAAGAAAAGCTACATGAAATCAGAAATGTACAAAGTTCAATAGGTCTGTATGACAGAAAAGGTTTTGTAAATAAAATAACAAGTGAACTAAAGGTGTTTTCTGCACTAATAACTTGGTCACTTGAAAATTCTGTAGAAACTGCTTCATCAATGAAAGCAAGAGGTTATGGACTAAAGGGAAGAACCCACTTTTCTATGTACAAATTTAGGTCAAGGGACTTAATTTATCTATTTGCTATTGTAATTTTCTTTGGCATAGTAATTGTGGGAATGGCTATGGGAGTAACTGACTTTAGCTTTTATCCGGAAATTTCAAATTTTAATTTTGGCATTAGTCAGATTATTGTATATATTAGTTTTACTTTATTATCATTTATACCATTTGTATCAGAGGTTTGGGAGGTGATTGTGTGGAAATACTCAGTATCAAAGATTTAACATTTTCTTATCCTAATAAGGAAAACTTTGCACTACAAAATGTGAACCTATCTATTAACAGTGGTGATTTTGTTGTGGTGTGTGGTCAGTCAGGTAGTGGCAAAACTACACTGCTTAGAATGTTAAAAAAAGAAATTGCACCACATGGGGAAAAGCAAGGTGCAGTTTATTATAAGGGTGAAGATGTAGAAAAGCTAGATGACAAAATTTCTGCACAAAAAATTGGCTTTGTATTCCAAAAGCCTGACCAACAAATTGTTACGGATAAGGTGTGGCATGAACTTGCTTTTGGCCTTGAAAGCCTAGGTTATGACTCTGATTATATAAGACTGAGAGTAGGGGAAATGGCAAATTACTTTGGCATTACAAGTCTGTTTAGAAAAAAGACTACTGAGCTTTCAGGTGGTCAAAAGCAGTTAATGAACCTTGCCTCAGTTATGGCAATGTCACCTGATGTTATTATTCTTGATGAACCTACTTCTCAGCTTGACCCTATAACTGCCAATGACTTTATTACAACATTAAAGAAAATTAATGATGAACTGGGACTTACTGTAATTATCATTGAACATAGACTTCAGGAAGTTTTTCCTATTGCCGATAAGGTTGCAGTTATGGAAGATGGTAAGGTGATTTGTTACGATACACCTAGGAATGTGTGTGAAAAGCTCAGTAACCACCCTATGTCACAAGGTTTCCCTTCAGCAGTACGAATTTGGCAAAAGTCCGGCAGTAAAGGTGAATGTCCTTTAACAGTAAAGGAAGGTAGAAATTTTATTAACTTAAATTTCTCTGAAAGAAAATTACCTTTGCAAAATACTATTCCGAATACAGAAGATATTATCACTCTAAAGGATGTATTCTTTAGATATGAAAAAGGTGGAAATGACATTCTTTCCGGTACAAATTTAAGTATAAAAAAAGGTGAACATTTCTGTATTTTAGGTGGTAACGGTTCAGGCAAAACCACAACCTTGAAAATTCTTGCGGGACTTCTAAAGCCATACAGAGGTAAGGTTATTATTGATAACAACAAAATGACTAAGAAAACCACTGCCGATTTTAACCGTCTGGGTGTTGCAATGTTGCCACAAAACCCTGAATCTGTTTTCCTGAAATCCAGGGTAATTGATGACTATACAGAGCTTTGCAAAATTAAGGGAATTGAAAAATCGGATTATGAAGATAAGATAAATTCAGTAGCTGAAAAGTTAGGTATAAAGGACTTATTAGAAAACCACCCTTATGACCTTAGTGGTGGTGAAATACAGAAATGTGCTTTAGGAAAAGTCTTGATTTCTGAACCGAAAATTCTCTTACTTGATGAGCCTACTAAGGGTGTGGATGCTTACAGTAAACTTTCTTTAAGCAAAATTTTGCAAGAGATTAAGTCTGAGGGTGTGACAATTATTACAGTAACTCATGATGTGGAATTTGCCTCAATTGTAGCAGACAGATGTGGTCTTTTCTTTGATGGGGAAGTGCTGTCCTCACTTGTACCACAAGAATTTTTCTCAAAAAATAATTTCTACACCACAGCATCAAGCAGAATCTCTCGTGATAAATTCGCAAATGCAGTTACTGTTGATGATGTAGTTTCTCTAATTAAGGAGGAACAAAATGGCTAAGAAAATAATTAAACTTTCATTTCTGATAATATTAGTACCACTTGCAGTTATATTAGGTGTGGTGGTTTTTAAGGATAGGTCATATGCTTGGGTGTCACTTTGTGTGGCATTGTTCTCCTTAGTACCACTATTTTTGACCTTTGAAAAGAAGGACACCAACACCACAAAGTTAGTTATCTTAGCAGTAATGATTGCACTTTCAGTAGCCGGTAGATTTCTATTTTCATTTATTCCACATTTTAAGCCTGTAACTGCAATGGTGGTGATAACCGGTATTTATATGGGTTATGAATATGGCTTTATTTGTGGTGCATTTACGGCTTTAATTTCTAACTTTATTTTCGGTCAAGGACCATGGACACCATTCCAAATGTTTGCTTGGGGACTGATTGGACTACTTGCAGGGTTACTTGCTAAAGTTCTTCAAAAGAATATTATTATTCTACTTGTTTTCGGTGCATTAGCCGGTGTTTTATTCTCATTTCTTATGGATGTGTGGACAACATTTTGGTATGACGGTACATTTAACTTTTCAAGATTTATTGCAAATATTGTAACTGCAATCCCTGTTACAATCACCTATGCCATTTCAAATGTGGTGTTCCTATTTGTACTAATAAAACCAATCGGCAAAAAACTTGAGCGTATAAAAATAAAATACGGTCTTTAATTTACCTTTTATTATTTCAAAATTTTATTTTAATCAAGTATGTATAAATTAAATATAGTGATTAAAATAGTAAATAGAAATTGAAATAAAAAAGAATTTAAAATAAATAATAAGAGTACAGTTGAATTGATTTTAATTTCTCAGTTCATCCTGTACTCTTTTTATTTTTCAATTTTGATTTTGGATAAGATAAATTGGTTTTACAAATTGGGGTTTGTAGTGTTAGATGTAAAGTGTTGAATTTTAGCAAATAAGGCTCCCTTGTGTAAAGGGAGCTGTCGCTCGTAAATTGGAAGAATGACAATTTACTCTTAAAGAGCGACTGAGGGATTGTTATGGTATATACTTTTTGCTATATCAATTTTATTCGATAGATATATAATAGGTTTTGTTTTCCTATCTAAATTTTATCTATCTATTACTGCCTACTAGACAATCCTTCCACCACTTCGTGGTCCCCCTTCCTTTACACAAGGAAGGCTGGATGGTTTCTACTAATTCTAAATATCTACCACATAACAAGGCAAGTTCTAGCACCACAAACCCTAATTTATCAAATTAATCTTAACGCACAAACAAAATTGAAAAACCCTAATTT
>OJMK01002464.1_pt1 | contig 12645 bp, 12 predicted proteins | sample 1597201 | NCBI WGS metagenome assembly OJMK01 (sample SAMEA2452125, study PRJEB22498) | human gut metagenome | reverse complement strand
ATACACACGTGTTGCGTACGTGGTTTTACTCTCTTCACGGGTCATGTTTTCAACATTCTCGAATATCTCGAAATCAACGGGATCACCGAACTCGCAACGACCGAAACATATTTGATTGTCTTCAACCCACCATTCGCATTCCCACGTTTCTGCCATTTGAGACAAGGCATCGATAAGGTTGATATTCTCGTAAATGACGAGCTTGGACGTGTTAGATACCGTTGAATCTATCTTGATCTCGAAAGGTGTTCCCTTGTAAGTATATCCCAAATCGGTCAAATTACGTAGGAAAACCCCCAAATGCACGTCTAGGGTAGAGGTGAGCTTCCAGCTAGCCTCGCTGCCACCGACTTCCGGGTTGAACCGGAACATCTTGTTCTTCCATTTCCAGTAATAAGCATCAAGACGCAACTCGTAATCGTAACCCCCGGTTGATTCGTTCAAGGTTGGTTTGTAAGGATCAACGAGTTCAAATAACCCCAGTTCCGTGTCAGCATAATCACCTAATTTAAAATAAATAGGCTCTTCAACGCTAAATTTTAGGATAATGTAGTCCTCGTTCATCAACGAAAATTTCCGCTTTGACCCGATACCTATTTTTGTCGAAAAACGAATATTATTTGATGTATCTTTAATGTTTATCATAGCGTCCTGAGAGTTGGGTTGGGTTCGTTAAATTTCACGGATAGCTTGGAGTTAGTTCTACTCGTTCCAAGGGCGAAACTTGTCGACTTCTGGTATGATAAAGTGAACTTTTTGCTTATAGCGGGGACGGTGATAATAACTTTACCCTTTTGTAATTCTTCCACGAAAGAGTCGTATTTTTGCAGGTAATCAGAGCGAGAACTACCGTGAATGTTAAAGGTTAAAGTAACATCCCGGTCTTGTACTTTCACGTCACTATAAATCACCCGTTTCCCGTGTTCCTTCCTTGATTCATTCTCGATGTAAGATTTATTCCCGGCAGGGGCCATGATGCTTTCAAGGAAACCATCACCCATGTTTACCCCGAATATATCCCAAGCGTCTTTACCGTTTATCAACAAATCACCTGTCATGATCACATATAATTAAAAAAAAATTGAGGCCCACACCCGGCTAGGGTATGAGCCTCAAATGCTCTTCACTTTATGATACTACAAATATAGCGATTTATTTTACAAATAATGTCTAATAGACACCATTTAAAGTAAGATATATATCTTACTTGTTAGAATCGTAATAGGTACAATCAATAATTTATTTGCAGAATTTTTTTATTTTTTTATTCTTAAAATATTGCATACATCCATTTATTGTGGTCTGTGCGTTTTCTAAAGATGAAACATAATCATCAAATACTTCGTGAAACTTATTTATGCTCTCGTGTTTTCTAATAGAAATATGAAGTCCTTTAACTAATTTAATAAGTTGAATTAACATCGGATAATTAGTACACTTCTCATTAGATAGAATGTGCATGGCTGGAATAATAAAAGAATTGTACCATTCATCAGTTGATACGGTATTATCTGGCTGAACTTTACTTATAAGTGGAGTAAACAGGGACATTATTTTATGAAATATTTGTCCTTCAAATTTATTCGGTTCTATATTATAATACATTTGAAATAGATCTATCAATTGCATATAATAAAGATTCCATTCATCCATGACCTTTTCATTTTGTCGACAATAATCGTTATAGACCCCCATTATTAAAGCGGGGCATTTATCTAAATATTCTATTTGATAAAGAAAATCCATTAAATTTTCCCTGTTTTCATTATTAGTTTTGCTGTCTAGTCCGAATATATATATATCTGAATATTTTTCTAATGGGATGTTATTTATCATTGTTAAATGGATCATTCCTGTTTCCCAATGTGCTATGTTAAAATCAGTATTTACTTTTATTTCATTAGAGAATCTTTTTAATGATTCGATGTATCTTGTTAATGTCTCGTCACTTTTATTAACCCATTCATCAATAAATTGTTTATACTGGTCAAGTTCATTGCTTTTATTCCATCTACGAATAACCTCTGTTATGATAAAACCTAAAAAGAATATTACAATGGGTATTATTATTGCTAGATCAAGACCTCCCCACTCTCCTCTGTCGTTATTTTCAAATGACTCATATTCTTTTTGAATAGTACAATGATACTCTATACAAAAATTATCTTTTGTAATAGTCGTGTCAAACTGATGATCCTCTATTTCCGTGATAATATTTTTTATACTATTATATGTAACATATTGAAGGTTCATGTTAAATACTTAAATTTAGAATGTTATCCATTATGTTTTTGTAATTGTCACGAATCTACAAATTAAATCAATATTTACAAAATATAATTGTGTTTTATAAAGAAATATCCTTAGGCATTTAGGGTACTAAAAACGACAAATATGCAAAGAAATAGTAAAAATGAGAGTTGGAAATATTTTCAGCGATAGTAGATAAAACATAAGAATGAATCTCCATTTCGGGGCTTCATTCTATTATCTTTGGTGTTGCCAACAATAACGGCTTCCAGATTGAGCTGTTCTTTTACATTGAGTCCCTTTCTTGGTCGTAGCTTGACACCTACCACTATATGAGCTACTTCTTGTTGTAGAGTATGATGATTTGTTGTTATTATACGTGTTATTTCGAGTATTATTACTTGTTGTGGGTTTTGATTCTATCTTTGGGTGGATAGGATTACTATGATTTATGGGGAGTATATTATTCTTGGTTACATTTGAATTATTTAATTTTGAAGATTTGGATTTTCTTTTATTAATAAGCCCTTCAAGTGAATCAATTCTACCAACCAATTCATCGTATTTTTCTGAGAGAATTTTGTAATCAGATTCGAGAAGTGATACCTTTGATTTTAGATTTATTAATTCTTCAGACGTATTAATATCGCATGATGATAGCAATAATACGATCAAAAATGTAAATGATATTATTTTCATACTTCTAATTCTAACATTTTCACATTGTATACCATTCCCCAAACTTAAAAAAATAGGATGATTTGAATATTCCAAATACAAGCATAATAATGGTTGTAAATTAGGAATAGTGAATCCATAGCAATATAATTTTAGTTAACAATGGTGCAAATATTATGATATTATTTGGGGAAATCAAGTAAAATTTACTATAAATACGCCATAAAACCCCATTCCGGAGCTTTATTATAAGGTGACTATTTACGACAATACCCTAAATGAGAGCTTGTCTGATTTATAATAACTGCTTAAAATAGTAACGGGGATAACTTTGATAGCTATTCCCGTTATATTATATGATATATTGCTACTTATGTTTTAGCCAATCCCAAAGAGAACCATCCATTACCCCCCAATAACCGTCACTTACTTTATCACTTATTTCTACTACAAAAAAAGATTTTTTTTCAAACTCATTTGCAGATATTTTATTGTAAACTTCTTCTGCTGTCAAGTTCGTTTCTATTAACCAATGGTTAGACCAAAAAACATAATTTCGTCCTAACGATTTTATTCTATCCTGCAAAACCTCAATATTTGATATTGATGGGTCATATATAACTAATAACTTTTTCATATCTGTTCCAATTTCATTGTTAACATATTCTTCATTTCCGTTTGCCTGTCTTCCCAAGTTTCATTCCAAACAACTGAATACTTAAAACGTTGTGGCTTGGAATTAGTTGAATATAAACAATACGTTAACTCCCATTTACCTTTTTTAGCTTCCATACTTGGTAAACCTAAAAACACATACTCAACAGGTTTTATATTATCAATTTTGCCATCTGGGTTTGTTTGCTTCTGGGGTGCAGTCATCTCAAAAATATGTAATACTTTCTTTCCCTGAGAAGGTATATATACCGAAGTATTATTATTGTTCCAGCTTATAGACTCATTTCCAACTGAAAGAGAAGTAGCACATCTACTACTATTTTCCAAGAAGAACTCGGCATTTTCTAAATAAAGCTCACAGTTTTGAGCGTTAATATTCCCTTTATTAAAAAACTGAACATGATTATGATATTTGGTAGCTTTCTTAACGCCTTTAATATCAACAATCTCTTCTACAGCATCATCATTATCTAACTTAATCTCAAATGTTACTTTCTTAAACCAAGCTCTAATCTCATTCAAGAACAAAGCTACAATTACAGCTGCACAAGTTCCAATAGCTTCAAATATACTTGTTATTAATTGATAATAATCAGTCTTAGACATAGGAGCATCACTTACTACAACTGGAATCCAATTATATGGCAAGTGTACTCCTATGAAATATCCAATAACCAAGCAGACTATGGCAGTCACTCCTATTTTCTTCCACAACATTTTAATATGATTTAGAATAACGACACAAATATACAGTTTATCCCGCTATACTTCCAAAGTTTTCAGATATAGGATAAGAAAAATTTGTAGATATGAATAGGACAATTATTTCAATCGAAGTACAAGACCACGGTGGTAAAGAGGCTAATATTATCGTCAGAGGAGAACGGAATAATCAGATAATGTTTGAAGAGCAGTTTGATTATAAGAATGAAGAAAAACATTCTTTGTGGTTACACTTACTTTTAGAAAGGTTTCATCGCAAATTTCCCCAATTAGGTGATAGCTTAGGTATTCTCTGCATTCGTAAACTATTCAATGATATTACGATACGGAGTAAAATGAAAGCCAATCCTGATTATAGAGAAAAGGGACATACGCAATTTACCTTTGAGGATTATAAAGCATTTTGTCGTAAATACTTTCCTGCACAGAGTGTTGATATTATTGAGAATGATTGGAAATCAATACAATCATTTCCCAAAGGAACAATAATAAGACTACCCGATATTGAAGGGTGCCCTATTGGTTCTTTTGAGGTTTGCTAATTTTTATATGCTCCTTATCAGTAAAAGCGAGTTGTACGACTTTATTGCTGTAATAGTCAAGACTTAATCTAACAGTTGCGATACTATCGTACAAAAAAACTGTCCGATGACAGTTGCGAAGTTACACAACTTTCATCACTCTTACAACCGAATGAAGCTTTATCACCCTCATTCGGTTTTACAATTTCCAGATTTTGCAGTTGATATTTCCTTGCGATTGTTATTCCTTCTATAAAAGTCTGCATGGGCGTTTTCCCGAAACAGTACCTTCCAGAATGTGTTCTTTCCGTGTTGTAAGAGTTCATCCACGTATCAAGGTCTTTTTGTAACTGCTCGATAGTTGTATAGATTTTCTTTCTAAATGCGATAGCATAGAACTCATTCTGCACAGTTCTGTTGAATCGTTCGCAGATACCATTTGTCTGTGGACTTTTTGCCTTGATTTTTGAATGGTCAACATCCCCTACGGCCAAATACAGTTCATACTCATGGTTTTCTCTGTTCCTGCGGTATTCTGTCCCCCTGTCAGTGATCATACGCATCAACTTCAAGTCGTGCTGTTCGAAAAAAGGAATGCCCCTGTCGTTGAGCATATCAGCAGCGACAAGTGCGTTCTTCCTGCCATATAGCTTCGCAAAGCCGATTTTGGAGTAAGTGTCTATGACCGTCTGTTGATAAATGTGTCCGACCCCTTTGATATGCCCCACGTAATAAGTGTCCTGGGCTACAAGGAAACCGGGATAATAGGTTTCGATTTCTCCATGAGCTTGTTTTTCTTCTTTTGCTTTTTCCAATGCCGCAACCTGATTCTCGTCAAGGATAATACCCTTTTGTTCCACTTTGGCGGATAATGCTTTCAGGCGTTTCTGGAAAGTTTCCATATCATGCCGTAACCACATGGAACGCCCCCCGCCTGCCGAAATAAGAATACCTTTCTTACGGAGTTCATTAGATACACGGCCTTGCCCTAATGCGGGGTTGTCTATTGCCATTGTACAACAGCCTGTTCGATATGTTCCTCCACACGGTTCTTTATGACCGGTTTACGACGGGAAATCTCCTGCAAGGCAACTTCTCCGCCTTGTTCGTACAACTCTTTAAAACGATTAAAACTGTCACGGCTATAGCCCATAATCTTGCAAGCTCGTGATACGTTTCCTAACTGTTGGGACAATTCAAGCAATTCCAGTTTGTTCTTAATGACTTTTCTGCTGTCGTCATAACTTAATCTGTTTTCTATTACAAAATTATTTTTTTTATTCGCAACTGTCAGATTAAGTCTTGACTATTACACGTAAATAATCACCTATTATAAATCATCTAGCCAATCCTGCGGTATTCCTTTTCACGTCTGATATATCAGATTGAATGCTTTTTAAATATTTAGCCGATAATTCCGTATTCTCGTTTATCTGCTGTAATTCGAGATAGGAGTTAGCTAAAATTGTCCGGGTTTCATCAGCGATACTCTTCTGTTCAGATGAAACTTTTACGAGAGAATCAACTTTGAGATCCAATATACTCAATTTCTCGTTTTGCATCACGGATTGATTCTTGGTCTCTTCCCACGCTATTTGCCCGGCGGTGAACCTGCCGTTTAGCTCTTCTATTTGATCTTGAGAAGCTGTCGCAAACCCTTTTTTAGAGGATTCCAGCACCGCCGATGCACCTTCTAACCCGACTCCGGCTGCCGCAAGCATCCCGTTAATCTTGTTTTGAGCCTCGTTATAAATATTCTCGTATTGTTTCCGTAAAGCCTCCGTATCTTCTCTTGACAATACTTCATCGGAAGTTCTTTCCTCGAATTGGTCGTACCATTTTTGCATTTCTTCATTAAGATACCGGGATTTCACCATGTTAAGGATAGATTTCCTCATGTATCCCTCGAAGTTGTCCGAGATGTCTCTAAAGGTAGTGTCCGCACTCAACAAAAGATCATCTAACCCGTCACGAGCCTCGTCAAATTTCATACCAGTGTTTATCTCGCTGACAGTCTCTTTTAACTGGTCTGCTTGCTCGTTTAGTTTTTCCCATTCATCGACAATCCCGAACCATTTGTCTTTATCCGTGATTCCGTACCCGTTTTCCATCAATTCTACAAGCCGGTCACTGTTGAGAAAATCGACAAGATCTTGAATAGATGATATACCGAGGTCTTTAACGTCAAGGTCATTATTCTTTCCCTTTTTTCCTAATAACTCGTTACCAAGTAACTTCTGGAACTGGGATTCCATCATCTTTCTTTGGCGGTCGATTATATCCAGCGAGCTTTCCTTCAATCCCTCTCTCTCGGCTGCATTGGCTTGCTTGATTAGACTAATACGGTTCTCGATCAAGCTGTTTATAATCTCGTTCGTTTGAGCGACCTTGTCTGTAACTTTAGCAAGTCTTTCAGAATCTCGTTCCGCCTTGCTTTTACCTCCTAAACCGAAGATTCCACCGATAGTTTTACCGAACCCGGCTAGAACTTTGATTGATCCAGTAACGGCAGAGAATGGTTTCGTGATGTCAATACTCTTCAATCCTCCCATGACTTGCCCTAATCCTTCCATTGCCCCACTGACGGTTTCCGGCACTTTAACCCCGAAACTATCAAGCATATCAAGGATCGAATTCCCTGAATTTACCATGTCCATCCCCTTCGCACCGATAGCGTTTAGGGATTGATTTAAAGAAACGACGGTCTTTTGCCTGTCAGATTGTGCCTTAGCCAAATTTTTCTCGGCTTGTTCTTGGTTTAATAGAGTTTCTACGATATTACCATTCTCGTCCTCATACAACTCACCAATAACAACCCCTCCATTAATAATTGAGTTCAAGTCTTCTTGAGCGTGAGTAACCGCTTCTTGCGCAGTCTTGTAATCCTCCAACCCGGATTTCAACTCTTTGAATGGTTGTCTATCCGCGATCTTTAGGTTTAGATTACTGAAAGCGTCTTGTAATTCCTTCAAATCTTCCGGGCGCAAGTCTTTTGCCGCCTCGTTGATGTATTCTTGAAGTTTATCACGAAGAGAGGTTAGAGAAGAGGTAGTTTGCACGTCCAAATTACCGAATATATCAGCGAAATTTATAGATGTTTTGAACTGGCTAAAGTCTAATTCCTTGAGGGTGTTTTCCAGTTGTTTCCGTAACGCTAATTTTTCTCCCTCGGTGGTTGATTCAGCTATCTTCCGATTGTACTCTTCCGCAATTGCAAGTCTTTTCTCTTGGTAATCACCGTACTCTTTCAAGTAGTCGTTCATGGCCTTGTTTTCTTCCTCTACGTGTTCCTGAAACACTCCTGCAATGCCACGCTCTCTAGTTTTTAGAGATGAAGCATAAGCGGTTGAAATTTGGACATTTTGCTCCGCGGTTAACACGCCTCCCTGTTCTTTCTTCCATGATTCGGCTTGTTCCTTGATCGTTTCAATCTGTTTCCTGTAATCAAGGTTTATCTGGGCAATTTTCTTTTCCGTTCCTTCTTTCAACAAGTTGATTTCATCTTGCTGGTTTTTATATTGAAGGGAAAGTAATTCCTTGGCAAGCCTTTCTTGCAACTTCTTTTTATTTTCTTTATTTCCGGCCTTGGAATTTGAATACTTGTCAATATTTTTTTGAGCTTCTTGAATCTGCCTCGTGTACTCGTTCCACTCTTTCGAGTTTTCCTTTTCCACGCCTAAAGCGTCACGGGCGGATTCCGCGTTTTTTTTCTGGGTTTCCCAGTACACTTTATTTTGAATTTCAACCGGAGTACTAGAAAATTCTTCTTTAAATACTTCCGTGTATGACCTTGAAAACTCCTTAAATTCTTTTTCAGCTATTTTCAAGCTTTTAGCGTATGTTTCAAGCCCCTTTCCAGCATTAGTAACCTCTGACACGTTCCATCCCCCGATACTAGATATGATGTCTTTATTGTTAAGACCGAAAACTTCTTGATCATCTCTAAAAGCTTCTTTCCACGCTTCCACGCTGGTATAATTTTTTTGAGCCTGAGAAGCACGAAAAGCATCAAAAATATAATTTATATCGAATGACGTTGAACCATTCTTGACACTTTCCACGATTTGATCCACGTAAGCTTTAAACCGTCCCTTTTGATCATCCCCGGATAATCCGATCATGAATTTATCAATAGCCTTGTAAAAATCACTGGTTGATTTCGATAAATTTTCGGCTGGAAGGCTCAAATATTCGGCTTTGGACTTTTCAAGATTGGTCTCCACTATCGCTTTTTTCACATCATTATAAGCCTTGGCAATATCTTCAACGGTTGTTTTCTCAGTCAACAAGTTAGACAAGTAACTTCCATACGTTGAATTAATCTCGTTGATTGATCTCTTCCTGTCATCCGTTCCCTCTTTAGTTGATTTCAATTTGTCAAATAATTGATTCAATCTGCCTGTTTCTTCCTGAATTTTAGTAGACAACTCAGCACTTGCATCCGATGCACGATTCGTGTTTTTTTGGAAAAGTAGTAAAGTTGCCACAGCTCCCGTTATCACGCTTGCAAGTAACACGTAGGGATTAGCCTTGACCACGTTATTAAATAATCGCTGGGCAACTGTAGCTGCTTTCGTTGCAATCGTGCTTGATCTTAATGCTGTTGAAAATCCATCTGTAGCAATAGTATTAATCAACACAGCCGTTTTATAGGTACCATAAGTGGCAATTAGTCCAACTAGTACCTTACCAACCGTCTCGTAATTCTCGACCAAAGACGTCGTTGTTTGAATTCCGGACATGATAATACCTTCACTCATGATTCCAATCTCGTTCAGTGCATTATCCCATGCATCCTCTAGCATTGATAACTGTCCATTTATTTTTTGGGATGCATTTTGGGACATGTTATAAAATCTACCTCCAGCAGATGTTGCATCAATAAATGCTTGTTGAACCATTTCCGCAGAAATAGCTCCCTTAGACATTTCATCTTTAAGTACAGCTATAGATTTTCCCGTTTTTTCAGAAATTGTTTGTAATGGATTAAAGCCAGCGTTAATCATTTGATTCAAATCCTGCCCCATAAGTTTTCCGGCAGCAGACATTTGAGAAAAAGCAAGTACCAAGGAATTAAATTTACCCGATTCTCCCATTGAAATATCACTAAGAGCCTTCAAGTATTTAACCGTGTCTTCTGCTTGAATATTAAAACCAAGCATCATCTTTTCAGCCCCGATCATGTCAGTCATCGTAAGCGGGGAAACCTTCGCTAATTCCTTGATTTGTGGTATTAGTTTCCCCGCTACATCTTTCCCAACCAAAGTTTCAATAGCTGTTTCCATAGATTGAAATTCCCCTCTCACCCGAATAATTTCAGAACCTAACGCTTTTAACACCCCAACACCACCAATGACGGCCAAAGCCTTTTTCCATGAAACAGCTATACCCTCGTTCGTTTCCACGACACCTCTAGCTTCATCCTTATAAAGGACATATTCCTCACGAAGTTTCTTTACTGTCAATTGCGCTTCAGCTTGTTGTTGTGTCAATCCAAATAAAGTAGCCCTTTCCTCCTCTAGTGATCTTCTTGCTGAATTGTATTCTGATAATTTTCTATTAGCAGATAAGGGATTTCGTTTTAACGCAATACGATAGGCTTCGCCTAGTCGTTTCACGTCCGTTTCAACATCCTTTACCAAGGCCTTTTGGGCTATAATTTTCCCAGTAAATCCATTTACAACTTGTGAAGCATCGAATATCTTTCTTTTAAAATCCCCTTCCATTACAGCACCAGCTTTAGCGGCACCAACTACCAATTCATCCAGCCTTTGCGTGGATGTAGACAATTGAGTATTTAGAGCTCTGAATGCAACAGGAGACTGCGTGCTATCCATACTTTTCAACTCTTGTTTTAGCTTCACGATCTCATTGCGAAGCCTTACAACTTCCTCCCAATCACTACCGACCTTGAAATATAATTTTGCCATATCACTATTTTCTTTTTCTACGATTTGCCAATTCCTTGCCGCTGATTCTATTCACCTTCTGACCACTAACCGCATGCAATTTATCCCGTTGCATCATTAGAAGGTTTCTATAAGGGATAACCTCAAACACTTCTATATAACTTAGATGAAGTATATCTATCAAATGGGCGATCTGCCCGAAGAACGTTGTGTTTCCTACTGTTTCGGTTTTGCTGCCAGCATCGACACGTTCCTCATCGAGCTGACACACTGAAAAGCCGAAATATCCATCATGGAGAAGCATATTTCCAACGCTTCTTTGATTTCTTCAAAGGTTCCGTTCGCCAACATCCCCGCCAGATCTTCATTACCACAAATAAAACAAGAAATACCTTTCAACATATCGTTAGTTATTTCGGGAAGATTCTTGACAGCCTCAATAATACTATCTCCCGTCATATCAATATTGGAGAAATGATGTATAGCACGACAAATGACCTTGATAGTAGGAGGTTTGATCGTGTAAAACGTCCCTCCTACCTCCACATTTTTAAAATCCAACCCTAACAGGGCATCAGATACTATTTTAGCAGCTTGGTTCATAATCATTAAATTAAAAAGGCGGAGAGTAATCACCCACCGCCATCCTAGAAACAATCTTTTACCTTAAATCATGCCGTCAAGGCCTGTACTACATCTTCCCCATAATTGTATTCAGAAGCAACACCTTCCACCGTCGGGGTCTGCACCAAACCTCGAACAGCGATAGCGATCGCCTTGTCTGTATTCGATTCACGAGCCACAATTTGCGCGTTTGGGAAGATAAACCAGACGTTATCATCTGTCAAACAGAAAAGAGCTTTATTGATAATCTCCTTCATCAAAGGACGTTTCCAACCTACGGCAACCTTATTGCCATCTTCTCCAGTTTCAACGACCGATCCTCCCATGAGAGCTGCTTTGGTTTTCCAATCGTACTGACCGATAGAGAAAGCCGGAGCGATGTCACCAAGAGTTGTATCATAACGATAGTTCTGACCGTTCAACTGGTTCTTATATCCCGTGACAGATGCTTCTGTTTCTTCAATCTGCCACGTTTCCCCGTGCACGTTCGTAACCTCGTCCTTAGCGGTGATAGCCGCTTGTATCAAAGTCTTAGCGATTTCAGGGGTGATGTCTGCCGTAATCTTATCAATATCGGCGAACAAAATTCTTTTAATTCCTGCTGCTGTAACCATAATCTTATAGTTTTACATTTATTACTTCAAATAAAATTCTCACATTCACATAGTGACACTTCAAAGCCGTGTCCGCTTCCGTTCCGATTGATTCGATAGAGTAACGATAGGCAATGCCGTCATAGGAGCTTACCACATCATCAAAAAGTTTCATAGCTTCTCTTTCAAGCTCGTTCAACCTTATACGATTGGAATAGCCTTGAATACGCGGTACTAACAGATTTACTTCATTAAAGCCTTTCTTCCAATACTTGCCCGTTGATTGCCTTTTCACATGGATGATTACCATCTCATTTTTCAACCCCTTTTCGGGGTCTATATGTGGAAAATCATTGCTGTCACCATCATCACCTTCAAAAACAACGTGTCTTTCGGTTATACCCAAATCCCCAGTATCTCGATAAAGTATATCCCCTATGTCTTGCGGTGTTATCATCTTTCAAATTCTTCTTTTAATCGTTTCTCCGCGTATAGAGCGGCACCACTCAAAACATCAAACCCTTTGGATTCCACGAATGAAGCGTATTCGGCTTCGTTTTTCAGCGTCAAACCGTCTTTATCAACATCGTAATCATTGGACGTTCTCAACGTGAGCGTGCGGTCTTGATAGTTACCGTATTCCTCCGCATACTTCACGGCTTCATCGCCCTC
>OJMK01002453.1_pt1 | contig 12711 bp, 12 predicted proteins | sample 1597201 | NCBI WGS metagenome assembly OJMK01 (sample SAMEA2452125, study PRJEB22498) | human gut metagenome | reverse complement strand
CTTTTTTATCTACCCCTGGTTCAACCAGGGGTTTTGTTAAGCCTAAAGGCAGCAACCAAAGAATTCGTAGAGTAGAAACTCTACGAATACGGAATATCGCCTGCTTTTCTAGTATCACTGGAAGGGGCGGGAATATACATGGCACTCTACACAGACGAAGATAGGAAAGAAATGGTAAGAAAGCTAAAGCGGTGGAGAGAACTAACAAAGTTAAATGAACAACAAGCATCCATTATAGCTAGTGTGGAATTAGAAGAATATCAAAAAATTGAAAACGGTGAAATATGGGCAGATGGCTCTATATTTGATAGAGTTGCGGGCTTTAGTGGGCTTCATTGGAAATACTTTTATCGGGATAAAACATTTGAGGAATTTGAACACGTTTTAATAAAAAAGTTAGAGAAAGAGCAAAAAGATTTCTGGACAGAGTATCATACAAACCCCAAGATACTGGCAGAAAAACTAATTGCTATTCGGAAAGCACATAATCTGACCCAAGAGCAAATGGCAAAACTTGCCCATATCAAGCGTGAGAGCTATATGGGAGCAGAAAAAGGAAAAGGGCTTTTAAATAAGGCATCTATAAGTTGTATTGCAGATTTCTTTTGTATCCCTATTGTTGACCTATTAAATAATGAATTAAACCCGTTTATTTTTAGTGCTGGGTATCAAGGTAGGTTAGAATACCCCCAAAGAGGAAGAAGAAAAAAAGAGGATTAACATAGAAAACCGTTACGGGAAAAACCTTGTCCATACAGGTCGGACAAGGTTTTTTTCTGTCTAAAAGATGCAACAAAAGTGTTCTAGATAAACACGACACCGAATAGAATGTATTGAAAGATGTAACAGGAGGCAAAACCGCGTATCTACTGTGATTGACGCGAAGAGAGGGTGGGGTCTCGGAGCCTTCACCTCCGAGACCCCACCCTCTCTTCGTGCATAAATAATAAATTTTCAATTTAATATTTATTATCAATCACAGTAGTTTTTAGTTTAGTAGTTACAGTTAGTAAGTTTTAGTTATAGTAAGTAAGTTTCGTTAGTTAAGTTTAAGTAGTTTAGTAAGTTAGAGTGAAGTTAGTAAGTAGTAGTTTAGAGAGTTCAGAGCAGGAGCGTTGGAGTTAGCATGAAGCGGTTTCTCCGAAGGAATTGTTGGCGTGCCAATTCTAGTTTTGCACAAAGGATATATTTCGTTTGTTGGCACGCGGCTTCGTAGCAAGGCTTTGGAGGTGATACATACCTCTTCCTTTCTCTGTTTCGGTTTTTATTCAATTTGATTCTCTTTGTTTTTATGTTTTTGGGCACCGTGATTCTTTCCGCAAACAGCCGGAACAACGAGTATCAGGCGGACGAATTTGCCCATCAAATTGGCTATGGCGGAGATTTAATTGAAAGCTTATACTTACTTCAAAAAATGTCTTTGGGTGAAGAAATGGCACTTGTGGAGCGAATGACAGCTAGTCACCCCTTGCTTGCCAAAAGGATTGGACGGTTAGAGATGCTACAAGAGCAGGAATCAGACGAAAGCACCGATACTGAATAGCCATAGTGCCTCTATATCCCCCTAATAGATAAAGCCCCTGCGGACAGAGAAAGGGCGGTTCCAAAATTCGAGGAACCGCTCTTTTTATTGTCCGCATATATTGTTTTTTGGGGATATGGAATAACTGGTGCTTATACCGTCATCATATCACAGCAGTATTAGCAGTCTTTTATTTTTTCATCTTGATTACATCACGCTTTTTATCCCTTAATATATTATCCAGAGGGTTAAATTCCTCAAAATCTTTTTTTAAATCATCATTAAACATCTCCACATAGTTTTTGACCATATCCATGCTACTATGTCCAAGTATTTTTTGTAAGCGGAAAATATCACCACCGTTTAATATCCAATTTTTTGCAAAGGTGTGACGGTACACATGCAACGAGGTTTTTTCCACGCCTCTGCTTAAATGATATTTTCTCATAAGTGTAATTGTCCCATCTCGTGTTAGCTGTTTCCCATATGTTGTACAAAATAGATAATCGTCATCACTTCCCTTTCTAAAAGATAAATACTCCAATAATATATCTGCTAAAGATTTTGACATGGGAATGAGTTGTTGCCTTCCATTCTTTGTTTTTCCCAGAAATATCAAGTTGTTTTCGAAATCTAAATGCCCTATCTTTATATTGACAACAGTTCGGACTCTGTTACCTGTCGCTAAAAAATAGTTCGACATAACCCAATTTCTATATTCTGTAAAATTGCATTTTTTTAAATTAGGCTTTCTTAGCAATTTTTCTAGTTCCTGTTCGGTATAAGTTTCTTTTATCTGCTTTTCTTGTTTTATCAATTTTATTTTAAAAGGCTTTGTATATCCTTCATCCATAAAGAAATATAGAATGGTTCTTAGTCCTCTTAAATAGCTGTTGATTGTAATTGCGTTCGCCTTTTTATTGGTTTGTAAAAATTCAATATAATCAAAATATGTATCTTGCGTAATTTTATCGCAACCTTGTGAAATGGAAAAAAACTCTCCAAAATAACGAAAGCAGTCATTATAGTAGTGTATTGTTTCAGGAGATAAATTATTGCGTTTTTTCATTCTTAAAAACTTTCCAAACGCCTCATCAGCTTTCACATACTCTTCTCTTGTGTTCAAATAAATCTTATTCATACTTTAACCTCCATTAAATAATAATTATTCAAAAAGGCTAAAGTTAAGTACAAATTTGATGTAAACAGACCCTGTAAAAAAAATAAAAAAATCTGTCGTTCAAAATACAAGTTCTGACCACTTTCTATGATATTCGTCAAAGGGACAAGAAAAGTGGACAAACCCTTGTGTTACAACAGTTTGTCCACTTCTCTTTATGAACTTTGGCTGCGGAACTAGGATTTGAACCCAGACAAACAGAGTCAGAGTCTGTCGTGCTACCCTTACACAATTCCGCATCGGCAAGAGACATTATAGTATATCATCGGGGGGTTGTCAAGCATTTTTTTAATTTTTTACCACCCTTTCCCTGTCCATCCTGCCCCGCGTAAGCCTAATGAAAGGCTCGTTTTTCATTTTATCCAATGGATTTCAAATTATTCTCTTTACTTTTTACCAGCGATTTTATACAATAGGAACAAATCGGATGCAGAAAAGGAGTAATAAAAATGTTGAAACGTCTATTTTCCCTTTTCCTCGCGCTGTTTATGGGCGTGTGGAATTTCATTGCCATCTGCTATGGCGTTGGCGTTGCATGGGGCCCAAAAATTGATCTTGACAAATTTGAGCTGACGTTTGAGGATACTTTTGACGGCGAACAGCTCGATTCTACCAAATGGACCACAAAAAAATATTGGAACAACGACCATGACTATATCCGCCAGGGCGGCTTCTGGGACCCCGAGCAGATCACAGTGAGCGACGGCACTCTGAAAATCACAACAGAATATAAAGAAAACGGTAAATACGGCCCCGGCTACTACACCGGTATGCTGAACACAAAAGGCCTGTTTGAGCAGACGCACGGCTATTTCGAAATTCGCTGCATCCTGCCGAAGGCAGAGGGCATGTGGTCCGCCTTCTGGATGTTGTGCGACTCCATGGCAGATGTGACGGACGGCGGCCGCAACGGTGCGGAGATCGATATTTACGAATCCGCCAATTATCAGGATTGGAAGGTGCGCAACAGCGTTTCCCATGCCGTGCACGTGGATGGCTACGGTAGCGACCTCAAAAGCGAGGGCCAGGGCAGCACGCTTGCAAACCGCCCATATGATGAATTTAACACCTACGGCCTCGAGTGGAATGAAGAGGAATATATCTTTTACGTAAACGGCCGCGTCGCGGCGCGCACCAGCTTCCAGGGCACACCAATGGTGCCGGAGTTTATGATTATCTCCTGTGAGGTCGGCGGCAGCGGCGGCGTTGCAGGCGACAGTTGGGCAGGCAACATGGCAAATAACAAAGAGGGCAACCTTCCCGCCCAGATGACGGTGGATTATGTCCGCGCGTATGCCTATAAATAACCAAGCGCCTGAAGCAGAAATAAAAAAGCGGTGTGAAACAGTTGGTTTCACACCGCTCGTTTTTTCCTGTATTGATACGGATGCCGTGTGGAAGCCTGCTGCGGTCAATCCCCGCCGTGAGGCGATCTTTCCGCCAAATAGCCCGACACTACATATTTCTCCCTATCCGATACAGCCACATCTACCGTCAGCGCCGGCGCCATCAGGGCGGCAAGCTGTTGTGGCAGCAGCATTGGACGGCTGACATGGCGCGCCGCGCCCGCATGGTGCCGGTGAAGCGATTCCAGCCCCATGCTGTGCGCAACCGTCAAGCGGCCGCCAGGGGCCAAAAGCTCCGTTAGGCGCGCTACCAGCCGGGCCGGGTTCTCAAAATGCGGAAAAGCGTTGTAAACCACACAGCAGTCATACCTGCCAGGCAGTTCCACCGTTTCCACATCGCCGCAGAGCACCTCCACGCAGGGGTCATGCAGCTTGGCTGTCGCAATGCGGGCCATCTCAGGCGAGATATCCACGCCTGTCACCCGGGAAACACCGCGGGCCAAATAGTCCGGGAAGAGCACGCCTGTGCCACAGGCCACATCCAGCACCGAGCAACCGGGCCGAATCCCTGCCGCATCCAGAATGAAGCCTATTTTTCCATCGTCCCGGATGTTAGCTGCATCCCACTCCGGCGCGCAGCGGTTAAAAAACGCAATCACTTCGCGCTGATTCATCTTTCATCACGCCCATATTGACAGCGGTGGTATGCCAAAAGCATGCCGCTTCATTTTGATCCATTGAAAGGGCAGGCAGCCTCATTGCGCCTCCGCCCGCTCCATGGCAAGCTGGAAATCGCGCTGATCGGTAAAAATCTCGTTGCGGTAGGGGTTCTTCTTCTGTTTGACAGAGCGCCGGATAATCGCCGCTAATACGCAGACATTGGCCGCCAGCGCCAAAATGGCAATCACACCCTGCATGGTTGGGTCCGCTGCACCGGGGCGCACTGCCGGGTTCATCACGCCGTCCGTATACAGCACGGGCAACACCGCGAACACACCTGTATCCTGAAACAGCGGGAACACCTGCGCAAACATGCACCATAATGCCAGGGTGTTCGCACGGTTCTGAATCCACCCGCCCTTGTTCCAGAAGGCATTGGCAAAGGTAGGGGCAAGCAGCAGCGCAAGGCCGCAATACCATGCGTGGGTGGGCAGATTGTTGTAGGTGTATTCAAAATTCCAAAGATCATAAGCAAGGATATAGCACCAGGTCATATCCGGCCAAAGCATATCGGTGTGCTTTTTGGAGGAGTAAATACCCCACCAGCCTGTCATGCAGAGGATGTTGAGGATACCGGCGAGCCCATTGACCCAGTTCCACCAGCCGCCGTAAAGCCACACATTCTCGGAAGAGAGCCACCAGCGGGTGCCGGTCTCCGCCGCCGCCATCGCACCGCGTATACCGGATTCAAAATCGCTCGCCACGGCGATCAGGATGTTGATCGCAACGATTGCAAAAGGGAACACCTTGAACCATTCTTTTTTGCCGATGCTCCATTTATATTTGAGCATCATAAAGCCGATGCATCCTGCTGTGGCCGCGTAAAGCTTTGCATAATGGAACCAGCTATTCATGTGGACGTAAGTCTGGTTATTCAGCGCCCACTCGGCTCCCATCGCCGCGCCTACATAGATCGAGATGAAATACACCGTCAGTGCGGCGGGCACGATTAGGAAGAAGAAGATGCCGCCCTTCTTCGTCCGGCGGGACAGCTCGTTGAGCACGATCAGCCCCACAAAGACCATCAGCCAGCCAAGCAGCTGATAGCCGGCGTTTTCGCCATAAATTTGAAATAACACGATTGCTTCCTCCCTATTCCCAATTTCATCCATTTCGATGGATGTAAAAGCCATGCAAAATCCCTCGTCAGCACGCTTCAATCTCCTTGATATTGACTTCGTTGCCAGTGAGCAGATGCGTGTTGATACCGGCACAGTATGGGCAGGTTTTACCATGCTCCACGGTGCCGTATGTTTTGCCGCAGCCCTCGCAGAGGGTCACCGCGGGAATCGTTTCGATCCGCAGGGCAGCGCCGCGCAGCAGCTCAGAACGGTCTGCCGCCCACCGCCAGCAATCCTCCAAATAAGAATTAATGACGGAAGAAACCTCCCCGATTTCCAGCGTAACCGTGGAAATGGAGCGCAGATGATTCTGCGCCCCAACCTGCTCCAGGCTGCTGATGATATGAAACACAATACCAAGCTCATGCATAGGATTATTGTTCCTTCTTCGTAAATCGGATTTTAAATTCACGCTTGAGCATATAAGGCAGGATGCCCTTCATCTTATCCTCCGCCTTCATCATCTTGCTGCACTCCGGATGCTCGCGGTAAAGGTGAATCGCATCAAATTCGCACTTTGTGGTGCACACGCCGCAGCCGATGCACTTGTTCGGATCCACCACGGATGCGCCGCAGCCAAGGCAGCGAGCGGTTTCAAGCTTCACCTGCTCCTCAGTAAACGTTTTGTGCGCATCGCGGAAAGATTTGCGGTAGTCGATGCTTTCCTCCATACCGGCGATCTGGCGGGCGGAATTATCATAGGTTTCTACCTGCAAGTTACCTTTATCCAGCTCGATAAACTGGCGGCGATTGCGGCCAATGGTCAGGCTGCTGTTCGGCTGCACAAATCGATGGATCGAAATTGCGCCCTCCTTACCGGCGGCAATCGCGTCAATGGCGAATTTGGGGCCAGTGTAAACATCTCCGCCCACAAAGAGATCCGGCTCTGCCGTTTGATAGGTAACCGGGTCGGCCACAGCGCCCTGGCCGCGGCCCAGCTCTACCTTAGAGCCCTGTAGCAAATCACCCCAGAGGATACTCTGGCCGATGCTGAGGAACACATGCTCACAGGGCACGGTTACGGTATCCGCCTCGTCATAAACCGGGCAGAAACTGCCCTCAGCGTCAAACACGGAAACGCATTTTTTCAGCACGATACCCGTGACCTTGCCGTCCTCTGTGCAGATTTCCTTCGGCCCCCAGCCACAGTGAATCTGAACGCCCTCATCCTCTGCCTCAAAAATTTCTTCCTGAGAGGCGGGCATGGCATCGCGTGGCTCCAGGCAATACATGGATACGCTCTCCGCCCCGCAGCGCCCAGCAGTGCGCGCCACGTCGATAGCCACATTGCCGCCGCCGATCACGACTGCCCTGCCCTGCACGGGGTAAGCCTCCTGTTCGCCTACCTTGCGCAGAAAATCTACGGCGGTCATCACGCCGTCGGCCTCTTCGCCCGGAATCCCGGCCATCCGGCCGCCTTGGCAGCCAATCGCTATGTAGAAGGCCTTGTAGCCCTGCCGGCGCAGCTCATCGATCGTGAGATCCTTGCCAACCTCAACGCCGCACCGGATTTCTACGCCCATCTCGCGCAAAACTTCAATTTCTGCATCCACCACATTCTTCTCCAGCTTATAGGAGGGGATGCCGTAAACCAGCATGCCGCCAGGGCGCTTATTCTTTTCAAACACGGTGGGCTGGTAGCCTTTTTCCGCCAGATAATACGCGCAGCTCAATCCTGCCGGGCCCGCGCCGATAATCGCAATTTTTTCCGTGAACAGGCCACGGTTAGAGGGCTGAACGATAGGAGGAATATAGCGGTTCTCCGCATTCAAATCCTGTTGGGCGATGAATTTTTTCACCTCGTCAATGGCAACCGCCTGATCGATCGTGCCGCGGGTGCAGGCATCCTCACAGCGGCAGTTACATACGCGGCCGCACACGGCGGGGAATGGGTTTTCCTTTTTAATCAGGGCAAGGGCGTCACGATAGCGCCCCTGTGCAGCCATTTTTAAATACCCCTGCACAGCGATATGCGCAGGGCAGGCAGTTTTGCAAGGCGCAGTACCGGCGTCGTAGCAGTTGATGCGGTTGTTATCCCGGTAATCCTCATCCCACTTTTCCGGCCCCCACTTTACCGCATCCGGCAGTTCCTGCTGCGGGTAGATCACAGGGCCCTCCTTCGTGCAGAGCTTCTGGCCGAGCTTCACCGCCCCGGCGGGGCAGTATTCCACACAGCGGCCGCAGGCGACGCAATCCTCCGGATTAACGCGCGCCACATAGGCCGAACGGGAAAGGTTCGGCGTGTTAAACAGCTGCGAGGTGCGCAGGGCATAGCAGACATTCACGTTGCAGTTGCAGATCGCAAAGATCTTATTCTCGCCGTCAATATTCGTAATCTGGTGGACAAAGCCGTTATCCTCCGCACGTTTGAGGATCTGCATCACTTCATCATAATCGACATAATGGCCCTTGTGGGTTTCCACCAGATAATCGGCCATGTCGCCTACGCCGATACACCAATCCTCCGGATCATCCGCGCAGCCCTCGCCTAACACACAGCGGGACATCCGGCATGAGCAGGGACTGGCGGCATATTTGCCGTCATATTTTTTCAGCCAGTGGGAGATATGCTCTACATTCACAGACTGATTCTCCATTTCAATCGCCTTTTCCACGGGGATGACGTGCATGCCGATCCCCGCGCCGCCCGGCGGCACCATGGGCGTCACCTTCTCCAGCGGCAAGCGGGACATCCGCTCAAAAAAGCGCGCCAATTCCGGGTGCTCTTGAAGCTGCTGGCGGTTCATATTGGTAAACTCCGCGCTGCCCGGCACAAACATCGGCAGCACATATTGCTTTTCGTGCGCGGGGTTTTCCCAGTTGTATTCGAGGATGCCGATCACGCTCATCTCATACAGCAGTTTTTCCAACGATTCTGCATCCTTGCCGGTCGCCTTCACGAGCTGCGCCAGCGTCATCGGCTTGCGCACCTTCATTTTGAGGGCTACCTCGGCCATTTCATCCGTCACCACGCAGGCGAGGCCCCAGTATTCCGGGTCGTCCGCCGTCACCTTATGGCCGATACGGTCGGTGATCTTCTGCCCGAGCTTCAAAATCAACTCGCGGGGTACTTCGGTTTTTTGCGGATTGTTTTCAGCCATTTTCTTCTCCTTTCTCACACGCGCCAGGCCATCACTTCATTGCGCAGCCAAGCCGCCCATTGGTCGATCCCCTCGCCTGTTTTTGCACAGATCGGAATTACCTGCGCCTTTGGGTTGCGTAGGCGGATGTATTCCCGGCATTTGTCAAGGTCAAAATCAAAATAGGGCAGCACATCGATCTTGTTGATGAGCACCACATCACAAATAGAAAACATGAGCGGATATTTCAACGGCTTATCATCCCCTTCCGGCACAGAAAGGATCATCGCATTTTTCACTGCGCCGGTATCGAATTCCGCCGGGCAAACCAGGTTGCCCACGTTTTCCAGGATTGCAAGCTCCACGCCGCCCGTTTCCAATCCGTCCAGCCCCTGGCGCGTCATGTCCGCATCCAGGTGGCACATGCCGCCCGTGTGCAGTTGGATCGCCTTCACGCCTGCCGAGGCGATCGCGCGGGCATCCACGTCCGAATCAATATCCGCTTCCATCACGCCGATTGTCAGCTCAGCTTTCAACGCCTCAATGGTGCGCATGAGCGTGGTCGTTTTTCCAGAACCGGGGGATGACATCAAATTGAGCAAAAAAACGCCCTTCTCCTTAAGCTCCCTGCGCAAAAGCTCCGCCTGTTGATCATTGTTGGCAAATACGCTCTGCTTGATCTGTAAGATTTTCACCTCGTCCACCGTTCTCACTCCTTTTTAGGTATTGTGGTTATACCAGCCTTCGTTAATAGCTTAACACTCTCAAATAGCATCGTCAAGAGCCAAAACAACCTTTTATTCTCGTTATTTTGATAAATTTGCTTGCAGAAGGGAATCATATATGATAAAATATTCTAGTGGTATTTGGTATATCCACATCCAGAAGAAAGGGCGTTTGATGCAAAAACAGAGCCCTTTCCAACAAGGCCACACCGGCCAATGCGCAGGAAAGGATGCGTCATTTATATGGAATTTTCTAAGCTGTCCGCCCCCAGCCTGAAAGATTTATTCGTGCAGCAGTTACAGGGCATGATTCTCTCCGGTGAGCTGCCCATGGGCGCGCAATTGCCACCCGAACGGGAACTCGCACGGCAAATGCAGGTCAGCCGCGCGGTAGTGAACGGCGGCCTAGCGGAGCTCGCCAAGCAGGGCTTTCTGGAGGTGCGCCCACGCCAGGGCACCTGCGTGGCCGACTACCGCCGCAAAGGCAACCTCGGCACGCTGATTGCAATCATGGAATATCAGGGCGGCGTGCTGGGCAAGGATGAAATCCGCTCCATCCTGGAGGTGCGCCGGGCACTGGAGCATCTAGCAGCGGAGCGCGCGATCCGCTATGCATCCGATGAGGCGCTTTCGCAGCTGGGGGAAATTGTGGCACGGTTAAAAGATGCGGCAAACGCTACACAGGCTGCGGAAATTGCATTCACCTTCCAGCATGAGCTGGCACTTTCCGGCGGAAACAGCATTCTCCCACTCATCTACTATTCATTTAAAGCGCCGGTCATTACGCTTTGGGTGCGCTTTTGCCGGCTTTATGGCATTGAAGCTCTGCATCACAACACGGAAACGCTGTATCGCCGCCTTTGCGCCCGCGATGAACAGGCTGCGGCGCAGTGGATCAACGCCTATTTGGAGCAAGCCATTAATGGGGATCAGCAGATTTATGAGGAACGGTAAGCAGCGTCCGACGCTTTGGGTCGAAAACGAAAGAGCCACATCCGGCACAAGGTTGCGCCTTACTGTCAATCAAATGATGCCTTTCTTAGGCTGTGGAATAGCAATTGCTGCACGGATTCATTTGCACTCAAATAATCATGCCGGCATACAATGCAATAGATGATCAATTCATGGTCACATTTTAAAGATAAGGAGCTTTTGATTTTATGCCTAATGTTTCAGATAAATCTACTTCAGGAGTGGCGCAAGTGATTATGCCCAAATTCGCTTTATCTGACGCTATTTTATCGGCACAAGTCGATACGTGTAGCCTTCAGGAAAATTTGAGCAAAGTCGTCGGTCGCTTCGTTGTTTGCAAATGTCTCGTCGGGACAAACAATATCTGTACAGTGACAGGAGTCTTGAAGAGTGTCGGATCAAGCTTTTTCATTTTGACCGATCCCTGCACGAACGCAGAAACCACCTGCGATTTATACTCTCTCAAATTTGTTACATCTTATCCGGAGGGTGTCCCGAATTATCAAATGTATTGTAACCAGCGGCTGTATGACAATGAATGGACATAAAAGCAAAATTAGCCCGCTCTCTCCACTGCGAGGAGCGGGCTTTGCTTTTCATTCATGTTTACGTGGTTGCTACGATAAAAAAGAATGAGACCCGTTCTTCGATGACGAGATCAAAAAACAGGTCTCAAGCAGTTGGGAAACACCACTCAAAATTACAAAATATTGGTGTATGGCATGACAAGAAAGGGGAAATTCAGCGAATCCGAAGGGAGACTAAGGTTATTCAATATCGAACTGAGTGCCCGCAAATAAGTCCTCCATCGAAACGCCAAACACCTTTGCGATTACATACAACTCCATATCCCGTACATAGCGGTGTCCATGCTCCAGCAATTGCACAGCATTCTTATCAATATCAACACCATAATTTTGAAGCTTAATTGCCAGATCGTTTTGCGACATGCCGCGGTCTTTGCGCAATTCGGCAATCCGCTTTCCCACCCAATTCTTGTTGCCATCCGGCTTGCTGCATTTTCTCATTGCTATTCTCCCATTTTAGTCATAGATACTATAAGTATATATGTAGTTTGGGAATCGTTTGGCATAAGACAAATGGAAAGAAGCCGTAAATTGAATTATTTTTGATATTTTTATCGTTTTTTATCAAACTAGGAAATTACTCTCCTCGTCTGCAATCCGTTATGGAACCATGAATAAAAACCCCGCCAAGGCCCTCCTTGGCGGGGTTTTACATGCGTTTGTAAGTTGAAATGGTTGCAAGTGTGTAGCAAATAATACGGTTGGAAATACTTTTATCGCATTCCATCCAAGTGGAGTAAAGCGATTAAAAAAAGAAAAGCCTGCGCCGCACAAATCAAAGAGGATTTCATGCAGCGCAGGCTGTGAGCTAAAAATATGTGAGAAAGACATAATCACCAACGACAGCATCGAATTACAGCGCATCGGTGATTATAGTATGGCCGAAATAGGGCAACACGATAGATGCTGCCGGGTTCCGCTCACTTTGCACCTCTGAGTAATTGCAAAACTTCTTCTTCCGTTGCCAAGTCGTAATCACCGAAAATGCCTTTTCTATGATAAACAACGCCTCTTTTATAGTTTCTTTCGAGGTATGAAATAAAATTATGGATACCATCTTCTTTGATGCAGCTTACAAACGCTCTCATTTTAATTTTATCCTTTGCGAGCATATCTTTTCCGCAGGGAGAATCCGGACACTCCCAGCATCCTTTTAATCCTTTTGCTGTACAGCAATTATACTGATAACAACCATCCGGAGATAATCGTTTCCCGCAATGATTATCAGACTTACAGCTGCACCCGCCATTTGGATAGCAAAAATCGCAAATGAGTCCGCAATAAGCTATTGATCGCTCGTTCATGATTTCTCCCTACTATTAGCCCTATATGATATTTGACTTCTCCAAAATTACCCGCATACAGTATACCATGCGTGCATATGCTAACTGCTGCAAACAATTGCGTTGCCGCTCTGCGGCAGGAGGCGTTTTACGCCGACAGGCATTTTTCCAATGC
>OJMK01002409.1_pt1 | contig 12893 bp, 8 predicted proteins | sample 1597201 | NCBI WGS metagenome assembly OJMK01 (sample SAMEA2452125, study PRJEB22498) | human gut metagenome | reverse complement strand
GGATTCCTTGACCACAGCCCAAGCCTTCTTCACATCGGGCAGACCGCTGTAGGGCATGGGTTCCACGCCGATGGTGTACTTGCCGGCACGGTGGCACAGCTCGCGCAGCTTCTGAGCGGTGTGTTCGACAGAGTAGTTCTCCATCAGGCCGCAGTTGATGTGGTTGACGCCGAACAGCTGGCACATATGGAAGCACATCTGTTCCTTGTACTTCTGCTCGTAGGAGCGGTGGTCATCCGCCCACTGGACGATGTATTCCACTTCGGTGACCTTCATATCGTACTTTTCCAGGATGGCCAGGATGTCCGCATCGAACAGACCTTCGTTCAGAGCGTCCACATAGGTTTCCGCACGGAGGCCGATGCCTTCAAAACCGGCAGCCTTTGCTGCTGCAACACGTTCTTCAAAGGTGCACTGATCGCCCAGGGTCCAGGAGCTGACGGTGATGGGATATTTCTTAGACATAGTAGTTTCCTCCTTGTGTTTCTATCAATGGTTGACCTGCTGCAATACTGCTTCGCAGACTTCTTCAATGTTCAAGTCCGAGGTGTCCACGGTCACATCGGCCGCAGCCTGAAAAAACGGATTTTCGGAGGGGTCGGAATCCCGTTCGGTGAGGGGTTCGGCCCGTCGCCCGACGATGCCGACCCGGCAGCCGGAGGCCGCCAGCCGTCCGGCCAGTGCGCGCCCGATCCCGGACGTCGCACCGATAACAAGTACACGTTCCATGGCCGCAAAGATAGACCTTCGGCCGTCCCGGAGCCTTGATCGGAATCAAGAAATCACCGGATGCGGCGGCGGATGCGGCTCAAGGTTTCGGGACGGACGCCCAGATAGGAGGCCAGTTCGTGGAGCGGGATGAAATCCAGTACCCCGGGGCAGCGGGTCAGCAGGCGTTCGTAACGCTCCTGCGGCGTGGCGGCACAACGTTCCAGCAAACGCTCGTAGACCTCGGCCAGCAGGTGTTCGGCCAAACGGCGACCCAGCCGTTCGTGGGCGGCATCGGCGGCATAGAAGGTCTCCAGGACTGCAGTGCCGACCTCCGTCACGCGGCTGTCACACATCGCCTCGATGGAGACCCACGAAGGGATGCCGTTGCAGTGCGAGATGTAGTCTCCGACAAACTCCCCGGCGAAGGCATACCCCACGATCCGGCGTTCGCCGTCGGCCGTCAGGTGGACGTAGCGGAAGGCCCCGGCAAGGAGCAGCCCGCAGGTGCGGTTCCGCACCCCCTGCCGGGCGAACTCTTCGCCGTTGCGGTAGGTCCGTTCGGTCCCCTCGGCGCGGAAAAACGCAGCAAGGGGCTCGAATGCCCCGTCGGCAAGATAGCGGTTGAACGGCGCACGGTCCACGCAGGAGGCTGCCTCGCCCTGCGCGGCAGCGGCAGCCGAGAAATCCGAAGTCTCCATCAGAAAATCCGATTCAGGAATAGGTTCCGCCCAAAGATACGAAAAAGAGCGGACCCGGAAAAATTCCCGGATCCGCTCCGAAAGCGGACGGTGGAGGAGAACCGTCCTCTCGTAAAGTTCCGCTACCGGACGACGAACTCGGCCGACGAACCCGACAGAGTGATCTTGCCTTCCTGCTCGGCCGTGATGTAGATCGTGGTCAGCTGGTCACGTCCCGTTGCGTTAATGCTCGTCAGTGCAGGACACTGCGTCACATCGAACTCCTTCAACTGGTCTCCGGAGATATAGCGAGCCGTCAGGTTGATCGACGTAACCCCGCTACCGATGACGGTTATCTTCTCGACACCAATCCGTTCGCCCTGCGACAACTGGCAGGCATTCGCACCCAGATTGATCTCGGAGAGCATGGTGTCGCCACCCGTATCCACTTTTGTCACCTTCTCCAGACCGGAGATATCGATCGACTCCAGTTCGGTATTATGCCCCAGGTTACACTGGGTTACCCACGGGAAGTTCTCGATACCCTCGAACGACTTGATGTCGGCATCGTCAGCCTGCAGGATGTAATAGTAATACTTATCATTGGCCTTGATCGTCTCCAGATCGACCGGAATCACCTCCGGCGACTCCTCATCGACGATCTTGATCCAGCCTTTCGACGCCAGACGGTCTCGGAAGCCCTTGTCGGGAATGGTGATCATCTGTACACCCGGTGCCAACTGGCGCACCGAAAGCGTAAACTCAAAGCGTTTGTCGGCATCAGCGATCACCACGGAACCCGTTCGGGTCTCCTTACCCTCCGAAACCTGGAAGGTCAGACGGTCGGTAGCCAGCGCCCGGGTGGCGGGAGCCTTCTCGTATGTGATCCAGTCGGGCGTGGTCACCGTATACGCGATGTTGCTCTCGACATCGACCGAGAACGTCGCAGCTTCAAGTGTATCGAACTCGAATACCTTGTCGCCCTTGACGTTGAGGTAGTCGAGCTGACGCTGAGAGACGGCGACTTCGACACTCAGGTCATGTCCCGAGACCGTCACCACGCTCTCACGCCCCGAGTAACCGCTGTTCTCCGAAGCCGTGAAGGTCAGGAGCAGGTCGCCGAACACATCCGTGAACTCGGGGGTGCCGATCCACGAATCGCCCCCGTCGGAGAGCGTACAGGTCAGCTCCTCCTGCGGGATGTTGGTGGCCAGTTTCACCGAGAACTCGCCGCCGGACTGAAGCACCGAGACTGCGGCATCGGAATCGAGCGACAGCACATAGCCCTCGCCGCAGGTCACCGTCAGACGGGCTACGGCACTGCCCGTAAAGAGTTTGAACTCCGACTGCAGGTTGCGGTCGGTGGCGTTGGGATCGATCGTGAAGACGACCGTATCGCCGGATTTACCCTCCGTCACGGAAGGATGCGCCCACGTCGAGGTGCCCGACATCCGCCAGTCACCCGAGCTGGTCACCACGATCTCGTCCGTGCCGCCCTCGAAGTCCAGCGAAATCAAATCCTTCGAGAGGGAGATGCTGTCGCCCTTCGGTCCGTTGTCCGAATCGCTCTCCGAACAGCCGCACAGGCCCGACACCATGCATACGATTGCCAATAATATCTTTTTCATAGAAATAATCCGATTTTAAGAGTTCCTAATCACCTCACTACTGGGGACGGCTCAGCTCGAGGCGTTCCGTATCCTCTTTCTTGTAGTAATGTGTCACCTGATCGAGCGTCTCGTCGTAAAGGCCCGAGGCCACACTGCGCACCATCGTTACCTGACCGCGCCATGCATAGTTGTCCGGATTGAGCGAGAAGAACATGTAATGCCCGTATCCGGCCGCCTTCTGCTTGCGGGCCGTTTCCGTCGTCCAGTCACCCTTGAGCAGGTTCAGTTCGATCGAGGCACCCGCACAGTTCTTCAGCGGCATGCCCGTCATCGGCGTGGCACCCGGGTTGATCGAACTGTAGTCGGCAACGGCCACATCGACAAAATAGCCCGGATCGACCCCGTCCACCGCAGGGATGTACGGCGTGATGTTGCCCAGGTAGTAGACCATCACCGTCTTGTGGGGCATGGCCTTCTTGGTCTCGTAGAGCAGTCGGGCGGCAGCGGCCATCGAAGGACGCGTGAAGAGCGGATTGCTCGTATCGGGATTGACGTTCGAATACTCGTCGTCGAAACATACGCCGTCCAGGCCGTAGGTCTCGCAATAGGCGGCCAGCTCGGCGGCAAAATCACGGGCGGCAGGATCCGAGAGCTGAGCAAGGCCCGAATCGTCGTGGTTGCCCAGCACGCCCATGATCACCTTGATGCCGCACTTGCGCAGCGGCTGGAGGTACTCCTCGTTGTTGTCGAGCAGGAACTGCACCTCCTTGTTGCGCGAGAAGTAGACCCGGTTCTCGGCGGGATCGTAGTTGATGTTGCCCGAGAAGAGCACCACGTAGTCGAAGAAGAGCTTGCCGCTCTCCTGAAGGCGGAACTCCAGCGCATTGAGCGGGTTGGCATCGCCCAGTTCGAAGAAGACGATGTTCTTCACCGCATCGGGGCCCTTGTCGGCCGAGAGGCTCGTGCGACCGTCCTTGACGAGGTAGACCACATGTGCGGAGGACTCGGGAACCGTGATGCCCTCGGTCTCGACACGCACGATGAGCGGCAGCAGGTACTCCTTCTCGGAAGAGAAGCCCTCGAAGGCACGAAGCGTCACGCCCAGGGCTGCCGAGCGCTTGTCGTCGGGAGCCAGCAGCATGCGGCCCTCGCCCTCGAGCTCCACGGCGCTCTCGGGGAAGAGTTCATACTCGGTCCCGTGCTCGAGGTTGTAGTTCTGCAGGTAGTCGCCGTCGTAGGAGACCACGGCATCGACACCCTTGCCCGGTTCGCACGTCAGCATGAACCGCACGGCCGTCGTCATGGCGTCGTCGGTGAGGGTCAGCGTCCGCTCGTTGGCCGAATTGTACTCGTCTACCAGCATGCCGTCGATGCGCGACAGCCCGTCGTAGATTCCCTCGTCGAACTTGAAGCTCGTCGGGATCTCATCGGAACAGGATGTGAACGCGAATCCGCAGCAGGCCGCAGCGGCAAGAAGGAAGCGGTTCACATATTTCGTTGTTTTCATAAGTCGTTTTTCGTTTTACGGTTGAAGTTATTCGGCGATTTGGGGAAGTTCCACCTGGACCCAGTCCGGTTCGGACTCGATCGTCAGGTCGTGGCCGTAGGGCGAATAGTCCTTGCCCACGGTGCCGGCGCCGTCATCGAGTTTCCAATAGGCCACCAGACCCTCCGACGAGGGATCCACACGGTAGAAATGGTTCTCGGCAGCGATCTCGTCGGCCGTCAGGGCACGGTTCCAGATGCGGAGTTCCGAGAGTTTTCCGTCGAAATAACGATCCGACGTGAACGAATATCCAACCCAGAAGCAACGCTTGAACGACGAACCCGACTCATTGGAATGCGGGATTGCGAAATTGATGCTGTTCAGATAGAAAATACCCTCTTTCTTCAGCTCTCCGTTCAGGTAGATCTTCACCTCGCTCTGATTCTGCGCAATGCACTCGAACGTCACGGCGATGTGGGTCCACTCCCCGGTCGGGATCTTGAGGCTCTCGTCCGTCAGTTTCGAACTGGCAGCACCCACGACCTGAAGCTGCGAAGGATCGACGCCCGAGTCACCCATACGGATCAGGAACGTATCCTCGATACCCATGACGGTCGAGATCGTCTTGTTGAGCGTCGTGGGATTGACCAGCGCCTCCATCGTGAAGGCGTACATGTCCTGAACCTCATCGAAATTGCCGAATTCGGGCCAAGCGCGGTTCTCCGACAGATCGACGACGATGTTGATGAGCGAAGCGCCGCGGAAGAGGAAGTAGCAGGTCTTCGCACTGCGGAGCACCCCGCCGATCCCCTCGACCGACTCGATGGTCACCGGCATCACGTAACGCTGGTTGCGGTCGAGCGACAGCACGTTCTCGAAGGTCACCGAAACGGGAGAACTCTGCACGTTGCCGGCCAGAATGGTGGTCGTCGGCTCATCGATGCGGCAGACCCCGTCGGGCAGTGCAATCGAGACCGTGTCGTAATAGGCCTGTTTGTAGTTGTCCACCAGTTCGGGGGCCGGACGGAAGGTCACCGTGATGTCTTGCGATTCGGGCTTGGCAACGGCCGCTACGATATCGCGCGAATAGCTGTCGGCCTCATCGATGAGCATCTCGTCGGTCAGCGAAGCGGCCGAAATGAAGAGTTTGTTGTCGTAATGCTGCCGATCGGTGTCCTCGTGTTCGCAGGAGGCGAGCGCAAGGAGGGCCGTCAAGGAGGCAATCACGCTTATGGTTTTCATTTTCATGGGTTTCGTTAGTTTTCAGGTACGGGATTCATGATGTCAATTGCCTTACGGATGTTCGGGAAGATCCGATTGAGGTCATAATAGTCGTTCCAGGCCCGGTCGATAGCCAGTCCGGCCTTGTCGTATGCGGACGGCTCGAGCACCCACGAAGCGGCGCCGACGATGGCGCTGAGCGGTTTGCCCGCCGCATCGGTCTGGGAGAAATAGCCCAGTTCGTCGGATCCGTCGAGTGCCGGGGCCGTCACGCCGATGATCAGCCGGTCGGTCGGGACACCCTCGACGCAGGCACGGTACATCTCGACCGTAAGTTCCTCTCGTGAGGTGGCGCTCCTGGCCATCACGATGACATACGAGCACTCGGAAAGCAGCGAACAGTCAGCCAGTTTGTGCGGGCCGCCGCGGAAGAAGAGCAGCTTCTCGGGATGGGCCGCATGCCAGCTCTTCAGGACCTCGTAAACCACACCGAGCCGTCCGGCGAACAGGGTCGTCTGCTCGGGGGTCAGGCTCGACAGCACGGGGCCGTCGTAGGTGAAGGTCACGCCATCGAAGCCATAACGCTCGCAGCTGGCCGTCAGGGCCTCGACACGCTCGCGGCAGAAGGCGAGGAATGCGCTGTCGTCAGCGGGCTCCGTCGTATCGCCCTCCGAACCGTCGCCATCATCCTGGCTGCCGTCGGTCGCATTGCCCGACTCGGTATCGCCCGGCGTCTCGGGTTCATCGGTCTCGGGCTCATCGGTCTCGGGAGCCTGCAGGGCCTCCCATTCGCTCTCAATACGGGCATAGTCGATCTCGCAGACCACGCGGGTCCCTTTCTTGCGAACCTCGGCCATCTGATCGGAATACTCCGGGGCCAGGTTCTCGGGATGCGTCATGCAGATGAAGTCCACGCTGTCGGGATAGGCCGTCAGGCGCTGGTTCTGGGCAATCGGAGCGAGGCCGGCGCGGTTCTCCATCATGACAAAGGTCAGTTTGTGCTCACTGGCCTTGTAGGCGCGCAACGCCGCAAGGTACTGGGCATAGAGTGCGGGATTCTGCTCCTCGAGCGAAGGGCGGCTGATATCCACGCTCTCCGAATCCGTCCAGTCGCTGCACGAACCGAGCAATACGGCCGTGAGGGCCAGGACAGGCAGGAAATATATCTTGATACTGCGTTTCATAATTCAAAACTCTCGTTTATGGGTGAATCAATTGCGGGGAATGTTCGGGTTGCAGTCCCACCACATGCGCGTTGCCATGTTGTCGGCTCCCTGCAGCAGCGTGGAGACGGCCGTCTGGTAGTTCTCCGCATTGGTCGTACGCTCCTCGGCCGGATAGGGCATGCGGCGTGCGCCCATCTCGGAATCGACGATACCGCCGCTCTTGTTTCCGGCCTCCGTGGCAGGAATCAGGTGCGGGAAGCCCGTACGGCGGTAATCTGCCCACGATTCGTTGCCCAACAGCCAGTTGGCAATCCATTTCTGGATGATGATGCGCTCCTGCATCTCATCGGGCGTACCGGTCTTCCAGGCCACCGAGGTCGTCGAAAGCGTATTCGAATAGGTGTCCTTGCCGTTGTTGGGATCGATGTAGACGATCTGCGGCGCCGAGCTCTGTGCAATATAGCTCTCGTAGCCCGAGACGCCCCACTGCTCGAACGACAGGCGGATACCCTCGTTGTAGAACTCCTCGGCCGAACCGCTGCCCATGTCGAACCCGAAGACAGCCTTGGCCTCGGCCTTCAGGAAGGCCACCTCGGCGGCATTCATCCAGCAGAGCGGCGACGACGTGGTGAGCTTCACGCCCGAATACTTGTGGCCGATCGAGGAGAGGTCGGGGATCTCGATACCGCGGCGCATGCCGACGTAGGTCTGGCCGGGCCACTCCGACTCGACGAAATAGGCCGCACGGCGGGGATCGTTGTAGGCGTTCATGTAGCAGATGATGTCAGCCGCTGCGTGCGAGTCACCGCCCGTCAGACAGGCCGTGTTGTCGGAGTGCGTCGCCGAGTTGTAGTTCACGGCCACGTAGATCGGGTTGCCGTCGGCTCCGAAGCTCGTCATGCAGGCGTTGTCATCGTTCGAGGTCATCACGCCAATCTCATGCGACACGGCACTCTCGGCCATCGTGCGGGCCGTAGCCGGATCGGCATAGACGATACGCATGGCCAGACGCAGTTTGAGCGAATTGGCAAACTTGCACCACTTCTCGGCGCTGCCGCCATAGATGTTGTCGGCCGACGAGGCGATCGTCACCGAGCGGTTGGACGTCAGCACGTCGATGGCCGCATTGAGCTCCTCGAAGAACTTGTCGTAAACAGCCTTCTGCGAATCGTAGGGGACCTGCAGCTGTCCGTCGGCACCGATCTGCGAGTAGGGAATCGGACCATAGGTATCCGTCACGCGGTGCATGGCAGCCACCTTGATGACATCGGCAATGGCCAGGATCACCGGATCGTCGGTCTGTTCCTTGAGCTCGCGCAGGTTCGAGTAGAGCGTCGGAATGACGAAATCACTGGCCATGAATACGTTGGTCCAGTTGTCCGTCGGGTTGTAATTCGAAATGGTATTGCGCTGTTCGGCGTTCGAGTCGGCAAAATAGCCGCCCTGCGTACCGCCCAGCAGGCAGTCGGTGAACTGCGCCGTATTGACGTCGGTCGAAATCACACCGCTCATGATACCGCTCATCGTAGCACCGAGCAGGTATCCGTCGGCCTGCATCTGATCCTTGTTCGGCTGATAAGGATCGCTGTTGATCTCCAGATAGTTGGCCGTGCAGGCGCTACCCGAGAGCAGGACCGTGAAAAGAAGCGGTTTACATATGTTTTTCATAACGGTTCGGTTTAGAATTTGAGTCTGAGGTTGAATCCGATGTTGCGCAACGACGGCATCATGAAGTAGTCGATGCCCTGATAGAAGTTGCCCGTCGTGGCGATGGTCTCGGGATCGAACGGAGCCTTGTTGTAGATCATCCACAGGTTGCGGCCCACGAGCGAAAGGGTGATTTCGCACAGGTCACCCAGCACCTTGCGCGGGATGGTATAGCCGATCGAGGCCTCCTGCAGGCGGACGTTGGTGGCCGAGTAGGTGTAGTACTGCGGAACCGTATTGCCGCCGCTGACCGATGTATACCACTTGTTGGCATCGACCAGATCGCCGCCGTTGATCACCACGCCGCCGGCATCACGCGCCGCGGCCGAAGCCTCCGAAACACCGTAGTAGTCGAGCATGGCCTGCGTGCGCGAGAATACGACGCCGCCCAGGCGTGCCGACAGGGCGAATCCGAAGTTGAAGTTGCCCCAGCGGAAGTCGTTGCGCCAGGCCATGTTGGCATCCGGAAGCACCGAGCCCAGCTTGATGTAGTCATTGACGTTCGAGATGGCCTCCGTGGCAACATTGCCCGACTCATCGACATAGATGGCGCCGTTGGCGTCGTATTTCATGTCGCGCAGCGAGTAGAGGTCACCCAGCGTTCCACCCTCCTTGAGGATGAAGTGGGCCTCGCCCAGTCCGTCCATGTCGAGCAGATCGACCGAGAAACGCTGTCCGGTCTCGGGATTGACGATGTTGTTGGCCAGCGAGAGGATCTCGTTGTGGTTCGTCGAGAGCGTGTAGTTCGTGTCCCACGAGAACTTGCCCCACGTGTTGCTGTAACCGAGAGCCAGCTCGAAGCCGCGGTTGAGCACCTTGCCCGACTGGATCGTCAGCACCGAGGAACCCGAACCGGTCGAGATCGTCGTGTCGAACGTCTGGTCCTGCGTCTTGGTGTTGTAGTAGGTCAGGTCGAGGTTGAAGTGCTTGAGGAAGCGCATCGTAAGACCCACCTCGAAGGATTTCGTGCGTTCGGGCTTGAGGTTGTAGATCGGGTACTTCGTATTGGTGTTCCACGTCAGGCCGCTCTCGTTCCACTCATAGAGCGGGTTGGCGATGAAGCGCTCGAAAGCGACACCCACCGATGCATACGAACCGCGCAACTTCACGTAGGAGAGGTTCTCCGGCATGTTGGGGATAAGCTGCGAAAGCACGACCGAGGCACCCACCGACGGGTAGAAGAACGAACTCTTCTCGGAGTGGGGGCCAGCCAGCTGCGACGGCCAGTCGTTACGGCCGGTCACCGTAAGGAAGTAGGTGTTCTTGAAGCCCACCTCGGCCGAGAAGAAGACCGACTGGGTCTGCTCACGCCAACCCTCTTGCAGGCGCTTGGTCTTCGACGAGTTGCTCAGGTTCTGGATGTTGAAGACGTTGGCCAGGCCCGGCTTCTCTCCCTCGAAGGCGTCCGAACCGTCGGCGATCGGGCCGCGGACCTTCATTGCGTCGTAGCGCATGTCCGAGATCGAGGCACCGGCATTGGCCTGCAGCGACCAGTTCTCGCCGAAGGTCTTGTTGATGTTCACCAGCACGTCACCGTAGACCTGCTTGTCGGTCATCTTCGTGATACCGTACATACCGCGGTCGGAGTACTCGGACAGCTGTTCGTAGGTCGAAGCATACATCTTCTCCGTATAGTCGGTGTGCGTGTTGTCGATGCTGACACGGCCCGAAACATTCAGCCAGTCGAGGATGTCGTACGACAGCGAGGCGTTGAGCATGTAGCGGTCCTTGCTGTTCTCACGCAGGTTGCGGTAGTTGATCCAGTAGGGGTTCTGCATCGTCAGGCCGGCATCGCCCACGGGCCAGTACTGCGTATAGAGCTGGCGCGAGGGGTTGTAACGCTCGTACATCTGAATGTCGCTCCAGTCGTCGCCGCGCGGGAAGATGTAGGCGCCTACCAGCGGGTTGTTGTAGGTTCCCTGGTTGGTCATGTTGCGGTCGCGCTGGAGCACGTAGCTCGCACCGACATCAAGACGCATGCGGTCCTTGAAGAAATAAGTCGTATTGCGGAACGTGAAATTGTAGCGGTCGTAGCTGTTGTTGGGGACGATACCGCGCGAGTTGATCGCCGCAGCCGACGCGTAAACCTGGTTCTTTTCGTTGCCCGTCGAGAAGGAGACGCTCTCGGTTCCGGTCACACCCGTCTGGAAGTAGTCGTCGGCCGGATCATAGCCCATGTAGTTGGCCGAATTGAGCCGATGGCCCCAGCTACGGACGATCGAACCGGTGCTCGACGAGAGGTCACCCGTGCCGTAGCGGTTCTGGAACTCGGGAAGGACGAACGGCGTCATGATCTCGGTGTTGCTCGACACGACGACCGACGTACGACCGGCCTTGCCGCGCTTGGTCGTAACGACGATGGCTCCGTTGGCGGCATCCGAACCGTAAAGGGCCGCAGCCGCGGCACCGTTCAGCACCGACAGCGACTCGATGTCCTCGGGGTTGATGTCGGCGATCGGGTCGGTCGTACCCTGCGAACCGAACTTCGTTCCGCCGTCACGGGCCGTAGTGAACATCGGCACGCCGTCGATCACGTAGAGGGCATTCGACGACTGGCTGATCGACTTCTGACCGCGCATGACCACCTTCGAGGCGCCGCCGACACCCGACGACGAGGCGTTGATCGTCACACCGGCCACCTTGCCGTTGAGCGAATTGATGAAGTTGGCGTCCTTGTTGGCGAGCAGGCTCTCGGAATCGACCTGCTGTACGTTATACGACAGGGCCTTCTCCGAGCGCTTGATGCCGAGGGCCGTCACGACGACCGCATCGACCTGCTGCGTCTCTTCGCGGAGCGTGAAGTCCACCTGCGTACGGCTTCCCACGACAGCCTCGACCGTCTGATAGCCCAAATAATTGACTGTCAGGACTGCATTTTCAGCGGGGGGGGGAACTTGCAGCGTGTAGTCTCCGTTCAGGTCGGTGCTCACACCGATGGTCGTACCTTTGACGAGCACGGCGGCTCCGATCACCGGAAACCCGTTCCCGTCGAGCACCTTACCCGAGATGCGCACGGGACGGCTGTCATCCTTCTTCACCGAGAGCAGGATGTTCTGCCCTTCGACGCTGTAGGTCAGTCCGGTACCCCGTACCAGCTGGTCGAGGACCTGGTTGATCGGCTGACTCTCGGCATCGACCGACACGATCTGACGCGCCGCATCGATCCCGTCGCCGAGCATGAAGAGATAGCGGGATTCTCCTTCGATCTTGGAAATAGCCTGCGTCAGAGGGACCTTGTCCAACCGGACCGTGAGCGTATTGTCCTGGGCAAAGGCCGCCGTTGCGAAGAGGCAGAGGCATGCGCAGGCAAATGCAGGCATAAACTTGATTAGTTTCCCGATTATACGGAAACTTACGTTTTTATTCATACATTTGTAGAGTGTTTAGGTAATAGGTTTTGTTCGTTCGTCAAGGGCGGGGCCGTTACCTGCCTGCGGGTGTGCAGACCCGCAGGCTTTTTTTACGGTATTGCTCGATCTCCCCCGCCGGAAATGGAGGCAGACATCAACTCATGAGGACAGCGGTTTTAAAAGGTTGGTAATACATTTATTTCGATTCATCGATCAATAGATTGTAATGACGTTGCTGCGCACGTCGTGCTCGAAACGGAAGTCGGAGTTGTGCTGCAGCACGCGCAGGGCATGGTCCACACCGTCCGAGATGCGGATCTTGCCGCTCTTGAATCCGATGACGGGCATCTCCCGGCGACGGATGTCGATGCGCACGTTGTAGGCCTTCTCGAACTTGCGCATCAGCTCCTCGAACGACAGCCCGCGGATGCTGATGAGCCCTTCGGTCCAGCAAACGGCATCGAGGTCGGCATTCCGCTCGACGGAGATCCGTCCCTCGGTCAGACGCGCCTCGTCGTTGGGTTCCAGAACGATGGCCCGATGCGTCGCGGGATCGGTTAGCCGCACACGTCCCTCGAGGAGCGTGGTCGAGAAAGAGCCGGTTTCGGCATCGGCCTCGACATTGAACTTCGTACCCAGCACCTCCACATCCGAGGCGAAGGTCTCGACAACGAACGGATGCCCGGCATCGTGTGTGACCTCGAACATCGCCTCGCCGGTGAGTTTCACCTCACGACGATGACGTCCGAAAACCGACGGATACTCCAGACGCGATCCCGAGTTGAGCCACACGCGAGTGCCGTCCGAAAGGGTCACCTCGATTCGCTGGCCGGCCGGGACATTCAGCGCGACCATCTGCTCGGCCACGCTGTCGAACGTATATACATAGGTCGAATAACCCACTCCGAGGAGCAGTGCCACGACGGCCGCCACGCGCAGCACGCGGCGGAAGACCATCCGCATCA
>OJMK01002403.1_pt1 | contig 12938 bp, 9 predicted proteins | sample 1597201 | NCBI WGS metagenome assembly OJMK01 (sample SAMEA2452125, study PRJEB22498) | human gut metagenome | reverse complement strand
GGACCAGTTTCAACGTTTCAGCTTACTCGGATAACGAAGAGAATATCACGACATTGGTTACCGGGAAAATTGAATACTCACTCCCCACACGAACTGAAGCCATCGCCCTCTTACCCAATGAACAAGTACGGGTAAACAAAACGACGAAAGGAGTCACGAAAAACGAGGTAAACACCTCCGAATTCGCCATGTGGAAAGAAGGAATCCTCTATTTCAACAATGAGAAATTACCCGCACTGGCAAAACAGCTTGCCCGAATGTACGGCATTGAAATAAAAGTAGCAGAAAAATACAACGATACTTGCTTCTCCGGTATGATCCGGTATGAAAGAGGTATTGATTACATCACGAAATTATTAACAACAACAAGTAATATAACGTGTAGCATTGAAAACGGTATCATTCATCTGAAGTAAAAACAAAGGAATAACATATTGAATATCTGACCGAGGACATTATCAAAACGTAATGCCGGGGGAATTGTATACTCAAAAAAATAACACCAAATACAAAACCTAACGATCAAATAAAATGAAAGAGAGAACATTACCGGACAAAAGTACCTAGAAAACAGTAGCAACATATTAGCGAAAAAATATCGAATGTAGATAATAACTCAAAAAAGGAAAGACTTTATCACGGATAAAGCCCTGGGATTTGTAACCCTAAAAAAAAAGGTTTATCAAGCAAATAAACAACTAACAATCAATTAATAACAGTAACATAAATATCATGAAAGAAGACACTTCATCCAATCTTAGACAAGTAATTCCCTGGACCCAGTTCACGGGAAAAATGATCTTGCCTCTTTTCCTGATCATCGTATTTTGCAGCATGACCTACAATTCACATGCGCAGGAAACGCGTCTCAATCTTAAACTGGAAAATACGACCCTTCTGGATGCTATCAAACAAATCAGCACCACCACGGGAATGGAATTCTTTTATAATGCAGGACAGGTCAAAGCTTATGACAAACGCATCTCTAAGGAATTCACAAACGCCCCACTAACACAAGTACTGGAATTTTTGTTGGACAAAACACCTTTCACGTACAAACTGGAAGATAAAACGATCGTTATCGTACAACGTCCGGTACAAGCTAATACCCCCAAGATAAAACTTATCGAGCTAAAAGGTGTCGTGTTTGATAAAGATACCCGTGAACCCCTTCCCGGCGTAACCGTCATGATCGAAGGAAGTCAGCAGGGTACTGCAACCAACGCCAACGGAGAATTTATTTTCCCTATCGATTCGGGGAACTACAACATCATATTTTCTTTTATCGGTTACGAAAGATTAGTAAAAAAATTCGATGGTAACAACAGTGCGGAATTTCAGGAAATACAACTTACCCCCGCCGTGGAAACCATCGAGGACGTCGTGGTGACCGGAATATACCGAAGAAAAAAAGAGAGTTTCACGGGATCGGCAAGCACGTACAAGGTGGAAGATTTGAAAGCCGCCGGTACACAAAATGTACTTCAGAGTATCAGAACGCTAGACCCCTCTTTCAAGATTAACGTCAATAACCAATTCGGCTCAGACCCGAACCGGTTGCCGGACGTGGAGATTAGAGGTAAGAGTAGTGTCATGGGATTAAAAGAAGAATACGGAACCGATCCAAACCAACCGTTATTTATATTGGACGGATTCGAAACGGATCTACAGACCGTCATGGATTTGAACATGAACCGGGTAGCCTCCGTAACACTTTTAAAGGACGCCGCCTCCACAGCGATTTACGGTTCAAGAGCCGCCAACGGTGTATTGGTTATTGAAACGAAAGTTCCGGAAAAAGGAGTTCTTTCACTCTCGTACAAAGGAGATTTCAGCATAACCATGGCTGACCTATCGGACTATAACCTCATGAACGCACGGGAGAAACTGGAGTTTGAAACCAGAGCGGGAAGATACACCAGCACCACAAACGACCCGATGGACCAAATCACGCTGGACAATCTCAGAAACCAACGTTTACAAGACATCGAACGAGGCGTTAACACCTACTGGCTCAGCGAACCGATTCGCACGGGTTTCGTTCAGAAACACAACCTCTACGCCGAAGGAGGCGAGGAACGCATCAGATATGGTCTAGGTTTAAGTTACGGCAACACGCAAGGCGTCATGAAAGGCTCAGATCGTCAAACGATAAGCGGAAATATCGACTTGGTCTACCGCACAGGTAAATTCCAATTCAGCAATAAATTTATACTGGATTACATGAAAACGAATGACCCGGCCGTTCCTTTCTCGGAATACGCTCAAGCTAATCCTTATTTCAGGAAATACAATAGCGAAGGCGGCATCGACAAATATTTATACTACACGGAAGATCCGGAAGAATATTCCGTACCCAATCCCTTGTGGAACGCTCACTTGAATAATTACGACGTGCAAGATCAATTCGGATTCACGAATAATTTCATCCTCGAATGGTTTGCCACGGATGACCTGCGTGCAAGGGCCAAGTTCGGGATTACCAAGAACAATTCGACAGCCGAAGTACGTCTTTCCCCGCAACACAGTGATTTTGACGAGGTAAGCGACACAGAAAAAGGACTTTACACAAACGCCCAAACGAAAAACCTGAATTACGAAGGGGACATTTCTGTCACCTATGGGCACTTGTTTGCGGGGAAACACATGGTGAACGCCGTGGCCGGATTCAATTTCAGTACCAAGGAAAATTCCCAAAACGGGTATAAGGCAATCGGATTTACAGAAGATGAATTTGACGCCCCGTCTTTTACCAACAGTTACCCGGCAGGGTCTAAACCGACTTACACGGAAAGCAAAACACGTGCTGCCAGTTTCTATATCAACGGGGGCTACGCTTATGACAATCGCTATCTATTCGATTTCAACTACCGCAGTGACGGAACTTCCGTGTTCGGAACAAACAACCGTTTCAGAAACACGTGGTCTGTCGGTTTAGGTTGGAATATCCACTCTGAAAAATTCATGGAGAATTGCGATTTCTTCCAACTATTAAAACTCAGAGGCTCGGTCGGAAACCCGGGAAACCAGAATTTCGCCTCTTATCAGGCATTCTCTACCTATGCTTTCACGCACTGGATGAGTAATATTTTCGGAACCGGAGTTATTCTTGAAGGATTGGGCAATCCCGATCTGGCATGGCAGGAAACCATCAATTATAGCTTGGGAGCCGACATCACAATGTTCAACGAACGAGTGAATGTCACCTTGGATTTATACCGGAAAAAGACCGATCCACTAGTAGCAGCCATCACGACACCGAGTTCTATCGGGGTGAAAAGTGTCATGATGAACATGGGGCAATTAAAAACAGACGGTATTGAAGTTACGTTAAAAGTTTCTCCCATTTATCGCCCGCAAGATCGTTTCGTATGGAATATCAGTCTCAACGGAACACATGCCAAGTCAAAATATTCCAAAATCGGGAACAGCTTGCAATCCATGAACGAACAGAATCAGGCAAACCTGAACACTACTAGGTACTACGACGGTGGTAGCCCCACCGATATTTGGGCGGTAAGATCGGCAGGTATTGATCCGGCGACAGGTCAGGATTTGTTTATCAAGAAAGACGGTACTTACACTTTCACGTATGACAAAAATGATGAAGTCGTGGTCGGAAACACGGAACCGAAACTGGAAGGAGTACTCGGTACAACCCTTTACTACAAAGGTTTCTCGTTCGGATGTTACCTGCGTTATCAGCTAGGAGGTCAGGTTTTCAATAGCGCTCTTTACGAGAAGGTAGAAAATATCGACAGGGAAAGCATTAATTATAACCAAGATAAACGGGCTTTATACGACCGTTGGAGTACTCCGGGACAAGAGGCAAAATTCAAAAGAATTTCTCTTTTCCAAACAACTGAAACCTCTTCCCGTTTCGTGATGGACGAAAACACGCTAAGCGGAGAATCTTTCAACATCGGTTACGAGTTTACCCAACCTTTCATCAAGCATGTCGGTTTGTCTACATTGACCGTGCAAGCTAACATGAACGATATTTTCAGAGTTTCATCGGTAAAGAGCGAGCGAGGTATTGACTATCCTTTTGCACGCACGATGTCATTCTCTATATCTGCAACCTTTTAAACGGAAGAATTATGAAAAGAAAAATACAATTAATCACGCTTATATGTTGCACCCTTGTTTTCGGGGCTTGCGACAGTTGGTTGGACGTGAAACCTTACGACCAGATAGCGGAAGAAGACCTGTTGAACTCGGAAACCGGTTTCCAGAAATTACTGAACGGCGTGTATATCGAGTTGAACGACGAGAACCTTTACGGAAGTACCCTCATGGTGGAAATGCTAGAACTCATGGGCGGAGCCTACAAGATCGGCGACGACCAAGGGAAATGGGGGAATTATATTGATTTAAACAGCTATAAATACAGCACTGAATACTGGCGGGGACGCTTGGATAAAGTTTGGGAAAAAGCTTACGCCCTGATCATGAACTGTAACAAGATTCTTGATAACATAGAAAACCGGGAATCACTCTTCACGGGTATCAACTATGACATTATCCGGGGAGAAGCCTTGGCTTTGCGTGCCATGTTGCACTTCGATATGTTACGCCTGTTCGGCCCGGTTTACATGAACAACCCGGAAAACGAGTGTATTCCTTACTATTTACACCAATCACCGAATGTAAACGATTTATTACCCGCGAACAAAATCATGGAATATGTCATTCATGACTTGCAAGAAGCGGAGAAAGCGTTGGCAAATGACCCGATCATCACAAAAGGTACTTTAATGGAATCAGCCGGGAATGAATCCAATTTCCTGCGTTACCGGGCATTACGTATGAACCATTATGCGGTACAAGGGCTCATGGCACGAGTTTATCTCTATGCCGGGGATAAAACCAATGCATCCATCTACGCCAAAAAAGTGATCACGGCGGCAGAAGCGGGCACATTCCCATTCACGGAAAGAACGGAAGCCAAGAGTGACCGGATTTTCTCGTCAGAGGTCTTATTTGCCTTAACAAACACAAATCGGGTTCTATTATTCAAAAATTACCATGATCCCTCTCGTAATCCGGCGTTTATATTTACCATGGATGAAAAATTATTGAATTTCTTGTACTCGGCACCGGGTTCCTCTACCACAAGCGACATTCGTTTCGAGGCAAACTGGGAACAGGCCACACTTCCCGGATTGACAAGCGGCGCCCGGTATTTCTATAAATACAATGACATGAGTACCACCGGGCTAATCCAGAACACGATGATCCCCATGTTAAGATTGGGAGAGATGTATCTGATCGCCGCGGAAAGCGAATCGGAAACTCTGAATGACGGACTTCCATATATCAACACCTTAAGAAATAAACGAGGTATTTCGAACCTCGGTTCCCTAACGACAACCGAGCTTACTTACGAATACATGCGCGAATTATATGGAGAAGGACAATTGTTCTATTTCTATAAACGGACGTTTACAAACATCTTAAATAGAACGAACAATAGTGGAAGTAAACCTGCAGGTCAAGCGGCATCCACCCAAGTTTTCGTGGTGCCTTTACCCGACACAGAAATTAATAATCGACAATAACACGCGAATGATGAAAACAAGCAATATATTTATATGGATTATGCTCATTATAGGATTAACCGCTTGTTCGGAAGAAGAGGTTAATAACTATAGTGCAAATGAAGGAATCTATTTCAACCAACGCATAAGAGTAGGAAATATCCTGACAGACAGCACGAACTTCACGTTCGTGTACATCGAGGAATCGCAGAACGAGGCCATTGTATCGATCCCGGTTCAGCTGGTCGGTAGGGCAACCGACGAAGCTCGCCCTGTAAACATCAAAGTTGTTGGGGGAAGTGCAAAAGAAGGGGATGATTTCGTGTTACCCGCCAATCCGGTATTACCTGCGGGAGCCAGTTCGTTCAACTATGAAATCACGCTGAAACGGACGACCGCATTGCAAGAAGAAGCGAAAACAATCGAGATCGCTATTGAAGAAAACGAACATTTCAAACCGATCATCACACACGAGATCACGGATATCCAAAGCGGCACGGATGTCTCTACTATGCGTCATAAGATCGAGTTCTCGGAACTATTCACCGAAGCTCCCGCCGCTTGGTACACGTATATATATCCATTTACCCCTCAACGTTTCTTCCTGACCTGCCGGGTGATGGACATCCCGCGCTCGGACTTTAACGATTCATCAAAAATAACAAGTGCCCGATTCCAATATTTAATATCAGAAATGAGAAAATATGTAGCGGAACAATTGTTATTGGAGACTCCTGACCCGGAAATCTTTGACGAGAATGGAAATACCATCTTTTAATTACAATAAGAAGATAGACTATGAAACAGATATTATATAGAATAAAATCACTTTTTTTACTTGTTGCAATAGCAGGTGGAATCAGTGCTTGTGCGGACGATAAAGGTAATTATAATTACCACGATATTCCGGAAGTAAAAATTGAAGGTATCGGTAGTTCGATCCAAGCTTTGGCATACCAAAATTTGTCTATCCCCGTGCAACTAGATGGCTTGGAAGCCGATGAGGATCGATATGAATACGAATGGCTGGCCATCCGGCAATTCGAGGCGGAAGACGCAAATGATTCCGCAAGTGAAGTGTTGGCTACCACAAAAGAATTTAATGATATTATATCTTTACGTCCAGGTCCTTATAAATTGATTTACACGGTAAAGGACAAACACCTGAACGTGTTTTATCAACAACAAGCGAATCTTTCCGTCGTTACAACCACTTCCGAGGGCTGGGTCCTTCTGTGTTCCGAGAATGGTAATGTTCGCCTGGATATGATCTCAACTGTATTGGGAGAAGAGGTACATTCGAAGGATATGCTTGCCGATTCGGATATGCCTTTCAAGAAAGGGCCGTTGGCTCTCATTGCTCTTAGTCCCGAAAACACGGAAGATATGAGTTCTGTACAACAAGTAGATCCTACCTCCCCATTCTATTTGCTCACAGAAGAAGGAACTACCCGGCTACATAAAGATGCTTTCGAATGGAAAGAAGAATATCTCATGAAATACGAAATGGGAGATATGAATGATGCCAAACCTATGCATATCACATCAGCAGGCTATTACCGCATGATGGTAACACCAGAGGGGGTATTTAGCAGTAATTATAGTATGGGAGCAGGAGCATTATGGGAATCAAGATTAAATTATCTTCGTAATGACGATAACACGAAAGAATATATACAAATCGCACCATACGTGGGATGTAACATCACAAATCCGATGCAATTTGCCCCGGTATTTATGTTCTATGATTTAGACCACAAACAATTTGTTTATCATCCGGGAGGAATGTATGGGGGATTAACCGGAGATCAAACTGTAGGTTGCTTGAGCATGAACGACGATGAAGCCGGAGGCAATGCTTTTTCATTCCCGATGGGTTACAACTACGTTTACATGGAGAATAGTGGACGTAACTACTCCGAATCCGCCATGATGCCCGGTTTCTTCAATAATATCACGTTCACGATCTTGGAGAACAACGGAATTTATCACCTTTACGGAATTACATTAGACGACTATTATATGGCATTGATGGGAATGCCGGCATACACGAAAACCCATTACGCAAACCTCTCTAATTGCACTGATATAACACAAGCGGAACATTTTGCATTCAGCCCCTTAAACGATCAAATGTTTTATGCCGTAGATGGAAAAGTCTACCGGGTAAATCTGGACACGAGTACCCCTTCTTCCGAATTTCAGTTTGAAGTTCCGGGAGAAATCACTTGCCTGAAATTTTATCTATACAGGAATGCAGAAAATGCCAGACGTTCTTACGACCTGATCGTGGGCAGTGACAAGGGGGGTACTGACGGAGGTGAACTCAGAGTGTACGAGGCGGTTGATAACCTGGCACAAATAACCGATTATAAAGAATACCATTCCGGTTTCGGCAGAATCGTGGATATTATCTATAAAGAACCTCTAACTCAAGAATAAAAATGAAACACATTTTATTTATCATGTTCCTTCTATCCATCTTCAGTTGTACAAAACACAACGGGTACTCCCTCTCGGGGGAGGTACCCGAAGCTTGGGAAGGTAAACCCGTGTTCTTGATGCTTAATGACATAAATCAACCTTATGCCATTGACAGTACCCAAATATCAAACGGGAAATTCCTCTTGGAAGGAAAATTTGATATTCCCCGTTATTGCAGCGTACTCATTTACCTGGATCCCAATAACCGTTCGGATCGGAGTAAACTGGTCAATTTTTCGCTCTTTCTTGACAGTACGGCCGTGAAAGCGGTTTGCGACAATTCAGGAAAGGCTCCCGTGTTCAGCATTTCGGGAAGCAACACACAAGATGCTTTCCAAAATTATACAGATCAGATACAACCTCTTCAAGCCGATCGCAAAAAAACGTTCACTGCCTACACCCAAGCCTATTACTATGGTAACGACTTGACCAAAGCGATAGATCTGGCCAAACAAACGACAGCAAAGGCACGAAAAATACAAGATGCCCAAATAAAATATATCAAAGATCATCCCGAATCCGTGATTAGCTTACACGTCGCACAAGAACTCTGTAAAGGCAACTCATCACTTTCTCGGCAAGAGACGGAGCAACTGTTCACGGCACTCTCTCCCCGTTTACAAGAATCCGAAATGGGGAAATCACTGCGGGAAACAATACAACGTAAACAAATATTCATCGGACAACCTTTTCTGGATAAAGAACTTATCGCCCCCGATGGCAGCAGTAAAAAGATCTCCGATTTCGTAGAACCCGGACATATTACCCTGATCGAATTCTGGGCTTCATGGTGTCAGCCCTGCCGGGCAGAATTCCCCCACATCCGGAAAACATACGACAAATATCATCCGAAAGGATTTAATATCGTGAGTATCTCCATCGACTCGAAACGGGAAAACTGGCTCACGGCCTTAAAGGAGGAAAACTTATCCTGGGGCCAACTACTCGACCGGAGAACACCCCCGGGAGAATCTGCATTCAAAGCATATAACTTGACGGGCGTTCCTTCCTCCATTCTCGTGGATGCTCAAGGAAATATTCTTAGCATAAACGCACGAGGCGGGTGGCTTGATGCCGCAATGCAAGAAATATATGATTAATAATTAATATCATCGAAATGAGAAATCTTATATTTATCATCTTATTCTTTATCGCTAACGCTTGTTCGAATTCACAAAAAAACAAGGACGATATTGTTGTCAATTTCAACGTTCAGAACCCGACTTACTCCAAAGTCGCCATTGTTCAAAGCCCGGAATTAATCGACGAAATCGAACTGGACAAGAACGGTAAGGCCACCTGTACCTTACAAGGCGATTTAATATATGCCCGCTTGTTCTATGGCGAAGAGTCCAAGAATGTCTTTTTTCAAAAAGGGGACCAACTTACTATCTCCTTCGATGCCGGTAAATTCAAGGACGAGATTCGATTCGAAGGCAAAAACGCCCCGGTCAATGACTACCTCAACGCGATCACATACACGGAAATCGCTCCGGATGAATACGGTCGCCCGCTAGACGAGCTAATCACACTTGTTCAACAAAAAACAGACGAGGCAATCAAATTATTACAAGCCAGGAAACTAGAAACCGTAAATCCCGATTTCGTTACCTGGGAAAAAGGACGTATAAAATACATGTATGCCTTCAATATACTCATGCATCCCATGGGATATGCCTACTTGACACAAGACACAAGCTATCAGCCGGGACCGGAATATTACAATATGTTAAGCCAACTCATACAAGGAGACGAACAGCTTGTTCATCTCCCGTTATACAGGGAATTTGTTGCGGAAGCGGCAATCCTCCTTGCCTCTCCGGGAAAACGGATACCGAACCTTTACGACAGATGCGTGAGTCAAATGAAATATCTTGCCGAAAACATCCAGAACGAAAAGGTAAAACAGGTCATTCTGAACGATATTGCCATGAAATACGTGAAGAAAAATGGAATTCGCAACATTACCGATCTGGAAAATATCTATAACGCTTACGTCACCGATCCCGATCTACGAGCCGCATATAAAGAGATTCGTGATCAATGGGATCTCACATCGGTCGGACGCCCATCTCCTGACTTTAAAGGACAGGATATTAACGGGAAAACTTTATCCTTGAAAGACTTCAACGGGAAATACCTGTACATCGACGTTTGGGCAACCTGGTGCGGTCCCTGCAAAAAAGAAATCCCGTTCCTGAAAGAACTGGAGAAGAAATTCGAAGGAAAAAACATCACGTTCCTAAGTCTTTCCACCGATCAGAACAAAACAGACTGGGAAAACATGGTTAAATCCGGAGAACTCTCCGGCACCCAACTTCTAATCGGGCGAGGCAGTCAATTCCAGAAAGATTATAATATAAATGGAATTCCTCATTTTATACTACTCGCCCCGGAAGGAAAAATCGTTAACGCCAGTATGATCCGTCCTTCCTCACCGGACATCGAAAAAGTTTTAAATGCCTTACCCGGCATTTAATATACAAATCAAGGAGTTTTAAATAAAACTCCTTGATTTCATTTATAGAATACCTTACTTTTGCTTGTACTAAAAAATAAACTATGCTACAAGCAACATATTCAAAATATAACCTACACTTCAAGCAACCGGCAGGAACTTCCCGAGGGATTCTCACGGAAAAAGAAACTTGGTTTATCAAAGTCTGGGAGTCGGAACAACCCGAAATATACGGATTGGGAGAGTGTGCTTTGTTTCGGGGATTAAGTGCAGACGACCGCCCGGAATTCGAGAAAATATTAAAAGAAACCTGCGAAGGTTTCAGCAACCTACGTGACATCCGCTACTTGCAAGATTGGAGTTCTATCCAATTCGGCTTGGATACCGCTCTCGCGGATTTAAAGCATGGTGGTAAACGCATCATTTACCCCACCCCTTTCACCGAAGGACAAACAGATGTCGAAATCAACGGTTTGATCTGGATGGGTTCCAAAGATTCCATGCGCCAACAGATTATCAAAAAGTTGGATGCAGGCTTCCATTGTATTAAATTGAAGATAGGAGCTATTGATTTCGAGGCAGAGCTAGACTTGTTACGCATGATTCGGTCACAATTCAGCAAAGAGCTAATAGAACTCCGGGTTGATGCCAACGGAGCTTTCTCCCCGAAAGATGCACCCCGCAAACTGGAACAATTGGCTAAATATGATATTCACTCTATCGAACAGCCCATCCGTCAAGGACAATGGGAAGAAATGTCTCGTCTATGCCGAAATACCCCGATCCCGATTGCCCTAGATGAAGAATTGATCGGAATCGAAGGATTCAACAAAGACAAGCTACTTGATACTATTCGCCCCCAATACGTCGTAATAAAACCATCTCTTTTAGGCAGTTTTTCGGGTTCATGGGAATGGATTTCCCGCTCCCGAGAACGTAACATCGGCTGGTGGATTACTTCCGCGCTGGAATCCAATATCGGGTTGAATGCCATTGCACAATGGACGGCTTATATTTTGGAGTGTCACCCCACGGGTATGCCTCAAGGATTGGGAACGGGGCAACTCTACACGAATAATATCCCTTCACCCTTGGAACAAACCGGCTCGACCATCCGGTACAACCCACAGGCAAGCTGGAATTTATCCCCCATTTCGTTTTAAAAGCCATGAACATCAGACTAAACGGTAAACGGTACACGGATTTAAATATGCTCACGGGAAATATCGACCCGGAAGTCATCGCCTTTTTACAGGAATGGTATAACGAAAAAGAAGAAGTTATCGGGCATACTTCCGGTTCCACGGGGAAACCGAAGGAAATCCGGTTACTAAAAAAAGACATGATCGCATCCGCCAGCTTAACAAACGAATATTTCCACATCGGTCCTCAATCCCGCTTGTTACTTTGCCTTTCCCCGACTTATATCGCAGGGAAAATGATGATCGTCCGCACCATCCTCTCGGGAGCCGACCTGATCACGATAAAACCGACCTCTTCTCCCCTGCAAAACATCGAGAACGACATTGACTTCGCCGCCATGGTTCCCATGCAGGTTGAAACCACCTTGACCAACCCGGAAACTCGTTCCCGATTCGCTCGCATCAAGCAAGTGATCATTGGCCACGTTAGAACAAGGTCTTCAAGAACTGCCGACAAGATGTTACGGCACCTATGGCATGACTGAAACCGTTTCGCATATTGCCCTGCGGGAAATCAATGGCGAAAGAAAATCTCCCGCCTATTTTGCCTTGGGAAAAGTGTCCTTCTCCACGGACGAAAGAGGATGCCTGGTCATCAACACCCCGCATCTCCAACAACAGAGATTCATCACGAACGATATTGTCCGGCTTGTTGACACCACTCATTTCGAATGGTTGGGACGCCATGATAACGTGATCAATTCCGGTGGAATAAAACTATTCCCGGAAAGCATAGAAGCCCGTATCGCCTCTTTTCTAAGCCAACGTTTCTTTATCACGGCTGAAGACGACAGTCGGCTAGGACAAAAAGCCGTGCTTGTCATAGAATCGCTCCCCTGGGACGAGGCCAAATGTCTGCAATTGCTATCCCGACTTAAATCCTGTTTATCTCCTTACGAAGTTCCCAAGAACATATATTTTCAAGAACATCTCACGGAAACCTATTCTGGCAAAATTGTACGAAAAATAAAATAAACACGTACCGATGAATCATTTACTTTCTTATCTTTGCCCCCGTTTAAAACGTTTGCAATGGATTACAAGGAAGTTATTGACAACATATATAACGAGGTAAAACCCCTCTTCGGACAAGGTAAAGTAGCTGATTATATCCCTGCCTTGGCAAATGTCAACCCGTGCCAATACGGGATTGCCATAGCCACTCTCGACGGTCAGATCGTCGGCACGGGAGACTACCAAACCAAATTCTCCATCCAAAGTATTTCGAAAGTCTTTACTCTCGCCATGGTCGTT
>OJMK01002384.1_pt1 | contig 13005 bp, 8 predicted proteins | sample 1597201 | NCBI WGS metagenome assembly OJMK01 (sample SAMEA2452125, study PRJEB22498) | human gut metagenome | reverse complement strand
CTGGCCCGCGCGGAGTTCGACGAGGCGCTGCGGATCGACTCGACGAACCTCGCAACGCTCATGTCGCTGGCCGACTACTACACCTCCCGACAGGACTACCGCTCGCTGCTGGCCGTCTCGCGGAGGCTGTTCCTGGCCGACGAACTCCCGCTCGAGACGAAGATCCGCCAGTTCGAACAGTACACCTCGGACATCCGCTTCTACCGCGAATACTACCTGCAGCTCAACGACCTGGCCTCGGTGCTGGCCATCAAGTATCCCGACGACAAGCGCGTCGTGGAGCTCTATGCCGGCCACCTGATCGCCTCCGGGGAGCTGGACCAGGCCCTTGCGCTCTACAAGAGCCACCTCGACGACCAGCCTCCCGTGGAGGAGTACTACCGCACGATCATCGACATCGAGAGCTACAAGAAGCGGACCGACTCGGTCGGCCGCTACGTCGTGAAGGCCATCGGGCTCTTCCCCGACCGGATCGACTTCCGGCTGGCCAAGGGACATGTGGCCAGCCTCTCGGGCGACTACGACCGGGCCCTCGGGGCCTACGAAGAGTCGCTCGCGTATGCCTCGACGGATTCGCTGCGCAGCGTGGTCTGGGGCATGATCGGCGACACATGGCACCTGAAGGCCTCCGAAGGTGTCACCGACTGGGACGAGCGGATGGACCTCGGGACAGTCAAGCCCACGGCCGCATTCCGCAAGGGAATGAAACGTTGCTACAGCGCCTACGAGCGCAGCCTGCGCTACGACCCCGACAACACGATGGTGCTGAACAACTACGCCTACTTCCTCTCGGTCGAGGGACGCGATCTGGAGCGGGCGCTGGCCATGGCCAGCCGTGTCGTGGCGCTCGAGGACGACAACCCGACCTACCTCGACACCCACGCCTGGGTGCTCCACAAACTGGGACGCACGGACGAAGCCAAGAAGATCCAGCAGCGGGCCGTAGTGCTCGACGGGCAGAAATCGCCTTCGCTGCTGGCCCACTACGGCGACATTCTCCATGCCCTGGGCGAACAGTTCATGGCCGAAATCTACTGGCGTCAGGCGTTGGAGAAGGGATACGATCCCGCATTGATCGAACCCCGGCTCAAACAGCCGGCCGCTGACCGAAACTCCGAAAAAACAAGCCGATGAAGAGTCTACGCATGCTGATTCCGATTCTGCTGTTGCTCTGCGCGGCCGGGACGGCCTCGGGGCAGAACGACGCACGCGTGGCCGAACAGAAGCGCGTGATCGCGGCCCTCGAGAAGAAGATCGCAGCCGAGGAGCAGGAGATCGCCCGCCTGCGCAAGGGACGCTCCTCGACCGAGGAGCAGGTGCGCCGCCTGGCCCGGCAGATCGACTCGCGGAGCCAACTGCTCGACGCCACGGAGAAGGAGGCCTCCCAGTTGCGCGGGGAGATCGCACGCACGGACAGCGTAGCGGGGGATCTTGCTGCCAGACTCGAACGCGACCGGCAGCAATATGCGGAGATGGTACGCGAAGCCTACCGCAACTACCGCCAGAACAACTACCTCACCTACCTCTTCTCGGCCCGCGACTTCGCCGACGTGGCGCGCCGCATCACCGACCTGAGGGCCGTAGCTGCCCTGCGCGAGCGCAAACTACGCGATATCCGCAGCCTGGCCGACGAGGTGCGCACCGAACAGGAGACGCTTGCTCGCCGCCGCCGCGAGCTCGACTCGGTCTCCACGCGGCTCACGGCGCAGCGCGAGAAGCTGCAGCGCGACTCGCGGAACGCCAAGGCGACGATCCTGCAGCTCTCGAAACGCGAGAAGAGCGCCCTGCAGCGCAAGATCGAGCAGGAGCAGCAGCTCGACGTGGCGATCAGCGAACTGCGCAAACTCTCGAAAGGAAACAAGGAGGGCGCTTCGTTCTCGTCGAAGACCTCCGGACTGCGGCTTCCCGTCGTGAACGGCCGCGTGAAGCGATACAAGGGCAACATGGCCGAGATCTCCGGACCGAAGGAGGCACAGGTGATCTCGATCTACGACGGCAAGGTCGTGGAGACCAAACGCAACCGCATCACGGGCAAATACGAGGTATTCATCGCCCACGGCGAATACATCACCTCCTACGCCAACCTCGGGTCGGTCTGCGTCGGAAAGGGGCAGAAGATCGCCCGTAACCAGCAGATCGGAACCATCGGTTCGTCGGTCGATTTCGAGACGATGCAGACCGAATACCGGATCGTGTTCGGCATCTATCCGCCCGATCCGAAACAGACGATGCGGGCCGAAAACTGCTTCAGGCGGTAGACTCTCCGGAAAGGATCTGCGAAGAATCCCCGTAAAGGGTATTCCGGAGGCGAAATTCCGCTTCAAACCGTTTCTGCGGAATCCTCTCCACGCGGAGAGACAAAGACAAAAACAAGGCTAAAAAAACGATAAAGAGAAGCAATGGCTGTACGCTACTACAACGACGACTGCAAATCCCGCCTGCCACAAAAGCGGCTGACGGCCGAATGGCTGCGCCGCGTGGCCGAGGAGGAGGGTTATGTGCTGGGCGACGTGAGCTACATCTTCTGCTCGGCGCAGCGGCTGCTTGAGATGAACCGGCAGTACCTCGGGCACGACTACTTCACCGACGTCATCACGTTCGACTACAGCGACCGCAGCGATACACGCATCGTCTCGGGAGACATCTTCATCGACGTGGAGACCGTGGCCGACAACGCCCGGCAATACGGCGCCACGGCGCTCCAGGAGATGCGCCGCGTGGTGGTCCACGGCGTGCTGCACCTCTGCGGCCAGGGCGACAAGACGCCCCGCAGCAATGCCCAGATGCACCGCAAGGAGGACAAGTACCTGAAATTCTGGGAAAAAGAAGAGTAAGCCGCAGACGCGGAGACAGCACGGCATCCGAAACAGCCGTCAGGACCGTGTCCCGGCAAGAGAGACAAAACACCATGACGCTCGATTACGACATCATCGTCATCGGCGGCGGACACGCCGGCTGCTAAGCGGCCTCGGCGGCCGCGCGGCTCGGTTCGCGCACGCTGCTGCTGACGATGGATATGGAGAAAATGGCGGCCATGTCCTGCAACCCGGCCGTCGGAGGAGTAGCTAAAGGACAGATAGTCAGAGAGATAGATGCATTAGGCGGTCAAATGGGCCGCATCACCGACCTCTGCTCGATCCAATTTCGGATGCTTAACCGCTCAAAGGGGGCTGCGATGTGGAGTCCGCGTGCCCAGTGCGACAAGAGCCGCTTCTCGAGGGAGTGGCGACATACGCTCGAGAACACCCCGAACCTGCACATCTGGCAGGATGCCGCCACCGAACTGCTCTTTACGGAAGAAGCGGGGGAGGAGCGGCCGCACATCCGCGGAGTGAAAAGCCGCATGGGGGTGGAGTTCTCCTGCCGGGCCGTAATACTCACGGCCGGGACCTTCCTCGAGGGTCTGATGCACTGCGGATCGGCCCATGCCGAAGGAGGACGCGCCGGAGATGCCGCCTCGCACGGCATCACCGAATCGCTGCGCCGCATGGGATTCGAAGCCGGGCGGATGAAGACCGGTACCCCGGCACGACTCGATGCACGCTCGATCGACTTTTCCCGGCTCGAACCCCAATACGGAGACGAGAAACCGGCCAAGTTCTCGTTCGCATCGGAGATCCGGCCCGTCGAGGAGCAGATGCCCTGCTATCTGGTCTACACCTCGCCCGAGGTGCACGAGACACTGCGCAGCGGATTCGCTGAATCTCCCCTGTTCAACGGCACGATCCGGGGTATAGGGCCGCGCTACTGTCCCTCGATCGAAGACAAACTCCGCACGTTCGCCGACAAGGAACAGCACCAGTTGTTCCTCGAGCCCGAAGGCCGCTCGACAAACGAATACTACCTCAACGGATTTTCGTCGTCACTGCCGTGGGAGGTGCAGTGGAAAGCGCTGCATCAAATCCACGGATTCGAAAATCTGCACATCTACCGACCGGGATATGCCATAGAATACGACTATTTTCCGCCCACACAACTGCACCATTCGCTCGAAACCAAGCAGGTGGCAGGTCTCTATTTCGCTGGACAGGTCAATGGCACGACCGGGTACGAAGAGGCGGCGGCACAGGGTCTGATGGCCGGAATCAATGCACACCGGGCACTGGCAGGGGAGGAGGCCGTCGTGCTCCGCCGCGACGAAGCCTACATCGGAGTGCTGATCGACGACCTGGTAACCAAAGGAGTAGACGAGCCCTACCGCATGTTCACCTCGCGCGCCGAATACCGCATCCTGCTGCGACAGGACAATGCCGACCTGCGGCTCACTCCGCTCGGGCACGAAATCGGTCTGATTTCGGAGAAAAGATATGCAGAATTCGTGCAAAAAAAATCGCTCGTAGAATCGCTTGTAGCATTTGCACGTGATCTGAGTGTCAAAGCAGCCGAAATTAACGACTATCTGAAAACGATCGGATCGGACCCGCTGACACAGGGTCGCAAGCTGCACGACATCCTGATGCGCAACAATACGAGTTTCGAAACGCTTCAAGAGGTCTTACCGAAACTAAAAAAATTCATCGAGAAAAACGAAATGAACGAAGAGGTAATCGAGGAGGCGGAGATACAGATCAAATACAAAGGGTATATCGAACGCGAGAAATTCATCGCTGAAAAACTCCACCGCCTTGAAAATATCTCCATTCCCGATAATTTCGATTATTTTTCAATGAATGCACTGACCATCGAGGCCCGGCAGAAACTCGACCGGATCCGCCCGACAACGATCGGACAGGCATCGCGCATCCCGGGCGTATCACCGGCCGACATCAATGTTCTGCTCGTTAAATTCGGCAGGTAAACGTTCCACGTGGAACATAAAAGCGAAAGAACAAATAAGGATACAAACAAGAAACGAAGAATTCGTTCCACGTGGAACATTAATACTAATTAAGTTAGTATAAAAAGCAAAAAAAGGAAACCCCGCCGGAATGGCGGGGTTTCCTTTTGTAATCCGTAAATAAATCAGAGTACAATCGTGCACCAACCGTACTTATCCTCCGAACGGCCGTACTGAATATCCTGCAGGCGGGTATAGAGTTCGAGGCTCGTCTTGCCGACCTCCGTACCATAGGTATAAACCTTGTCGGTCTGCATATCAAAGATCTTCCCGATAGGGGAGATGACTGCAGCCGTTCCGCAGGCACCACACTCCTCGAAAGTCTCCAGTTCCTCGACGGGAATATGGCGCTCTTCAACCTCGAGTCCCATGTCACGGGCGATCTGGCGAAGGCTCATGTTCGTAATCGAAGGCAGCACCGACTGCGATTTCGGCGTGATGTACTTGCCCTCCTTGATGCCGAAGAAGTTGGCGGCACCGCACTCCTCGATGTATTTGTGCTCAGCCGCATCGAGGTACATCACGTTCGAATAGCCGAGCGTGTGCGCCTTTTCACCCGACATGAGGCTGGCCGCATAGTTTCCGCCGACCTTCACATCACCCGTTCCACGTGGAGCAGCGCGGTCCTGTTCACGGTCGATAGCGACCAGAATCGGCTTGATTCCCGACTTGAAGTAGGCACCTACGGGCGAGCAATAGACGATCAGCAGCGCATCCTTGGCGGGTTTCACACCCAGTCCGACGGTCGTACCGAACATCACCGGACGCAGGTAGAGCGAAGCACCCGTACCGTAGGGCGGAATGAAACGCTCGTTGCGCTTGACCACCTCGACACAGGCATCAACAATCATCTCGATCGACGGAACCGGCAGGCAAAGGCGCTTGGCCGACGATTGAAGACGGCGGGCATTGTCGGCCACACGGAAGAGACGGACCTTGCCGTCGATTCCCCGGAAGGCTTTCAGACCCTCGAAAAGTTCGATGCCGTAGTGCAGGCACGAAGCCGACATATGCATCTTGATGTACTCGTCGCTCGTGATTTCCATCTCGCTCCACTTGCCGTCGGTAAACGTAAAGCGGGCATTGAAATCGGTCTTGGTGTAGTCGAAGCCCAATGCGCTCCAATCGATGTTTTCCATAAATATTGAAATTTTAAAGTACCAGTTTCATCTTTGTCGGGACAGCAACGGATCCGGCAGGCATCAACCCACGATGGCGCCGTTGTTGGTCTTTTCGTCGGGCTGCAGCAGACGCAGCTTGCCCGATGCATCCTCGGCCATGAGGATCATGCCGCTGGAGGTGATGCCCTTCAGGTCGCGCGGAGCAAGGTTCACCAGCACAAGCACCTGCTTGCCGATGAGCTCCTCGGGCGTGAAGTGCTCGGCAATGCCCGAGACGATCACCCGCTGGTCGATACCCGTATCGACCGTGAGTTTGAGCAATTTCTTGGTTTTGGCAACCTTTTCGGCGGAAAGGATCGTCGAAACACGGATATCCATTTTCTGGAAATCGTCAAACTGAATCGTATCTTTCTGTGCTTCAACATGTTGAGCAGCTTCAGCAGCCTGATTGGCAGCTTTCGTGGCCGCCAGCTTGTCCAGCTGCCGCTGAATGACGTCGTCCTCGATCTTCTCGAAAAGCAGCTCGGGCGTGCCAATCGTGTGACCGGCCGCGATGAGGTCCATCCCGCCAAGGCGCTCCCACGGGAACTTCTCCACGGCCAGCATGCGGAGCATCTTCGCAGCCGAGAAGGGCATGAAGGGTTCGATGGCGATGGCCATATTGGCCGTGATCTGCAGGGCGATGTTGAGGATCGTCTTCACACGTTCCGGATCGCTCTTGATGACCTTCCACGGCTCGGTGTCGGCCAGGTATTTGTTGCCGATGCGGGCAAAGTTCATGGCATCCTTCAACGCCTCGCGGAAACGGTAGTTCTCGATGTTGCTCTCAAGCGACGCACGGATCGAGGCAATGTCGGCGATCGTCTCGCGGTCGTAGTCCGTAAGCTCCCCGCAGGCGGGCACCTTGCCGTCGTAATACTTCTGCGTGAGCACCAGGGCACGATTCACGAAGTTGCCCAGCACGGCCACCAGCTCGTTGTTGTTGCGGGCCTGGAAGTCCTTCCACGTAAAGTCGTTGTCCTTGGTCTCAGGGGCATTGGCGCAGAGCACGTAGCGCAGCACGTCCTCCTTGCCGGGGAACTCCTCGAGGTATTCGTGCAGCCAGACGGCCCAGTTGCGCGACGTGGAGATCTTCTCGCCCTCGAGGTTCAGGAACTCGTTCGCGGGCACGTTCTCCGGAAGGATGTAGCCGCCGTGGGCCTTGAGCATCGAGGGGAAAACAATGCAGTGGAAGACGATGTTGTCCTTGCCGATAAAGTGCACCATCTTCGTATCCTCGCTCTTCCAATACTTTTCCCAGTCGGGTGTGAGGTCCTTCGTCGCGGAGATGTAACCGATCGGTGCGTCGAACCAGACGTAGAGCACCTTGCCCTCGGCACCCTCGACCGGAACGGGAATGCCCCAGTCCAGGTCGCGGCTCACGGCACGGGGCTGCAGGCCACCGTCCAGCCAGCTCTTGCACTGTCCGTAGACATTGGTCTTCCACTCTCTGTGGCCATCGAGAATCCACTCGCGGAGGAATCCTTCATATTGATCCAGAGGCAGATACCAGTGTTTGGTCTCGCGCTTGACGGGTACCGAACCCGACACGGCGCTGTGGGGGTCGATCAACTCGTCGGGCGAAAGGGTCGATCCGCACTTCTCGCACTGGTCGCCGTAGGCGCGGTCGTTGCCGCACTTGGGGCAGGTGCCCACGATGTAACGGTCGGCAAGGAACGTCTGCGCCTCCTCGTCGTAATACTGCATCGAGGTCTTCTCGATGAACTTGCCCTCGTCGTAAAGCTTGCGGAAGAAGTCCGAAGCCGTCCGGGCGTGGGTGGCCGACGAGGTGCGCGAATAGATGTCGAACGACATGCCTAGCCCCTCGAACGAGCGTTTGATCAATTCGTGGTAGCGGTCTACGATCTGCTGGGGCGTGACGCCCTCCTTGCGGGCCTTGATCGTGATGGGCACGCCGTGCTCGTCGGATCCGCAGACCGAGATCACGTCGCAGCCCTTCAGGCGCAGGTAGCGCGTGTAGATATCCGAAGGTATGTAGACTCCCGCCAGGTGGCCGATATGTACGGGGCCGTTGGCATAGGGGAGTGCCGAAGTCACGAGATAGCGTTTGAACTCTTTAGCCATAGAAGTGATACAATCTTACTAATTTGTGTCAAAAGTACGAAATTTTGATTGATTCCTAAAGCAAAAGGGGGAGTTTTTCCACAAGAAAGAAGCACGGGGCACGAAGCAACCGGGAAAAAGGAGGCGCCGCTCTTCCTTTCGAGTCCCGGGACGGACACGACCGCGTACCGGCAAAGGGGCGTTTCCGCCTCTCTGTCGCGCCGGAAATCATCCGCCGGGTGCTTTATTCATCGACGGGCATTTACCCGCCAAAAAGCAAAAAAAACAACGTTCGCACTTTTTCCTTTGATTCGGGAATCGTACCTTTGCAACGATCCACCCGAACCGATCCCGAAACCCAAAAAGACGGAAATGAACACTTCATCCTTTGCGGACACCAAACCCCACTACAACCTGCTCGACGGGCTGCGCGGCGTTGCAGCACTCTCGGTCATCTGGTACCACATCTTCGAAGGGTATGCCTTTGCCGGCGGCAACACCACGATCGGAGGCATCAACCACGGCTACCTGGCCGTCGATTTCTTCTTCATGCTCTCGGGCTTCGTCATCTCCTACGCCTACGACGACCGCTGGGGCAGCGGTCTTACGGTCGGCAACTTCTTCCGCCGACGCCTCATACGCCTCCATCCGATGGTTCTCTTCGGGGCCCTGCTGGGCGCCGTGACCTTCCTTGCGCAGGGCGCCGTGACATGGCAGGGCACACCGGTCGCCACAACCTCCGTGCTGCTGGCCCTGCTCTGCGCCTGCTGCTTCATCCCGGCCTGGAGCGGCGCACCGTGGGAGGTGCGGGGCAACGGCGAGATGTTTCCCCTCAACGGGCCGAGCTGGTCGCTCTTCTTCGAGTATATCGGCAACATCCTCTACGCCCTGCTGATCCGCCGCCTTTCGGATCGCGCGCTCGCCGCACTCACCCTTCTGACGGGCGCCGGACTCGCCTATTTCGCCCTGGCCGACCCCCAGCAGTACGGCACGATCGGCGTAGGCTGGACGCTCGACGGGGTGAACTTCGCCGGCGGCCTCGTGCGCATGCTCTTCCCCTTCACGCTGGGCATGCTCATCGCACGGCGCTTCCGTCCGGTGAAGGTCCGCGGGGCCTTCTGGATCTGCTCGGCGATCCTCGTGGCGCTGTTCCTCATCCCGGCCCTCCCGACCGACACCGCCGTCAGCCTCAACGGCCTCTTCGAAGTGGCCTGCATCGCACTGGTCTTCCCGCTGCTCATCCGCCTGGGAGCCTCGGGCGCCACGACCGACCGTTTCTCGACGGGACTCTGCCGCTTCATGGGCGACATCTCCTTCCCGGTCTACATCATCCACTATCCGTTCATGTACCTCTTCTACGCCTGGATGATCCGCCACGGCATCGCCGACTTCGCCCGCACGTGGCCCGCGGCCCTGCTGCTCTTCTTCGGCAACATCCTGCTGGCCTATGTAGCACTGAAGCTCTACGACGAACCCCTGCGGCGGCGCCTGGCCAAGAGGTTCCTGCACCGACCGGCCCGCTGACCCGTACCCGAAAAAAAAGAATTCCCGCACCCTCGGAAAGGTGCGGGAATCTTTTTCAGACGGAATGCCGTCGGGCATCCGGTCACGCGCTACTCGAACTGCATCTCGTCGAGGAGCCAGCCGGCGCCGGCGAACTTGTCCACGATGAAGAGCACGTAGCGTACATCCACGGCGATCATGCGCTGCAGGTCGGGCTCGAAGGCCACGTCGCCCGACATGGCCTCCCAGTTGCCGTCGAAGGCCAGGCCGATCAGCGCGCCGCGGTCATTCAGCACGGGTGATCCCGAGTTGCCGCCCGTAATGTCGAGGTTGGCCAGGAAGGCCACGGGCATCTCGCCCTTCGCATTGACGTAGCGGCCGAAATCCTTGGCTGCATAGAGTTCCTTAAGGCGCTCGGGTACGGTGAACTCGGCAGGATTCTTCGGATCCTCCTTCTCCATCACACCCTTGAGCGTCGTATAGTAGTTGTACTCGATGCCGTCGGCCGGCGAGTAGGGCAGCACGTTGCCGTACGTGAGGCGGATCGTGAAGTTGGCATCCGGGGCCCACGCCTTGCGGGGCTGCTGGAGCATCAGGCCGGCGATGTATTTGCGATGTCCTTCAGCATAGCCTGCATGGCTTTCGCGGTAGGCCTTCGAAAGCTCCATATACTTCGACCACACCGATGCGGACAGCTCCACGGCGGGATCCGCAGCAATCTTCTCGGGCGAGTAGTCGTCCAGCAGCGCCAGCACCTTCTCCGCGGAGGCAAAGACCGAGTGGTCGTAGAGGTAATCGACATAGGCGTCGATGTCGCCGCCGAACTGCTTATCGACCACATCGGCATAGAACGACGGCAGCTCCTTCATGTTTTCTCGCGCGATAGCGAGCATGCGCCTGGCCACCTTGCGGTCGGTCGCGGGATTATAGTCCTTGTACCACTCGGCCAGACGCTCCCTGACGGCATCAGGATCGGCAATGGTCTCTTCCACGGCCATCTTATCCATATTGATGAACGAACGCACGGGGTTCAGCAGCTCGACGGCCCCGAGGAACGCCTCCGAAAGATACTGCACGCCGGCGTAGATCGGGCCGCCGCGGAGCTCGGCCTCGCGGATCTTCGCCAGGGCGTCGATATATCCCTCCTCGGGCAGCGTATTCTTCTCGGCCCAGGCCTGGAACGAAGCTTCCTGCGCCTCTTTGCGGGCCTTTACGCCAAGTTTCCGGATGCCGCGCGACATGCCGATCGAATTCTTCCAGTAGTTCGACGACATGGCGTATTTCGAGGCATACTGGATGCGCACGGCATCGTCGGCCATCATGTCGTCCCAAAGGATCGCCTGGCGCTCACCACGGATGAAGATCCGCTGCGGGTTCTCCGTGCCGAGCAGGTTGTCGATCTCGTACGAGGTCATGTAGCGCTCGGTCGATCCGGGGAATCCCATCACCATGGCGAAGTCACCCTCATCGACGCCGTCGAGCGAGATCTTGAGGAACTTCTCGGCGCGGTAGGGACGGTTCTCCGGGGCGTATTCGGCCGGACGGTTGTCGGCACCGGCATAGACGCGGAAAATGGAGAAGTCGCCCGTGTGGCGGGGCCACATCCAGTTGTCCGTATCGCCGCCGAACTTGCCGATCGACGAGGGGGGAGCCCCCACCAGGCGGACGTCGGTGTATACCTCCATCACGAAGGCGAAGAACTGGTTGCCGCCGAAGAAGGGCTTGACGGAGATCTCCATCGAGGGATGCTCCTCCTGCAGGCGCCCGGTCAGCGCCTTCATGTTCTCGGCCGTGATGCGCTCGTACTCGGACTGCGAAGCTGTCGAGGGTACGTTGCCCAGCACATCCGCCGTCACATCCATGATGTGCCGCACGAAGCGCACCTTGAGCCCCGGAACGGGCAGCTCCTCGGCCTGGGACATGGCCCAGAAACCGTTCGCAAGGTAGTCGTGCTCGACGCTCGAAAGCTGCTGGATCGAGGCGTAGCCACAGTGGTGGTTGGTAAAGAGCAGGCCTTCGGGCGAGACGATCTCACCCGTGCAGCCGCCGCCGAAGACGACAATGGCATCCTTGAGCGACGACTCGTTCACGCTGTAGATCTCGTCGGCCGAGAGCTTGCAGCCGCGCTCCTTCATCACCTTGATGTTCATCTTCTGAAGGTAGGGCAGCATCCACATGCCCTCGTCGGCCGAGGCGGTCAGCGAGACGCACGCCGCGGCCAGCAGGAAAAGGATTTTCTTCATATACGTTGTTTTGCGGTGTTGTTTCACTGGATGGCGATCATGTTGCGGATCGAGCGCTCGGCCCGGCGGCGGATCTCCTCGTCGATGACCACCTCGGGAGAGAGCGTTTCGAGCGACGAGGCGATGTTCTCCAACGTCACCATCTTCATGTAGCGGCAGTTGTTGCAGCCGCACGTCTCGTCGTCGGGGGGGGCCGGGATGAACCGTTTGTCGGGGTAGAGGCGGTTCATTTCGGCCAGGATGCCGGCCTCGGTCACCACAATGAACTCACGGGCTTCACTGCGCCCGCAGTAGTCGAGGATGCCGGCCGTCGAACCGACGTAATCGGCCACTTCGAGGATGTAGGGACGGCATTCGGGATGCACGACCACCCGGGCCTCGGGATGCTCGCGCTTGAGCTGCAGCAGCTTCTCGAGCGAGAACTCCTCGTGCACGTGGCAGGCGCCGTCCCACAGCACCATGTTCGTGCGTCCGGTGAGTTTGCGGATATAGGAACCCAGGTTGCGGTCGGGCCCGAAGAGGACGGGGACATCGGCCGGGATCGACTCAACGACCTTCAGGGCGTTCGACGAGGTGCAGCAGATATCCGTAAGGGCCTTGACCTCGACCGTCGTATTGACATAGGAGACCACCGTATAACCGGGATACCGTTCCAGAAACTTCGCGAACGCCGATGCTTCGCACGAATCGGCCAACGAACAACCCGCCGCCGGATCGGGCAGCAGTACTTTCTTATCCGGTGAAAGTATTTTGGCCGTCTCGGCCATGAAATGAACGCCCGCAAACAGGATGATATCCGCATCTGTCTGTGCGGCCTTTTCGGAAAGCGCGAGCGAATCGCCGGTAAAATCGGCTGCTTCCTGAATTTCCGGACGTGTATAGTAGTGAGCCAGAATTACGGCGTTTTTCTCTTTGGCCAATTGCCGGAGCTGTTCGATCCGGCGAAGTTGGTCGGGTGAAAATTTTTCGGATTTCATAGGCAGCAGTGTGAACAGTTCTTTTTTATATTTTTATTTCCTTTTTTAAATTTAAAAAGAAAAGAGTAATAATAAGAGGCGTTGGCCGTGTTGATAATTCCGAGGAGCTATTTTGGATGATAAAATGTAAAGTTAATAAAAACAATCCATCAACATATCATATTGTTTCGGTAAGTGTCCATGCCCCTTTTTTATCCGGTTATCGACAGTTGTCGGTAAGC
>OJMK01002379.1_pt1 | contig 13045 bp, 10 predicted proteins | sample 1597201 | NCBI WGS metagenome assembly OJMK01 (sample SAMEA2452125, study PRJEB22498) | human gut metagenome | reverse complement strand
GGATTAGATGGGGCTGGAAGAATGGTTCAGTTTTTTCAGATTACAATTCCTCTGATTTGGACAAATATTCGCACAACACTGACATTCTTTATTATTTCGACGATTAATATGGCATTTTTATTTGTAAAAGCAATGACTTCTGGCGGACCAAATGGGGCTTCTGAAGTGGCATTGAGTTATATGTATGGACAAAAAGATGCGGGTTTATATGGATATAGTATGTCAATAGGTGTTGTGATATTCATTTTCTCATTTGCATTATCTGCACTTGTAAATAAAGTTACAGAGCGGGAACCACTGGAATTTTAAGGAGAAAAAACATGAAAGAGAAGAAACATTCGAATTCTACCGAGCATTTGTATAAAATTTTTATTTATGTAGTTTTAATATTGCTTGCAGTCATCATTATTGTTCCGGTAGCATGGGTATTTATGGCATCTATCAAACAGAATAAAGAATTTTATGGAAATCCGTGGACTTTGCCGGAGGGTTTTTATTTTCAGAACTTTATTGATGCCTGGAATACAGCAAAAATGGGAGATTACATGTTAAACTCCGCATTTGTTACAGCTTTGGCACTTGTAATTCTTTTAATTGTTGCACTGCCAGCAGCTTATTGTTTGTCACGTTTTAAATTTAAAGGAAGCAAATTTTTAAATGCGGCTTTTATGGGTGGTCTTTTTATTAACGTGAATTATATTGTTGTTCCAATTTTTCTGATGCTGCGAGATGGAGACAATTGGCTGAAATCAGTAATTGGGAAAAGTTTTCTTTTAAATAATCTGGTCATACTTGCAATCGTATATGCTGCAACGGCACTTCCGTTTACAATTTATCTGTTGTCAGGGTATTTTTCAACATTGGCACATGATTATGAAGAAGCGGCATATATTGATGGAGCAGGTTATAGTACAACGATGTGGAAAATTATTTTCCCAATGGCAAAACCATCTATTATTACAGTAATCTTGTTTAATTTTCTTTCTTTTTGGAATGAATATATCATTTCCATGACACTGATGAGTTCGGCAAATGGACCGAAAACGTTACCGGTAGGATTATTAAATCTGATGCAGGCACAGCAGTCAGCAGCACAGTATGGAATTATGTATGCAGGACTTGTAATAGTAATGCTTCCTACATTAATTTTATATATATGTGTTCAGAATAAACTGACACAGGGAATGACTGTTGGTGGTTTAAAGGGTTGATGAGAAGGGAGATTAAAATGGAATTTTGGAAAAAGCACACAAAATGCAGAATAATTTTAATGGCAGCTCTTTTTATTGCCGGAATAAGCCTGTCTGTTTTTGGATGGGGTATGACAGGAAAAATGACGGGTTTAGGAATTATGCTTATTGGAATTATCTGTTTATTAATGGCATTGTGGATTTATAATTGCCCTTTTGCAGAAAAGAAGAAAAGAAAGTAATTATATGGATGAAATAGAGTGAGGAAGAAAAATGAGTGAGAAAAATACAGGACGTGTCACAATTCCTACAAATCTGGATGTAGTTCCGGAGACAATTGAGTTAATGAAACGCTGGGGAGCAGATGCAATACGCGACTGCGACGGTACAGAGTTCCCTGAGGAACTGACCAAAACCGGCGCAAAAATATATGCAACTTATTATACCACCAGAAAAGATAATGCGTGGGCAAAAGCAAATCCGGATGAAGTGCAGCAGAGTTATATCATGACAAATTTTTACACTGCAACCGGTAATGAACTCCAGATTCCTTTAATGAAAGGAATTTCGGATGAACTGATGCAGGTCAATACAAGAGATGACAGGAAACGCTGGTGGGAAGTCATTGACCGCTCCACAGGGGAAGTGGTATCCACAGATAAATGGGAATACAATGAGGAAACCGGCTGTGTCTGCATCCACGATACAGAACCGTTCCATGAATATACAGTCAGCTTTCTGGCATATATTATCTGGGATCCGGTTCATATGTACAATGCTGTGACAAATGGCTGGAAGGATTTTGAACATCAGATTACATTTGATGTCAGACAGCCGAAAACACATAAGTATTCCATGGAGCGTCTGCGTAAATACTGTGCAGAGCATCCGTATGTGAACGTGATCCGTTATACAACGTTCTTCCATCAGTTCACACTCGTATTTGATGAGCTTAAGAGAGAGAAGTTTGTTGACTGGTACGGTTATTCTTCCTCTGTAAGTCCATATATTTTAGAGCAGTTTGAGAAAGAGGTCGGTTATAAATTCCGTCCGGAATTTATCATCGATCAGGGTTACCATAATAACCAGTATCGTGTGCCAAGCAAAGAATACAAGGATTTCCAGGCATTCCAGCGCAGGGAAGTTGCAAAGCTTGCAAAAGAGATGGTTGACATCACACATGAATGCGGCAAAGAGGCAATGATGTTTTTGGGGGATCACTGGATCGGAACAGAACCATTCATGGAAGAGTTTGCAACGATCGGTCTTGATGCAGTGGTAGGAAGTGTTGGAAACGGAAGCACACTTCGTCTGATCTCTGATATTGAAGGTGTAAAATATACAGAAGGAAGATTCCTTCCATACTTTTTCCCGGATACCTTCCATGAGGGCGGAGATCCGGTAAAAGAAGCAAAGATCAACTGGGTAACAGCAAGGCGTGCGATCCTTCGAAGCCCGATCCAGAGAATCGGTTACGGCGGATACCTGAAACTTGCCCTGGAATTCCCGGATTTTGTACAGTATATCAAAGAGGTATGCCAGGAATTCCGTACACTCTATGATAACATCCAGGGTGTGACCCCATACTGTGTGAAGCGTGTAGCGGTCCTGAACTGCTGGGGTAAAATGCGCTCCTGGGGCAACCATATGGTACATCACGCAATTTATTATAAACAGAATTATTCTTATTTCGGGATCATCGAGGCTTTGAGCGGCGCACCGTTTGATGTTTCCTTCATCAGCTTTGATGATATCCTGGAAAATAAGGATCTGCTGAAAAACTTTGATGTTGTGATCAACGTAGGCGATGCAGATACTGCACAAAGCGGCGGCGAGTACTGGGTAAACGAAACGATCATCACTGCAGTAAAAGAATTTGTCTACAATGGCGGCGGCTTCATCGGAGTCGGCGAACCGGCAGCCCATCAGTGGCAGGGACATTATTTCCAGCTTGACGATGTACTTGGAGTAGAAGAAGAAAACGGCTTCAACCTGAACAAAGACAAATACAACTGGGAAGAACATAGAGATCACTTTATCCTGTCAGACAGTGACGGAGACGTTGATTTCGGTGAAGGAAAGAAAAATATTTATGCACTTGACGGAACTGAGATTCTGATCCAGAAAGACCAGGAAGTGCAGATGGCAGTGAAGAACTTCGGAAAAGGCCGTGGTGTCTATATCAGCGGACTTCCGTACAGCTTCAAGAACAGCCGTGTCCTCTACCGTGCAGTCCTCTGGTCCGCATCTGCAGAGGAAGAACTGAACTGCTGGTATTCCACAAATTACAATGTAGAAGTCCACGCCTATGTAAAGAACGGCAAATACTGTGTCGTAAACAACACCTACGAGCCGCAGGATACTGTTGTATACAAAGGCGATGGAAGCTGCTTCGAACTTCACATGGAAGCAAATGAGATCAAGTGGTATCAGATCTGAGAAGCGAAAATATCTAAGAAATAGAAGAATGATGTGATAAGAAAAAAGGTATGAGATCATAGAAGCTAAATCTGTGGTTTCATACCTTTTTGAGATTTACTGATGAAATCGTTTCCCGTATTCCGAGGGAGAAATTCCCATACATTTCTTAAACAGCCTGCTGAAATAGAGCTGGTCATCGATTCCTACCATTGTGGAGATCTCCTTGAGAGAAAGCCTGTTGTCTTTGATCATGGTGGCGGCTTTTCGTATTCGGAGATTGTTCAGATAACTGGTGATGCTTGTTCCTACCTCCGATTTAAAAACACGGCACAGATAGCTGGAACTTAAGCTGACATTTGCGGAAATGGAGGACAATGTGAGCCGGTGCATGTAATTTCCTTCGATATATGCGAGGGTTTTAGCAATATCGTCTGTATAATGCCCTTCATTTATGGTAAAGGTCTGATAGATGTTTCTGGCTTCTTCATAGTCTGGAAGATTTTCCTGATATGGCATATCCGGGGCAAAGGACTGGTACATGGTGAAACGGTTGTACAGCTTTTTTACGAGCTGAGCGACTTTCATCTGGCCTGCATCCAGTTCTTTCTGGGAAAAGACTACCAGTGCACTGTAATCGTTCAGTACAAGGATATATGGCTGAAGTACGCCCTGTACTGCGTCCAGGATCATATCACGCAGAAGTTTCCCCGAGATAGAAAAGGCTTCATTGGACAGAAACTTTTCAAAGGTCACATAGCAGACGGCGCATGGTTCCTGCATAAAGCGCAGGTCTGTGCCGGCGTTTTGACCTGTAAAGGAGGAAAGGGAAGTCTCTCCCTCAAAAAAGGAGAGGAGTAGGCGGGTTCTGTTCTCGGATACAGTTTCGGCTGGAACAGGAACTTTCCTGTCGGCTTTTTCCTGCAGTTTTTCGGTCGTTTTGTTCAGGCAGGCGAGAAGGGTGTCCGGACTGATCTTGACTTTTAGCAGATAGTCTGCTGCACCCAGAAGGAGCGCGCTCCGCACAGAATCAAAATCCTCATAATTGCTGAGGACAAGGATCTCTCCGGGATAATTTTTTTCTTTCAAAGTACGGATCAGTTCCAGTCCGTCCATTTCCGGCATTTTGAGGTCGGTGATGATTACATCCGGCTGATGCTTCTCAATGAGAGACATGGCTTCCAGACCGTTTGAAGCGGTCCCGCAAATGGAAAAACCGTGTTCTTCCCAGGGGAGGATCGAACGGAGGGCGATTTTTACAATGGGTTCATCATCTATAATAAGTATACTGTACATTTGAGTCCTTTCTGAGCGGCTTGTCTATTCTTCAGGCTGTTGTGACAGGGTATCAGCATAAAGCTTTGGCAGTGTCAGGGTACAGGTGGTGCCTTCGCACGGGTGACTGTCAATCTTTAATCCGTATTCCCGTCCGAAGTTCAGCTGGATCCGGTCATTTACATTTGCTACGCCGATTTTTTTGCGGTCCTTGTGCGGGTTCAGATCAGTCCGGGTTATCTCGAATCCTTTTCCGTCATCCTGAAGTTCCAGGATCATATGTCCGTCTTCCTTCCAGCAGGTAATATGGATCTCCATGACAGAACCGTCATCGGAAGAACCATGCATTACAGAATTTTCGGCGAGCGGCTGCAGGATCAGCTTGGGAACGAGACAGGAGAGCAGCTCTTCATCCTCCACATGGAAAGAATATTCGAAACTTCCTGCATACCGGATGCGGAGAATGGCAAAATAATTTTCCAAATTTTCAAGTTCTTCCTGCACGGTGATATATTCATTCTTATTCGTGAGCGTGTTCTGAAGAAGACTGCTGAGTGCCTGCTGCTACAAAGCGTAGGCTGTTTAAGGTGTTAAAAAGAAAATGAGGATTGAGCTGATACTGGAGCATCTGAAGTTCAAGCTCTCTCTTTTTCTTTTCCTGTTCTTTTTGCTGTTCGAGCAGATTCTGGATGGTATCTGCCATGTGGTTCATGCTGCCGGACAGGTCTGAAAGTTCGTCTTTGTGGTTATCCTGAATACGGACATCCAGGTTTCCGTGGGATAATTCTTTACAGAAATCCAGCATGCTTCTGATCGGGGAGGTGATTCCCGGATATACCATTGCGACGATCCCGATGCACGTGAGGAGCAGGATCACTGCCACGATCAGGATTCGGCGAAGCATGGTATAAACTTCGGAATTGATATAATGATAAGGCATGGTGTACACAAAAAGCTGGTTAAGCTTTTTGTTGAAAATATAAGTGACCAGCTGTTCTTCGCCATCTTTGTGGATGCTGAAGGAATCGGTTCTGGAAGGAAGCTTCTGCTGGATGTTTTTGAGAAATTCGCTGTCAACCTTTTCACCGAGTGCGATATTTCGGTCCCAAGAGGAAAGAACAGTACCGTCCATATTCATATACATAATATTAGAAGAATCTGCCAGCCCTACCGGTTCGAGCACGGTCTTGGAAAAAATCTTCTCATCGATGGAAATCAGGGTGTAACCGATGACGCGGCTTTCACTGTACTGCTCATAGATTCTTCTTCCAAGGACCAGGATATCTCTGTCGCGGTAGGTGTGCACATACGCCCATACATCCTGATTTTCCTGGCGCAGCCGGTCAAGGAGCATATCCACATCATTCTGATAGAAACCGTCATAGCCAAGGTCATAAAAAATATTTCCGTCGGTATCGTATACCGTGATATTTTTGGCCTGCGCCGGATAGATGATCTTGGTACGGATCATGCTCTGGATCTCATTGATCGCCTGATTTTTCTCAATATCTGACATATCTTTGTTCAGAAGCCCGTCCTTGATCTCTTCGCTGATGCAGATAGAGCCACACAGATACTGATATTTTTCAATCTCACTTACCATATTCAGATTGATCATCGATAAAGTCTGAGAAATGGAAGCAGAAAGTTTTTCCCGAAGTGCTACGGAAAAGATATGAAAGGAATAGCCACTGATTCCTGCCAATGGTATAATCGATATCAGCAAAAGGGCAATGACAAGCCTTGTTTTGATACTGAATTTACGAAATCCCTGATAACCTTGTTTTTTATTCATTTTTCCCCCACCTTTTTATCCATTATACTAAAAAAAGTCAGGATAATCCATCCAAAACGTAAATAGACAAAGATTGTACATATTTATCACAAGAAAATCCATATCGTATAATTTTTACAAGAGAAAGTTCCATAAGTAGGGGCGTTTTGTTAATTTACTACAAAAATATTTTGCCGTATACTGTCATCATAAGGCGAACGTAAAAAAGCCAACATGAAGGAGGAAACAAACATATGAAGAAAAGATTTGCAGCTTCTACTATGATTCTTGCGATGAGCGCGGCTACCGTACTCTCACCGATCACTGCATTTGCAGACGCAGAAGAACAGGAACTGAACATCGCGATCTTCCAGGGTGGATACGGAGATGCTTACTGGAATCAGATGGTAGAACTTTTTGAGGAAAGCCATGAGGGTGTGAAAGTGAACATGACCATCAGCCCTACCATCGGTGATATCATCCGTCCACAAATCGTTGCCGGAAATGTACCGGATTTTATCTGTCTGAATGATGGCGGTGAGGACGGCGTGATCCTTTCTCTGATCAAAGAACATGCACTTCTGAACCTGAATGATGTCTTTGATGGCGAGAACTATGCAGGAACCGGTACACTTCGTGATGATATCACAGATGGAATCCTTGCAAGCAGTAAATGTGCCCCATATGGAGATGGTGATATCTATCTCGCACCTTTTAACAGCGGTCCGCAAGGACTGATCTACAACAAGACATTCTTCGATGAAAATAATCTGGAAGTTCCGAAGACCTGGGATGAGTTCTTTGCACTTGGCGATACAGTCAAAGATATCGACGGACGTTCTCTCTTCACTTATCAGGGAATCTATCCGGGATACATGGAAGAAATGCTCTGGCCGGCAATCGCAAATGAGTGCGGCGAAGAAGCACTCACAAAGATTGCAAATTATGAAGAAGGTTCTTTCAATAACGAAGGCGTGCTGAAAGCCCTCACTCATATCAAAGAGATCGCAGACAAGGGATATCTTCTGGAAGGTACGGTAGGTATGAACCATACAGAATCCCAGACAGAGATGATGCTTGGAAAAGCTGCTTTTATCACAAACGGAACCTGGATGGAAAATGAGATGCAGGATGCTCCGAGAGAAGACGGATTTGAGTTTGCCATGGCGCCGATCCCGACAGAGAATGCAGACGATGTCCACTATGTATTTGACAGCTGTGAGCAGTTCTCTATTCCGGCAGCTGCAAAGAATCAGGAACTTGCAAAAGAATTCCTCCGTTTCCTGTACAGCGATGAATCTGTATCTGCATTTGCAGAAGCTTCCGGTGCCCTTTATGCAACAAAGAGTGCCCGTGAAGTAGCAAAAGATAAACTTTCTACAGCAATCTACAATATGTACGGAATCTATGATGAAGCAAATGCATCTTCTCTGATCATGAGCTTCTCAGCAGTTCCGGCTGACTGCAAGATCAATCCAAAAGATGAGATCTTCAACCCGATCACTTCTGTTATGAACGATGAAATGACAGTAGAAGAGTGGGCACAGAACGTAGAAGATGCTTTTGCACAGGTTCGTGCAGATCAGGAAGCTGCCAAATAAATATCTTATCTGTTATTTACAGAATGAATGTTGTCCAATTAAGCGAAAAGGCTGCTGCACAAATGTATGCGGCAGCCTTTTTTTACCCCAAATTGATTTGAAATCTGAAAAAAGGAGTGACCAGACGTGGTAAAAAAGCCGAAATTATTTATAGCTTTGTGTACGCTTCCCGCGCTGATTCTTACGATCGTTTTTATGATTGTACCGATGCTGAATGCCATCTATCTGTCGTTTACCAGTTCCACTGCGCTCAGTGTTGGATTCAACAGTAAGTTTGTATTTCTGGATAATTATATTTATATGTTCAAAGACAAGGACTTTGTGCAGGCGCTTTTTAATACGTTTAAACTGATGCTTGTGATTCCGGCACTGACGATCTTTCTGAGCCTGGTATTTGCTTTCATCCTTACACAGGGAGAACTCCGGGAGAAATCTTTTTATCGTACGGTATTCTTTTTTCCAAGTGTTGTCTCTATGACCGTTGTCGGAATCGTGTGGTCTTTTGTATTTAATCCGACAAGAGGAATCCTCAATCATATGCTGGATCTTTTTAACATTTCTTCCTGGAAGCATGCCTGGCTCGGAGAGGGAAAAACAGCGCTCTGGTGTATCGGTGCTGCACTGGTATGGCAGGCGATCGGTTATTATATGGTAATGCATGTGGCTTCAATCGACGGGATCTCTCAGGAAATTTACGAAGCTGCCTCGATCGATGGAGCGACCGGAGCCCAGAAGTTTTTCAAGATCACGATCCCGCTTCTTCGTAGGTCCATCGGAACGACTTATATCCTTGCTCTGTCAGGAACGATCAATCTGAGTTTTACCCTGTCCAATGTCATGACGGGAGGAGGTCCGAACGGTGCTTCCAGTGTCCTTCTGCAGTATATGTACACGCAGGGTATGCGGAATGCAAACTTTGGCTATGCGATGGCGATCGCCATGTTTACGCTTATGCTTGCAATCGTGCTTGCGATGATCTCACGAAAACTGTCAGCTGAGAAAGAATAGGAGGGACACTGATGAAAACTGTAAGAACCTGGTGTATCAGGATCCTGATGATTCTGTTTACGATTATTTTTCTTTATCCGCTTTTCTGGAATTTGATGTCTGCGTTCAAGACGAATGCGGAATATCTGACAGATCCTTATGCGCTACCGGTATCATTGAATCTGGATAATTTTGTCGCTGCATGGCAGAAGGCAAATATTGCGGCGTATTTTGGAAATTCTGTGTTTGTGACAGTGTTGTCTACGGCATTGCTTCTGCTGTTTGTCATACCGATTTCTTATGTACTGGCAAGATACCGTTTTGCCGGAGGCAAACTGATCTCGACGATCTATATGGCATGTATTTTCCTCCAGGCAACGTATATCATGATCCCGCTGTTTCTGGAATTACAGGCGATCAACGGGCTGAATAATCTGCCGGTACTCTGCCTGGTCTATGCAGTCATGCAGTTCCCGTTCTGCATCTTTACTCTGCAGGGCTTTATGTCTGCGGTGCCGAAAGATTTTGAAGAATCTGCACGGATCGATGGCGCCACAAACCTTCAGCTTCTTCTGAAAGTTATGGTTCCGCTTGCAAAACCGGGAATTGCAACGATCACAATGTTGAGCGCGATGGGATTCTGGAATGAATATCCGCTGGCACTAGTCCTCCTGACCGATGATGCCCAAAAGACCCTTCCGATCGGAATGGCAAATTTGTTTGAAGTACAGAAGTATGCGACAGACTGGGGCGCACTGTTTGCGGGACTTGTGATCATTATGATTCCAACCATGATCATTTATCTGATCGGGCAGAGATATCTGCTGCAGGGAATCGGTGCAGGCGGATTGAAAGGGTGAATTGGATTTTTTTGAAGAAGGAGAAGAGATATGCCGACAGACCAGGAATTGATTAAGATTGTTCCGTCGAAGCGTCAGCTTAAGTATCAGGAAACGGAATTTTATGCATTTTTTCACTTTGGGATGAATACGTACACGAACCGGGAATGGGGAGACGGTACGGAAGATCCCGGAATTTTTAATCCGCAGGAATTCGATGCCGGGCAATGGGTATCGGCGGTGAAGGCGGCAGGAATGAAAGGCGTGATCCTTACCTGTAAGCATCATGACGGATTTTGCCTGTGGCCGACGAAATATACACAGCACAGTGTCGCTTCAAGTCCATGGAAGGATGGGGCAGGAGATGTAGTACAGGAAGTCTCGGATGCCTGCTGTCGTTATGGATTGAAGTTTGGAATCTATCTTTCTCCGTGGGACCGGAATCAGCCATGTTATGGAAGCGGGAAAGAATATGACGACTATTATATTGCACAGTTGACGGAACTTCTGACCGGGTATGGAGAAATCTTCAGTGTCTGGCTGGACGGGGCCTGTGGGGAAGGTCCGAATGGAAAGAAGCAGGTTTATAACTGGGAGAGATATTATGCATGTGTACGGAACTATCAGCCAGAGGCCTGCATCTGCGTCTGCGGACCGGACATCCGATGGTGTGGAAATGAAGCCGGCGATGTAAGAAAATCTGAGTGGAGTGTAGTTCCTGCGAGGACAGCCCTGGCAGAAAGTGTTCAAGAAAGAAGCCAGCAGTCGGATGATGAAGAATTCCGCCAGAGGAAGATCACCAGTGATATGGAAGACCTTGGAAGCCGTGCCGTCCTTGAAGGCGAACATGCCCTGATCTGGTATCCGGCAGAGGTAAATACCTCGATCCGGCCGGGATGGTTTTATCATTCGGAAGAGGATGATCAGGTAAAAAGCCTGGAGGAACTGGTCCATATTTATCTGGGTTCTGTTGGTGGAAATGCAACATTTCTTCTGAATATCCCGCCGATGCCGAACGGGCTTTTGCATGAGAATGATGTGGAACGATTGAAGGAACTGGGAGAATGGCAGAAGGGAAGCTTTTCTCGTAATTTGCTGGAAGAATCCCATAGGCCGGTGGAACTTGTCTTCGCACTGGATGAAGCAGAAGATGCCGGGTATCTGGTATTAAAAGAAGAAATCCGGTACAGCCAGAGAGTAGAGGCTTTTGAAGTATTTGTAAGGGATCAGGGAGAGTGGGAGAAAGTCTATACCGGAACCGTGATCGGTTACAAAAAAATCATTCCGATTTTTAAAGAAAACGTGAGAGAAATCAGAATCGTACTAAACGATTACAGAGTTCTGCCGCAGATTTCCTTTGTTGGAGTGTATCCGAGAAACTACTACCAATGTCCTTGACACGGTAGTAGTTTAAGGAAAGTTACCATTTCTGTGCACGTTTTTCAATAAAATCCAGAATAGCGTACAGCCCCATTGCAATCACGCACAGGATTACGATGGACATCAGTACCCACGTCAGCTTAAATAACCTTGCGTACATACGGATATAATTTGATATCGTAAAATAGAAAATATGATATTATATATGTATATAAAATCAATGCGGAGGTATGCGTCTATGGTGAATGAAATAGATTTTATTGGGAAGACGGTTGAGTTCCTGGAGGAAGGGCTAGAGTTTGTATCTGAACTCGCATCAGTAATTCAGTAAAAGAGAGGGCCTTCTGATCCTCTCATTTTTATCCAAAATCCTGTCCGAATTACATTATATATAGAAGAAAAATTTTAATAGTCCAATTTGGCGAAACTCTTGATTTTGAGGGCGAAATATCTGCCGTTTTGCGAAAAATACAGTGTTTATGCGGGTCTGCGGGCATAGAGATTTGAAATTAACATGATTATAACATGAATGGCACAAAAAGGCACCAGTTTTAAGTATTTTGGAATGGAAAATGAAACAAAAATTGAATACTAGAATAATTACATGGGAGGGCAGCAGCTCTTCTTTTTTTTGTGCGAGAAAACGCATTGTAATAGGAATAAACTCTGTCAAAAAAAATATGGTTCACGGTAAATCGAAAAAGTCAACCTCATTTCTGTTAACAAATTATGAATAATAAAAATATAAAAAGTTGTAAAAAAATTTGTGAGGAGGTTCCAAGAATGGAACAATACCCTGTGAGAAAAATAGAAAAACCGATCGACTGGTGCGTGACAGTGCCGGGGTCTAAGAGCATGACAAACCGGGCGCTTTTAATGGCAGCACTCTCGGATGGGACAGTGACATTAGACGGCGTGCTTTTTTCAGATGATTCCAGACATTTTATCAGCTCACTGACTGCGTTGGGCTTTGATGTTCTCGTGGAAGAGGAAAAAAGGCGTGTGACGGTAAAAGGAGAAGGCGGAACAATTCCGAAAAAAGAAGCAGAGATTGATGTTGGAAGTGCAGGAACAGCCGCCAGATTTCTGACAGCAATGCTTGGAATGTCAGATGGCAGTTATGTGATCCAGGCATCCGGGCAGATGAAAAAAAGACCGATGAAAGATCTGTTTGTCTTATTGGAGCATACGGGGGCAGAGATTATATATCTGGAACAGGAGGGTTTTCTTCCTGTGAAAATTAATGGGCAGAGAAAAGACCAGAAGCTTACAGTCCGGCTTGACATCAGCAGGAGTACCCAGTTTTTGAGTGCCATGCTTTTGATTTCGCCGATGCTTCCGCAGGGGATGCATATTCAGATCACAAGTGAGAAGACAGATGGTTCTTATATCCGGATCACACGCAATATGATGGAAAACTGGGGTGTGCAGACACAGTTTGATGGAAAAAATTATGAGGTGATGCCGGGGGCGGCTTATCATAAAACTACTTATGTCGTAGAACCGGATATGTCGGCGGCATGCTATTTTTGGGTGAATGACGGCGAAATCAGTAATCGTGGTATTGATTTGAGCGTGACC
>OJMK01002375.1_pt1 | contig 13076 bp, 10 predicted proteins | sample 1597201 | NCBI WGS metagenome assembly OJMK01 (sample SAMEA2452125, study PRJEB22498) | human gut metagenome | reverse complement strand
TTAAAATTATAATTAGATATGTTCAATCCGCTCAGATCTACTTCATCCCATTTAACTTCTTGTGTTCTATGTGCATCATTAATAAAAGGCCTAATAATTTCTTGCTCAACAAAACTATCGTTTGTTGTTACTAAAAATGTTTTTTCTCCTCCTAGTTCTCTACATTTCTTTCGAATTTCCTGAGTAGCTTTTCTAGTGAAAGTCGTTGCCGCTACCGTCTTATGATCCTTAATTTCATCTAATACTTTTTTAATTTTTTCTACCATAATAGTAGTTTTTCCAGAACCAGCGCTAGCTCTAACAACAAGGCTACCATTGTAATTTAGAATATCATTCCTAATTTTCTGATCACTAATCTCCATTAGAAATCTCCTGTTAGTTTCTTCAAACACTCAAAAAGACTATGATTATATATTTTCTGACAATCTTCTTCTTTTAAAAAATCACAAAGTTTAATCATTCGAATTAATTTTTGCTTTTGGAGATAAGGTACAGCATCATGATTAAGGTTGCGCCATAACTCCAAAGTTTCTGGAATGGCCTCATTTAAATCATTCTCTAAATCAACTTTTGATAAATAAATATTTTTATTTCTAAGTTGTTGAATTTTTTGAATTTGAGTAAAATTACTTTTCTTCCACTCTTTAATTTTATCCTCTCTGTCACTAGAACTGTAATCAATCGCTATATAACCGTTTTCATATTCCCATTTTTTCCATTCATTCCCATCAAGCAAGCCTACACATCTATTATAACCAATGTATTCAAATTGCTTACTACTATTCTTCGTCGTTTCTTTCAAATCATTATCAGTTTTAATAATACAAATAATACCCAGATTAATCAAGGTTTTATAGTATGGTTTAAATTTTATTCCATCAACCTGTAAAATATATCCACCTTCTAATTCATAATTCGGTTGAATTTCTTGAAGAATTTTTTCAAATAATACCTTTTCAGATGGACCTTCAATTAATAAAACCCTATCAGCAAATAAAGCAGTAGTCAATGACTCATTTAGTTCACGTTTTATTTTTGAAAATTCCTCACTAACTTTATATAAAAATGACTTAGCAATTGTTCTATCCTCATTACATAATCGGATTAATGTTGCTTTATCCATTTCATATAACATTTCTGAAGAATGAGTAGACATTACAAAATATCTATAAATTTCCTGATTAAACAATTGTTTCGATAGAGCAATTTGCATTGATCGGTGCAGACTGTTTTCTGGCTCCTCGATTAAAAATATTGGAATAGTTCTGTTAGTGTTAAACTCCTCAGTTATATGGTTTAGTAGTGAATACGCTAATATTTTCTTACGTCCATCACCGGATGTTGGATATAACTTTTTTGTTACATCCGTATTTTTAGTGATGTATGGATGTAAATCATTAAATACTCCATTTATTACCATTTCTGAACGTAATACTACAGAAATATCCTCATTTTTTAAGTTATGATATTCATTTGTCAATATTTCTTGAAATTTCGTAACGCTCTCCATTGTTGAAATCTTAGAATTAATTTGTTCAGCTAATACATTTATATCTTCCAATAATTCTCCATCCGATTGAGTTTTTTGTTTACTAAAGATCTTTCTCTTATTTAAAGAAAATATTTTATCTAAATCAATCAAAGGATCAACATATACTACATGAAATAATCTATCAAGATCACAGAAAGTCCCCTCACCTGGAATCTTTTGTAATTCTTCTTCTTGATTTCCCCAAAATAATTTGGGAATTCCAAAAAATTCATTTTCATCAAAATTAGCGATTACTTTTATAAAAACAGAATTTAAGTTCCCACTATCCCTCTCTTTACCAATTTTTGAAATAATATTTTGTGAGTCAAAATCAGTCTCGTGATCACTAATATCAATCTCTAAACAAATTTCAATAACCCGAGTTGTATCTTTTTGAAAAAAATCACTTTCTAGAAAACCTTTGTTTCTGATTTTACGTTCGAATAAAAATCGTAAAGCATATAAGAAATTAGTCTTTCCAACATCATTCATTCCAAACACAACATTTTTATTTGAGAGAGTAATAGAAATATCTTCGAAATTTCTAAAATTTTTTATTGATAATGTTTTTAATTTCATTAGTTATCCTATCCAATAATATTTCATATCCAATTTTATACCTTCACCTGTCCATTCATCAGCATTGGTAAGAGCCAATCGCGAAGTTGGGTGAGTTGTTCATTTTCTTGTTGTTTTTTAGTTATTTCTTTAATGATATTATTAGAAAAATCATAATATCTATCTAAAATATCATTTGAAGGGATAACTACTTTTATATTTTTAATCATATCCTGTGAGAGATTATCTCTTGCAGAACCTGTACTCAACTTAACAAGATACTGATATAAGTCCTCAATTACATTTTTGAGATAATAACGCATCCTAATATCATTTAACATAATCGCACATATTGCCTGGTTTGTTGATGCTTCAAAAGTTAAGAAGCTAACTTTTCCTGCCGTTGCTCCATACATAGCAACTAGAATTGTCCCACTAGGGAATAACTTCGCACTAGAATTATTTAACCCTTCTTCTGTAATAAAATTAGAAGTACTTGTAATAACAGTTTGCTCTAACTCTCCACTATTTATCCATGGTATTTCACCATTTGAATAGTATGAAACATTTGTAGATTTTGGGGTCCCACCAGAACCAGTTTGAGCTATATCTTCTACTTTTGCCACTCCCCACCCTTCTGGTATTTCACGTTTGAGTTGGTCATTATAGACCATTTTACCACCAGAGGACTTGTAGGGCTTGCCATTTTCATCAGGGAAATCAAACTGCACAAACCAATAATCATAAAGCGTCTTGGCCATGGCTTCTAGCTCTTGGTTGATTTGGTTGTTGATTTGGATTTTTTGGTCAATAGATTTAATATTAAAAATAATTTCTTTCTGTTCATCCAATGTTAATTGAGGAATATTAACAGTTTCTAAAATTGAAATTGGTAACTGAGGTTGAGCACTACCAGATATAAGTCTACTGATTTGTTTTTTGAAAAGATGTGATTGAAAAAACAAATAAATAAAATAGGGATGCCAGAAATTCTTGTTTACCCTAATTATTACCATTCCTGAATTAATCCTAATATTACTGAACGGAACCTCTTGAGAATATAAGGCAACATTCCCTACTGTGCCTCTTGTGGTAAGAACTATATCATCTCTTTGTAACTTACCATTCCTTAGTAAATTATCCTTTTCTTTTGTAATAAAATCTAAATTAGAAAAATCAAAGCTATTTTGTCTAACATTACCTGTATTTAGAAAAACACAATCACCTTCTGGCAATAACTCTGATTTCTTAGGGTAATTAACTCCTCTATCTCCATCTATAAACTCTAGTTCTGCTTCTTTCAGAGTTAAAAACTTCCACTCACTCATACTTGATCCCCTTCATTTGCTCTTCAATCTCCTCCTCCAGTGCATGTGATTGCTGGAAGAGGTCTGAGAGTTTGCTTTGAAAGGCGGTCATCTTGGCTTCAAACTCTTCTGCTGTGATATCTACATAGTCTATCTTGATATCAAAGTATTGACCTGCGCTGAGAGAGTAGTTTTTCTCCTTGATATCCTCATAAGAGACTGTGACAGAAAAGTCCTCGACGGCTTCTTTCTTGATAAAGGTCTCGACGATTTTCTGCTCTTCTTCAGGAGAAAGCACGGTCTTTTGATTCTTGCCTTCCTTGACTTTGGTTCCGAGGTTTGAGGCATCGATGAGGACGACATCACCCTTGTTTTTTTTATCGATAAAGAGAATGGAGACGTTGGTACCTGTCGTCGCAAAGATATTAGACGGCATAGAAACGACACCTGCCAGCATTTGATTGTCCACTAAGTGTTGGCGGATTTTCTTATCAATTCCCGATTGAGCAGTAATAAAACCTGTAGGCAGAACAACTGCTGCTTGACCTTCTGGTTTTAAAGAATAGATGATATGCTGAACAAATAGTTCATAAATCGCCATCTTATCCTTAGACTTGGCCGGAACCTTTGGAACTCCTGCAAAGAATCGCTCGCTAGCTTCTGGCAAGGTCTCCACTTGGTCACGCCACTCTGAAAAGTCCAGCTTGAAAGGAGGGTTAGACACGATATAGTCCATCTTTTCAGGATGGCGATTAGCGATGATAGTATTTCCCTGTACGATATTGTGAATCGAATGTTGTAGTCCATTCAAGATCAGGTTGAGTCGGAGAAGATTAGATGACTTTTGCGATATATCCTGACTGTAAACAGTAGTCTTATCCACACCGATACGACTAGCCAGGTTCATAAGCAAGGTACCCGAACCAGCAGACGGGTCATAGATCCTCACGTTTGACGGCTGGTCATTTCCCACCAAGATATCTGCGATAATCTTAGCAACAGAGTGTGGTGTGTAGTACTCGGCATACTTGCCACCACCGTCTTTGTTGTAGTCCTTGATCATGTACTCAAAGAGAGTTGAGAAAAAGTCGAAACCTTGTGAAAAAATGGTCTCATCAAACTTGACGCGTGCAAGGAGATTGATGATAGCTTTTGCCACTTCGTTGCGTTTACTGCTATCTGAGATAGTATCCGTAATCAGACGCTCATCAAAGAGACGAATAGCCGTATCTCCGTCCGTATGTACAGAGAAGATATCGTTATTGTCAATGGCGATTTGATTGAGAGTGTTTTCAAACGTCTCATAAAAATCGGATTCATTTTGCTTGCGATGGAGCGTTTCGATGAATTGATTTGGCTTCATCCAGGCTGTTGAAGTTCCGATATCCTCTAGGAGCCAATCATAATCCTCTTCACTCATAGATACTAGACGGTCATAGGTGTTTTCCGAATCAACGTCTTGTGCTTCATAGAGAAACTTGTCATTCAAGAATTTGTACAAGAAAGATTGGGTAAGGAGTTTGTATTCTCCTGCTTCACCCCCTAGACCAGCATGGGTAAAGACTGCTTTCAAATCATCTACCAAGTTTTGGACTTGGACCTTATATTGTTCATTCATTAGTTTTGATATTCCTGTTCGTATTCTTCAAATAAAGATTCAACAAGATTGTTGAAGTCTTGTTTTGTCAACCTTTCATTTCCTGCTGACTCTGTATTTTTCATTTCTTTGCGTGCCTGTTCACGAATCATTCGTTTAAAAAATTCATTGTTATCAAGGACACCTTAATTTAAACCAATTTGATAATCTAAATTGGCTTTTGAGCCTTTAATCACATGAAAGATAACTGGAAATTCACTTACTACGGTTGAGTTGGTAACATGCTTAAAAGATCGAGCTGCCATTTCATCGCCATTGAAATTCATAGCTAGTCGTCGCATTCGGCTCTTATAATCTTCAAATGCGTCAAACAGATTTTGATACTCAGTCTGAGTTTCTTTGATATTCTCCATTGTGAGGCCTTCCTGCTCATAAATCATATGTTTCTTCAGGATTCTACGGAATTCCTCATAGAGATTTACCCATTCAGGGTCTTTTTCATCTGGACGACCATTAATCCCACCTGCAACTCGTTTGCGAAGCTCGTAGAGATCATTCGCTGCTAGTCGTAACTCCTCTTCTGCGATTTTAACGAAACTAAATGTCGTATCAGACATTGCTAGATTAAGCAAGGTTCGACTTGAAAATTCATCAGGTTTTTCCATAAGTGAGAGGTTAAGTAAACGTCTTGAAATCACGTTCAACAAAGTCGAAACCTGGTTAATGTCAATTTTACTTAGAAGTTCACGATGTCCTAAAAGTCGAGCAACATTATAAAATTGCTTCATCGCTTCTAGCGCTTTTCGTAACTCGATAAGTTGATGTCTATCCCTCACTTCATCGATGGTTTGAGAGAAGAACTCTAGATTCTCAGTTGGATAATTCATCAAAATTGTCTCTGATTTCTCAAGTTGTTTACTAATTTCGTCAGCTGAAACAAAGAGGGAACCAAAAACATTTTCAACATCTTCTCCTGTGTTTTTTAGATCATACTCCTGATTAAGCTCCTCCAAATACGCACGATTGGTTTTATCAAATTCTTTCGAAATATCTGCAAAGTCAATCACATATCCAAATTGATAATCCTTATATGGACGATTAACACGTGTCAATGTTTGAAGTAAGTTATGAGCCTTGATTTTGCGACCTAAGTACAATCTTTTCAACCTGGGTGCATCAAATCCTGTTAGTAACATCGAATATACAATAACAAGATCAATTTTACCTTCTTTATAGCTCTCTACACGATCTTTCTTGTATTCTTTGTCACCTTCATCATGAAGGATTAAAGCTGATGTGATATTTGTCTCCCCACGACTTCTGCGTTCTTCTAATTGCTTTTCAATCTCACGAGCTTGCTTAGATGAATCACAAACGATCATTCCACCGATGGAATCATCATCGAAGACAACATCACGTGCTCTATTGAAATCTTCCAGAATGAAATCCAACATTGGTGAGACATAACGTGGATGAGCAAAAATATCATCTTTTGAAAGATCTCCACGCAAGATTTCTTCATTGATGGTTTGAAGAGTCTCTTTATAAGAGGTTTCAATATCTTCACGCATCAGACGAAGTGTAAAACCATCATCAATCGATTGATTGTAGTAGTATTTATGGATATAATCACCAAAAATATCACGAGTCGTTGCATGACTTTCCTTGGTTTTACCATCTTTTTTATATGTTATTAGGGGCGTTCCAGTCAATGCAATCTTAATAGCATTTTTATCTGCATTGTATAGATTTGGGAGATAGGAGCCTTTCTCATTATATGAACGGTGAGCTTCATCAATAAAATAGATATTTTGACGATTTAAATCATAGCCTGAATGATCTGTTAAATCTGAATTATCCTTAAATTTTTGAATATTAACGACAGCAACTTGATAATCATCATGTTTTTCATTCAATTCTTGTGGACGGTTAATCCTTTTTACTTTCAAGCCACGTTTCGTAAACTCTCGCGTAGCTTGATCTGCAAGATCCAAGCGATCAACTACAAAATAAAACTGAGGAACGATTCCTTGTTTTGAGAAATAATTTGTAAGGTACCTGATATTAAAATAAGACAAGGCAGTTTTTCCAGATCCTTGTGTATGCCAGATGACACCTTTCTTCACTCCTTTTCCAATTGCATCCTCAATTGCTTTTGTTGCAAAAAACTGTGGATAACGCATCACATGTTTTTGCAGTTGAATAGTGCCATCTTTCGAGTGTTCTTCTACATAAGCTAATCCATAGCGAAGCAAAAACAATAGTCTTTCCTTTTGATAGAGTGATGAGATAAATGTATTACAAGGTGTACTTGGATCTTGATTTGTCTTAAATTCTGGCTGAGATTTCAAGGCAAATCGATTAACATCTTTTAATACTGCGTCAATCTCCTCTTCACCTAATGAACGTATAGAATGAATTAGTTCCTCTTCTCTTTCTTCCTTAAATGCATTGAATTTAGTTTTTGAAAATGCATTGGAACAGTAAAAGGATCCTTGCTTTTGTTGACCTTGACCACTGATATAAGGTAAATTATCTGAGAACGAAATTAATTGGGTAATATTATTGAAACGACGGAATCTCCTATTCTCAAATCTAACGGCTGTTCGTGATTGCTCAGATTGAATAGCAGTCTTACCATCACGAATGGCATTAGGTTGTTTCACTTCAATATATGAAAGTGGCAAGCCATTTATAAAAATGACGATATCAGGTCTAAACTCGTCTCCTTCATTTTGACAGGTTACCTCTAAAGCAAGGTGAAATGTATTATTTTCAGGGTTTTCCCAGTCAACATAAGTTGGACCACTATCACTTACTATACGATTATAAAAGGCACGTCCTAAATCATTTTGATCTAATTCAATCTTGATATTATTAAGTTCTCTTTCAACATCCAAATCAGTTGCATAATTATTGAACTTTAAAAATTGCTCTCTAAAGATTGAAATTAAAATATTTGTTTCGGGGTCTCTCCCCATAATCTCCTTACCATTATGAGGAAGATATGTATACCCCAAACGCATTAAGTGTAAGGCTGCTGGAATCTGAACCCTAGTTAATTCTGAAAACTCTCTTCTAGAAACCATTGTTTCACCTCTCCGTCCTGTCATAATCCCTTACATTATAGCATTTTCACGGTTTCTTTCATAGTTTTGGGAAAGTTCAAACAAAAAAACACAGCTTGGTTCCGTGTTTTTATCTTCTATTTACTCTTTTTTTCTGAATGAGTTTTTCCACTCTTTGGTAACTGGCTTCAATTTCTTCCTTGCTAAAGAGTTTTGATTGTAAGTCTTCCCAGCTACTGCCGATGGCTGGATTAGTTTGATTCTTCATAAGTTTCTCTTTTTACTCTCCCCTATGAATCGTAAACCCTGTGGCTTGTTGGTTAGCCATGATGGTCATGTCTGAAATCTGAACACGTCGTGGTTGCTTGGTGACATATAGGACCGCCTCCGCAATATCTTGGGCTTGGAGGGCTTTCAAACCTTGATAGACATTGGCTGCTTTGTCCTCCTTGTCACCGTGAAATCGAACTTGAGAAAAGTCCGTCTCAACAATACCTGGCTAAATGGTTGTTACCTTGATATCTGTGGCAATGGTATCAATACGCAATCCGTCACTATAGGTCAGCTGAAAATCCTCCTTCCAGCCAATGACACTATATCTGTCCCACGAAAGACAAGCTGATGGTAGTCTAATTCAGGTAAACTGAAAATTATGGCTGCAAATTGCTTTTCAACTTCCTTGTCCAAGACACTACAGTAGTCACTTAGATTAAGTCCAGTGAAACGTCTCGACCTGACCATGGTTTCAGCCAAATCTACCCGTTCCTTAGTCACCATGAAGGTATAGTCTGGATTTAAGTCCTTCCCTTCAGCATAGTCATGTAAATTGATGGTTTCCTTCAAATCACTTGCTGAGAACCATTTTTCATAAGTCAGGTAGCCAATCTCATTGATGCAAACCTTATCCAAGATATTTAGAGGCTCTTGGTCGAAAGGCAAATCCTTAACCTTATCAAGATAATCGATTAAATTGGACATCATTACTCCTTAAAGTCTTTCTTACCTTGATTTTACTAGAATTTTCAATAAATTGTTAGTGAAAAATGTGATATGATAAGAGAGATTATTTATTAAGAAAAGGAAACTTATGACTATTTCACGATTTTACCGTATCTTACTAGCTCTTTGTGGACTGGTAGGAGTCTCTATTCAAATCCATGATGATGGTTGGGGTATGTTGCTCTATTACACTGTTTTGTCCAATATCCTCGTCTTCTCTAGTTTGATTTTCTTTATCATCTATGACTTCAAAAAAGGGGATGCGACGACTAACACAAAACTCTTGCGTTACAAGGGTGGCGTAACCATGGCTATCCTCATCACTGGAGTCATCTATCACATCCTCTTGGCTCCTATTACAGAACCTGAGAAATTCTGGACCCTCCGCAATTTCTTAGTTCACTATATTGTCCCTTGGGGATTGGTGCTTGATACCCTCATTTTCGATGCTAAGAAAGCCTTTAGTCTGCGCGAACCACTTTACTGGTCCCTGTTCCCACTGTCTTACTTCGCCTTTGCCCTTCTAAACGGACTGGTTCTAAAACTGTCAATTCCAGGTGCCAAAGATAGTCCTTTCGCCTACTTCTTTATCAATGTCAATAAATTTGGTTGGAATAAGGTCATGATAAACGTCCTGGTCATCAGTGCTGGCTACATTGCTGTTGGCTATCTCTTATTCCTCTTGAAAAAATTTATCGGTCGTAAACCGGCATAAAATACAAACTGAGCTCCAAAAGGAACTCAGTTTTTCTATTTCAATAATCCTAATCTATCAAAAGCCTTATAGAGGCCATCAACATCAAAAAAATAAGTTTTGACATGATATTACCTCAAATATTTTGTCCTTATTATAGCCTTATATTGATTTCAGGGCTACTATTATCCTTAGACAAACTGATACTATCCTACGATTGTATACTTCTCAATCCAATGTATTGCTATTTCGCATGAAAGAAGTTATCATGAAAATATGAACGATTTAAAAACATTACTGAACCATTTGCCCTATAAACTAGCAGCCTATGATGCTACAGGAACCCTTCTCTATGACAATGGTGGGGCTGACGGTAGCTTCTTTCCCCGTGAGTCTGAAAATTTGCCCGATTGGATTCTATCTGAGATTTTGGCTTCTCCTAACAAAGAAATGAGTTATCAAATTCCCACAGACAGTTTTGATCAAATCCTAATCCAGACCTATCAGGCTGCTCTCGATAAAGAAGGAAATGTCCTTGGATTTTGGGAAACCATTTATGATTTAAAACAACCTCTCAAGACCTATCTGGATAGTTCTGCTCAAGCTCTAGTAGCTTGGTCTGATGCCACTAGTGGTGCTAGTTTTAAGGAAAAATCTGATAAATAAGGCTAAAAATCCTTCTTAAATAAATGAAATATTCACTTAATTCACAACTAATCCCCTAATAATACCCTCATTAAATCAGTTTGAGCTAGTATCACTAAACTTTAAAAAAATAAGTCACTGTATAATGTCCTAAAGTTTGATTGTTTAAATCATTTGCATTATAAGTGACGTCATTAATAGAACCATTTTTAACTTTTTTAATATATTTTTTATAATAAAATGGACTATTGATTTCAATTGTTGGATGATCAATAAATATAATCTTTCTTTGAAAATAAAAGTAACCCAGTATACTCATTATTCCTATTAAACAACATAATAAAAGATGTCTTTTCATGGCTTCCCCTCATATCAAAGATATGTAAATAATTATAAATGTTGAACTAAAATTTTTGAAATTTCTTCAAAAATAATTTGATCTTCTTTAGAAAATCTACTAAATGATGTAGAATCTAAATCTAATACACCATATAATTGATTTCCTTTTATAAGTGGAATTACAATTTCACTGTTGCTTTCACTATCGCAGGCAATATGTCCTGCAAATTGATGAACATCTTCTACAATAACAGTTTTTCGAGTAGACGCTGCTTTACCACAAACTCCTTTATCTAGAGGAATATTAGTACAAGCAATCTTACCTTGGAACGGTCCTAAAATAAGTTCGTTATTTTTAAATAAGTAAAATCCAGCCCAAGAGATATCTTGAAAATTTTGCATAATAAAAGCAGATGTATTAGCTAGAATTGATATTTCTTCGTTATTGCATTCGATTAATCCAATATATTGTTGTTTTAATAAATTATTCATATTATACCTCACTTTATGCTATAGTATAAAATAGAAAAAGAGGTGAGGTCAAGAATGTTAGATATAAATAAAGCAAAAGATTGTTTTATGAACTATGTTCAACAGTTCGATTTAACAAATGACAAGATTCATTTAAAACTTATTCATACATTAGAAGTGGTACATACAACAGAATATTTATGTTTACATGAAAATATAACAGGAATTGAAAAAGATTTAGCGTATTTAATCGCCTTATTGCATGATATTGGACGTTTTGAACAAATAAAACGTTTTAATAGTTTTGATGATCGTAATGTTGATCATGCGACATTAGGAGTACAGGTTTTATTTGATGAAGGAATGATTCGTCAATTTATTGAAGATGATCAATATGATGAAGTGATTAGAAAAGCAATAGCATATCATTCTTTATATAAAGTACCAAAAGGGTTGGATTCTTTTTTATTGAAACAAGTTTTACTTATTCGAGATAGTGATAAACTTGATAATTTTCGAGTAAAAAATATAGAATCAATACAAACTTTGTTTAGTATTTCAGATGCTGACTTTTATAGTCAAAGAGTATCAAAAAATATTTTGAATGACATAGAAAATCATCGGTTAATTTTAAAAGAAAATCGTCATAATGAAGTGGATATGTGGGTTTCTTATTTTGCATTTGTGTTTGATTTGAATTTTAAATCCAGCTATCAATTCATTAAAGAAAATGATTATATCCACAGAAATATGGAACGATTAGAATTTAAAAAGGGACTCAAAGAAGATATGCTGTTTGTAGAAAAAGCATGTCAAAGTTATATTGAAGAAAAATGTATGTAAATAAAAAGGACATTTGTCCTTTTTATTTGTGTTTATTTCGTTTTCTTTGTAAGAATAAATAAGTATAATCAAATAATTCAAAATTCAATAAATAAATGACTTTTGAAAAAGTAACTAAAAACATTAAAGTAATGGCACCAATATAATCAATATTTCCTAATCCTAAAAATTGATGACCAACAATTAAAGAAATATATAAAACAATTTGCATTATATAGATTACAAAAATACGATAATGACTTAAGGGTGAATAAATATGTCTTAAACCATTATAATAACACCAACTTGTAAGTAAAACACAAATTGTTGAAAGCATTTCTTTTTCTAAACCTAAGACACGACCACCATTAACGATAATTGTTGAGCAAATAGCAATCATAAAGGCAAAAGGGAAGGCGTTTTTAAAGACTGTTTTTAAAAAATCACCAGACACTCTTTTAAAATTTGGTTCATAGGTCAAAAAGAAAGTCGGGATGCCTACACAACAAGCAGAAATGACAGTTAGTTGGATAGGTTTAAATGGATAACCATGTCCAAATAAGATCATTCCAATTGATAAAACAACTGAAAAGATTGTTTTAATTAAATACATTGATGCAGAAGCAGTAATATTATTAATGACACGTCTTCCTTCATTAACGATATGTGGCATGGCATTAAAGTTATTTTTTAATAAAACAATATGTGAAGCGCTTTTAGCTGCATCACTTCCTGAGGCCATAGCAATTGAACAATCTGCTGCTTTTAAAGCTAATACATCATTAACACCATCACCTGTCATTGCAACCGTATGGTTATTTTCTTGAAGAGCATTGACCATCAATTGTTTTTGTTTTGGAGAAACACGTCCAAAAATAGTATATTTTTCAATGGCCTCTTTTATTTGTTCATCCGATAAAGAAGAAACATCTATGTAATGTTCATAATTTAAAAGATGACAACGTCTAGCAATTGCTGAAACAGTAACAGGATCATCTCCAGAAATAATTTTAATATCAACATCTTGTCTTTTAAAATAATCTAA
>OJMK01002364.1_pt1 | contig 13136 bp, 16 predicted proteins | sample 1597201 | NCBI WGS metagenome assembly OJMK01 (sample SAMEA2452125, study PRJEB22498) | human gut metagenome | reverse complement strand
AATAGTATAAGAACTATCAGCAATATAGTATGTGTTTGTTGTGCTGTCCCACGCAATAGCCAATACATTATAAGGCATGGTTTGCGTGGTATATTGTGAAAAATCTTCATAATCAACAATGGTTAAAATACCATTACCAACAATAGTGTTATCTGTATTAACAAAATGTCTGTTAGCGATTACAATTTTATTTTCTGCGGAATTAAAACATGCTGTATTGCCATGTTGTATGGGTAAGAGTTGCTCTCTTAAAACAATTCCTGTTGTTAGAGATATTTCTCTTAGCATACCGTTATTTTCTCCGGGTCTTTTATTATCAGAGCACGTAAAACACATGGCAATGTTATTATTCTTGGTATAGCACATACCTTGACCAAATCCGTAAAATGTTTCACTGGAAGTTGTTAAATACCTATTATCATCTCCGAAGTATCTCATAATATATTTTAAATCAATATCGTTTGATAAAATAGAATCATAAGTTAAAAAATTTTGTGAGATTTCTTGTTCTCCTTCAACCAACACATTATATTCTTCTCCATTCTGTTTCATGGTAACATAATTAAAATAATCATTCAGTTTTTGCGGTGCCTGATATTCCAACGGCTCAACGCTATCAATCTTTGTCTGCTGTGCTGACTGCCAATTATTGTTGTCTCCTGTAATAATAATTGAATATGTTGTATTAATATTTGTCAAAAGATTATTATTTCCAATAGCGTCAATAAAAATTCCATCACCGATATCTAACACTTTTACATTGCAAAACTCATTTGCATTGCACTTTTCAGACGTAATACAATGAGCAGAATCTTCAAGGATAACATTATCTATCAAAGCATTTTCAATATCACCGTCAATCAGATAGTTTTCTTCAATCTGGTTTAGTCTGTTACCATCAAAGGCAATATTACGTACAGACTGGTTAATTACACCTTGCAGCAATGGGGTACTTCCTCCACCCTTCAAGAAAAGCGTGGTGTTATATCTGTCAGCGCCTAAGATAGAAGTCTTACCTGCCATGGAGAGTGTAGAAGTTAAATATTTTCCGGACGGGAAGAAAACAACAGCTCCACCTTGAGCATTTGCATAATCAAGGCAATCTTGAATCGACTTCGTATCGTCTGTTACGCCGTCACCTTTTGCAGGAGTAATTCCTTCTGGTGGGAACTTAACGTTAATAATGGTGTTCATTAAAACACTTCCAACAATCTGCGTGAATTCATCACTGTTAACAGTTTCCTTGATTAAGTCTTTTACATACTGGGGCAGATTGTTGTTGTTTTCGATAACCTCATTAAGTTTGCTACTCATTTTGCAAACCATTTCCAAATAGGAAAGACTTTCATCATAAACAAGAGGTAACACCTTCTGGCAAAATGCTCTTGTTGTGTCAACTATATTCCAGTTTTCATCGATTGTGCTCATAATTTAATTCCTCCTTAAAATATTTGCATGAACAATGGCTCAAGTTCTTCTATCACCATCATATCAATATTTAAAAATGTCTTACGGTATTCCAGTAACATTTCGCTGTCTGAGCGCGTTCCAGGATTACCCCAGTTATGTTTAGTGTGCTCTAGCTCATTGTCAGTGGTCTGAGTTGTTGTAGTGTTTTGTTCATTTTCATCTTTGCTTGCGCTGCTGGCATAAGTGTTATTTTGAATATCTGGAGTGCTCAAAGTTCCCTGCGGGGTATCACTGTAAACATTAAAGTTGTTTGTGTTATCCTGCATATTACCGTTAAATTCTCCCTTGTCAGTACGCTTGAACGTTTCCATAAGGTTAACCCGTAATAGGGGCTCAATTTCCATTAACGCGCTTTTGTAAAGCTGATTATAATACGGCATTATCTCATTTAGCTTTCTGTTTAGAAAACGCTTAAACAATGCAGCAGTCTCAAGACCAATCTCTCTGAAATAGAAATGCTCAATGATTTTGTTGTTCAGCTGTGAGCGATATCCCTCATCAAAAATAGGGTAATCAGCCATGCCTAGATTATATCCACTTTCAACAATATATCTAAGTTCAGTTGTATAATGGCTCAAACTCTTCACCTCCCGGCAATTGCGTCATAGATGAAATATCTCTGTATACAGGTTCAAGCTCTAAACCAAACATATTATTAATTTGCTTTGCTGCGTCTTTACGGGCATTTAAACGAGTATTTCTCATCATATTTGTGATAGAGTTTCCCTTTTCTACTTCGGCTGTGATAAGACGCTCTCGTTTCTCTTCATTCGCGCTGTCAACACCTAGATATGCCAATGCCTCGTACCAGTATTTGCGTTTCATTGCGTACAGTCTCTCAAGTTTTTCTCCCTTGTCTCCTGGCTTAAGGTCCAGCACCTTAATTCCGTTTGTGTCCATTGACTTATTACCAAACACCAAAGGGACATTTCCGTCATACTTCATGAATAAATTTTCCATGGTTAGTCTCTGGGATTCTTCACACAGCACAATAGCTGGTGTTCTTGCGGTGTATATTTCCGTGTCAATGGTGCGCTCTATCTCGTATAGTTTACGGGAGTAAAACATAATACTGGCATATGTTGGAGTACGCAGATAACTATTGTAGATAATAACAGACTTATCAGCTGATACCTCGTAGTTATAGCCGTTTGGTGCATATGCTCTTCGGTATGTCGGCACATAGTAAATATTAAGAGTTCCGCCTAAAGCTGCGCTTGCAGCAACAAAACAATCTGCAATTTCATCTTCATAGAAAAGAGCGTAACCCTGCGTGTTCAAAATGTATTCAAGAAATCTTTGGTCAATTTCTTCTGGTAATCCTTTCCACTCAAAACTATTGATTGCAATATCAAGAAGAGAGTAGAAATAGTGGTTAAATGTCCAGTTGTTTAGTTCTGCACTTTCCCATTTTGTAGGTAGACATGCTTTATTATTCTTTTTACTCAAGTTGTTATCACCCCGTTATCTAAAGAATAGTCATTGACTTCGTTTCCATTGTGCCAAATTGTGATACCTTTATTATAGATGGACTTCAGTTTTGCAATGTGCTCATCTGGAATACTTCCTTCAATATTGCAATCAATTGTCTGAATATAATTCCAGTGAGGGCGAGAATGCGTGTTGGGGATATCAAATCGGTTTACTTTATACCCATAGAAATCGAAGTACCTGTCAATCTTATAAGCATAACCTTCTCTGATACGCATTTTATAGAAGTAGAAGTTTTGCAAACCCATGCTAACATTTACACCTAATCCGCCCGTACCACCTCTTAGCTGGTTAGGCAAAATAGAATGCTGGTAAATGTTGAGCATATTCTGTTTAATGGAATCTTGACTGTTTTTGAAGGACTGGTATGTTTCTACACCTTCGTTGGCAGCAGATTGTAATCCACCAATTCCACTACCTGTGAAAGCTCCAATTAACCCCTCTATACCATCTACAATCGTATTTGCTGTTCCCTGCGCAGCATCAATCTTCATGTTTCGTTCTATGGTGCTATTTTGTAACTGAATGCTGGCACTGTTCTGCGCGAACCAGTTATTGTAACTACCATAACTCCATTGACACTGTGGGAAGTTATTCAATGTAATAAGCTCGTTACAGTTTACCTGCGGTGTAGGAGATAAAGCCCGTTTGAAATCTTTCGGTAGACAGAACACAGAAGGATTTGTTCCAATAGCTCCGCGCATTTCAAAGGTGGCTCGATACAACCAATTACCGCCATCTCTATAAATTCCATTATTAAAGTATTCAAACTCATAGATTGCGGATAACCCATTATTATTGGTAATATTCAAAAATGTATATGGGTAGGTGAATAGCTTGTTATTGTGTGGTTTATACTCTCCAAAATATTCAAGCTGACCACCCATATTATAGTTTATGCTTACAATATTATTGATAGAGTTTACATAGTGAGTTTCTGGGTCATACTCCACAAAAGCAGCAGGAAACATAAACATGCTTGACACTGCGTCTCCCTTTCCTGCACTGTCAAGTTCATTTAGCCACGCACTTAAATCCTGATAATCCGCCAGCTCATAGGCAAAGAATCTTGCACCTGAATATATCCTATTATACACTGTCCCTGTTACGTTGCCTTTTGGAGTGCTGGTGGTAGCAACAATGATAAGATAGTTCTCAAGCTCTACGTCTTTATACTCTGTATCAATGATATATTCTCCAAAGTCTAAATCTTCTGGAATTAAATTAGCGCCAGGCGTATCGTTGGCTACGTGTTCACGCAGGATAAAACTGTGATACCAGTTCACATCTGTAAGCCATGTTTGCATGACGTCAAGCTCAAAAGTAATCCATGTTACCTCTGGGTTTTTATACTCGAGATTTACAATGAACCCATAGAACCATTTGTTAGAGAAATTTCTATTCTGATACATGATGTAATTGCAGTCATATAGCTGCTCAATGTTAACCGGTACCGCAATTACTCTTTCCATGCGTTGATAGGAAAAATCCGTAAACATATATTTTGTTTTACTCGTGAAGTAAGATGTTTGGGCAGATATTCTTGCACTATCGTTTGTTCCAGCTCCGTAGAAGTCAATTGTGTTCCTATAAGTATTATCCAGTGGCACATTAGCCAGCACCCTTACGACTGTGCTAGGCTCAAAATCAATTGCCATGATTACACCTCCTCAGCGGGGCATAGCCCCGCCGTAGTAGAATTAGGATTTATGCACTACAGTTACAGTTGCACTTCCTGTAACGCTTGTGCCATAAACATTTGTTGCGGTTACTGTCAGCGTAGCAGCTGTTTCATCAGCACCTACAGTTAACACGCCATCTGATGTAATTGTTGTTGCATTTGTTGGACTTGTAGAACCAGCTACACTCCATGCAACGGTTTTATCGGCTCCGCCTGTTGCTACAACATTTGCTGTAAATGTCATGCTCTGACCAGGAAGGATATCTGCTGTTGCTGGAGATACAGTAATGCTGTCAACCTCAATTTCATCTGTTGTGAAGAGAATCGCGTTCGCAAACGGACTTACAGACATTGTTTTCCAAACGTGCAGGAAGTAGTTCCAGTATAAACCTTCACCGTTGTAGTTTTCAGTGAAACTAATCATGTTATCAAATACCATGAAGAAGTCCGCATCCACAAGGGCAGCAACTACACCTGTTAATTCGCCGAAATCATCAACTAATACACGCTGTCCCATGAATTCCGCTTTGTCCATGTTAAACGCACTTGCTAACACTTCTACATCAATGATAGCGTCGAACTTCGCATCAACTAATAAAATCTGGTCCGGTTTTTTAGTAAATGTGGCAACACCCATAGGATTATATTTGTTGCTCATAAATTCCAGAGCATTGGAGATGCCCTTGATTGTGCTCACGATTGATTTTGCATTTGCAGCGTTAGGAATTGGAATGTTAATTGCGTAGAAGTCACCTGCGTTTGCGCGTTCTACAATCAGCTGTTTCATCATAAGGAACTCGTCAAACTCACTGCCACTGTAGAGAGATTCCACAATACGACTGATTAAGTCACTTACGCCCTGATAGCTCAGGAAGGCCTGACGTAACTGTTCTTGCGAAATAGTAACCTTGTAGAAATTCTGCACATTCATCTTATGAAATGCGCTCAGTACGTCAGGAATTTCACGTTTGAACACCTGAGTTTCTGCTGTTACAGGGTCAAACTCATGCGCTTTTGCAATGTTAACGAAAACTTCTTCTACAGTTTCGCCATATTCAAGTAATCCTTTTTTGAATCTGCGCAGCGGGTTCTTATACATCTTGCTTGTGATAATCACACGTGCAATTCTGTTAATTAAAGCGTTCAAGAACTCATTCTGTGTTGCGGTAAAGTTGCTGATAGCCTGCCCTACCTCTTTAATGTTGTTCTGAGTAGCAACAGGAACTCTGCTCTGATAATCATAGGTTGCATTTGCTCTAATCACGTTCAGGATGTTCTCTACATTCTGAGGACTAGCATATGCAATTGTCTTTGTCTGTTTTGTTGGCAATTTTATTCCTCCTTCATTAACTCCTCATAAGATGTAGGAGTTTCCTCTTTTTCCTTTTCGATAATGTCTTCTACTTCTTCAATATTATCTGTGTCTACACCAGAGAAAAAACGGTCAACGTATTTGCGCTTATAGTCATCACGTTCTCTTTCAACCGTTTCTAATCGTGTTTTCCAATCGTCCTCTTTTACTAATTCTTCTAAATATTCATATTTAGAAAGGGGAGCAATGATTTCTAAACGACTGTCCATATCGTCAGCCTCACCAGCTTTACGAATTAGTTCATCAAACGAATCCTTTTCCATATCAATGATAATTGGCATTTATTTCACCTCCCTATAGCGAGTTTCTCGGGTGTCAATATGGACAAACCCTTTTTTATTGTAAACAATAATACCACCTCTGCTGGGCATAATTGTTTCAATAACATCTTTAATTTTATGCAGGCTTACGTCCTGAATATAAATATCCGCTGCCTTACCCAGCAAATGTTGAGAGTTTTTTGCTCCTCCGACACTTTTGTTGTGTTCTTCTGTTCTGTAGGCTGACGTAATGAAAACAGGTTTACCAAAAGTGTTTCGTAGGCACTGTAAGATTGTCACCAATTCACAATCAATCAAGACAACGTCGCTGCCGTCTTTACATGCGAACTCTTTTACTGTAAAATTCTTGCTAATTTTTGTATTGCCATCTCTTTTAAGACTGAATTGTTTAATCATGCCCTGTGCTCATCCTTTCATAAAGCTTTGTCGTGACAAGCGTATTTGCCTCAATGCTTTTTCTGAGTTCCTCGTTGCTTGCAATCATGTCCTGGCGCAGCTGCGTGATTTCCTGCGAATGCGTATCGTTAAGATATTTTACATAATAAAACATCATAAGCACACATACAATCGGAAATCCTAAAGTGCTCACCATTTGCATTAAAACCTGATAATCCATCTTCACACCTCCTAATCGTTATATCTGTCAACCAACTCCAAGTAGGTTTCTCCAACTTTATTGTAAAGCCTGAATCCGCATTCTTCGCAACGTATATAGTATTTACCATTGTGATGATTATAACTCAATATTACCTTTTCACCACAAATTGGACAATCTCTTAGTTTTAACATTCTGGCAAATTCTCTATTTCCAAAGTCATACATGTTAACACCTCCTAGTATAGAAATGGTTCATAATTTACTCTTGCATAAGGTATCCCGTCTATGATAACAATATGCGCATTTATTGCAATCAGTTGTAAATTGCCAGTATTGAAACCAGTATATTCTTTCCAGTCGTTGTTCTTCATATATATCTGAAAACGTGTTCCTGTATTATTCATTCTATAATGTCTAAGGTCATTGAAATATATCCATTCTCCTAGCTGCGTTCCTATATAAGTTGCTGTGTTGCCTTCCTGGTCATCAATGTTTATAAAAAATGCAAGCCCATCTGTTCCTGGTGTTGGAGGATTAGGCGGAATTGTTGGCTCTCCTGGTGTCTCTCCGTCTGCAAGCTGGTTATAATACTTAATGGAATATTTACAACGTGTTTTCTGCGCTGCTTGTGACTGGTCAGCAGGTCTTTCAAATTGCAACATAAATGCGCTTGTTGCTGTGCAGATGTTATCTGTTGTGGTTAGTGTGTTTATCAAATTAGGGTAGTTTACAAGTTCGCTCCATAAAAAGTTAAGCTGCATTTCCAGATTTCCGATACTGTCATAGTCATTTGCTTTCCAGAAGTTGTACAAGTTTTCTTTTCGGCCTGCACTAGTCCATTGTGCCAGGCCATATCCTGCCTTATCGTTAACGAACTGTTGTTTTGTATAACTTCCATCATCTACCGCTGCGGTGTAAGTATCGTCTGTATACCCCAGAGATATTTCATAGCTATTTTGCAGGTTCTTTGGATTCAATGCTGATTCGGCAAACAGGTTACCCATAACTCCCGCAGTTCCTTCTTCTGTTAAGCTTTTGCTTTCTAAGAAATCCCAAATATATTGTTCATTTGCCATAATTTCTACGCTCCCTGTCATCTGCCCAGTACCCGAGAAATACAAGTGATATTGTAATTAATCCCCCTGCAATGTAACCAACGAACAAACTAAACAAATCAATCATTTTATCAACTCCAATGCCTCTGTAAATATCCCCTTAACTTCCTGTGTCTCAAAGAACAGCACGCCATAACTATACGCCTGAGAAAGTGTCTTTAGCTTAACTGGAACTTTTATCTTTGTGTACAATGTGTTTATGGTGTGGTCTTGCTGTGTCAAAGCATACGATAGAGGAAAGTTCTTGTCGTGTTTCTTCGATACATAGAATTTTCCTTCTCTGAAGTCAGCCCAGATTCCCATGGTATGCCCTCTGTAAAACACTGTGCAATAGTATTTTGCATTCGCAGGACGCTCCGCGATAAATTCGTTATTGTCAAGATAAAAATCGTTTTCTATGGCATAGTTCGCATACTTTGTGCCGTTAATCAGTCTGCCGAATCGCGTATCTCGTTTCTTTTGCTTGAAATCTTCCATGCTGCACATTTCCAGCACAATTTCTTTATCTTTATAAAACTTCCCCTCTTTAGGCACCTTAATGTTGAAATAAGAAAAATAGGGGTTATATGCTGATATCGCATTTGATAAAAAGAATACTCGAACGTTATCTCTCATGCGCGCCACTGTCTCATAAAAATCAAGAAAGCTTTCTACTTCATTTGGAAGATAGTGTATAAATCCTTTTGGTATGATAAATTCGTCATAAATAATTGTTGTTACGTTCGAGTAATCCACAGATTTCTTCGTGAGGGCTGTTGATAAGTTCGTAAGATAGCCTAAAGTGGTCCATTTTTCCTCAGGATACCTCCAGACTAATCTTTCGCCTTCTGTTTTAAGTTCAACTTCTGGGTATTCTTTTGCTATGGATTCAAAGAACTTAAAGCCCTTAAGAGGTTTTATTTCTTCTTTGTACCTTCTAAGATATATGAATTCTTCATTTTTATTAAAGTAATTATTAAGACAGAACTTTTTCATTCCATAGGTTTTTCCTATTCCACGTCCTCCTACGACAAAATTAAAAAGTCGGTCATAACTTAAAATCCTTGCAGGATTCCAGTACATATTCTTCACTCCTCAATCATGTCCTGCGTGCTGCGAGGTGTCAACCCGTTCTGCCCCGGCAGCTTTTACCCTGTGACATTCCGAGACAGTCACAACACGCAAACTACATGACCTTAATTATATTATAACATAAAATTAGTTTTTGTAAACAATTATTTCTTAATCTTAAATGTTGTTTCCTTCAGTATAATCCCTCCTTTTACTGATTTTTGCTGGAGCTTTCCTGCATATTCGGCCCCAATCGTAAAGTTATCCCATGTTACATACTTATGCGCACTTGTTGGTAACCCTGCACAAGTTACTTTTAGCTCGCCATCTATTTCTTCTATATAGCTTTTTGCCCTTAAGAACCTTGCTCTTGTAAATGTGCTTTCGTGTTTCCATGCCCCTAATTTTACTGCGTCAATTTCAATGTTTGTTGGTATTTCTATCCATTTTAAGTGCAGGCTATCAGTATCGGCATAAATGAACCTATCATAGTTTGCTTGCGCAGACCGTATTGTCTTTTCTCTGGCATATGCTGTAATGGCTGCCCCAATTGGGATATACATTATCTTTCTTTCTTCTTCCTCTCCTAGTTTATATTTAACCTGCCCATCTTCGTAATATGGAATCTTGCTGCGCCCTGTTGGTCTACTTGAAAACTTCCCGTAGAGATTGTTTAAAAATAACTTTGCAATTGTGCGCATTCCTTTATTCCCATTTATGGTTGATTCGTTTTTTATCCCAATCCAGTAATCAATGTATTTCTTAAAAATTTTATTGCTTGTTTTAAACTTATATCCGCCATGAAATGTTAGATTTTCAATATCATAATGTTCTATGAATAATTCATAATCTGTGCCTGTCATGCAAAGTTGTATGATTTCTCCTTTGCTGGATTCAATATATTCGGTAGGTATAAACGAATAATTATTCTTAAGTTGTAATGTAGGCAGCATACCTTTCTTTAACTTAAAACTACACTCGAAAATTTGTATATACCAGTCGTATATATTATTCTTTCTATATTTGCCCTCAAAATAAACAGGTTCACCGTATGGTAATTTACAGTTGTACATTACAGACGGATACAAGCTGTTTACATCAAATACAAGTCCTTCTGTTTGGTCTTTTCCTTCTTCTCCTTTCTTTACATACGTAAAAGCACCCTTATAAGACATCCGCATGATACTGTCTAACTCTGGTGTCATTGGGAACAACTTCTGCCACTCATCTACCATTGTCTCCTTAAAGTTTTTAAGGGCCATCCCTCCAATGGTCATCCCTGAAAGCCCCATATCAAAAAACTTTTTCAGTGCTCTTGCCGCTATGGTGACGTCATTTCTCAGATAGTTTTTCTCTTCTTCGGTAAGTATATGTCCTTCTTTTCGTTCTGCATTATAATCAATCTCAAGTTTCTTTATATCAAGACCGAAAGCCTTCGGTATCTCATCAATTTTAAGAGGTATGATTTTTGCACTGTCATAAAACTTTACGTACTTTCTTCTCTTTTTTAGTTTGCTAAATGTTACATCTATATTATAGAATTGATTCATATCGCTTATAAGTGTTGTGAATGTTCTGCTCTCTCTTGACGTTGAATATTCATAGCCATCTCTGAACAGAAAGTTCAATATAAACGTTCCGTCAAACTTTAGATTGTGAAAGTATATTTCGGGGTTATTAAGTCTTTTTGTTGTTTCCATAAAATTGGCAATGTTTGTTCCAGTATAATATTCTTTTTCATCAAGAGATAATATCGCCCATGCCCATACACGGCAGTCGTTTTCGTCTGTTGTTGTCTCAAAGTCTGCGGTATACTTCATAATAAAGAAAGTTCTTCTAAAAGATATTCATACTTATCTTGCACAGAAATATCTTCATACATAAAGCTTATACTAAAATCATCACGTGTCTGTATTAGTTCAAGTAAATCACTTCTATCTAGTTTTTCTGTGGCTTTTAATATCTCCAAAGCTTTTGATTCTCCGAATGCATTGAATAACCCTTGTGTCCAATTAGCAAGCATTTGTTGTTGTTTGTTGTCCCAATAGCTTTGTTTTGATTCGCGTAATATTCTTTCGCGCAACCCCTCAAAAGCTGTTGCTGAAACGTCGCTTATGTCTTTTAAGTCCATTGCATCATACTGGTCTAGTGTTCCTGGTCTCCCTTTCGGAACTTCCCCAACAACTCTTCTCTTTTTTCGTTTTCTATTGTTTACTGCTGCACGCTTATATTGAAGTTCTCGTTTTTCCCATCTTGTGAGTGATACTCCATTTCCCAGCGTAACAATCTGTGTTGCTTTCTTTTCCATAAACCTGTTCACAGATTTTATAAGGTTGTTGAAATCTCGTCTGGTTGTGATTGTATCTCTAAGTTCATTCACATTTAGCCTTTCTGGCAAAAATTCCTTAAGCTTAGGATTCTTCTTTATTTCTCTGGTAATCTTCGCATTAAACTTGCGTACATGGTTTCTTAATTTTGCTATATCTTCGTTTCTCCATCTAATCGCCATATTATTACCTCCTGTTAATATGTAAAGCCGGAAATATCCGGCTGTTATTTTCTTCTATTATATGTTTGTTTTTCTTCGTTTTTTGGTTCGCTTAAGCAAAAGTTTGCTTTCTCTACAATTACTTTTGAAATATATCGTGTGTTTCCTTCTTTGTCTTTATAAGAAGAGTTGTCAATTCTTCCTTCGACTAAAATAGGTTTTCCTTTTTTAAACCATTTCTCAATAAATTCTGCTAAACCATTAAACGCCGTGCAGCTGATAAATTGGCATCCGTATTCTCCGTTTTTATCTTTAAAATCGTTCTGAACTGCCACCGTAAAGTTTGCAATTAATGTTTTACCGCTTTCTCTAATACCTGGTTCCTGTGCTAATCTTCCCATTAAAATTACTTTATTCATAATTATTTTCCTCACCTTCAATAAAACTAATTTTTCCGTAATTACAAAATTCTTTTTCTGTTTGACTAACCTTAAATTTACCTGTTAATTTACTGACAACATTATATCCAACACTTATCATATCCAATACACAATCTACTTCTGGATTAAACAAATATATTGGTTCAAACCCTTCTTTAATTAATTTGTACTGCACACCTTCTATTTTTCTTGTTATCATAATATCACCCTTATATCACATGTGGAGCAGCTGAATACTTCTATATTCGACTATATTTAGCAGTATTGTGTGAGACTGCAATTGAAATTTTTCAATTTGAGGAGTTTGTTCACATCCTTTTTAATTTTAATTTGCGTTCTGCTCGTCAGTAGGGACTTACGCTTATACCCTAGACGCCCTTAGGCGTTTCGCTATAGTAAATCACATTCGTTGAATATTGCAAAATTAAAACCTGGGCTTTCAGGTTCCACTGTGTCTGATACTATAAAATAGTGCTTACCATCACTGTATCTGTCATCAATAAAATAATAGTTGTATTCCCATTCTTCATCTTCATTGTCTCTAACTCTTACGGGAGAAAATATTAAAGCATTCTTCCAATCTATCTCTTTCTTTTTATTTAGCCATTCTACTGTATCAAGTAGACATATATCACATGCTATACCGCTGCATTCTTTATGAACATATTTTTGCGATATCTCGCATAAGGTCATATTCCTTATATTATAATTTTGAGCATTTTTCATATTTTGACCAATCCTTTCTATAGTTTCTACTTAAAAATTGTGTGTAATCTTCTTTTAGTATACCACATTTGTTTACATCATTCAAACAAACGTTTTTACAGTTTTCTCTTAGTTCGCAATAGCAACAACACCTACTTCCTTTGTTTGCAAGTCTGTACTTGCATTTTGGTATCACAATTGGGCAATAATATATCTTAATAGTAACATTCCTCCTATGTTTTATCTTAATCTTATTATTGCACAAAAACACGAGTTTGAGAACCCCCCAATTTCTTATAGTTATTATAAGTTATATTGTGAAAAATTTCACAAGACCACCGTAGGGTACCTCTAAAAATTCTAAGTCTTCTCTGGCGTGGCAATAGCTGCTGCTCTTGATGAGCTGAAAATATTTTAAATTATTTTCGCAAAAGCTATTGACACGC
>OJMK01002362.1_pt1 | contig 13150 bp, 9 predicted proteins | sample 1597201 | NCBI WGS metagenome assembly OJMK01 (sample SAMEA2452125, study PRJEB22498) | human gut metagenome | reverse complement strand
ATTTTGAGTTAGCAACGCGTATATACGGGTATGAATAAGCGTTTTCATAAGACAGATCTCCGTATTGCAGAATCATGTGTATTTTTCGTATTCACAAAGTATCTGTTGGATAATTTTTCTTATCTTTGCAAAACAGCGAATAGCTGTCGAATCCTGTCATCGACACCTGAAAATGCTACAAAGACAAGATGGACGGGATGATAGGGGAAATCGTGCAAAAAACAGCACGGGCTTCTCCTATCTGTTCATCGGGTTGTAGCATTCCTCAGGTGTCAATAGGTTAAGTCCGTGCTTTTATTTTATGCTATTTCATTTATGGTTTAACCGAGAAGTTTGATTTTGCCACAATAAATTTATAATTTATGCGTTTCATAAAGAAAATACCGGTTACGATTCATTAAAAGTGAATTTTTCAATACAAAAAGACTTACAGATGCTCACATTCTGAATCGGTCAACATTTACATCCGGATATTTTCTTATTGCCGTTCGAATATTCTTCGAACGGCTTTTTTATCCGAAAGTTAAAAACACCCGCACACCTCAAAAGATGTGCGGGTCAAAATCGGGTCGCTTACAGATGCTCAACCGATTCTAAACAAGCCAACAAATACACCTCTGAAGAGTTATTCGGCCGTAGCCTCGTCGTAGGTGATGGTGTAACCGCTGCTGACGAACGTCCAGTCCTGCGGGCGGTTACCATTCTCGCAAGTAACGGTTTCCTCCCAAGCTCCATCGGCAATGGAATTGAACAGCGACAGCGGATCGGAATCGGTTCTCGTACGCAGGTTGAAGTGCATGATTCCACCGTAACCGGCCTCGGTCAAATCATAGGCTCTATCCCCATAATAAGATACATTGCTACCGATGGAACCCAGATTGATCGACAACGGTGCATAGCGCTCCTTGGTTACGCCGGAAGTGCTGATATACGTGTTGTAACCGAAGTTGGAATAGACATGGTCGAGCTTGGCTCCGGCTGTCGCGTTGATCTGATTGTAGCCGATATTGTACTGGAAGAGGGTAATCAACTTGCCGGCGGGCAGCTTGGCGCGCAGTTTGGTGATCAGGTTGCCATACGAACCGGAAACGGAGGTCACCGTGCCGCCGTACTCGTTGTCGAATCCGATACCGTCGAGTCCGTACTTATTTACGGCATAGGCGAGAATCGTTGCAAGCTGATCGGCCTGCGTGTCATTGAGACTCGTGAAGTCGATATTCTGCCAGTTAGGCAGGATGGTGAGCACGACTTTGATGCCCTTAGCCTGCAGACCGGCTACATAGGTGGCAGCACCGCCGTTTTCGAGCAGGTTGGTCATCTTGTCGTTCAGATAGAGGGTCGGACGCACTACTCCGTTGACCGTCTCCTTGTTGAGATTGGCGGCGAAGAACTCCACGATATCGGCATAGGCCGAACCGTCGGAGAGCAGGTAGTCGCCGGCATTAAGCGGGTTCACGTCGTTGGTCTCGACATAAATGGTGACCTTCGGAGTTTTGTCCCCGTAAGCACGTGTTTTGACGACAGGTTCCTGGGCCTTGTCCATCGTCGGTTCTTCTGCCTGCTGGCAGGAGATCATCATCGCTGCACTGGCTGCCAGTGTTGCGAATAATTTGAAGTTTTGTTTCATTTTGATTTGAATTTTAATTGTTTTTGCTCCGGTTAAAGAGCTGTGAGAGGATAAAATGGAAGAACATAGGTGTATTTTGTCGACCGTTTTTATCAATTCCAATCTTTCAGCCATTTGCCGTAATTCTGAATACCCTCGGATAATGTCCAGAGTCTGTTCATATCCAACAGATAGGTGTATCCTTTTTTGCTTCCGAGCAAATAGCTGTTTTCTGGATCCATAAAAGTGCAACACGCTGCAAACGTATTGTCCCAAAAAGCTTCGTAACTGTCCTGGAGATTGCTGTGCAAATCGTCGAAGACGATGATGTTGTTAGGCTTATAATTAGGAGTCCAATCTAAAAGGAATTTAGGCTCCCGCATCATGGCCTCTTCTTCCGTTTGGGCAGCAGGATAGATGGGAAAGTTGATGCAGCCGTACCGATCCTTGGGCAGATTGGCAATCGGCTTTTGCGTATAGGTGGATACATACTCCAGTTCGGGATGCCACGGGTCGAGCAGCTGCGGGGCCTCGCTGTTGCTGTTGTAACCCGACCATGCGTAGTCAATGTAATCGCCGACGGCGATTCCGCCCGTCGCTTCCGTATCCCAGAAAGTAGCGGTCGGCTCCTCGTAAACCGTGACCGTCAGTAATTTTTCCGTGCCAAGTGCCTCGCGCAATGCCTTGATGAGCTTCGGATAGGAGGTCGTGTTCACGGCCGGCATACCCTCCTTGCCGTAGCCGGAATTTCGATCCCAGAGGTTTACACCGTCGAGTTCGTATTGTTCGATAACGGTCTTGACCTGCGCTGCGAAGTCTTCGATTTGAGCATCGGTGAGGTTGCAGAACCCGAGCCCCTTGCCTCCGCCTTCGATACTGATACATACCTTGCGTCCGTGTTCCTGCAACGGACGGATATATTTCGTCGATTGGCTGAGCACATAAGTCATGTCGGTTCCGAGATCAAGCAGGGCGCGGCCGGCTGCAGCATCGTAGCCGACCTGGACAGTGCGCAGGTTGACGATGTTGCCTACGGTACCGTACCACGCCACGGTCGTGCCGCGTGCCACTTTCTTCCGCATGATGTAGTCCTGCGCCAACAGCGGCTGAAAATCGTTCGTATTGACATAGAACACGAAGAACAGGTCGTGGCCGTCGTGCAGGGTGTATTCGTCGGTGTAGGGTTGGCGAACCGAAACGTTGTAGTAAAGCGTCTTGTCCGCGTCCGGTGCGTCCTGTGCAGCGACCGTAAGCGGTAGTACATATTCCCCGGCGGCAAGTCCGCTTGCCGAGAACTTGATACGTTTCAATTCCGAGCGCTGCGTTGCGGCCGAGAGGTCGAGCGTCTTGCCGTCGGGGAACTCGTAATTCGCCTCCGGCAGCAGCGTGCGTTCGATTTCATCTCCGGCATCGTAGTCATTGAGCAAAGATGCATCGCACCATGCGTCGAGCGAATATCCCGCTGCCGCCGGCTGTGTCTGCCTCAAGTAGAAGTTCTTCGTCATAACCCCTCCTTCGGTCAGCAGCACATCGACCCTATTTTCCACGGAATTGCTGCTGCACAACATCACATGAACCTCTTCGATGGAACCTTTGTCGGGCAACTTCCCGCTTTCCTGCATCACGGGATCGGCCTCGCAGGCCGTAAGGCCCGCGAGTGCCGCCGTGCAGAGAAGCGTTACCACCCCTGTTTGCAAATCAAAAATCGTCTTCATAGTTACTCGTTGTTTTCGTTAAGTTTCGGGATCTCGATGCCCTGCGGCCAAATGATGTCGTACTTGGCGACGCCGTCGTTGCCGTACATCGAATAGTCCTTGACCGTATTTCCCGAGGCATCGTTGCATTTCCAATACCCCAAAAGCGTCGGATCGTTCTCCGGGTTTTCGATTTCATACATATTTTCCCAAATCTGTTCCGGCGTGCGGGCCACAGACCATACACGCGCCTCGGCGATCTTGCCGTTCAGAGGCCGATAGTCGTCGTAGGAGCGGCCGATGAAGAACTGATAGGCCTCGCTCAGGCCATCGTACCCCAGTTCTTCGTACTGGGCCTTGTCGCCCTCGGGAGCGGTGTTCCACAGGTCGTAGAGCGCCCGCATGGCCAAGTTGATGCAGTTCTTATCGTTCTGCGTCGTGATGCCCACGCCCGTGACTTCGCTCTGAATCTGCCCGTCGACGTAGATGCGGGCCGTGCGGGTATTCTGGTCGTAGGTGCAGGCCACATGGTACCAGCGCCCCGTTTCGAGATGCTTCATCGCGTCGCGTCCGGGAATCTTGCCGAAGCCCGAGCCACTGCCCGAACCGTCGAACTGCAACTGTTCGCGCTCGAAATTCGTATCGCCGATACGCAGCAGCAGGTACTGCTCAACGCCCATGACGGACGAGATGTTGACGGGATTGCCTTCAGTATTGGTTTTCACGAATTCGTCGATGTAAATCAGGGCCTCGTAGGTCACAGCCCGCAGGCCGTTCCAATCCTTGCTGCTTTCGGAATACTTATCGAGGGTCGGGAACTCGATCCAGTTGTCCGTAAGTTGTGCCGCGACGGTGATGGCCGAGGAGCGTTTGACGACGTAGTAAGCCACGTCGGAGCCGTGCAACACATCGATCGATGCGCTACCGATGCGTACTGGAACCAGATAGGTTTCGTCGATTGGCAAAGCTCCGGTCTGCTCATCTCCTTCTCCGGTGAGTTCACGGAGGCGCAGCGTGACAGCATCGGAGGTCGTCTTCCCTGCCGGAATGGTCACAGTTTCGGACAGCAAAGAATAATATTTTGAATCGAGCATCGTCCACTCCGTACCGTAACGGGCATTGTACGTCCCGACGAGCGACGGGTCGACCGTGAGCGTCACCGCCACATCCTGTCCTGCCGGATATGTCAGTACCGCCTGCAACGCGCAATCGTAGGTAGCCCGGGTGTTGCTGAAGGTCGTGAGCTGTGCGTCGCTCGTCGAAGCGACGTCGAGGTATACGACATTGTCGAACTTGTGATTGTCATCGCCGTAGTTCTCGCAGGCCGTGAAAGCCACGAGCGAAACGAGAACCGCCATTAGTATCTTTTTCATGTTCATGACTGTCTTTATTTAGAGGGGTTCAACGTTTGTATCGCCTGCCGGATGGTTTGGTAGTTCATCTCGGAATGGTAGTAATCTTCGGCAATATTGTAAGCCGCAAGCCCCGCATAAGGCCCGAGTTCGACGACGCGGCGCGACATTTCGTCGACGGCGGCGTGCTCGGTGCGGTCTTCATCAAACAGCGCCGCATTGATTTCGGCGGTCAGCAGCAGCCGATTGGCCTCGATGCCGGCATAGTTAACAGCGTGCAGGGCATGGAGTCTCACATCCAAAACATTTTCGAGTTTCTCCGTATCGAGGATGACGTAATCCATCTTTGCACGGTCGGTGGCAGCGAGCGACAGGGGATTACCCTCGAAAACGAGGAGCTGACCGTCAGTTCTGGCCGTGGCAAGCCTATCAATAATGCGAGCCGTGGCATCCGCAGCCAACGGGTCGGTCGTGAACGAGTAGCCGTCCATGCCATTGGCAGCGACGGCAACGACGACCTTATCCAAGTAGGCGTCGAGCGCCGCCGCATCGGCGAATTCCTCCGCACGAGCGGCATAGTCGATCTGATAGAGCACCTTCGTGCCTTTCTCGTGCATGACGGACATGTCCTCGGCGTCGAATTTCGAGAAGTTGTCGGCGTTGGTCAGCGTCACGATGTCCAGCGAATCCGGAAGGCAGCGCATGAAGTCCTGCTCTCCGGTCGCTTTCTCGGGAGAATTGTGCATGCGGGCATAGACGATGAAATGCTCCGACTGCTTGTAGGCCCTCAATGTCGCGGTGTACTCGGCCCATAGGGCAGGATCTTGCTCCCAAGGCTTTTTGACCGTACTGTCGAGTGCCTCCGTTTCCGTCCAGTCGCTGCACGAGACGAGCGACAGCATCGAAAACAGCGCCAGCAGCGTGAATATAAAGTTCTGTTTCATAGCTGTTAGTTGTTATAAGATTTGCAATCCCACCATACACGGGTTCCCATGACGTCGCCCGTGCGGTTGCCGTTCTGCTGCTCGCCATCGAGCGTCTGGATGGCCAACTGAAGGTTGGCGTTGTTCTGCTGGTACTCCTCGACGGGGTAAGGCAGGCGTCGTGCACCCTGCGCTACGTCCACCGTGCCGCCCGACTTGTCGGTGGGCACGGGCAGCAGTTTCGGATAGCCCGTGCGGCGGTGCTCCGACCACGCCTCGACGCCCAGCGGGAAGATGGCGATCCATTTCTGCACGATGATGCGTTCAAGGTTGCGTTCGAAGTTCTCGGCTCCGTCGACCCACGGAATCCCGATGTCGCTCTGGGCCATCGCGCTGTAGTTGCCGACAGGATCGGTGTAGGGCGCGGGCTTGACGTCAGTCTGGGCCAGATAGGCGTCGGCGCCGCTGGCACCGCGCTCCTCGAACGAAAGCCTTACGGCTGCTTCGTAGAGTGACCGTGCCGTTTCTTCCGAGCCCCAGCGCAATTCATATTCCGCACGCAGGAACGTTGCCTCGGCGGCATTGAACCATAGGTAGGGCGTATCGCTCGCAACGATCATATTCGAATACTTCGACACGGCCTGCGACTTGCTCGTCACATCGATGCCGATACGGATACCCACATAGTCGCCGACATCGTTCGCAAGGAACATCTTCTCCATACGCGGGTCTTTGTAGCCGTTCATGTAGCAGAGGATGTCGGCTCCGACACGGTGGTCGCCCCAGTCGTTGTAGATGAGCGTCGTGCGGTTCTCCGCGGCGTGCATCGCCGCATTGTCGGCATTAGCCTCGATAACACCCCCGGCAATAGCCTCGGCGGCCTTCGCACGGGCGACGTCGGACTTCACATACGACAAACGCATGGCCATGCGCAACTTGAGCGAATTGGCATATTTGAGCCACTGCGCGATATTGCCGTAGTAGACGCCGTCGTAGCGGCTCCACGCTTCGGCCGGGAGCGTCGTGTTGCGGCCCAGTATCTCGATAGCCTCGTCCAGCTCCTCGAACATCTTCGTATAGACCGCCTCCTGCGAATCGTACTCCACATAGACCGACTCGTTGCTCTCCAGCTTCGAATAGGGAATCGGACCGTAGGAGTCCGTCACACGGTGCATGATGGCCACTCGCAACAGGCGGGCGAAAGCGATGGCCACTTCGTCTTCCGTGCCGTTGACGATGCCCTTATAGGGGGTATAGGTCTCGGTGATGACGTTGGCGAAAGGCCATTTGCGCCAGTCGGCCGAGGGATTATAGGTCTCGAACTTGGTCTGCCATGTATCGACCGTAGCACCGATGTAACCGCCGAACGGCCCGCCCGAAAGCGATTCGTTGAACTGGTACATGTGCTCCTGCACGGGAATCACAAGACTCTGCAGCGACTTGAATTTCGTGCCGGTCTTGTAATTGAGGGCATCCATCTGTTCTTCCGTAACCTGATTGGGATTGCGGTTGATGTCCTCGAAATCACCGGTGCAGGCAGCCAATCCGAGCAGCGCGACCGACAGCAACACCGACTGCCAGCTCATATTGATCTTTCTCATAGTTTCTGCGCTTTAGAATTGGAATTTGACATTGAAACCGAGACTGCGCATCGAAGGCATCATGAAATAGTCGATGCCCTGATAGTTCAGTCCCGTCGAGGCGACGGCTTCGGGGTCGAACGGCGCCTTGCAGTAGATCATCCACAGGTTACGCCCTACGAACGAGACGGTCATGCGCATCTTGTCGCGGAACCATTTTGTCGGCAGGGTGTAACCCAGCGAAAGCTCTTGCAAACGGACGTTCGTCGCCGAATAGAGATAATATTGCGGCAGACCGGACTGCGAGCCGATGGCTTGGTACCACTTCTGCGCATCAACCATCTCACGGCCGTTAATCAGCACGCCGCCGGCATCACGTGCAGCGGCCGAAGCCTCCGAAACGCCGTACAGATCCAAATTGGCCTGCGTCGCGGAGTAGCAGACACCGCCCAGACGGGCTGTGAACAGCACGCCGAGATTGATGCCCTTCCAACTGAAATCGTTACGCCATGCGAGATTGGCATCCGGGAACACCGAACCTAAATAGATATCCTCACCCTCATCGGTAACCTGTAAGTTACCGGCATTGTCCACTTCGACATAGCCGTTTTCATTATACCGCAGATTGGACGTCGTATAAAGGTCTCCCAACGTACCGCCTTCTTTAAGAATATATTTCGCCTTGCCTAATCCCTTGATGTCGAGCTTGGTGAGATTCAGAGATTCGCCCGTCACGGGGTTTACGGCATTAGCCGCAAGTTCGCGGATTTCGTTCTTGTTCCACGAATAAGTGAAGTTCGTCGTCCAGCGAAAGTCACGCCATTGGTTATCGTACCCGAGCGAGAGTTCGACACCCGTATTGCGGACATGGCCGGTTTGCAGGTAGATGGTCGTATAGGACGACGAGGGCGGCAGCGACGGGTCGAAGGTCTGATTTTTCGTATCGGCCCGGTACCACGAAGCCGAAAGATTGATGTGTTGCCACAGACGGGCATCCAGACCCACCTCGTAGGTGATGGTGCGCTCGGGTTTCAGGTCGCCGATGGGATAGTGCGTCTTGTCTTTCCACACCTTGTTCGTGGCGTCGTATTCGTAGGTCGGAACCGTCAGGTGACGCGGGAACGGCATACCTACCGAGGCGATCGAACCGCGGATCTTCAGATAGCTGATCGCATCCGGCATGTTGAATGTCGCCGTCGGAACCCACGAAAGGCCCACCGACGGGTAGAAGAACGACGACTCGGGCGAATTGGCCAGTTGCGAAGCCCAGTCGTTACGCCCCGTCACCGTGAGGTAAAGCATCTGTTTCCAACCTACTTCGACCGAGGCGAAAATCGACTGTGTCTGGTCGTGCCAGCCGACCTTTTCGGCACGTTTTTTCGTGTCATCCAGATCGAAAACATTGAATATGTTGGGAAGTCCGTTCTCCTGAATCGGCCCACGGTATGACAACTCATCGGTCTTGATATTGTTGATCGAGGCGCCGATATTCGCGTTCAGAGACCAATCCTCGCCGAAAGTCTTGTTAATGTTTACCATCAGATCGGCGTAGGTCTGCGTGTCGTAAGCACGGGCTTCGGTATAGTGGCCGTTTTTGCCGCCTTCCGTAATCGTGGTGTTCGACGAGGCATAGAGTTTTTGCGTGTAGAGCGAATTCGAATTATCAATGCGGACACGTCCGGCAACATTAAGCCACGGAAGAATGTCGTAGCTGGCCGAGAACGACAGCATATAACGCTTCTTGTCCGTATTGCGCAGGTTGCGGTAGTTGATCCAGTAGGGATTCTGCATGCGCAAATCACCGCCTTCCATATCCGCACTCCAGAATTGCTCCATGAGTTTCGTCCCTTCGTTGTAACGCTCGAAGCGACGGTAAAGGTCGAAATTCTCACCCCGCGGGAACAGGTAGGCCGGAACCAGCGGGTTCGAATAGACTCCCTGATTGGTCATGTTCTGGTCTTTCTGATAGATGTAGCTGGCGCTCGCATCGAGCTTGAGCCGGTCTTTCAGAAAGTACGAAGTGTTGCGGAACGTGAAATTGTAACGGTCGTACTCGTTGTTGGGGATGATTCCGTCCGAGTTGACCGAAGCTGCCGAAAAATAGGTCTGGTTCTTATCCGTACCGCCCGAAACCGTAACGGCGTTGGTATAGACATGCCCCGTCTCGAAATAGTCGTTCGGCGTATAACCGTAGCGGGCCGCCGGGAGCAGCTTCTCGCCCCAGCTGTAAATCCCCGAGCCGCTGCGGGTGCCGTTCAGGCCCGTGCCGTAGCGATTCTGGAACTCGGGCAGCACGAAAGGATTCAGGAATTCCGTATTGCTCGAAAGCGTAACCTTCAGCGCTCCAGCCTGCCCCTTCTTCGTCGTAATCATCACGGCTCCGTTCGCGGCTTCCGAACCGTAGAGAGCCGCAGCTGCGGCGCCCGTCAGCACCGACATCGACTCGATATCCTCGGGATTGATGTCGGCGATGGACTCCGTCGCACCGCGCGAATCGAACTCCGTTCCGCCGCCACCGCCGAAATTATACATCGGGATACCGTCGATAACGTAAAGCGCGTTCGACGACTGCGAAATGGATTTGTTACCGCGCAGAATCACCTTCGATGCACCGCCGACTCCCGACGACGAGGTGTTGATCGTGACACCTGCAACCTTACCCGTCAGCGAGTTGATGAAGTTGGCGTCCTTGACGGTCGTGAGGTCTTCGGCCTTGACCTGTTGTACGTTGTAGGCTACGGCCTTCTCCGAACGCTTAATACCAAGAGCAGTGACCACGACCGACTCGATTTCGGAGGCAGTCTCTTCAAGCGTAACATCGAAAGCAGTCCGGCTGCCCACGACGAAAGACACAGGATTATAACCGATAAAACTGATTTCCAGCTGTCTGTCCGCTGCGGGGGGGGGTACCTGAAGCGCAAACGCACCATCGGCGTCGGAGCTGACGCCTATTGTAGTTCCTTGAACAAGGATACTGGCTCCGACGATCGGATTACCTTTTGCATCCCTGATTTTTCCGGTCACGGAAACCGGATTCCCCGCATCGTTCTTTTTGGTCAGGATAATGTAGGATTCATCGATCCGGTAAGCGATTTCCGTGCCGGCGAACAGTTGTGCCAACACATCCTGGATCGTTTTTTGGACAGCGTTGATACTGACCTTGTTTTTGGTATCGACGCCTTTGTTGATAAACAAGTAACGGGTTTGATTTTCAATCTCTTTTATAACCTGCGAAATAGGGACGTTTTCCATCTTAATGGAAATTCGGGCATTCTGTGCAGATGCAGCGAATACGTTCCCAAGCAAAGAGATTGTGAGTACGAACCCAAACAGTCTTCGAAACTTGTTGAAGAATACTGTTTTATTCATATCTTTGCGAAGTTTTAGATAATAGGTTAATTAGTGTCTCAAAAAAGCTCGATTCAATCTATTATCCGGCCTGCGGATCTCTACCTCCGCAGGCTTTTTCATTGAACAAGCTATGAACGATGTTGGTTACGTTTTCATAGGCAATCATTTTAGGCGTTAAACAATCAGGCTTTCACATCAATAGATCGTCACTACGTTTGTTTCCGAATTTTTCTTGTAAGAAAAGTCCGCGGTATACTGCAAAATGTGAAGGGCTTTGTCAATGCCGTCGTTCACACGAATTTTACCACTGACGTTTCTGATGTTCGGAAGTTTCTCAAGGGAGATGTCGATCTTCACGTCGAATGCCCGCTCGAATTTCTCCATCAGTTCATCGAAAGGCAGACCCGAAATGTTGATAAGACCTTCCGTCCAGCACAATATTTCCGGATCGGTTATCGGTTCGATGAAAAGATGACCGTTCGAGAGATTAGCAATATCGTTAGGTTTCAGTATAATGTCTTTTTGCGTGGGATCGAGCCGGTTTGTAATTTGCACCCGACCTTGGAGCAATGCAGTCGAAAAGCGTTGGTGGCGCTCATCGGCCACAACGTTGAATTTCGTACCCAACACCCGAATATCGGATGCGAAAGTTTCTACAACGAACGGACACCTCTCGTCATGTTCGACATCGAATACCGCCTCGCCGGAAAGCTTTACTCTGCGGAGATTCTTTTTGAATACGGATGGATATTCGATCTTTGCTCCGGAATTGAGCTGAACGCTCGAACCGTCCGGAAGCGTGAACTTCAAGCGTTGGCCGTAAGGAACCTGCAACGTGTTGATTTGCTCGGCAAGCATATCGTAGGTGCGTTCCTTGCTGATATATCCCCCGACGAACAACCCGATGGCGAGCATGGCGGCAGCCTGTACGGTAATACGGACTACCTTTCTCCAGTGCACGGCGATCCAACTTGCTGGACGGATCTCTTCGCCGTACAACTCCATCATGTCGATCTGCATGTGCACCTCATCCGCGCAGCGCTGGAAGTCCTCCGGATTTTCGGAATGCCACCGTGCCACCTGTTCCAGCTCATCTGGGGTTGCTTCGCCGCGCAGAGCTTTGTATATTACCTCTTGATCCATTATCTTGTAATTAAATTATATGCCGGCTTCATTGCTTTCTCTTTTTAAACGCATGAGCGAACTGAGTTTACAGCCTTTTTTATAAATAAATATATTTAATAATAATGTAAAATTATTTATTTAGCCAATGTATTGACAATGAGTGTATTGATCGCCTGCGTTTGCTTCCCGGAATCTTATTTTGTTTCAAAAATATTTTCATTTCTTTTTTGCAGGCGCTTTCAAAACATCGGAAACGAAAAACCGGGGATGAATTCTCGACTTGCATTTTCGGGAATAATTGCTATCTTTGGAAACAGTATCGAAAGATTGCGATGGGGAAGCCGACGAAAATATTGACAGCCGAAGAGTTCGACAGGCTGTTCAACGACAAGGAGCGTTTTATCCGAATCGCATACTCCTATATAAATGATATGGAGATGGCAACGGATATTACGACCGATGGCTTCATGTATTTGTGGGAACACCGGGATCACCTTGAATTCGACGTGAATATCAAAGGTTATATTTACAATTACGTCAGGACTCGCTGTATTTCATACCTGCGTAAGCGGAAATCCATGCTCAAAGCTCAAAGCGAACTTTATAGAAAAGAACAATGGCGGATCGAATCGAGTATCAATACATTATCTAACGAAGAACAGATCGGCAAACTGTTCCAATCCGAGATAATCGAGATTTACCGGCGCGAACTGGCCAAAATGCCGTCTCTTACTCGTAATGTATTTTTGGCAAGCCGTCTGGAAGATATGACTTACCATCAAATTGCGGAAAAATTCAACCTGACCGTCCGGCAGGTTACTTCGGAGATTCAGCGGGCAAATTTCTTGCTTCGGACACCGCTAAAAGATTATCTGGTGAATGTTATAATTATGCTGCTATATCTACAATAAATGAAAAGGAATGGAAGCCATCGGCTTGTAATGAATGTCAAGAGATTTTAAGACGATCATCTCAGCCGATGTGTATTCTCCCTTGTAAATACGCGCTTCCATTAGTCCGAATACGGGTAGAGCCGGTTCGGACTTATTGTCGGAGACAATTTCCGGATATGAAAACGGATGCAGAGACATACGATGGATAGTGACGCAACTTCACACAGATTCCATGAAGAATTCAGTCGTATATCGGCCGCATCCGTGTTATTAATTCGAGTCGGGATTCAGCCACGGAACGGTTTGTCGGCTGATTTTCGGTATGTTTTTATGTGTTCGGTGGTGCGATAGTTGAAACCAGGGCAGGGTGCAACGGGCGCGGCCGCCCCGTAAAAAACTATCTTTCTCTGCCAGCAGACAGAAAAACCGATGGTAAATCAGCGAATCGGTATCATATTTATAATTTCGATAGTATTAGGGCCCAAAACAAACGCTGCTGCAAAGATATACCGATTCCGCCTGCCGGCGGTCGCTCGGCGGGTGCAATCCGTATGATGTAATGTATTCGGCGAATGGCGGCGCATGACGGTTTCGGGTTAGTGGATGATGCGCCCGCAGAAAATAAA
>OJMK01002354.1_pt1 | contig 13170 bp, 7 predicted proteins | sample 1597201 | NCBI WGS metagenome assembly OJMK01 (sample SAMEA2452125, study PRJEB22498) | human gut metagenome | reverse complement strand
GCTCATGCGCCACCTGATGACGGTTCTTCCTCCCGGTTCCCGCGTCCTCGACCCTTTCATGGGGAGCGGGACGACTCTTGTTGCCGCCCGCGACCTGGGACACGTCGCTCACGGCATCGACCTTTCCCCGGATAATGTTCGCATTGCCGCGGACCGCCTGGGCGTTCCCGTTCCCTGACCGCGGCCAGCCCGCGGAGGGTTCGCCGGGCTTCCGCGAGACACGCGCGGACCGCTGGCGGGAGTGTCTCACATGGGACAAATGACCCTTACGATTTTTCAAAATTGACCCTTACGGGCATTTATGGGCTTAACTTCTTGCGCCACCCTTCCATTTCTCCCCGGAACGCACGTATTTTCAACCGTTTTCAAGCTTCTTCAAGAGAATTCAACCCTTTTCAAGCATTTATGGTTGGTCACACCGGAGAGGAAAACTTCTGGTATTCATCATACGCATCTTCACGCAAACAGGTAATAAACCAGCATCAGCGTCAGATTGACGCCGGCAGCCAGCAACACCCCGCCCGGCCTCAAATACCGCGCCTTTCCAAGAAAAACCGCCAGCACCGCAAAGACGGCGTACAGGGAGATCCACATCAGGAAAAATGCTGTCAGGCTCTGCTCATTCCCCAGGCCGGCCTGGGCCATGTTCCCGCCAGGGAAAAGAAACGGCAACGCCGGAAGCACGGCGTAAATGACATATACCCAATCCCTAGCTATCACCCTGAAAGAGACCGCCAGCGGCTTCCTGCCAAACAGAATATTACGGGAGCAGGCATTCCGCGTCTTTTCCTCCCTCAGAGCGCAGGGCAAATAGAAGGGAAGAAGCATCAGCGCCAGGACGGGCCCGGCATACAAAATGGCGGTCATTCCCGCTACGAAAGCAAAGAAAGCGGCAAAGAGGACAGGCACGCCCGCCATGAGCAGGAAAAGAAAGGATGTGCTACGCTCCGCCTTCTCCCCCATTTTCAGGAAAGACCATGAAAGATAAGCCATAGGGTAAAAATATGGTTTTTTTGAAGTCTGCCAGAAATCGAGGCCATGCGCAAGGGAAAGCCGCCCAAAAACATCCGGAGCAGCATAGCCCCATCCCTACGTACGAGACAAAATGAGAACCAGACAGACTCTGATTGGGATTGCCCCGCACCCGCGCCCACGTTATCCTGCCTCCATGGTCTACCGAATTTGCAAATCCATCGAACTGGAAAGCGGGCATCTTCTGTCCAAACATCCCGGTAATTGCAAATTCCCGCATGGCCATACGCGCTCCGTGGAAATGGTGTTCCGAGCGGAAACGCTGGATGCCAATGACATGGTGTTGGATTTCAAGGCTATCAAGCAGATGATGGGGGATTTCCTCCAGCAGTTTGACCACTCCCTGTGCGTGAATACGGAGGACCCCAACTTCGCCGCCTTCGTGGCCGCATACGGGGAGCGCATCATTCCCTTCGACCGGGAAGACCCCACCAGCGAGGTGATGGCTCGCGTCATTTTCAATGTTGCCCGGCACGCGCTGGAAAAAGCCAGGGAGAACCCCGGCGAATATCCTGTGCGGGCCTGTGTTGAGCTGGAACGCGTGCGCGTGTGGGAAACCAGCAGTTCCTGGGCGGAATACGGGGAATAACTGAAACAGCGCGTTTCCCGCCGGGCGGAACGCTCCGCAAAGATTCCCGGCCCCGTGGAAAGCACGGCCGCAACGCCCCCCCCCGCAGGTTCATCCCTTAAAAGGGATTCAGGGAAATCATGCGTTTCTGCGTCCAGTGCCCGTAGGCGGAAGAATATACATCCGTAATTTCCCGGGCCCATTCGTCAATAGTGCGCTGATGGTGGGCGTATTTTTTAAAATCCTTGGTGTCCACGCCCAGCAGGGAGCTGTGGTCTTCCTCATAATCCGCAAATTCGGAAACGATGCGGCCGGACTCATCCCTCAGGCGGCCCGCCATGGCAATGTGCCCTTTCTTGATGAACCGTTTGACCAGCCCTCCCCCCTTGATGCCGCTCAGCGCCGTGACAAAGATGCCGGCCCTGGCATTCGTGGGAGTGATGGAAATGATGGCGAGTTCCAGCGTATAGGCCCCCCTGGTTCCCGGAGGCACCATTTCAAAATGCGGATTTTCGGCAACCTCCTTTTCCATTCTGGTTGCAACGCTCTTCCGGAAGTACTCCGCCAGGCCGCGCAGGGCATCAAACCCCTCCGCGGTATCCGGCCTTACATCCATGTGCTCCGTATCCACCGGAACAACGGCCATCATGACTTTTTTGCCATCCACGCCGTTCACCCTGTCATTCCAGATTTTTTTATCATCGGCATTCCAGTACGCGTCAAAGGGAATATGGGAATCCTTATTTTTTACCTGATGAGTGATAAATCCTGTTTGGGGAACATGTTTGAAATTATTGGAACAAGACACTACCGCCATGCAGCCGAGCAGCACGAGAGCCATCAGGGAAGCTGAGAATAAAAAACGGTGTTTCTTCATATCAAATAATTCCATATCAATTAATTGGCAGAACCGTTTCTATCATGGCCCGGCATCCTCTGTCAATAAAACCTGCGGGTGAACATCCGGGGCGGCGGTCCTCCCGCCGTGCGGAAGAGGCCAAAGCGGGAATTCCTAGTCTTCTTCCCCCATGGGGCGGTATTTCACGGCCAGTTTTTCCAGGATATTCAGAGCCCTGGAGGCGCGGCTGCGGAAGGATTTGTAATCCCGGGGGTCGCAGTCGCTCCAGGCGCGTTCGGACAGGGCCAGGGCGCGCGGCCACACCATATATTCCACCAGACCCATATTGTACAGGTATTCCGTCCAGATGTTCGCCTGGAGGCCGCGCACCCTGGCGGCTTCCTCCGGGGAAAGTTCCGGCAATTCATAGCCGTACACCTGCTTGAGCGGAATAAGGCTCCCGACGGCTTTCGGCTCCGTGGACGCGGCGGACTGGTAATAGTCAAAATAGAAGTGGGAACACGGCGCCAGAATGACGGGATGCCCTTTCCTGGCCGCCGCCGCGGCAAAGCCGTTGCCGCGCCACGCCATGACGAGGATGCGTTTGTCCGCCTCCAGTTCCCCGGCTTCATCCCAGACAATGGCTTCATAGCCGCCCTTCCTCACGTAGTCCGCAATCCGCTGCAGGAAATCCCGGCTCAGGGCTTTAAGATCCTTCTCCCTCAGGCTTTTTAAGCGGTTCTGGCAATACCGGCATTTTTTCCATGCCTCGGCAGACACCTCGTCATGGCCCAAATGAATGGGGGAGCCGGGCGGAAAGACGGCCTTAAGTTCATCCACCACGTCTTTCACGAAGCGGAGCGTTTCCGGACGCCCCATGCAGACGGAGTCCCGTCCTTGTTTCCCCTCCACGGGAAAGTCCACGCCGTCGCAAATCAAATCCCCGTAGGCATGCATGGCCGCATAGGAATGGCCGGGAAGGTCTATTTCCGGAACAACGGTGACCTGGCGGCTGCGCGCATAGGCAATGATCTCCCTCATCTGCTCCTGGGTGTAAAAACCGCCGTAGGTAGCTTCCGGGTCATGCTCCCGGATGGCGAGTTTCACTTCCCGCCAGTTCCACTCTCCGTCAGCGAGCGGAACGCGCCAGGCGCTCATGGAGGTAAGCAGCGGATATTTTTTAATTTCCAGGCGCCAGCCGGGGCCGTCCGTCAGGTGCAGATGGAGGCGGTTAAGCTTGAACAGGGACATGGCGTCAACCATGCGTTTGACTTCCGCCACGGTGAAAAAGTGGCGGGAAACATCCAGCATCATGCCCCGCCATTCAAAGCGGGGAATATCCCGGAGGGAAAAAACGGGTACGGAAAAACCCTCCCCGGTCCGGTTGGCGTTCAACACCTGAACCATGCTCTGCCACGCGTAGAAAAGGCCCTGGGCCGCCGCCGCTTTCAGATGCAGGATACCCCTCCCTTCCCTGTCGCGCACCAGGCGGGCCTCATACCCTTCGCCCGTCCCCGAGGGGCTTCCCTCAACCGAACAAACGGCATCCGCAGAGGCTTTGTCACGGGTTATGGAGAGGCCGGACAAAACGCCCTGGGCGTTGAGCACATTCAGGAGGGCTTCCACCACGGGAACATCCTTTTCCGGCGCATAGACCGCCAGCCGCTGCGGGAGATGAGCCACGGAGGACCGGTCAGACCTGCATGCGGAAGGCGCGGGGAGCAGCACCTCCTCAGCCGGCAGCGTTTCCGCCATACCCGTGCCCGGCACTCCGGACAGAGCCAGCCATGCGGCCAGCCGGAAACAACGCCCCTTACTCATCATGCTGGAAGTACGGCCTCCCCTGGTCTCTTCTTTCAACGGAAGGAGCCTTCCCTCAGGCCCCTGTGTTCCGGAAAGCAAAGGCGCGGCCGTATTCAGCCGCACCTGCCAGTTTCCATCCTTTTTTACATTTACCTTCGTCCGCCAAAAAGGCCGCCGAGACCGCCACCTAATCCACCCAGGCCTTTCAGACCTCCCAAACCTCCTCCCATGCCGGGAAAGCCGGGCACCTTGCCCCCCTTCCCTTTCATGGAAGCCATCTGCTTCATCATGGCGCCCATTTTACCCTTGCCGGACATCATCTTGCGCATTTCGGAAAAATTCTTGATTAGCTTGTTCACCTCCATCAGGGGACGGCCGCAGCCCGCGGCAATGCGGCGGCGGCGGGACGGATTCAACAGGTTGGGATTGCTCCTTTCCTTGGCCGTCATGGAGAGCACAATGGCCTCCATGTGCTTCATCCGCCTGGGGTCCAGGGCGCCTTCCGGAAGCTGTTTCTTGATTTTGCCGAAGCCGGGGAGCAGGCCCAGCAGTCCTTCCAGCGGTCCCAGGCTCTGCATCATCTTCATCTGATCCAGAAAGTCGTTGAAATCAAATTTGCCGGACATCATGCGGTCCATGGATTTGGCCGCCTGCTCTTCGTCAATGCGTGCGGCGGCATGCTCCACCAGCCCGACAATGTCGCCCATGCCCAGAATGCGATCCGCCATGCGGCCGGGAACAAAGGGGCCGAACTGATCCAGCTTTTCCCCCTCACCGGAAAATTTGATGGGCTTGCCCGTCACGGAACGCATGGAAAGGGCCGCGCCACCGCGGGCATCGCCGTCCAGCTTGGTCAGGACGATGCCCGTTACGTTCACGGCACGGTCAAAGGTCTGGGCCACGTTCACGGCCTGCTGGCCCGTGGCGGCATCCGCCACCAGGAGCGTTTCCCTCGGCGCAAGGAAGGCGTGCAGATGGCGCAGTTCGTCTATCAGGGCTTCATCCACTTCCTGACGGCCCGCCGTGTCAAAAATCATGACCGTCCCATTCTGGGTCCGGGCCCATTCCAGAGCCTCGCGTGCCACGGCCACCACGTCCCTGCTGCCTGGTGCGGGCTTATAAACGGGCACTCCTATCTGTTCCGCCAGAGTAGCCAGCTGGTCCACGGCGGCGGGGCGCACCAGGTCACAGGCCACCAGCAGGGGGCGGCGCCCCTCATTTTTCAGGCGCAGGGCCAGCTTCGCGCTGGTAGTGGTCTTGCCGGCGCCGTTCAGCCCCACCACCATGATTCTGGCAGGATCCGTCAGATCCAGCCCCACGGCGTCCCCGCCCAGCAGGGCGGCGATTTCATCACGGAAAATTTTGACGATTTGCTCTCCGGGCTTGATGGATTTGAGCACTTCCTGCCCCATCGCCCGTTCCTTCACGCGGCCGATGAATTCCCGGGCCACGCCAAACTCCACGTCCGCCTCCAGCAAGGCCAGCCGGATGTCGCGCAGGGCGTCTGCAATATTTTTCTCGGAAATCTTGCCCAGGCCGCGCAGCCTCCGGAACGTGTTATCCAGTTTATCTGCTAAAAGTGAAAACATAATCGTATGATGCGCCAGACTGTGCCACATTTCCCCCTTCCCGTCAACAAGCGCGCCCTGCATGGGACATGATGCTTGACTTGCCGGGGGCTTCGCCCCATCTTTTCCCGCATGGCACCCTTTGACCTGAAAGAGGAAATTTTACGCCTGAAAGAAGAACGCAACGCCATCATCCTGGCGCACAGCTACCAGACCGGGGATATCCAGGACATGGCCGACTACGTGGGCGATTCCCTGGGGCTGGCCTACAAGGCGCAGAATACGGATTGCGACGTGATCGCCTTCTGCGGCGTCCATTTCATGGCGGAAACCGCCAAAATTCTTAATCCGGACAAAACCGTCATCCTTCCGGATGCCGACGCAGGATGCTCCCTGGAAGCCTCCTGCGATGCCGGGGAGCTGGAAGCCTTCTTAAAGGAAAACGCCCATAAGAATTACTATGTAGTGGCGTATGTGAACTGCTCCATCGGCGTCAAGGCGCTGGCGGACGTAATCGTCACTTCCGGGAATGCCGTAAAAATCGTCTCCCAGGCTCCGGAGGGCCGCCCCATCCTGTTCGTCCCGGACCAGAATCTGGGCGCATGGGTAAGCCGCCAGCTTGGCCGCCCCCTGGAACTGTGGAACGGAGCCTGCCACGTGCACATGGAGTTCACGCGGGACCAGATTCTTGCCCTGAAGGAAAAGCACCCCGGCGTGCCGGTAGTGGCCCATCCGGAATGCACGGAGGCCGTGCGCCTGCTGGCGGACCATATCTGCTCCACGGAGAAAATGATTCCCTATTGCACGGAAAGCCCCGCCAAATCTTTCATCATTGTGACGGAATCCGGCATTCTGCACCGTCTCCGCAAGCTGGTGCCGGGCAAAGAATTCATTCCCGCGCCCACGGAGCAATGCTCCTGCAGCACCTGCCCGTACATGAAAATGAACACGCTGGAAAAACTGTACCTGGCCCTCCGGGACCTTTCCCCCGCCGTGGAACTGCCGGAAGACCTGCGCAGAAGGGCGGAAGCCCCGCTGCTGCGCATGCTGGAGCAATCCCAATCCTGACCCCTGCCTTCCCCGCATGATACGCCTTTCAGACCACATCGCGGCCGCTGGCGGCTGGCTCTCCCTGGAAGCTTTCATGCAGCTGGCCCTGCATCACCCGCAGGAAGGGTACTACTCCTCTTCCATTGAAAACATCGGTCAACGCGGGGACTTTTCCACCACCCCCACGCTTTCCCCCATCCTCGCAAAAGCCATTGCCGCTCACTGGAAAGAAGCCTGCTCCCGCTGCGGCAGGCGGCTGCCCCTGCTGGAAATAGGCGCCGGCTCCGGCGCCCTGGCCGTCAAAATCCTGGAGCGGCTGGGATTCTGGAACCGCCTGAATACGGATTACGTGATTGTGGAATCTTCCCCAAGGCTGCGCGAATTCCAGCACCTTCTGCTGGGAGGAAGGGCCAAAATTTACTCCACCATGGAAAAAGCGCTGAAACACTGCGGAGGCAAGGCCTTTATTTTCTCCAATGAGCTGGTGGATGCTTTCCCGGCGCGCGTATTCGAATACACGGAACAGGACTGGAGGAAGTAGGGCTTGTCGTGAAAAACGGAGCCGTCCGGGAAGAACTGCGCCCCGTCCGGCAGCAGCCGCTTTTCTCCCATATGCTGGAATACGGTTCCCAACCGGGGCAGCGGGTGGAAATTCACGACTCTTACGCGCGCTGGTTCACAAGCTGGCTTCCCCTCTGGAACATGGGCGTCATGACGGTCATCGACTACGGGGATGAAATGGAGCGGCTGTACTATCGCCGCCCCCGGGGTTCCCTGCGCGGGTACAAAAGCCACCAGGTTCTGACCGGGGAGGAACTGTACCGGAACCCCGGCCTCACGGATTTGACCTGCGACGTCAATTTTACGGACCTGCTGGAGCTATCCCGCAACTGCCTGGGGGACCGGGTCACTCTCATGACCCAGCGGGACTACCTGCTCCCCCATGCGGAGAACACGCCGCAGGATGCTTTCCTGACGGATGAACACGGCGCTGGAGGGCACTTCCGCGTACTCATCCAGGAACGCCAGCGGCTGCAGCCGGAATAACCTCTAGACGCCAGGGCCTGCGTACCCGGAAATGCCGGCCGAAGCCTAGGCAATCCCCTTCCGGCAGCGACGGCCCCCCTTCTTTCTCCATGAGAGAGACATTTTTCACAGGAATTCGGCTGACGCCCGGAAAAAATAACATTCTATCAGGAATTTTCTAACAAACAGAAAACTATTCTATCTATACATGGAAGAGGTTGACAATAAAAACTGTATTATTATTTTTTGACGGAAAACCGTTGTTATATTTTATAAAAAACAAAAAAAATCAAATAATTTTTTATCGACACTGGCTCTGGATAATACTATCGAGAAAATAATCATGAGAGGATTGCTCTCCTCTCATTTCATTCATCTCCCCCTTTAATGCCTTATGACCCCTCCAGCAACTGTTCCCGGCGGCAGTTCTTCTGCCGTTCCCGCTTACCGCAAATGGTACTTTGGAGCCGGTGGCGGCCCCGGCAGGCGGGGCATAAAGGCAGCTCCGAGCCCCGAACCGCTGCCGTTTGAAGCGATCCGGATTCATGAGGAAAGGAAAGTGGGACCGCCGAGCACGTCGGCGGACGGCTACAGCGCGCACGGCACGTTCGCCATCCCGGAAGGAGCGGACGGAAAAAAACTTTACGGCACCTGCTCGCTCTTCCTGGGGGTGGACGACTGGGGAAGCCTGGAAGTCAAGGACTCCAACGGCAACGTGGTAGCGCAGGTGGATCTGAAGGAAAACCCGCAGACGGCGGGAACGCAGGGAGGGCACAGCTACCACACGGGAACAGGCGGGGCGCAGCTCCCCTCCGGCTCCTACACCTGGGAAGTCAGCCAGACCAACATCGACTACCATCCGGCAAGCGGCAACACCTCCATCTGCAACTACAGCATCGACGTGGTGCCGACGGAACCGGGGGGCAGGAAAGAACCCGAACCGTGTCCCTGCGAGGGAGACACGTGCGACGAAAGCGGCGCCCTGGGAAACTACAGCTCGGCGGGGTGCAGCGTGACGGCGGAAAGCACGGCCACGCTGATGTACTGGTCCTGCAACTTCGGAGCGTTCCGAGGGCTGGGAGGAATCCCCGTGGGGCGGGTGGAACTGAGGGCTGAGAAAAATACCTCCGGCCTGGAAAGCCCCTCCTCACTGGCCTACAACCATCCCCTGAACAGCCGTCTGGACGTGCCGGAAGGGGGCATTGCGCCGGGAGTGCGGTTCAACCTGGTGCAGGGAGACCGGGTAATTGCCATGCGCTGCTACACGGACGGGTCCGTGCTGCCCATCGGGGTGGACACGGGCGGCGGAGGGCGTGCGGCGCTGGCCACGGTGGAAGGACAATCCTGCCTGCGCTGGGTGGTGGAAGACGGCAGCCAATACCTCTTCTCGGCGGAAACGGGAGCGCTCCTCTCCTACACCACCACGGACAGGCAGGTCATCTCCAACGCGTCATCCTATCTGGACGTCAAGCATGCCGAAGACGGCTCGCTGAGGCAAATCTGGAACCTGTGGGACGGCCTGCTCAACGTGGAAAACGTCACCTCCACGGGCTACGCCATCGCGCTCTATACCCCTGGGCAAATCACCGGAACGGACGAACAGGGGTTTTATACGGTCACCGGAACACCCTTCAAGACATTTGCCCTCTCCCTGTCTTCGGACGGCCGCTTCACCATCACGGAACAGGCGCCGGCCAGGCAGCCCTACGCCGTCACCTGGTGGAACGACGGCCTGGCGTGGAACATGAAGAAGGGAACGGGGGAAGACGCCGTCACGACCCTCCGCACGCGCACGGAACTGGAACCGGAAGACGCGGTCTGGCTCTTGGTCACGGAAACCTCCAAAAACGGAATCGTGGCGGCGCGCACCTGCGCCATCCACCAGACCACGGACGTGGGCGACCTGCTGCTCACGCTGGCGGAAGGCTACCAGACTCCGGAGGCGCGAACCACGCAATACGCCTACGACCAGTGCGGACGGCTCAGAACGGAAACGGCCCCGGACGGCAGCCAGACTCATGACGCCTATGACCTCTACGGCCGCCTGCTCTCCCGCGACGAACCGTGGGCGGAAAGCGGAAGGCGCATCACGCGCTACACCTATGCGCATTCGGGGGCGGACAACTTCAACGACGAACCGGCCACGGAAACGGTAGACCTGCTCCCGCTGGAAGGGCATGTCAAAACGCTGACGTCCACCACCTGGAACTACACGACGGCCAACCACATCAAAAGGACGGAAAAAAAGGTCACGGGACTGGGTGTGGCGGGCACGCGCCTGACGGCGGAGGAACAATGGCTGGCCGGCGCCGCCAACATCCATGCCCGCGGGCGCACGCGGTTCAGCCGGGACCTCAACGGCGTGCAAACCTGGCACGACTACGCGGCCACGGCGGAGTACGGCGCCCTCTACACGGAAACGGTGGAAACGCGCGTCAACGGAGAAGCCGTGCCGGGACAAAGCACGCGCGCCGTCACCTGGATCACGGCGGAAGGGCAGCGCGTCCGGGAAGAAAGCTACGCCCTGCTCACCAGCGGAGAATGGGCGCTCACGGGCAGCGCCGTCTACGAATTTGACACGCAGAACCGGTGGGTGAAGCGGACGGCGGGCAACGGCCGGCTCACGGAACGCGAACTGATGTGCGACGGAGGCCTGCTGTGGGAAACCGCCGAAAACGGCATCAGGACGGACTACGCCTACGACACGGCGCGCCAACTGGTGGAAGTCACGCGTTCCGCCGTGATGGACGGGGAAACCGTCATCACGCCGGAAACCATCACCACCTACGCCCGGGATGCGGCGGGGCGCGTGCTCTCCACGCGTCAAGACACGGGGGCGATGACTACCCAAGAAAGCACGGAGTACGACTTGCTGGGGAGAATGACTTCCTCTACGGACGTCCTGGGCCGGGTCACTACCTACGCCTACAGCCAGGACGGCCTGACGGTCACGCAAACCGTCCCTTCCGGGGCTACATTCATCACGCGCAGCGCGCCGGACGGAACGGTGATGGAAGAATCCGGCACGGGGCAGCGGCACGTCATCTACGCCATCGACCTGGTCAGCGACGGTGTGCGGACCTTCACGAAAGCCGTGTCCGGGGAAACGGAAACCGAGCTGCAGCGCAGCATCGTCAACGGAGCCGGGGAAACCCTGCGCACGGGCGTCCCCAACACCGTCGGCGGAGTCATTTACACGAGGCGCACCTACAACGCCAAAGGGCAGCTGGTCAAGGAACAGACGGACGCGGGCAACGCGGCCACGACGATGGCCCCGACCCTGTGGGAATACGACGCCTTCGGCAACAGAACAAAAGAAACCTGGAAGCTTGCCGATCCGGCCACCGTGTCCAACTCGCGCATCACCGCGTGGAGCTACGGCACGGAACAGTCGGAAGACGGCGTGTACCAGGTCGTCACGGCGACCAGGAACAACGGCCGGGGAACGACCTGCGACGAAACGCAGAAAACGCTTCTTTCTTCCCTCTCGTCCACGCTGGAAAGCAAAGTCATTTCCATCGACCCCAGGGGAAACGCTTCCGAACAATGGAGCGAATACGGCCCGGGCGCCGTCCGGACGCAGAAAAGCAGCATTCCCACTTCCAATGTCATAGCAACGGCCACGGTCATTGACGGGTTCACCGCGTCGCAGACGGACCACGCGGGCGTCACGGCCACGCATACCCGCGCCTACACGGAAACCGGCGTCATCTACTCCAGCACGGACGGCCGGGGCAACACGGTCACGACGCGCACCGACCTTGCCGGGCGCACGGTCTCGGTAACGGACGCGGCGGGCAACACGACTTCTACCGCCTACGGCCCCTGGTTTGACCAGCCTGCCGTCGTCACCAACGCCCTGGGCAACACGACCTGCTACGGCTACGACCTCCGGGGCCGCAACACGGCGCAATGGGGAACGGGGACCCAGCCCCTGCTCTTCGCCTATGACGAAGCGGACAGGATGACCAGCCTCACCACGTTCAGGGAGGACGCCGGCGACATCACCGCCGACCCCACGGGGCGCACGGACGGAGACGTCACCACGTGGAGCTATGATGACGCCACGGGCCTGCTCATCCGCAAAACCTGGGCGGACGACACCCATGAGGACACGGCCTACAACGCCCTGAACTTCAAATCCACGCTCACGGACGCGCGGGGGGTGGTCACCACCTGGGGCTACAACTTGAAGAAGGGGGTCAACAACTCCGTCTCCTACAGCGACTCCACGCCCGGCATCCAGTACGCCTACAACCACCTCAACCAGCTGACCCAGGTCACGGACGCCTCCGGCTCGCGCGTCCTCACGTACACCCCCTACAACGAACCGGACACCGACGCCATTACCATCGAAGGAGTCTCCTGCCAGCTCCAGGAACACTACGACACTTACGGACGCTCCTCCGGCTATACCCTGAAACAGGGAACCGACGTCCTCCAGGAAGTCAGCCAGGGTTATGAAGCCAACGGAAGGCTGGCCAGCGCCGGAATCACGCACGGGGGAACGGAGCAACGCTTCGCCTACGGCTACCTGGCGGGAAGCAGCCTGCTCTCCAGCCTCGCGATGCCCGACGGCATCGTCCGGGAACTTTCTTACGAACAGCGACGTGATTTGCTCAGCGGCCTAGACTGCCGCCTGGGGGAAACCGCGCTGGTCTCCCGGACCCAGAGATGCGACGCTCTGGAACGCCCGGTCACCCGCACCCAGCGGCGGGGAACGGAGCCTGCACACAGCGACAGCTTCAGCTACAACGGCAGAAACGAGCTCACCGGCGCTGCCCTGGGCGCCGCCCCCTACGGTTACAGCTACGACAATATCGGCAACCGCAAGACGGCGCGGGAACCGGCCCAAGAACTCGCCTACGCGGCCAACGAACTCAACCAGTATACCCGCATTGAAGAAAACGCGGAGGCGCCTTTTGCGCCGACGTACGACGCCTCGGGCAACCAGACGCTCATCAAGACGTCAACGGGCGTGTGGACCGTGGTCTACAACGCGGCCAACCGCGCGGTGAGCTTCACCAGCCGGGACGGCGCGACAGTCGTGGAATGCGGCTACGATTACCAGGGACGGCGCTACATGAAGAAAGTAACCCAAAACGGCACAGTCACCAGCTACGAACAATACCTGTACCGAGGCTATTTGCAGATAGCGGTCCTGGACATGCTCAACAGCCGGAACGTGATTCGAACGCTGTTGTGGGATCCTCTGGAACCGACAGCCACGCGCCCCCTGGCCCTCGCGCAGGACGCTTCCCTTTACTGCTATGGCATGGACTTCA
>OJMK01002353.1_pt1 | contig 13170 bp, 10 predicted proteins | sample 1597201 | NCBI WGS metagenome assembly OJMK01 (sample SAMEA2452125, study PRJEB22498) | human gut metagenome | reverse complement strand
ACGGGAAAACCTACTGCCGAAAGGCAGTAAGGCGTTCTGTACCGAGCCTACGACTGGGCGAAGGCGGTTCCATTATCGACCTTGTAATGCGGTTGGAGCGGTGCGATTTCGCACACGCCGTCCGATTGCTGAGAAACAGAGAGAGGGTACCGATCGCTGCACCCCGATCTTTGTCGCCTTTATCGACCGTTCCCGCGCTCCGTATCCTCTCCGACACACCGCTTCGTCATTCGGCATTGCTCGACTATTTACGACGGCGCGGTATCGTTCCGGAGGTTGCCTGCACTTATTGTCGGGAAATACGCTATACGATCAATGGCAGAAAATATTTCGCCATCGGATTTCCGAACGATGCCGGCGGATGGGAGTTGCGCTCGGAATGCTTCAAAGGAAGTGCATCGCCCAAACAGATTACGACGATCGACAACTGCACCGATACGGTAATCGCCTTCGAGGGGTTCATGGATTTTCTCTCCTGCCTTTCGACGAAGCACCCCGACCAACTACGCATCGACGTAATAGTATTAAACTCGGTCGTCAATCTTCCGAAAGCGCTTCCGTTTCTCGCACGCCATTCGACGATTCATGCTTTCTTCGACAATGACAATGCGGGTCGTAAAGCGACCGCCGAGTTGATTCGTCTTTGCCCCCGCAGCGAAGTCGTCGATCAAAGCTGTTTCTACTCCGGACACAAGGATGTCAACGACTATCTGATCGCCCACATAAAAGACCATGCGAAAAAGTTGGCGGCACAGAAAAACGCCTCCAAAACAAAGACGGTTCAATCTGTTCGGAATAATCCGCAACTTCTAAAAGCAAAAACAGCGGCGGTTGAGCCACAACGCCGGAAAGGGGTAAAGGTTTAGGAAGGCAAGTTTGTGTTTTCGTAAACGAAAACCTACCGAACATCCCGCTGGTCTAACTCCTGCACACAAACCGATGAAACAAGCACAGAACAAGGGCGGACGGCCGGAATTGAGTAAAGGTCGTGTTCGCCGATATATCGTCAGTACGCGACTCGATACGGAGCATTATTTACGTCTTCGGTCATTGGCCCGTACTTCGGGGCAGCGTCCGGCGGAAATCATCCGACAACTGCTTCGGACAGGAGCGGTACGAGAACGCCTGCGTCGCGAGCATCTGGATTTCGTAACCCAGCTCAAAGGCATAGCTCGCAACTTGAATCAACTGACACGGCTTGCCCATGCGAAAGGATTTTCAAGTGTCGCATCCCGTCACGCGGCCATTATGGCATGCCTCGAAGCCCTGCTAAAACAGATCCGCGATGATCGGTAAAATCATTGCCGGTTCATCCTTTGCCGGGACTGTCGGCTATGTGATGAAGGAACTGTCGCGCATCCTCGATGCCGAAGGCGTAAACCCGCCGGAGGTAAAGAACATAATCGAGGATTTTAAGGATCAGACCCGACTGAACCCTCGGTTGAAAAACACGGTCGGGCATATCTCCTTCTCGTTTTCGCCGAAAGAAGCTCCGCACATGACCGATGCGCTGATGACGCAGATCGCCAAAGAATATATGCAGAAAATGGGTATTACCGACACGCAATATCTGCTGGTACGTCACCTCGACCAGCCCCATCCTCACTGCCATCTGGTCTATAACCGGGTCGGGAACAAGGGGCAGACTATATCGGACAAGAATATTAAAATACGCAATACGAAAGTCTGCCGGGAACTAACCGAGAAATACGGGTTGCATCTTGCGCCGGGAAAGGACAGCGTGCGGCGGGAGCGATTGCGCGAACCGGACAAGACCAAATACGAAATATATGATGCGATCAAAGGATGTCTGCCCAAATGTAAGAGTTGGAACGATCTGGAAGGTAGATTAAAAGAGCAAGGCATCGACGTCCGCTATAAGTATTGCGGAAATACCGACCGAAAACAAGGCGTTCTATTTTCAAAAAACGACTTCGAGTTTTCGGGATCGAAGATCGACCGGCAATTCAGCTTCTCGAAACTGAATCTGCATTTTGCGTACGCACAACAGCAAACCCGACATCGAAGCGCTATTGTCAAAGACTTCCATGCGGCGGCAGGTTCCTACCGTTCGGCCTTCTCCGATCTGTTCGGAACGGGTGGCGGAAAGACCGACACGGATAGGCCGACGGTCAATTTCGGCGGTAATATCGGCGAACTTCCGTTGCCGCCGAATAGTTCGCCGGTCGAATTGTCCGAAGCCCAATTGCAACGCAAACCCGGCGAGAATCCCGAAGAGTACCTCGCCCGCATCACGGCATTGCTCAATACCGTCGCCGAAGCGATGGCGATTGCCGCAATGGAGCGGGAACGTCGCTTGCGAGAACGCATGACCAAATCCAAGCAGAAATTGTAAACAGGAAGCGATACAACCATGAAAGAGAATAATATGATGTCCTACGAAATGTATGAGGACTTCAAGGAGACGATGGTCAAAACCATCAAGACCGAACTAGCGGCAAAAACAGCGAACAATAATCAATCAAGCGACAATGACTTGTCGCAACGATTGGAGCAAATCGTATATACAGAACAAGAGCGGCATCAGGCGATAATAATCCAGCTTGCCGGACGATTGGAGAGCATAGAGCAGAACTATACCAAAACGCAAACCGGTATCGATAATCTGCAAGCATCTGTCGAGGCAATCAAAATCCCCGCCGAACTGCCGCCGAGAATAATCCGACACCGAGTGATTTTCAGCTCCGAATCCCCATTCGTCATTTATTTGGTGCTGTTCCTTTTCATAAGTTGCATGATTTTGTCGTCGGCACTCTATTTCGCTACCCGACCGAACCGAGACCGCATCGATAACGATCTGAAATACCGCTATATAAAGATGAAAGGCGACGCGACACCCGAACGTATCACCGAACTGGAAGAGCTATTCGAACTAAACCGCGACAACGCAAAAATCCGTCAGATGAAAAAAGACGTCGAAGAATATGAACACACTATCCGCCAGAAAATCGAACTCGAAGAACAGACGAGACTGAAAGAACGGGAAGTCGAAAAACTTAACAAAAAAGCTTCTCGATTAAAAAGAGAACATTAGGTCTTTTGGAGTTATAGCTAACAATTTCATATCTTTATGCGAAATATGTTTCATTTTGTCCACAAAATATATGAACAGAATTAAGGAAGTGCTTGAAGAAAAGGGTATTAAACAGACATGGCTGGCCGAACAGCTCGGTAAGAGTTTCAGTATGATAAATGCCTATGCCTGCAATCGTCGTCAACCTAATCTGGAATTGCTCTTTGAAATTGCACGCATTCTTCAAGTCAACCCTAAAGATTTAATCAGTAGCAAATAATGTAATATGGCAATCAAGAAATCGGAATTATATAGTACCCTTTGGAAATGTTGCGACGAGTTACGCGGAGGTATGGATGCAAGCCAATACAAGGATTATGTATTGGTGATTCTGTTCGTGAAATATATCAGCGACAAAAGCCGCAACGACCTTAATTTCATGATAGATATTCCCGCCGGCTGCCACTTCGAGGATTTTGTCGCTTTGAAAGGCCATGCCAATATCGGCGAAGAGATGAACAAGAAAATGGCGGCTTTGTCCGAAGCTAATCAGTTGGACGGAGTGTTTATCGCGGATTTCGATGATGAAACCAAACTCGGCAAGGGCAAGGATAAGGTTGAAACATTAAGCGGACTTATCGGCATATTCCAGACATCAGATCTCGATTTCAGCAAAAACCGCGCGGCTGATGACGATCTTATAGGCGATGCCTATGAGTATTTGATGAAGAATTTCGCAACCGAAAGCGGAAAAAGCAAAGGTCAATTCTATACTCCAGCGGAGGTTAGCCGTGTCATCGCAAAGGTTTTGGGGCTCGACAAGGTGAACAGTATCCGTACCACCATCTACGACCCGACATGCGGTTCCGGTTCGTTGCTTCTTCGCGCCAAAGCCGAAACTCCCACGGATGCGACCTTGTACGGACAGGAAAAAGACAATGCCACAGTCGGGCTGGCGAAAATGAACATGATTCTTCACAACGACCCCTATGCAACGATCAAACAGGGCGACACGCTCAACGACCCTCAATATAAAGACGATTCGGGAAATTTGCAGACATTCGATTTTGTGGTTGCCAATCCTCCTTTTTCTACCAAATCATGGTTGAAAGGAGCAAAAGAAGAGGATCAATATAAGCGCTGGGGATCGTCAATCGGCATTCCTCCAGAGAAAAACGGCGACTACGCCTTTCTGCTCCATATCGTTCGGTCAATCAAACAAACAGGATGCGGTGCTTGTATCCTTCCGCACGGTGTGCTATTCAGAGGCAATGCCGAAGCGCAAATCCGTAAATATCTCGTAGCCGAAAAGCGATATATCAAAGGCATTATCGGCTTGCCTGCCAACCTTTTCTTCGGGACCGGAATACCGGCCTGCATTATCCTTATCGAAAAATCCGAAGCCTCCAACCGCAAAGGTGTTTTTATGATCGATGCAAAATTCGGCTTCATGAAAGACGGAGCGAAAAACCGGCTGCGCGAACAGGATATCCGTCGTATCGTAGACGTTTGGCAGACCCAACGCGATGTCCCACATTTCGCCCGATTCGTTCCGATGGAAGAGATCGAACGTAATGATTACAATCTGAATATTCCGCGTTATATTTCAGCTCCCGACACCGAAATTTTGCAAGACATCGACGCGCATTTGCATGGTGGACTGCCTGCGCATGATATTGAACAACTTTCCGACTATTGGCTGGTCTGTCCCTCTTTACGCGAAGATCTTTTCCGACCGCATGTCTCTCGCACGGGATATTTCACGTTGAAATGCGAATCGTCGGCCGTGCACGATACAATTATGGCCAACACCGATTTCCGTAATCAGACCGAAATTTTTTATCGAAGTTATACCGAATGGTGCGATCGACACCGTGCAAACCTTTACGCCCTTGCTACGGGGTTTGCGCCGAAACATCTTATCGAAGAATTGAGCGATTCGCTACTCACTATTTTCAAGCGGGATGAATCACTGGTTGATGCCTATGATGTGTATGACTGCCTGATGAACTATTGGAGCGAAACCATGCAGGACGATTGTTATCTGATCGCTGCCAACGGATGGAAAGCGGAGCTATATACGCCGCAGCCGGCGGCTAAAAAGAGAGATGCGAAGCCGAAAGAGAAGAAAGCTTCCGCACCGGAGGATGTCGTGTGCGACTTATTGCCCGTTTCGATTGTGATCGACGAGTATTTCGCGAAAGAGAAGCATCTTATTACGGCTTCCGAAGAGTTATTAAGCGACAAAGAAAACCAATTAAATGAAATGCTGGAAGAGCACTCGGAAGGCATATTAGACGAAGATAATTTTGCCGATGGAAAGCTCTCCGACAGCAACGTCAAAAAACGAATCAAAACACTCGACAAAAAATCGGATGCCGATGAAATAGCCATTCTTACGCAATATCTCACATTGAAAGAGGATATTTCGCTTACGAAGAAAACGCTGAAAACTTTGAAATACGATTTACTTACGGCTTTGAGCGTCAAATATGATGGGCTTACAGAAGACGATATCAAACGCTTGGTTATCGAAAAGAAATGGTTTGCTACTCTTTCGGCTCGGCTCAACAGTGAAATGCATCGCATCGGTCAACAGCTGACCTCGAAAGTTTCGGCCCTCGCCGAACGCTATGCACAGACGCTTCCGGAAATCGACGCCGCAATCGCCGACCTCGAAGCCAAAGTCGCCGCACACTTGAAACAAATGGGATTTTAATAAATAATGAAATGGGAAATTTTGGACAATGGATATCTTTCGGAATGTTGTTGAATTTGAACCAAAGATATAATCAAGGACAAAACATTAACAAAAATGAGCTGCATACGGCAATAGAAAGTTGCAAATACTCGCATAACCGTGATGTCGATAACAATAACACGCTCACCACAGAGCAAAAAGAAAAACGCAAACAGTTGTTCTCTAAAATGGCAGATGCGGCAAAAGATTATATCGAGCAACGTTTGCGCGATGAAAATAAATTGAACGAATAACAAAAATGAAGAGAGATATCGGTATAATTTTATCACTCATTGCTCTTGTAGGAGTTATCATATTGGCAATGCTATGGTGTTGCCGTTCGATGTCGTTATCAGCCGTATCACTCGATACTTTTATCGGTGTAATGGCTGCAATGATAGGTTTGCTGGTAACATTTGCAATCGGCTGGCAGGTTATCAATGCGTTGGATATTAAAAACAAACTTGCCGAAATTGAAAAACTGAAAGATGAAATTACCGAGCAACGAATCGAGATCAACAGGTTGGTCTCCCGAAGCAAATTCGATTCCAATGTAAACCAGAGTTATACGATGCATAAACTCGGCTCTCATCACAGAGCTTTTGCCTGCACATTAGAGGCTATAAAATATGGTTTGGCATTGGATGATGCTTACGAAGAGCTGGATGTACTTCTTGTTAATCTAAAAGTCTTTGCAGTAAATTCACAACGAGAACATTGTTACCAATCCGAACGCGATATGATGGTTGAAGCAAATGAGGCGATTCAAAAATCGCCTAAATTTGCTCTTATCAAAGACAAATACACGGATGCACTATCGGAATATAACAAGTTTTTCAGTTCGGTATTTCCAGATCCAAAAGACAAAAAGAACACTGATAAAAAATGAAGATACCACAAAGATATAAGCATACGGAGTTTGGTTTAATTCCTGACGACTGGGTATTGTGTACGTTCAAAGATGTTTTAACAACATTTTCAAGTGGAGCAACACCTTATCGTGGTATTCCCGAATATTATAATGGCAATATCCGATGGATTTCAAGTGGAGAGTTAAATTATAATGTCATATACGATACCATTGAACATATTTCAGCAAATGCCGTTAGAAATACCAATCTTCACATACTTAACCCCAGTACGTTTTTAATGGCTATTACGGGACTTGAAGCTGAAGGTACACGTGGAAAGTGCGCTTTTGTAGGCGCTCCAGCTACAACGAACCAATCTTGTCTGGCAATCAATGGGACGGATAGAATGTGTGTAGAATATTTATTTTGGTTCTATCGAATGTGGGGCGATTATTTAGCTTTCAAATATTGTCAAGGAACAAAACAGCAAAGTTATACAGCTGAGATTGTTAAGAAGTTGCCGATTTATTGTCCTATAACAATCAAAGAGCAAAACAAGATTGCCGAAGCATTGAGCGATGTAGATGCATTGATTACGGCACTCGATAAGAAAATCGCAAAAAAACGTCTTATCAAACAAGGTGCAATGCAACAACTTCTAACCGGCAAAAAACGACTTCCTAATTTCTCAGAGAAATGGGTTTCTAAAAAATTGGGAGAAATATCTCGCATAAAAACAGGTAAACGGAATGGAGATGAACAAGTCAAGAATGGTAAATATCCATTTTTCGTTAGGTCAAATGTTGTTGCTCGTATTGATTCTTATTCATTTGACGGAGAAGCTATTTTAGTCCCCGGCGAAGGTGGAATCGGAGCTATATTCCATTATGTTAATGGAAAGTTTGACTATCATCAACGGGTCTATAAAATTAGCGACTTTGCCGATGCAATATACGGGAAATATGTATATTATTATATGCAAAGATATTTTGGCGAGTATGCACTGTCTTTGTCTGTAAAGGCTACCGTTGATTCTTTGAGACTTCCAACTTTTGAAGAATTTAGCATAGCTTTACCAAATAACATAGAAGAACAACAAGCAATAGCAACCATCCTTTCCGACATGGACAAGGAGATTGCGGATTTGGAGGCACGCCGCAATAAGTACAAATTGATTAAAAGCGGCATGATGCAAAAATTATTAACCGGACAAATACGCTTAGTTAAGCCGTTAGCGCCGATTATTCCGCTTGAAACTCCAGATGCTCAAATTCGTGAAATTCCTCTGCAAACACATGTAGTTGCCGGGCATATCGTAAATGCATTATATCAATCATCAGGATGGGGACGTACCAAATTGCAAAAAACGTTGCATTTGGTCGGGTATCATTGCCAACTCGATTTCGGAAACGACTATATTCGCAATACGGCAGGACCAGATGATCAGGCGATGATGAATCACATCGACAGTAAGTTCAAGCAATATCGTCATGTCAGAATAGAGGCAAAAAAAGAAAATGGCAAGACACGATATAATTATATTCCTACTGCAATGATCGACGAATTGGAACAGGTGTATGAAACATATCCTCAAACAATTCGCCACGCAGTCGATTCTTTGATAAACAAAATTAAAAAGATGGATTTGGCCCGTGCGGAGATTGTTTCGACGCTATATGCCGTATGGAACAACCGAATCATAAAAGGGGAGCCGATATCCGACGATCTGTTGCTGGAAGATTTCTATGCTTGGAGCAAGCACAAGTTGGATTTCAGTCCTGACCAAGTGTTGTGCGAGTTGAATTATATGCGAAAAGAAGAAATTATCCCAATCGGCTGGGGAAAATATATTGACAAGAAATAAGAACTATGGACACAAACATCGGAGCGAAGGAACGGGTAACGCAGGAGCGGCTGATCGGATTATTTCAGAATGTGTTGAAATACGATTATCTCGGTAATTGGGAATACCGCGAAGACAATGCGAATGTAGAGGAGGCGTTGTTGCGTCGTTATTTGAAGAGACGGAGTTATGCCGATAAGGAGATCGGCAAGGCCGTTGCGAAACTCAAACAAGCAGCGGCCAATATCGGCATAGGTTTGTACAACGCCAACCATGAGGTCTATACATTGCTGCGTTATGGTGTAAACGTGCAGTCGGAAGTATCGGAGCACAAAAAGATGGTACACCTTATCGATTGGGCGAACCCGATGGAGAATGATTTTCAGATTGCCGAAGAGGTGACTGTACAAGGCAAAAGCGACCGCCGCCCCGATCTGGTCGTTTATGTCAACGGAATCGCCGTGGCCGTCATCGAGCTCAAACGCAGCAAGGTGTTCGTTCATGAAGGGATTCGTCAGAACATCCGCAATCAAGAAGACGAATATATTCCCCGATTCTTTACGACCGTACAATTGTTGTTCGCAGGTAATGATACCGAGGGGCTGCATTACGGAGTAATCAAAACACCCGAAAAGTTCTGGCTTCGTTGGAAAGAACCGTGCGGCGAACCGTGCGAACCCTCCCTGTTTACACCAGATCGTTATCCAAATGAACTGGATCGCAGCGTTTTGCAATTTTTCGAACCGCATCGGCTGTTGGAATACATACACGATTTTATTATTTTCGACGGCGGCCGCAAAAAGACAGCCCGACCGAATCAATATTTTGCAATCAAGGCGGCGCAACCACGTGTGCGTAATAAAGAAAACGGCATTATCTGGCATTCGCAAGGTGCAGGGAAAAGTCTTACGATGGTTTGGTTGGCACAGTGGATTCGCGAAAATGTTGTGGATGCCCGTGTGGTCGTCATCACCGATCGTGACGAACTGGACAAACAGATCGAAACCGGATTCAAGGATGCGGGTGAGAAAATCCGACGCGCCCGAAGCGGAGCACAATTGGTCTCGATGCTCAATGAAGCCGAACCGTGGCTGATTTGCACCCTCATCCATAAATTCGGCAACCGAAACGACAACGACGGCATATCGGTCGGAGGGAAGAAAGCGGTAAAATCGCTCGATTTCTATTTGGAGGAGGTCGCAAAGAACCTTCCGCAGGGGTTTCAAGCCAAAGGCAATATCTACGTCTTTATCGACGAGTGCCATCGTTCGCAGGGCGGCATGCTGCACGAAGCGATGAAGCATATCATGGGTGAACGTGTCATGTTAATCGGTTTTACCGGAACCCCATTGTTGCATACGGACAAGAAGAAATCCATCGAGACATTCGGTTCATACATACACAGCTATAAATTCCACGAAGCCGTTCGGGACAAGGTTATCCTCGACCTACGCTACGAAGCCCGGAATGTGGAGCAATTCCTCGGCAAGCGCGAAAAGATCGATGAGTGGTTCGATTCCAAGACAGCAGGGTTGAGCAAGGTCGCCCGGTCGCTACTGAAAGCGCGCTGGGCGAAGATGGAAAAATTGTTCAGCAGCAAGGAACGTATCCATCGCATCGTGGCGGATATATGCCAAGATATGGATACGAAACGAGCCCTGTCGGGCGGATACGGCAACGCGATGCTTGTAGCCGACTCTATTTATCAGGCCTGTCGCTATTGGGAGGTGTTCCAAGCTACTGAATTGAAAAGGCATTGCGCCGTTGTGACGAGCTACGATGCGAACAGTTCGTCGGTAAAGGACGAATACGTCGGCGAAGGCGAAACGGAAGATTTTACCAAATACGAAATCTACAAAAGAATGATCGGCGACCGCACGCCCGAACAGTTCGAAGCGTGGGCGAAGAAGGAATTCATAGAGCATCCGGCAGATATGAAACTGCTGATCGTCGTGGATAAATTGCTCACCGGATTCGATGCGCCGTCGGCTACCTACCTGTATATCGACAAAAAGATGCGTGACCACAACCTGTTTCAGGCGATTTGTCGCGTGAACAGAGTGGATAGCGACGAAAAGGATTTCGGTTATATTATTGATTATCAAGATTTGTTTGGTGCTATCAAAAACGCAATCGAAGATTATACGAACGGGGCGTTCGATCAATATGAGGCTGCGGATATTCAAGGCTTACTGACCAATCGTCTGACCGAGGGACGCAAAGGGTTAGAAGAAGCCATACAAGCGGTATATACATTGTGCGAACCCGTAAATCCGCAAACGCAAGCCGGATATTTCGCCTATTTCGTTTATTCGGAAACAACGCCAATCAAGGAACAACAGGATGAATGCGAAGCGAATAGTGCAAAACGCGAAACATTTTACAAGTTAGTATCGACCCTCGTCCGTCGTTACATAGATATCGCCAATGAAATGACAGCAGCAGGATATACGAAAGAGGAAGCGGAACAAATCAAACGGCAAGTCGATTATTTCAACGACCTAAAAGATGAGATAAAACTCAAAAGCGGTGACGTCCTCGATTTGAAACTCTACGACCCAGCTATGCGTCAACTGATCGATAATTATGTACGGGCAGAAGATAGCGAGAAACTCGTGGATTTAGAGGATGTGTCGTTCCTTGACTTACTCGATCTCGGCGGAAATGAGGCCATCGACGCCCTTCCGAAAAATATCCGACGGAACGAACGTTCCGTTGCCGAGGTATTGGCGGCTAACATGCGCAAGATGATTATCAGCGAGCGACCAAACAATCCCGCTTATTTCGACAGAATGTCAGATTTGCTGAATCAATTATTACAGGAACAGCACGATGGAAAATTGCAATATAAAGAGTTGATCGAACGGCTTATCGAGAAGCTCAAAGAAATGCGCTCGGAAACACGGACGAAATATCCGACAACGCTCGATACCAAAGGAAAACGTGCCCTGTACGATAATCTGAATCATAACGAGGAACTCGCAATTCGCGTACACAATGCCGTAAAAGCTAATGCCCGAGATGGCTTCAGGGATGTAAGCGGCAGCGGATTGAAGATGAAAGCAGTGCGTAAAGCCGTCCGCAATGCTTTACCTGACACGACAGAAGACAAGATTGATGATATTATGCAAATTATCATCTCACAAAAAGAGTATTGATGACTGTTATCACCCTATCCGATCTGTCTGCCGAGATTGAGTGGAAGGCTATCAAAAACGTGCATTTGACCATCTACCCGCCCGATGCGCGAATACATGTTTCTGCCCCGCTTGCCATGACGGAAGATGCAGTCCGGTTATTTCTGATAACTAAACTTCCATGGATTAGGCAACGTGTGTCGCAGATTCTCGATCAAAACCGCCAGACGCCTCGCGAATATGTTTCGGGAGAAAATCACTATTACAAAGGACAACGGTATCGTTTGAAAGTCGTTTACGATCATATTCCTGCAAAAGTCGAAGTGCAAGGGAATGAATATCTTGTTTTGCATGTTCGCGAAAACTGCCCGTTGGAACGTAGAGCCGAGATACTTAAAGAGTGGTATCGTGCAGAGTTGAAAAAACTGTTGCCCGCTTTAATTGCCAAATGGGAAAAAATTCTGGATGTTCGGGCAAATAAATGGGAGGTTAAACAAATGAAAACTTTGTGGGGCAGTTGTAATCATCGAACGCAAAACCTTATTTTCAATCTGGAACTGATCAAGAAACCGCTACACTGTATCGAATATATCGTCGTCCATGAATTACTGCATATTAAGGTGCGGTTGCACAATGAAGAATTTACAACTCTACTGAGTCGCTATTTCCCGAATTGGAAATTACTGAAAGAGGAATTGAACGATTTTATCGTATAGTCGTATTACAAATGTATGACAAAACCTCACAGAAACCGCGTTGCAGATATCTGCAACGCGGTTTCTGTGAGGTCTGAAGCGGATTCGAACCGCTGTACAAGGTTTTGCAGACCTTTGCCTAGCCACTCGGCCATCAGACCAAATCGCCGATCTCTCATCCTTCGGAACATCCCGGATCGCGAATATCTCGAAACTCCGGACACTCCTGCCAACCCTCCTTGCAGGCAACTCCGAACGATAAGATCGGTTTTGAGATTGCAAATATACAAACATTTCTCATTTTTACAAAATTTATCGGGGAACTTTCGGTTTTCACTGAAAAATCCCTACCTTTACGTTGAATTTCATCCTTCGTTTTCATGCCTCGACAAAGCCCGAATACGTTCGGCTCTGCGCCCGGCTTAACGAAAACGTTACAAAAATTGCACGATGGCCATCGATGATATTGCGCTCACGCTGGTTCCGGGATTGGGAGTCAAGGGGGTCGTTCACCTGTTGGAGGTTTTCGGTACGGCGCAGGCGATCTTCGCCGCATCGGCCGATGAACTGGCCGGACGGGCGGAGTTGCGTCCCGACGTCGCGCGCAGCATCGCAGCCCGTAAAAGCCATCCGGAGGCCGAACGCGAACTGCGCCATTGCCGCCGGCACGGAATTACGCCCCTCGCGTCGACCGACGACGCCTATCCCGCGCTGCTGCGCGAAATTCCGGACTACCCCCATGTCTTATATATAAAGGGTAATGCCGAAGTCCTGTCGCAGCGCTGTCTCTCCATGGTCGGTACGCGCCGCATCTCGACCTACGGCCAGCGGCTTTGCGACGAGCTGGTGCGGGGGCTGACACGCATCCCG
>OJMK01002347.1_pt1 | contig 13191 bp, 10 predicted proteins | sample 1597201 | NCBI WGS metagenome assembly OJMK01 (sample SAMEA2452125, study PRJEB22498) | human gut metagenome | reverse complement strand
GGTCACATACCGCACGACCAGCGGAATGATCAGGGCAACCGCCGCAGAGAGCGTTGCAAAAAACATGTCTGTCCAGAACACACGCATGTAAGGTTTATAATAGGTGAGCATTTTTTTCATGGTTCCACTTTTTTTCATAAATTCCGGTTCTCCTCTGCATAAGATAAGACTGATACATTCTTTTATGCATCAGTCTCATTCAAATTCATATGATATTATTTTAGACGTAAAGCTGAAATTGTCAAGCTTTTCCCCTACGCCGGATATGCTGCTTATTTTCTCTTTTCAAACCCATACACCCATTTTCCACGCAAAAATAAAGCAAGAAAAATGACCGAACTAATACTCCAGGTCAATGGATACGCCCAGAAGATCACGCGGATATCCGGGATAAAATGAACCGTAACCGTGATATAGCTTACACGGAACAGACACCATACACACAGCATGACGATCATTGGAACCGATGCATTTCCCGAACCACGAAGCACCGCAGCGATGCAGTGGGAAAAAGCCAGCAGAAAATAGAACAATGCAATGGTTCTCGACTGCATAACTCCATAATGTACTACATCCGGTTCACTGTTAAAGGCTGCAATAAGCACCGGTGCGGCTGTATAAATCACAACTCCGATCAATTCTGCAATGATAATCGAACAGAGAACGCCAAACCTCGCTCCTTTTTTTGCACGGTCATACTGCTTTGCACCCAGGTTCTGGCTGACAAAAGTGGTCAGCGCCATCGTAAAACAGGTCACCGGCAGAAACGCAAATCCTTCGATTTTGGAATAAGATCCACATCCTGCCATCGCCATTTTTCCAAATGCATTGATATTTGTCTGCACAAAAACATTCGCAATGGCGATCACAGAATTCTGAAAACCGGACGGCACACCATTTTGTATGATCTGCCACAGCATCTGGCTGTCAAAACGTATTTTATTTAACTGAAGCCTATATTCTTCTTTTGCTCTCAGAAGATGAATCAGACATAAGAATGCACTTATAAATTGGGAAATCGCTGTTGCCAAAGCGGCTGCACCGACTCCCATCCCCAATCCTGAAATAAAGAAAATATCCAGCACCACATTGATACAGGAAGAAATGATCAGATAGATCAGTGGATGCCGGCTGTCACCGACAGACTGCAGAATTCCCACAAAAATATTATACATAACAGATCCCAGCGATCCCGCAAAATAGATACGGAAATACATAACCGACTGCGGAAGCACATCTGATGGTGTTCCCATCAAAACCAGAATCTTCGGTGCCAGAAGAATACCGACAACCGTCAGTACAAGCCCGGCCACGTTTCCAAAGGCCACTGTTGTATGTATCGACTTTTGCAGACTGTCTTTCTTTTTTGCTCCATAATACCTGGCGATAACAACCCCGGCACCCATGGCGATTCCGTTGATAAAACCGACCAGAAGGAAGATCAGATTGCCCGACGAACTGACCGCCGCCAGTGCATTGCTTCCTAAAAAATTTCCCACGATCAGGGAATCCGCAGTATTGTACAACTGCTGAAACAGGTTCCCCAGAAACAATGGAATGGCAAAAAAAATGATCTTTTTAGAGATACGTCCCTCTGTCATTCTCAAACTCTTTTTCATAGCTACAATTACTCTTTCCTTTCCGCTCCTCCCTGAAGAATCAATTCCGGCTGGATAATAATATTTTTCTCAACCTTATTTCCCTCAAGAAGTTTTCTTGCAATTTCATAAGAAAGTCCACCAAAGTCCGGTGTCTGTATCGTTGCATCCAGTACACCTTTGTCTACCAGACTCAGCCCTGCACTTTCTCCTTCAAACCCATCCACACCTATCAGATGTACCTTGCCCTCAATCCTGTACTGCTGACAGGCCTGATATGCACCATATGCCATATCATCATTAAAAGCGAAAACTATATCAGCAGAATCATGCGAGATCAGATAGTCTTTCATCCTGAGCTCTGCCCGATCCCGAAGCCAGTCGCCACAGTAATAAGTGATATCTTCTTCCGGTATTGTACCCTGAACAGAATCCTGAAAACCCTTTAGTCTCTGTTTGGATACCGGGGATTCTTCAACCCCCTGAAAGACCACGATCTTTTTATTCTTTTCATAAAGATTATTCAGAATATATTCTCCTGCAAGCCTGCCAATCTTCTGATCATCTGACTTGATAAGACACGTATAATCCTCTGTCCCTGCACCAACACCTGTCAGAATGACCGGTATCTTCTGAAAAGCCTCCGAAAGAACAGAAGAAAGGCTGTCACTTCCATCAGGAGAGACAATCAGAATATCTATCCCGTACTCCATCAACGTCTCAATATCCTGAATCTGTTTTTCCGGATTTCCAGCTGCATCTCGAAAAATTACATTTATTTTTTTATCCTGGGATACTTTTTCTGTAAATACATCAACAAAATTATTTAGCCACGGTTCTATTACATTTGGAAGGCTAACACCGATCAGATACTGATAACTATCTGTAGATATCTCTTCTTTTTTGCTATACTGTGTACTGATCGTAAGTAAGACTGTTGCTGCCGCAACCAGTATCACTGTCCATATTTTCCATATTTTCTTCATAGTTATAATCCGTTTCTGTCAATCTGCAGCATATTTTTACGGAATTCTGAGGGCGACATACCCTGACAGTTTTTAAATGCAGCAGAAAAATAGTGCTGGTTGCTGTACCCTACCTTTTCTGCAATCTGATTAATCGACAATTCCCGATCTTCCATAAGCCGCACTGCCTGACTGATACGAAGCCTTGTAAGAAAATCTTTAAAAGATATCCCCAATTCCTGTTTCATAATCCTGCTAATATAAGAAGAATTACAGCCAATTGCATGTGCCACCTGTCTGAGATCCAGATTTCTGTCCTGATAATTGGCATAAATATATTTTCTTGCGTCCTGTACAATTGGTCTACATTCCTGCATTTTCTGCACTTCCCGGCGCATCTCACGGCTAATATCAGGCAATGTTTCAAAAGTACATTCTCTTGCCGTAATAAAACACTTTCCACCCACTTTTTCTTCTGTCTGCAGCTGAAGATCTGCACTGAACTCCTGAAAATTTTCCGGCAGCTTTTCCATAACAATCGCTACATCCTCATACTTACTGGAAAACACACTTACCGTATGATAAGGCTCCATAAGTTCTCTGATAATCTTTTCAAGAGTGATCTTATATATTTCCTCAGTCACCGTACCTTTATCAATTTTCTTGTCATAACTGGACTGAACTGACACAAGTATGAGAATCATATTATCCGGAAAATCCATATCAAGAAATCTTGCCTGTTCTTCCCATTCGAATCTAGATAATTTTCCTTCCATCCATTCATTGAAAAACACATCTCTCAGATAATCCTGATTCTGAATCATCTGTTGTTTCACAAGTTCCATGAATTTTTCAGATTTTCGCTTCTGCTTTATCTCTTCAGTCACCTTCACGACCGCAGCTTGAAGTTCTTCCTCTGCGATAGGTTTCAAAAGATATTCGGAAACCCCAAGCTTAATTGCCTGTTTTGCATAGGAAAACTCATTAAATCCGGAGATTACGATTACCGGACAGTTTTTATCCAGTTTTCTCAATTCCTCCAGAAACTGTATACCACTCAACTTAGGCATGCAGATATCCATCAGAATAAAATCCGGTTGAAACTGCTCAATTTTTTCTAATGCTTCCATTCCATTCCGTGCTTCTGCACAGACTGTGATCGGAAGTTTCATTTCCTCCAATACACTTTTTAATCCCTGACGAATTTTCGGTTCGTCATCAGCAATCAAAACTTTCCACATACTTCTTTCTGCAGCCGTTTGAGCCTTACAACAGCCACGGTACCTCCTCCCGTTCTCTTTTCATAATGAAGTCCGTATTCGTCACCGTAAGCGATCTTTATGCGGTCATTTACATTCAACGTTCCATAGGCTTTTACTTCTTCTCCACGTTCTTTCAGTTTCAGCCAGGAATTCAATTGATCTATTCTTTCCTGACTCATGCCAGCACCATCATCTTCTACCTTAAGTATGATCGAATCCTCTGACTCTGAAAAAGCACGGATCCATATAGTTCCTCTGTCCTGATCGGATTCCTTTATCCCATGATAAAGAGCATTTTCCACAAGCGGCTGAAGACAGATTTTTAATACCATATAATTTCCCAGTCCTTCTTCAATCTCTGTTTTATATTCAAACAGATCCTCATACCGTACTTTCTGGATGTCCAGATAATTCTTTACCATTAAAACTTCCTGTTCCAATGTAATAAATTCTTTTCCCTGACTCAGACTGATACGGAAAAATCCTGACAAAGCAAGCACCAGATCAACAATATCCTGCGCATGGTACTGCTTTGCCATCCACTGTATCGTATCAAGTGTATTATAAAGAAAGTGCGGCTTAATCTGCTCATGAAGAATCTTAAGCTCTGCTTCTCTTTTATTTTTCTGTTCTTTGTATACAACGCCAAGAAGTTCATTAATTTTTTCTACCATTGCATTAAAAGAATCTCCCAGCTGCCCTATTTCACCTTTATAATGATTTTCAAAACGAACCGTCATATCTCCGGTCTGCGCTTTTTTCATAAGTTTTGAAAGCGTCGAAATAGGCCTTGTAATGGATGCCGAAAAAATAACCGTTGCTCCTGCCGCAAAGATCATTATTATAACTGCAATCCATTTCGAAACTGTCCTTGCTCTGGAAATGCCTTCGATAGTTTTCCCCCAGTCAAATACTCCAACTGCAGTCAGGTCTGTATATTTTGAATGACTATATATGACATTGTAATCTTTTCCCTTTATGCGACATCTGACACGTCCACTCTCTCCGTCCGTGACCCAGTTTGGATTCATCCGGTATACAACTTCATTTTGGGGTGCATAGAGCACATGCCCCTGACTATCCTGTATATAACCAAATCCAGTCTGTCCCATTGTAATATCTTCGACAAGATTCTGAATACTCTTCAAATCCAAATCTATAAGGATCACACCAATCCCCGCAGACGTCTGTCTGTCACAAATTAATTTAGCTGTGCTGACATAATTGTCTGTACTGTAGTTTTTCCAGGCTTTTAAATTTCGTCCCAGACTGGTAGGACTTAAAACCAGTTCTCCATTTGCCAGAACCGCATCCTGATACCATTTTTCTTCCGTAAGCGGAAGCTTTTTGACTCGGTATGAATCATTAGAAAGATACTGGCCTTTCTCACTGACAACAACAATATTTAAATATTCACTGTATATTCTGGAATAATCCAGAAGAAGGTCTCGCACCTGTCTTTCCAATTCCACACGGCTTGCCTGCTGATTTTCAACATCTACTTTTAAATACTCTTGTACTTCCGGATAATTTCCCAAAGCCTCAACATTATCCTCTACGGATTTAAAAATCAGATCAAGCGATTTCAACACCTGATTCTGGATTTCCATTGTGTTTGCATAGGATCTTTCTGCAATAGATTCCTCATATATATAGTTTCCAGCAGCTGTAAGGACCAATGTAACTAACAAAAGTAGGCCACAGTTCAGTATGATCATTTTGAACAGCATATTCTCCGGATGTAGAATTCTTTTCAGTTTACTGAACATATTATCCTCCTTTTATCTGTCTATTCTTCCATGATATAGTAAGTATCTCTTCATGTCAAACAGAAAGAAAAAACAGGAACAGCCTAAGCCATTCCCGTTTCTTCGCATCGTACTATATTTCATTTTTATAATTTTTCAAATCTGATTATTCTGCAGATCCACCAAATTTTTCGAGGAGTTCTTCTGCATTGTCAGGAGTAACGATTTCAGAAGTAAGAGTCAGAGTTTTGTCAAGTTCTTTGCCTTCAACGAGCAGCTGATAAGCGCTTTCAATTGCTTCTGTACCACCTGTAGGATAAACCTGAGTCATGCTGAGTCTTCCATCCATAACGCTTCGAATACCACCATCTGGTGTAGGAAGTCCATCAAATCCAACAAAAAGGATGTCTCCTTCTCTTCCTGCATTCTTAGCTGCGATATATGCACCTTCTGCCATCGGGTCATTTAAAGCCAGGAAAAGATCGATTTCATCATTTGTCTGAAGCATTTCTTCTGCAACTGTGATTGCTTTTTCACGAAGCCAGTCTGCATTGTTTACAGCTACGATTTCAATCTTGTCATTTTTCTTGATACCTTCGCGGAAACCATTATCTCTGTCGATTCCACCAGAAGTTCCTTCAAGACCTTTGATCTCACAAACCTTACCACCGTCAGGAAGAAGTGTATCTGCAATATATTCTCCTGCAATACGTCCCATATCTACGTTGTCTGCACCGATAAACTGAGTATACTTGTCTCCGTCAATCTTTCTGTCAAGAAGAATAACCGGGATTCCTGCATCATAAGCTGCACTAACTGCATTAGTAAGTGGTGTAGCTTCGTTAGGAGATGTAATGATAAGGTCTACACCCATCTGTACAAAGTTTTCAATATCTGCAATCTGTTTGGAGTTATCCTGAGCAGCGTCTGCGAAAATAACCTCAAATTCCGGATGTTTTTCTGCTGCCATTGCAATCTGATCATTCATAGCTACACGCCATGGCTCACCAAGATTACACTGTGACATTCCGATCACATATTTGTCCTTTTTCTCTGCTGCACTGACTGTAACTGTGCCTGCTGCCAGGACAGAAACACCCATAGCTGCTGTTAAGAGGATACTGATCGCTTTTTTATTCATACTTACCTTCTTTCTCCGGCATCGCTTTTGTTTATTATTTTATTCTCCGGGCCTGCTGCCGGACAGAGCCTGAGAATTATTATCTTTATTAATTGTTAGTCGTTTACTTTATCTGCCTGCATAAATACTGCAATGATGATAAGGAATCCTTTTACCATCAGCTGAAGGTTTGAATTGACTCCTTTAAGACCAAGGACATTATCCAGCATACCAAGGATAAGCGCTCCGATAAGTGTACCAAAAACAGTTCCCTTGCCGCCTGCAAGACTTGTTCCGCCAATAGCACAGGCTGCAACTGCATTAAGTTCATAGCCCTGACCTTCGTTCGGTCCACCCTGGCTGATCTGAGCTGCATGAATCATAGCTGCAACAGATGAAAGCATTGCACAGATCATAAATGCATAGATCTTAATTCTGTCTACTTTGATACCTGAGAGATATGCCGCATTCTTATTTCCACCAATTGCATATACCTGTCTTCCGAATCTTGTCTTACTCAAAATAATCTGGAAAACGATCAGAAGAACAATGAAGATGATTGCCGGTACCGGTATGATTCCCCATAGACGCATCTGAAGTACTTCAAATGCCGGCGGAGCCATTCCTTCACCTTTTCCATATGCAAGCGGGATACCGATTCCGTTTGCCCAGAATCTTGCAAGTCCTCTCGCGATATTCATAGATGCAAGAGTAACGATAAAAGCCTGAAGTCTCAGCTTTGTGATACATAATCCATTAAACAATCCAAACAATGCTCCGATTCCAAGGCTTACAAGGATGGCCGGTACAAATCCCAGACCACTCTTTACCATCAGATATGCACATCCTGTTGAGATAAGACCTACAACAGAACCTACAGAAAGATCAATATCACCAAGGATCAGGATGATCGTCATACCAATTGCAATGATTCCATTTTCTGATACGGCTCTTAGCACATTCATCAGGTTTCTTATATCCAGAAAGTTATTTCTGCCATCCTTAATACAGATTGTAGATGCCACCACAAAGATAATAACCAGTGCGATTACACTCTGCATCTGCTTAATCATAGCTTTCATTTTCTTTTTGTTATCCATCTATCCACCCTCCTTATTTTGTTGCACTCTGAAGAAGTTTTTCCTGAGTTGCTTCTTCCTGGAGATATTCACCCGTCAGTTCTCCCTCACAGAAAGTAACGATTCTGTCTGAAATACCGATTACTTCCGGAAGCTCTGAGGATACTACAATGATCGCCATCCCCTGTTTCGCAAGATTGTTGATCAACTGGTATATTTCTGCTTTTGCACCTACATCAATTCCTCGGGTAGGTTCATCCAAAAGAAGAATCTTTGGCTCAGTCATCAACCATCTGCCTAGTACAACTTTCTGCTGGTTTCCTCCAGAAAGAGCACTGGCAAGAGTTTTTGTTCCAGGAGCTTTTACTCTGAGGGTTTCCATCTGTTTGTTCCATTCTTTTTTCTCTTCTCCGGATTTCATAAAAAATGCCGGACTAAATTTTTTCAGAAGAGGAAGAGACATATTCTCTCCAATAGATCTCTGAAGAACAAGACCTGTTCCCTTTCTGTCTTCAGTTGCAAAGGAAATGCCCGCTTTGATCGCATCTGCAGGATTTTTTATAGTTACTTCTTTACCATCAATAGAAATCTTTGCTGTAGTGTCTTTGTAATGTACACCTGCCAGACATTCAAAAAGTTCTGATCTTCCTGCACCTGCAAGTCCGGCGATTCCAAGAACTTCGCCATGCCTTACATGCAGAGAAATATTCTTGAGTGATCTTCGAAAACTTCCTGCTGGTGGAGTGTATGTAAGGTTTTCTACTTTAAGAGCAATCTCACCTTTTTCAGTAGGATCTTTTGGATACTGCTCGCTCATATCACGTCCAACCATCATCTTTATAATCTCATCTTTTGAGGTCTCAGAGGCCTTTACGGTACCTATATACGTTCCATCACGCATTACAGTAAGTCTGTCTGCAATCTGGAAAATTTCTTCCATTCGATGTGTGATGTAGATAATTCCTTTTCCCTCTGAACGAAGCTTTCGAATGATCGTAAACAACTTTTCAGCTTCTTTTTCACTGATAGCAGAAGTCGGTTCGTCCATGATAATAATTTCAGAATTCAAGGATATCGCCTTTGCGATCTCAACAAGTTGCTGCTCTCCGATTCTTAAATCTTTTAATTTTGTTGCCGGATCAACATGTACGTCCAACATCTCCAGATATTTACGAGCCTCTGCAGCCATCGTTTTAAAATCAACCGATCCGCCCTTTTTCTTCATCCATCTTCCAAGAAAAATGTTTTCTGCCACGCTCATTTCCGGAACAATCTGAAGTTCCTGATGAATTTTAGAAATTCCAAGTTTTTTTGCTGCGATCGGTCCCGGGACAGTTACTTTTTCTCCTTTCAGATAAATTTCTCCTTTTGTAGGCTGAAGAGAACCACTGAGAATGTTCATCAGTGTGGATTTTCCTGCTCCGTTTTCTCCCATCAGAGCAAGTACTTCACCCGCATAAAGGTCCAGAGAAACTTCTTTTAATGCCTGCACACTTCCGAAAGTTTTGCTTATGGCCTTCATGTTCAGTAATACCTTTTCCATAGTTCCTCCTTTTCTTCCCTCATTCATGATGTGTTCATTATACATAAAAAATCGCCGATTGTATTTCTAATAATCGGCGATTTTTTTATAATTTTTTTACTTTTGTATATTGATATTGTGATTATTGTATATTTTTTCCTATTTAAGCGGTACTCTATGTAAAATATTGATAACTATTCTGTTCTCCGATGCTCTCTTCAATGCCTGCAGCACCTGGTGTTCCGTCTCGGCATCCAGGTTTGCAGTAATCTCATCCAGAAGCAGGATCTCCGATTCTGCCACGACTGCTCTTCCGTGATCGACTCATCGTATAAAGTAATCTGATCTCTAATCGTTCCCGGCACCATGTGATAAGACTGCTCCACGTAGCCAAACCATTTTCGTCTTTCTTTTTCGGTCAGGTGCCCGCAAACAACTTGGATTCGCATTCAAGGATATCTCTGAACATCTTCCAGGTGCATTCATCATATACAGAGCTGACAAAGAAGATGATGAACTATTTTTTGCAAATGATGAATTTCTTCATATGTCCGGATATAAAGATATAGATGAACTGTTCAGACTTACTGAGAAAAGTTTTCGCAACTTGATTCGTGAAGATGAACAGCAACAGATAGAATCAAGTATCTGGGAACAGATTGACAACGGCAATGAAAATGACTATATTCACTTTCATCTTCGAAAAGCTGACGGAACTTATTTTTCTGTTCTTGATCATGGAAGAATTGTAGAGAGCCCGCAATACGGGAAAGTATTTTATGTATTGTTCATGGATTGGGAAGATATGCATATTCGTTACAATGATAAATTCGCAAGATAAAATATTGCAAAAAACAGAGCGTATGATCTATTTTCATATAATGTTTATGTCGGCAAGCTCTATCAAAAGGAAATCGACTTTGTTGCTCAGAGAAGCAACGAGAAATTTTATATTCAGATCAGCGACAACATTTCCGGGCAGGAAACATTTGAGAGAAAATGCTTTCCTCGGCTTCAGATTCGAGATGCTTCCTTTATACTTGTGGATCCTTAACAAACTTTCTGAAAACGAAAATGAATAATGTATTTGGTGGCTACACCCCCAAGCCCCTGTGGAATCAATAACGCCGGTACTGGATATCAAAATCCCGCACCGGCGTTATTCATTGTAATTATCTTACATTGACAAAATGATAGATTGTCAGCTCTGCAAACTTGAATTGAGATTTCATATATTCCAAGGGATTTAATAACTGTTATATTTTATTATCAAATATCTCTCAATCCCTTGAAAACACAAAGTTTATCGCAGGTGAGCTTTCCCTTATTGTTTCCCTTGCGTTATATCGTCCCACCAGTGTTTACGAACTCTGATAAGGGCAAAAACAAGGGCAAGAAAATTATATAAAACAGTATAACACAAAATAAAAGTGACATTGTGAACTGATTGAAATGCTTCTGATTTTTGCAACAAATGATTGATTTAACGATAAGGAGATTTGATACGATGAGAACAATATTTGCAGAATACAATCCCAAGCGCAACAGTATTGATGTTTACACCTCTGTTGGCTATATGCTCCGCATTGACTGTTGGGAAGCTGAAAAGAACTTAAAAACCACACCAGGATCAGACTGTGCATTAAACGCACTCGCCATTGATGAACCTCTTGAATATGCAAAATTATATCTTGATGGAAATTTGCAGATGTGGGTAGATGCGGAAGACTCATTAGATATTTTTTAATTTTTAAACAAATACAACAGTTTAAATCGCTATTAACCACAATATTTCCGGAAAATTCATCATAGGTTTGTGCAAATGCAAAGAAACGGCGGCTCTGAAAATCAAAGCCGCCGTTTCATAGGCGCGTGAAAATGTGTCTGCTCTGCGACGGCTTTTTTTCTTTTGCCGTCGCGCTGCAGATAACCTATTCGTTCTATTTTGAACTTCTTTTATGCTACCTGATGTCTGCAATAGGAATGAATCGCCAAGAATGTAAACACAAATAATTCAATTCCTGCCGAAATCAAAATAACATGCGGTGTCCAGAAACTCATTCCACCGATATTCAGATAATTGAAATCTGCAAGCTGAGAAAGGAAATTGTTCTGCATACCAATTCCGGCAGATGGAAGTATGGTAGAGAGCCATGTTGCTCCCATCGCCACATAAGCAAAAAGCGGCATGAGAAGAACTACAATAGAGATCAGCAAAACTGTCAATGTGTCTTTACATTTTGCAGACAGGAACAACGTACAGCTAACCGTTGCTAATACAGAAAGTAAGCCCGCTGCTGCGAGAATTATCTGCAACTGCCCCAGATTGATGTTTGGCAGATTAATGATAGAGTATCGCATCTGAAACGATGTTTTTAAGCAATCCGTCCCGAACGCTGCATCTAAAATCAGAATGTGTACCGTGATCCCGACAAGGAAAGTAACAACGAAAAGTGTAAATGCCGCCAGAATTTTGGTAATTGCTAATTGTTTATGCCCGTATTTGGTGGTTCGCAGGATGCTGTCACCGCCCGTTTGATATTCTCCGGCGAAAGTAGATGCTGCGATTGCCACACACAAAATAGCAAGGAACAAAATATAAAACTCAATATAATCAAATGCATCTTTTGAAATTCCAGAATGAAGATAAAATGGCGTATCAAGTTCTGAATATTTTTCAAGAGCTTTCTGCTGTGCGGTTTCGTTTTCTCTTTGCTCATTCCGCATGACATCCTGTAAATGTTCTGCGCACTTTTCATAATAGGCTCCGTCAATGTCATTCGGGTCAATATCCATTAAATCAGCACCAATGCCTGTTACTGGATCAGCAAACGCTTCGGACAGACCCATCAGCAAGTGACGGAACGGGACGATTTTTTCAATAAATACAGCCAGAGGAAAGCCCTCTTCCTCGACTGGCCCATATTCTCGAACGCAGCTTTGATAAGTTTCCAAAGCCGATTTGATCCTATCCGGGGTCACTTCACCAGCGGATGTTTTATATAAATCTTGTTTGTACTTGATAGCTGCCAAGCCATTTAATTCTGTAACCGTGCCATCTTCGTTTGGACGGTTAATACCCTCAAATGAAATAGGCAGGTATGCCATGGCTACGGAAAGCAAAAGTGCGATTGCAAGTAAAATCAGGGTGCGCCGTGACTTCAAAATACGTTTTAGTTCAAGTCTAAAGAGCCGCATATTATCTGTCCTCCTTTTCCAAGTCTGTCTGCGGGAACAACCACAGATACAGATCTTCCAATCGTGGCTCCGTTGTAACAGCCCCATCAATTTCCGAATGTTCGGACAGATAACGAATAGAAACCTGATTGTGATCTTCGCCTCGCTGATTGATAATGCGCAGCCGCATTTCACATTCCGGCAGCTTTGAGGTCGGAATTATGCAATTCCAAACCTTGCCCTCAATCCGCTTGACAAGTTCTGCGGTAGTTCCGACATCAACAATTTCTCCGGCTTTCATAATTGCGTTGCGCGTAGAAATATATTCTATGTCAGATACGATATGGGTGGAAATCAACACGATTCGATCATGCGAAAACTCGGAAATGAAATTCCGCAGACGCACGCGCTCTCCGGGATCGAGTCCTGCTGTCGGTTCGTCCATGACAAGTATCTCCGGGTCGTTCAACATAGCCTGCGCAATACCAACACGACGCTTCATGCCGCCTGACAGATTGGAGATTTTTTTCTTTTTCACATCGGAGAGCGAAAGAATGTCCAACAAATGATTGATCTTTTGGGTGGTTGCCCTTGTAGGAATATCTTTCAGCGCAGCCATATACTCCAAATAATCTTTGACCGTAAAATCCCGGTGATACCCAAAATCCTGCGGCAGAAAGCCAAACTTGCTTCGGTAGACTTCACCTAACTCTCGAATGT
>OJMK01002340.1_pt1 | contig 13209 bp, 10 predicted proteins | sample 1597201 | NCBI WGS metagenome assembly OJMK01 (sample SAMEA2452125, study PRJEB22498) | human gut metagenome | reverse complement strand
CTGGAAGACCTTGTGAGATCCACACAAGGTCTTTTTATGTCTTATCCCGAAAACGGAATAAACCTTAAGATCGAGCTGCATTTTTACCGCTGATGCGACCCATTACTAAGCAATTTGCCAACGAGCCTCCGCCGATCCTGTCTTTACCAAAAATACCTCCCACAACCTCTCCGGCCGCAAATAAACCGAGAACTACTCTGCCGTCCTTGTCAAGAACACGAGCCTCTTCATCGGTCTTCAGTCCGTCCAGACTCGTATGGATATAAATATTTTCTTTTCCCCAATAGAACGGAGGTTTTTCAATCCGCTGGGTAAATACCGTTTTACCGAATTTATCTCTCCCGGCTTCGACAGATTGGTTATATTCATCTAAAGTTTTACGAAGCTTTTCTTCCGGAATTCCCATCCCTACCGCCACCTCACGGATAGAAGAGGCTTTCTTAACAATTCCGCTCAGTAGTTTGACTCCAAGAGTCGCTCCTTTCTCGGACTGCGTATCTGTAATGACAGTGAATTCAGTTTTCGGCCATTCCAAAATGACCTCTACGATCTTATGCCATGGAAGATTTTCATCGACAAATCTTTCTCCCTCAGCATTTAAATAAATGTCGCCTCCAGCATAGTCAAGAACCCGACCGCCCCAAAAAGGAACAATCTGATACCCGTTCCCCTGAGTAACTTTTAAACCGATTTTCTCTCCGATATCTAATGCATCTCCATCTGCACCGTCCCAATTATTTCCCCACGGATTAGCACTGGTTTTTAAATTGATTCCAAGGCGACGATCATAGTCGAGGCGCCTAAAAACATTAGCAGTCGAACCGCCGGTTGCCAAAACCAACGACTTGGTTCTAAAAGTTTTATCCCCCTCTGGAGTGTCAGCCAACACAGACCAGCCCTCAGCGATTGGGATTAGCGCTAGAAGTCGATGCTCAAGAAAAAGCGGGATATTCTCCTGCACACGAGCATGATTCAAAATCATGACATAACTTCTGCCTGCTGAATTTCCCGGCATAGAAAACCCACGTGCGCGCAAGCCGGATTTAGCCTGAAAAGGTTCTCCGAAAACCACACCCTTCGCCTCTAACCAATCCAATCCCTCTTCCGAATGAAGGGCGATTTGTTCCAAAATTTCAAGATTTCCTTTTCTTTCACCTAATTCATAGGCATCTTTGACGAAAAGCTCGACGCTGTCTCGAAGTCCTTTACTACGTCGTTTATCCCCTCTAATCATGGCTGAAATTGTCCCGCTGGAAAAAAGGGTGTGTCCTCCGATTAAAGGTCCTTTTTCTAAAATCAAGACTTTTTCTGCACCATTTTCCTTGGCAGACAACGCGGCACAGAGACCTGCCATCCCGCTGCCGACAACGATCACGTCCCATTCAAGCTCTTCCGGGAAGGCCTTAGGCAAGTAAGCTGATGAAACGCAAAGAGGAAAATAAGTAATTAAACTCCTTCTGGAAATCATGGAGCCTTCTCCTTAAAAACGTCTCCGGGCACTTTCTGAAGCCATTGATAAGCTTCTAACCGAGATCTCACCCCCAGCTTGCCGTATGCGTTTGAACAATGCATTTTTACTGTTTCTTGTCCGATTCCCAGTTGATCAGCAATTTCACGATTGCTCGCCCCTTTGGCTGCGAGCACAATGACATCTTTTTCCCGGTTCGTCAAAGAATTGAAGGTTTCTTCAAACTTTTCCTCTTCTTTTTTCTGCCTCCAGTATTGACGAGATCTTTCGCAAGCCTTGGAAACAGAGTCTCGAAGTTTGAGAGGATCACCGCGTTTTTCGAAAAAATCTACAGCCCCATATTTCATGGTATATACGGCCGTTTCGATATCTCCGTGACCCGTCAAAAAGATAATGGGTAACTTATTGCCTCGTACGTAAAGCGCTCGCTGCAATTCAAGGCCCGTCATCTCAGGCATTCTTATATCGAGCACAAGACAACCAGGGACGCGGGGATCGTCTTCTTCCAAAAAGCGAACCGGATCAGCCCAATCTTTCACCTCATACCCGCACATAGATAAAAAGAGCTTTTGGCTCTCCCTGAACGCGTCGTCATCATCAACTAAACGAACCAGCGGAGAAATTTCGGACATAAACTTTCTATCCTCCTATTTGAGCAGACTGACCTTCCGGCAAGATGTCGAACCTTAATGCAGCTTTCAATTTTTTGTCAGCTAATTGAAAACTTAACGATGCTCCATGACGATCACAAATTCCGCGGCAAATACTCAAACCAATCCCAAGACCAGTCGTTTTTGTAGAGACGGAATAACTTTTCTCATTAATCATTTCAAGCTGAGACTGAGACATTTGAGACGCTGGATTTTCGATTTCACACAGCCATTGTTCTGCTTTTGCGTCTTTTGATATCTTAACGTGAATCGTGCCGCTAACGTCGTCAGATAACGCATCAGCCGCATTCCTAAGAAGGTTCAAAAAAAGAATTTGCAGCTCCAAAGCATTCCCTTTTATCGGGTAGTATGTGCGGACGGACCAATCAAAAACAATCTGATTTTCCAATTGTCTTCCGCGCTCGGCGATCAAAGAACCGGCTGACTTCTTAAGCAGCAGAGCTAGATCACAATCCTCCTGGCGTGAATAATTATTTTTAGCGTACCCCCTCACACGGTCAATGATTTTTGACATAGTTAAAACTTGCTCTTCAATACCATTGAGTGCTTTTTGTTTTACTTCTTTGGAAAAAGGTATTTTGGACGAGCCCTCCATCTTCAGCAGCGTCACATAGGTTCTAATGCTTCCTAACGGAGAGCTGAGTTCGTGGGCAATCATGCCGCTCATCTGCTGCACAATAGAACGTTTCTCGTAAGCATTCAGCGCTTTTCTGACTTTGATGGCTTTAGCTTCAAAATTGTCTTTTTCCAAAAGAGCATTGGCAAGCATTGCCGTACGTCTTTTAATAAGAACATTCAAACGGAGCTCATTTAACAGCAAAAATACGAACAAAAGGAACACAAACCAGACGACTCCTTTATGCCGTTCATACAATGCAGCCGGCGTAATATCTCGAAGATACCGGTAAGGTCCTTCTTTCAATCGCTCAAACAATTCCATGATCCGGCGTTCACTAACATTTGGCACCCACTGGCGACTCAAATCTCCGCCCGTTTTATACAACGCAATCGTCAGGTCTTTCACTTCTTCTCGCGGCGTACCCTCCGCCGCCCACAGGCTGATATCCGGAAATAGATCTGTGGAATGCCTACAGTCAAGCGGAGAGTCTTTCTTTTGATGAACAATTCGAATCAATCCCTTCTTAATCAGACCTTGTTCTTCAAGGTTTTCCAGAAGACAGGCAGGAATAATTCCGACATCTGCTTTTTTATTAAGCAGTGCGCTTAGTACGTCAGGATATGCGTTATTGCTGAAGGATATCTTCGAAAAAAAGTGTTCATCATCATAATGATTTTTCTTCAATTCATTGCGAACGCTCAGCCAGCTGTCAATCGTGTTCGGAAGACCGCTCTGCGCTGTTTTATGTTGCAGATCAGCAAGAGATACGAGTTCTTTTCTGTCATTCAACACAGCGAGCGCTGCACCGACAGACTGTTCAGGGTCCTCGCTCTTGAGATTGATTCGAGTAGCAATTTTGTAGGTATTTTGTGCCGGAGAACCGTCTATCGTGGCAAAGAAACCTGTCGGAGCCAAAATAAAATCCGGTTTGTCTTTTCTCAAGGCATCAAGACCATCAGCAGCTGAAAATGTTATGGTTGCTACGTGATATTTGGGAAGACTTCGCCTGAGCTCGGAGAGCATTTTTTGAAGTTCGATAACGTCTTTGGGATTGACAAGCGTATCAGGGATACCAATTGTCAAAGAAGGCTGCGAAATTTCTATCGGCGCACTTGCAGCATTCGCTTGAACTACTAAAGGCTGAGAGAAAAATAATCCAACGACAAAAATCAGTTTGCCGACCACTCCTTTCTCCGCCAAAAAGAAAAATTCGACAAAAAATCCTTGACTCTGAGGTTGTTCAATCATTTTTGTTTTTTCCACCCATTCGGGGGTATCAGAAAAAGCCTTCAAATCTCAAAATACTTCCATACGAGATCAATCAATCTCAGTTTTAAATTCTATTAGGAGTCCATAAGATGCAAAAAGCCAAACTTTCCCTTATCGCAGCCGCTCTTCTCGTTCCCGCATTCGCACTTTCTGCCTATGCTGCAGATTTTGTTCGCCCTATGCCTACCCACCCGATCCAAGCCGGTCCAACTCTTCTTGGCGGTGAACAGCCCGTTATTTGTTCTCCCCTTGTAGGCAAAAATCTTAAAGCCATCAAAGCAGAAGCGAAAACAGTAAAAGCTCTGAATCCGGACATGGTTGAAGTTCGCGCCGATTATTGGGACTTCATTGAAGATACCGATAAAGCCATTGAAGCTCTCCAAGCAATTCGTAATATTATCGGCGACACACCGATTCTTCTGACAGTCCGTGTCGCGGAGGAAAGAGGTTTCAAAAAAGTTGGTCAAAAACCGAAATTTGATTTTTACAAGAAGGCCGCAGCTCTCAAACTACCTAACCTGATTGACGTCGAATTGGTGTATGGGGCAGACACTATTAAAAATCTCAAAAAGGATTTAAACGGAGTCCCTGTTGTCGTTGCCTATCATGATTTGAAAGGTACTCCGAGCAGCGAAGAAATTGCTAACATTCTCAAAAAGGAAATTGATGCCGGCGGCGATGTCGCCAAAATCGTGGTGAAACCCAATTCTCAAGCCGATGTTCTCCGTTTCCTCAATGGAACACTTGAATTTAGAACGAAGAACCCTGCATATCCGGTCATTGCTTCTGCCAGTGGGCAGGAAGGAAGAATCACTCGTTTAGCCGGCGGCCTTTTTGGTATTGATTTGACGTTTGCATCCGGTGTTAAAGGCTCCAATCCCTGGCAGATGCCGGTTCAGACAGTACAAGAGATTAACAAGGTCATCTATCCGGTTACTAGGAAGTAATGTTTTCTCCGCCGAAAAATCGAGTATCTGCTTAGATTAACTCGATGAGGTGATGCTCCGGCTCAAAAGTCGGAGCATTTTTGTTCAGTGAACGTTGCTGCACAATGCTAGAGAAAATGTGAAAAAAGTATTGCTTGAGTGAGTCTTCGCGTATCAGCTCCAACAAACGCTAGGTATAGATAAATTTGCCACGGTTTTCCAAGACAGACATTCCATTTTCGAAGGACTTAACGATAGTGATGCGTCTGACTGCTTTAGCATTCACGGTAACTTTAATTACTTCTGAGTCGCTTTTTTCTCCAATGCAAAATGATCGAAAAAGATATATGTTATATAGCTTCTCCCCTTTCGGACTTTTCCCATTCTCGCAGAAAAAAGGAAGCTCTTCCGAAGTTGCTCCCAAGTTATGAAGAAATTCAGAGACATTGAAACGAATAATATCAATGAGACAAGCTTCTTCGGGGAATTCTGAAGCTGAGAGTGTAATCTCTCGGCTATAGCGAAAAATGGAATCACAAGCATATGGCGTCAGCTTAGGATGCTGGAAGTTTTCCGATAACAAACAGTTATCCCCTTGGAAAATATCCTTGCTGCCAATGGGAAGCTCTTTAAGAGACACAAAGCCGAAATTTTCCTTTGCGCACCCAACTTTCTTCTTACCCATAAAAATAAATAGCCTTCTATCCGGAATCCATCTTCTAAATATCACATTGGAGAGCCAATCCCTAACAATTTCCTTAAAGCGGTCTTTGAATATGTAGGCAATCACGAGAGCGAAGAATAAATTTCGACTCAAAGACCCATATCTGTCTTGATAGAAGAATGCCACCACCGTCGCAAAAAGCATCGATAGTGCCGCCGCTGATCCGTAAATAGAATGCGTAAGTAAGGGAGCACCTTGCTTATAACGAATGTCAAGAAAAAGAGAACTCTGAACAAATTTTTTCAGAAAGGACCATCGCATCAAGAATGCCGATTCCTTACTCTCTCCTTCGATTGATTCAACCGGAAAGCGGCTTGCGCGGTATTTCTCAACTTCCTGCCAAAAAGACAATATTTTGTTTCTCGGCTCACCGATGCAGACTTCATTGAGATCTCTAAGGCAGAACGCGGTCACCACAGTGAGATATTCGTCAAGTTTATCGAGCAGCCGAACCTCTCGTTCTGAATTTTCTTGTGAGAACTTTATGTTTCTAAACTCATCAAGCAGCTTATAGACAGTCTGCAGAAAAGTTTCAGTTTCTTCCGCGGACAGTTCTTGTTTCTCCATCAAAGAGCGGCTGCTCTCTTGAAGTGCAGTTTTATATTTGAGACAGAAGCGTTTGAAGAAATCATCAAATTTCTCCTCTTTGCCTGAAGATATTCTCCGAGCAACAAGTTCCTTGAGGAGACCATCCAGACTAGGGCTTTGCTCACTCAGACTAAGGTAGCACTTCAGATTATGTTTGAACTCTTCTTTTTTGAAATTATTTTCCGTGATTTGAAGCGCGCCGGGAAAAATAAAGAATGTGTCAACCCGGTACTTGAGTTTTTTAGTTTTATCTGTGATGCGGATTTTTTGCTTAACTTCGATTTGTTTTTTGCCGTGCTGCTTAATCGCGTCTATGAGCATGAGTTCTCCTGCAAAATAAACCGACTAAAGAGGATGGAAAAACATCGTGCCGCAAAGTCTTGGGAAACTTTGCGGCACAACGTATCATTATTTCGTTAGAAGAATCCGGGAGTGATGCCGAGCCATTTAAAATAAGTTGCTCCGGCAAGCATCAAACCCAGCCAGTAGAGAAAAGACATAATGAAGCCATAGTAGAAAGATTCGCCCATCGTATATTTATTAGTACCGTAAAGCATTGCGTTCGGTTTAGCATTAAACGGGAGGCTCCAGCAAACGTTAATGCAGAGTGCCACAGGAATCGCTAACGAAAGAATATCGATCTTTAATTCCTGCGCAATACCAATAACTATCGGCATGAAAATAATCGTCCTCATGTTCTTGCTTTGGAAAATGAAGTGACTTGCGATAAAGATGCCGGTCAGAAGAGCATACAGACTGAAATAGCTCATAGAAGCCAGTCCTAACCCGTCCATCATAGCTTTGGTGAGAGTGTCCATCAATTTAGTAGCTGTGAGTCCTGCCCCAAGCGCATAAGCTCCCGCGGAGAAGATCATTAGATGCCAAGGGATATCAACATCGTTCCAATTTAGCAATTTGAACTGTGGTGCAAGCATAATGACGGCGCCAGTCATAGCCACAACTGTTGCATTGATGCCGTGAATTTTATCCGTGGCCCAAACTAAAAGTACCAAACCGAAGATAGCGATTGCCTTTAGCTCGTCCATCTTGAACGGCCCGAGCTCCTCATATGCCTTTTGAAGGGATTCCATGCCGCCCTGCAGCTTCGGCTGTTTGTCTTCTTCGGATACGGGAAAGATAAATCGCATGCCGAGTCCGTACCCGATAATTCCAAATCCAATAACAAGCGGAAGGCCGGCCATTAGCCAATCAAAATAGTAAATCGTGCATCCGGCTCCCGCGAGCAAAGCGATTGCAAGAAGGTTGGCACCGGAACCAGTCATAAACGCGTTGCAGCTGGCGTTGATCATGACTAAGTTGTAAAGTACCAAATTTCGAGAGAAGTTATTCGTTGTATCAGTCCCCGGAGCACCGTAAACAGCAGAGATGACCATGAAAAGCGGCATCATAAGCGCAGCTTTCGCTGCTGTGGCGTTTACAAACGCAGCCAAAAGAACGTTAATACCAAGAAAAGTCAGAAAGATTGCTGAGGCATTTCGTCCAAAACGAAGAATCAGCCAAAGCGCTACTCGCTTAACTAGTTGTGTCTTCACTAAAGCGCTTGCAAGAACAAATGCTGAAACGTTTAGCCAGATAACCGGATCCCCCAAGGTTGCCATTGCCGGTTTCGCTTTTAAAATTCCTGTCAGCACAAGGCCGCAGATTAAAAGCATTGAGGTAACGTAGTTCGGCAGCGCCTCGCTGATCCAAAGAAAAAGAGCTGTTGCAAAAAGGGCAAACATTATCTCTTGTTTCTGATTCAGAATGGGAATTTGTACGACATATGCAAGGACAAAGAACAGAATTGCAGCAATCGGTAGTCCCCATTTCTTAAAAAATGCCCCGGTTTTAGTGAGCTTTTTCTTTGGAAGCCGATTTAGAGAGTAGCTGTTTAAATCCAGAGGGTCGTAATTGGTTTGGACGGTGCTTGTTGTCATAGTTTTTACGGCGGCTGCTTAAAACCGCCGTTCCGGTTAATTCCAATAAAGCTTTAGTTCATACCAAGAACTTGTTTAGCCGCTTTCAGATAGTTTGTGTTGGGAAGCTCTGAAATTCCCAGAGCCTGCGTCGCTTTTTTCATGCCTTCATAATTCTCGCTTTCGCAGCAGGCTGTCTCTACCATTGCGCCATTGAACCAAACCTGGGCATATTCGCAGATAATCCCTTCAACTGAGAAACCATAGCGTTTCTTTTCCACACGAACGACGGCTAGTTCTGAATTCTCTTTGGCCATCTCTATGAACTCCTCAAGGCTGTAAACGTCTTTTGTCAGTTCAAGCGCAACTTCGAGATGCTTGAGGATTTCGCCCAACTCTTCCCGTTTAACTGGGAATTTAAATTTGCCGCGAGGCTGAAAGATTTCATAGCCCTCCGGTGTTTCTCCGACTTTAGTCTTAATGTCAAGCAGACCGTCGCGAACTTTGACATTGGCTTCGTTGGTACGTCGAGAGAGGAAATAGATCTCTTCCGGCATTACGCGAGCTGCGTAAAGGGTCGCTTTACATTTCCACATATGCTCCTGAACGCCGGCAATAATGTTCTTTCCAAAGACGCGGAATTCAGCGCGGGGAATGATTTTGGCAGCTTCATCAGCACTAATTGCTTTATTTTTGTCGTATGGATTTGTCATTTGATTACCTACTTATTCCATGTGGTGTAAGGATGAGAGACGAGGTTGGAATTGAAATAACGAGGATCTGAAGAGACCTCTTCGCCAAGCCAGTCAGGTTTCTCGAAGGATGTATCTTCGGAGGGAACTTCTATTTCAGCTACGATCAAACCTTCATTAACCCCGTGGAATTCGTCTATTTCCCATGTAAGGCCGTTCCCGGCCGGAATCTTGTAGCGGGTTTTTTCGATAATCGGTTTTTCTGCAAGCTCATCGAGCATCTTGACGCAATCGTCATATGGAATTGAATATTCAAACTCAAGGCGTGTGCAGCCGACCGTCAATCCTTTAACCGTAAGGAAAGCCTTGTCATTGATTGTTCTGATGCGAACTGTGCGTTCCTTAACGCTGTTCAGATAACCTTGGCGGTAATGAGTGCCGACTGCGTTTTCACGCCATCCGTCGCCCATGACGAGAAATTTTCTTTCTATTTCTTTTGCCACTTTAAAACTCCTTGATTTTTAAACTCAGCGATTAAAAGCTACGAGTAAATTCTGAGCTTTAGGCGGCAAAATTAAAAATTATCAAATCATATGCTTCCCATAAGAAATTCTTATAAGTACAACTCAAATTTGATCTTTTGGCTTCATGCTCTCAGTAAGGAGGGAGATAAATTCGAAAGCTGCCGGAGAAAGTTCACGTTTATCGTTGTAGCCAAGAAAATAATCCGCTGTAACAGAAAAATTTTCTACCGAAAGCATAATCAGCGATTCTCGTTTTAATTCCTGTCTGACCGCTATTGATGGAAAAGCCGCTGCACCGAAACCCCGCGCAATTAGTTGTTTAGAGCTTTCAAGACTATTAACTTCAATAACAGGCGTCGAGAGGAATTCATAAACTCCGACACTTTTAAACCACTCCTTGAGCTTGGAACGCATACGACTTCCTTTTTGACGCATGACAAGATAATTTTCCGCAAATTCTTTTGCAGAAAGCGGCCTTTTCAATGCGGCTAGGGGCGAGGATGGTCCACAGACACAAATGTACGGCTCTTTGATAAGCAGCTTCTGCTTGCAGTGTTTGAGATTTCTTACGTGGCGACTTAAAGCCACGTCCGCAAGCCCCTCTTCTACAAGGTGCGTAACGTAGGCAGAATCTCCCATTTCCAGACGAATGGAAATCAGAGGGTATTTTTTATAAAACTCAGCAATAAAGGAAGAGAGAAAATAGTTACCCATGACCGCGCTGGCAGCGATAGTGAGCTCTCCCGTCAATAGGTGGTTTAAGTCACTGAAAACATTTTCGATTTCGCGAAAAATTCCAAAGAGTTTCTGGGTATAACTAAATAAGATTTTGCCCTTAGCAGTCAGGCGAATCTGACGTTTACTTCGATCGAAAAGAGGATTGCGAAGTGCATGCTCAATGCCTTGAATCTGCTGAGATACAGCGGGCTGCGTCATATAAAGCGCCTTAGCCGCTTCCGTAAAACTGCCGAGACTGGCAACTACGTGAAAAGTTTTGAGGTGCTCTAGATTCATTCGAGTGATTCCGAGCTGATTTTTGCGCATACAGACGCCCCCCTGGATTTAGATAAATACTATTTGAGAATTCGCTCTGATCTCAGTTTACTTGATGAAATGCAGATTGATTGGTGTGAGCATGAGGCTGAAATCTAAGGTTCCGAACTGTTGGAAACAAAAATTCCCGCCCCGATTTCTGTTATCGAGAAGCGGGAATTCAGACTGAAAAGATGTTTCTTAAGAAAAAATCAGAACTTATGCATTAAACCCACCGAAGTATTCCATCCACTCAATCCGGGCGCTTGATTTAAAGCTTTATGAGCCTTACCCCATGCCCCCTGGACGTAAACGAGTGTTCTCTTCGAGAAGTTATACAAATATCCAGCGCCGATGCTGTAGGCATTGAATTTTTTATCCCAGCCTTCTTCAAGTTTTCCGGAATTCTTGTTCTTTCCGAAAACATACTGGCCTTGAACCATAAATTCTGCGCCAAAGGCTTTCACCGAAGTTGACAGAGAAAATGCGTGGTAATTATTCGCTTTGCCAGCGTTGTAGGCTTCTGCCATCTTTTCTTCAGCAAATTCAATTCCGGGCAAAGCAGCATGCTGTGCAAATTCATACGCACCGAATAATTTGAAGGCTGCGAAATCGTATGAAGCACCGAGATTCAGAAGACGAGTCTTGTTCTGGTCTGCCGCGCCCTTATGATCCAGCAGTTCATAGATAACATCAATGGAAAGTTTGTCTTTGTTGTAGGTCAGTCCGGCTCCGTAGTAATGAGAATTGTGCGACCACTTTTCTTCATCGGCATCTGTTCCGTTTGAGTACATCAAATGTCCTTGCAGACCTCCGAAAGCCGGTGTGACATAAGCTATTGAATTGTTGTAACGCTCGGTTAAATAGAAAGCTCCGTACATATTGCCGATCGTTGAGAACGAAGTGGAATATGCCGCACCACCCAATATGCTGAAAGTTCCACAGTCAGAGGAAAGTCCGCCGAAGCGACCGAAGCCTAATTTGCCCCAGTCACCGCTCAGACCTAAAGCCGTTTCTCGATTAAATGCCTTTCCAGCAGTAGCCTCGGAACCGTTGCTGAGATTGAAGCCCTGCTCAAGTTTGAAAAACACACTGTTTCCGCCGCCGAGTTCTTCCTGGCCCATCAAGCCCCAGCGATTGCTCAGCCAGTTGCCGTTGGTCATTTGAACTTTGGCGGATTGATGCTGCAGTTTGCTGACGGAAACGCCCCCGTCAAGAATTCCGTACAGTGTCACCGAAGGTTCTGCCATGGCAGCAGAACCGATAGACATGCCGACCGAAATCGCTAAAAGATGAAGGTTTTTCATTTAGAAGCTCCGATCATTTGATGACGTGGCAGTTTTTGCAGAGATTCTGCTGAGGCTGATGCTCTCTGTGGCATTCAAGGCAGCTTACGGTGTCACCGTAATGCGGAGAGTTGTGATAGTTCTTCTCATTGACATTAGCGGGAAGCTGAATGGAAGAAGATTTTCCGTGGCACTGGATACAAGTAGTGTCCTGAGGAGCCTGCATCGGCTGTGTGTTGTTATGGCATTGAGCGCATTGAACATTAGCGTGGAGACGAGCCATTGATCCGGACATGGTTTGGTTTTGTGCGAAGGCGGGACTGAGGAGGATGGAGAAAGCGGCCGCCATAGATAACACGATGTATTTCATGATTTTTTCTATCTTAAAGGTTGGCTGCGACAGATCTTCCGGCGATGCGGCCCATAGCCAGGCAGTCAGTAGAAGAACAGCTGCCTAAACGGTCCAAGCCGTGGACACCGCCGGTAATTTCGCCGGCTGCATAGAGACGAGGAATGGGTTTGCAAGTCTTCGTGCTGATCACTTGAGCCTGATCGTTAATGCCGATGCCGCCCATGCAGTAGTGAAGTTTCGGCCAGAATCTCATCGCATAGAACGGAGCCTTGAGTTCAACTCTCCTATCCAAAGGACGGCCGAAGAGCTCGTCTTTACCTGCTGCCACCATTTTGTTCCATTCGGCGATCTGCTGTTTCAGCGGCTCAAGCGGAGCGCCGTAGAATTTGGCGAGCGCTTCGACGGTGTCAAACTTCTTAACCGTGCCTTCTCTGAAGCTTGCCTTGAATCCCGGACGATTGACCGTCGTTTTTTCGGAACAGAATCCGAACGGCATAACCGGTTTACCCTGCTGGTCGACGCATTTCATTTCAGCTTCCGAGCGTTCTCTACGTGAAGCTAATTCATTAACAAAGCGCTTGCCGTTTCTTGCATCTACCATGATGCCTTCAGCGAAGATATAGTCGGCAAAAATCGAAGCTGCGCCGGCGCCGAATTCATCGGGAGTTGCCCAGGGACCGACCTGATAAATATCTAAAAGAACCGGCATTGCACCGAGACCGAGAAGCATACGAACGGATTCTGAAGTGGCGCCCTTCTGGCTTGTACTTTCGAGTGTGGAGTACTGAGGTGTAGAAGCAGAAATAAATTCATTGTCTGCGCCCCATCCGCCTGTCGCAAAAATCACGCCTTTGACTGCCTGAACTTTGTAGGTGTTCTTGTGCGTCTTCTTGTCGAAGTCATATTGACCTTCGACTTCGACACCTCGGACAACGCCGTCTTTATCCGTAAGAACTGCACTGCAGAAACTCTTATTTCTGAATTCAACGCCGCGTTCCTTCAGCCAGTTGTGCATCGGAACGCAGATGCCGCCGCCGGAATAATTTTCTGCGAAGATGGTTCTCGGAGCACTGTGGCCGCCAAGTCGGATCACCTGGTCAGCGAACTTCACGCCGCATTTGACCATCATGTCGTAGCAGGAG
>OJMK01002337.1_pt1 | contig 13224 bp, 10 predicted proteins | sample 1597201 | NCBI WGS metagenome assembly OJMK01 (sample SAMEA2452125, study PRJEB22498) | human gut metagenome | reverse complement strand
ATACGAAGATTTTCTTTGACTGTTCCTGCAAATAAATAACTGTTATGTGTGATCTTCGTCATATGGGACATCAATTCATTTTCCATAATATTGGAGATATCCACACCACCGATCTTGACACTTCCAGTATATCCACGATTTCTCGCTGTTAAGATCCCTGCCAGTGTACTTTTTCCGCAGCCAGATTCCCCAACAAAAGAAATAAAGCTGTTTGCAGGGAAGTTCATTGTGATTCCTTTTAAGATTTCACGATCTTTTTCATAAGCAAAATGAACATCATCAAGTGAAATCTCTAACTCTCCCTGTGGAAACTTGGATTCTCCGCTCTCTCCTTCTTCCAGATCAAGCAGTCCAAAAATCTTATCACTCGCTGCCATACCATTCATCGCAATGTGGAAAAATGATCCTAATAATCTTAACGGAATAAAAAATTCTGAAGCCAACAATAAAATGATCAATGCTCCGCCAATCGTGATATTTCCAGCAATATACTGATGAATCGCTGTGATCATTCCGACAGCAGCGCCACCGTAGGCTATGATATCCATGACGCTGGTTGAATTTAACTGCATTGTCAAAACTTTCATCGTGATCTTACGAAAATTCTGCGCTTCCTCATCCATCTCAACCGCTTTCATTTCATCCGCCTGATAGATCTTTAATGTTGTCATTCCCTGAAGATTCTCAAGAAAACTGTCTCCTAGTGTTGTGTATAGTCCCCAGTATTTATTCAATAATTTCTTTGCGAGTTTCTGCACCGCAACGATTGAAATCGGAATCAATGGAACGCAGATCAGCAGTACCGCACTTGCCTTTAAACTGATAAAGGATAAAATGATAAATAATGTTACTGGTGCTAAGATGCTGTAAAACAACTGCGGAAGATATTTCCCAAAATAAATTTCAAGCTGCTCCACACCTTCAGTACTCATCTGTACGACTTCTGATGTTGAAACATGTTCCCGATAAGAAGCCCCTAAACATAACAATTTCTCATAGATCTTTTCTCGTAAAATTCTTTTCACATCAACACTTGCTGCAAATGACGCCCTTGTTGCCATCTGATCACATAAGAAACGGATCGCTACTGCAACCACCAAAACCATAAATGTTGTAAGGATCACCTGATCACTCATCTGGTGCATCAAAATACAGTCCACCATTCTTCCAATGGAAAAGATCGCTGCGATCTGCCCTAATAATGCGATCCACTGCCACAGGACCATCTGTACAATATATTTTTTTGTATGGGAAAGTAATTTTACCAATCTTGTTTTAATCATATATTATTTCCTTTGCTTTCTCTTCTTTGACAGTTTCTACTTTCAATCCAAAATATAAGAAATGAAAAATCCACACGATCACAAGAACTACACGGCCGATCGGTACGTTGTTCATCATGATAAAACCGATTGCCATTAAGATCGTTACCATCGTAATGATGGACCTCTTTGTTTTCTTTGTCATTGCTTTCTCTTTTGCAAAGCTTTCTAAATGCTTCTTATAAAGACTTGTCCCTAAAAACCAATCGTGAAGTGTTTTTGAACCCTTTGCAAAGCAAAACACTGTTGCCATGTAAAATGGAACCGTCGGCAGAATTGGAAGTACAACCCCTATCGTCCCAAGCACCAGACATAAAATTCCAAGTGCCATCCACACATATCGGATCGGATTTTTTCTCATATTTTTCATCTCCTTTTCATTAATATTCTATACTGTCAGAACAAATTTCTGTCCATCGATATCTGCTACATTTAAATGAACATCGTAAAGTTCACTGATACTTTCAGTTGTGATCACATCCTTTGGATCTCCCTGTACCAACACTTTTCCGTCTTTTAATCCAATGACTTCATCAGAAAAATGAATGGCCTGATTGATCTCATGAAGTACCATCACGATCGTAATTCCGTATTCCCTGTTTAATTTCTTGACTAGTCGCAGAATATCCAACTGATAACGGATATCCAGATACGTCGTTGGCTCATCAAGGAATAAGATCTTCGTGTTCTGTGCCAGTGCCATTGCGATAAAGACTCGCTGTCTCTGGCCACCAGAAAGCTGACTTAACTCGCGGTTCCTAAATTCCTCGAGTCCTGTCACTTCGATCGCATGATCGATCAGTTTCTCATCTTCCTCACTTTTGCCGCCCATTAATTTCATATAAGGGGTACGACCATAAGAGATCAGTCGTTCCACGGTGATATCATCGGCCGCCTGATTATACTGATGAACGATCGATACTTTTCTTGCAAATTCATTTAACTTTAAATTCTTGATATTCTTTCCATGCAGAAAAACTTTTCCACGGTTTGGATTCAGATTCTTTGTCATTAGAGAAAACAGTGTTGATTTTCCACATCCATTGGCTCCCATGATCGTTGTGATCTTACCTTCTTTGATCATTAAGGAAATATCTTTTAGAATTTGATTGCTTCCATATGCAAAGGATAAGTCCCTGACTTCCATCGCTGGCTTCTCTTCTTGTAATCTTGCAAGGAATTCTTCTTTATTTGCCATATCTTCCAGACCTCCTTAATAGTAAGATAAAGAACGGACCACCGACAACACTCATGATCACGGCAGCACTGACTTCATTTGGTGCTGCGATCGTACGTCCGATCGTGTCTGCCAGCAAAAATGTAAATGCCCCAAAAAATGCGGAAAACGGGATCAGCATCTTATGGTTGCTTCCGACTAAAATTCTTCCGATATGTGGAACGATCAATCCAAGGAAGCTGATCGCACCTGCAACGGCTGTGGAAATACTTGCAAGTAAGACTGCAACAAGTGAGATCACGATTCTTGTGACATTGACATTCACTCCCAAGCTTCTTGCGGTTTTATCTTCCAGAGATAACAGATTACATTCCTGTGTAAATAACATTGCAAGGAATAATCCTGCAACCACATATGGAAGCAATGTTGTGACATCATCCCATGTCTTCTGTGTGATATTCGCCTCAACGATTGCTGCCACACCAGTTCTGTCCCCGCCGGACATAGAATTTAAGGCACTGGATAACCCAGTAAATAAGCTATTTACTGCCACACCAGTTAATATAATTCTCATCGGACTTAAACCACCCTTCCATGACAGACAATACACCATGAAAAATGCGACCACACCACCTGCAAATGCTGCGATCGGTGTGAAGAAATATAGTGTTGGTGCAAATGCCGTAATAATGACAGCGGTAAAACTTGCCCCGCTTGAGATACCGATAATTCCCGGATCTGCCAGTGGATTTTTCAATACCGCCTGGAATAACACACCAGAAACCGCAATGGCCGCTCCTGCTAACATTGAAATGATGATTCGTGGAAAACGCAGATCATAGATCGTTGCCACGTCTTTGTTATATTTGACAAACAGACCAGAAAAGAGCTCCCCAAATCCAACTTTCAGACTTCCGATATTAATAGAGGCAAAGAATAAAAGAATTAACAATATAATGACAACCCCAAAGGAAATCCATGCTCGCATCATTTTATTTTCCTGCCTCTCCTGATCGGCATTCCTCGAACTAACTGCTTCAAGGTCTGCTTTTTTTACCTTCTTGAAAAACATTTATTCTTTCACCTCCTGTGTTCCTTTTGTATTCTGATAAAAATCTTTTTCTAATTCACTTAATGCTTTCTTATATTTGAAGTTTGCACTCATTCCAAAGTATTCATATGTCAGATCATAAACCCGTTTGTTCTTCACAGCATCAAAATGTTTCCAGATATCGTTAGTTTCAAAGTCTTCGTTAAACATTTTTGTCACCTGATCTGGAAGTGCATGTGCCGCACGGACAATGATATCTGGTTCTTTCTTCTTCATATCCTCGGTATTGACGGTTAAAAACTCCTGATCCGTATTCTGGTAAACATTTTCACCACCGGCAAGTTTGACCAGACTTCCAACATAGGAATTCTCTGTCGCAATGACATAACTTCCTGGAAGTCCCATCAGTACGAGAGCTTTGGGATGTTTTTTATTTTTATTTCGTTTTGTATAACTTTTATAAAATGTTGTAAACTCTTTGGTCATCTTCTCGGCTTCCTGCTGCTTCCCAAAGATTTCCCCTAATTCCTGAACCGAACGGTACATTCCCTGCACACTTCTTAGATTTAAGAATGCATACTCCGTATTCTTCAGTTCTTCAAACTTTGGTTTTAAGTCAGTTTCCAGAGAAGAAGGAGCTAAGATCCAATCAGGATTTAAAGAAGATACGATTTCCATATCGGGACTCATGGCAAGTCCGACTTTCTTTACCTTTTTGTATCTTGATGGAATTTTGGAAACACTGCTCTTTGGTACACCGACAAGATCAAGATCCAGCTTGTCACAAATATCTGCAACAGCCGGAGATGTTGCGACGATCCTTGGATTGCCTGACAATGCTTTGACTTTCGCCTTTGCATTTAACACTGCCTGTTTTTCCTTTGGATCTGTGATCTCAAGCATAGTTTCCACGCTCTCTCCCTGACTGCTCTTTTTGCTATCTTTTGGATGCTGGTTTACACAACCTGTCAGGAAACAAGAGGAAATTGCAAGCAACAGGATCAAAAAAATGCTCGGATATTTTCTTAATTTAGTTTTCATCGTTGTAAATCTCATCATATTCATCCTGATCACCACCCCATTTATCCCAGTTTTTGCGGTAATAGTAAACGATCATCGCTGCCACTCCAAGTAAGACCAATCCTGAAAATGTCATAGAAACCATTAAGATCAAAATCCATGTTCCCACAGACTTTTCAGAAGATGTTTTCTTCTTTGTGGTCGTCTTCGGTGCCGTAGATAAACTCAGTCCCTGGGCGTTGCTTAAGGAATCGTCACTGCTTTGTGTGTCAGCTCCTTGGGATGCGGTTGTTGTCTGCTGACTGGCTGTATTATTTGTGTCAGCTGTTGTCTGTGTCTGGTTATTGTTTGATGTCTGCGTATCAGAAGATGATGTTGTAACCATCAACGCTTTCATGCCTACGGAATTTCCTGTGGTGTAATTACCTGGATAGAAATAGAAGATGACGTTTCTTCCCATTGGTTTTACGTACATGGAACAGCGGATGATGCTGTCTTGGGATGAAAGTTTGATCCTTAAATCTTTTGTTGTTCCATTATTATCTTTTCCTGTCGCTGTCTGTGTTACAGATTGTGCTTGAAATCTTGATTCTCCTCGTTTCTGCACGGAAAAACTCAGATCAGATGTATAATCTACAAGGCTTATACGAAATGTCAGATAATAATCTCCAGCGTCTGTTACCTCTAATAATCCTTTGGATGATATTGCTCCTTCGACCATTCCCTGCCCAGTTGCTTTCGATGAACTTCCTCCAGAATCTTCTACTTTTCCAGTCACGGGATGCTGATATGTTCTTGCAATCTGACAACTGTAGACATTTCCTGATGCTGCTTTTACATCTTTTGAAAGACTCTCAAAAGACAGGAGCACCACTAGAATCAATATCCAGTTTTTTAATTGAACAATATGTTTTTTCATTTTTATAATCCCCTGCTCCTCGCTTTATAAACTATACCTAGAATAGAAAGTAATACACTCATGATCGATGGTACTATGATCGGTGTTTCTTCCTCATCTTCCTGTAATGTCTGACTTCCACTGTTTGTTGATGTTGAAACCTGATCAGTATTAAGACTTCTTTCTTCCACAGCTGATTGTCCCTGTACATTGGATTGTGTTGTCTCTGGTAATTTTGAACTTTGAATCGTAACTTTCTCATGACTTCCTGCTGAAGAAGTATTTGAAGAATTTGTTGTCATTGTAGTACTGCTTTTTCCTGTATTTTTATCATTTGATACAAATTCCTTTGAATTTTTTACTGCCTTTATAGAATTAAGGTCTAATTTCAGATATACAGCCTGTGTACCACTTCCCGGACTGATCGCATCCATGATCGGAACAAACACTTGTAATGGCATATATCCGTCATTTTTTGCTTTTGATATCAATGGAAATGTTACCTGGTCTGGGTAATCACTTCCATAAAAATCTCTGACTTTCTTTCCTTTCGTGTCTTTTTGATAAGAATCCACGGTTACATTTTTTAATGAACCTGTTGGTACCTTATATTGATCGATCTTATAAGTATTCGTAAAGTATTTGATCTTGCTTAAATAGCCGTAACTTGAACTAATATTCAATCCTTTAAAATCAAGTGTTATATCATATTTTCCATTTTTGACTGTGAGTTTTATCTTATGATTGATTGCTTCATTTGCCATGGACTCTGTCTTCTTGTCTGTCTTTAACATCTTGCCAGAAATACTGTAAATCCCATCTTCTAATTTCTTTATATTTAGCTTTGATTTCCTTGTTGTAGTTTTCTTAACTTGGCTTTCCTTTGCTGTAGTTGTTGTTTGTTTGTCTTGCTGTGTTGTAACAGATGACTCAATTTTCGTCTCGTCACTTACCTTCTTTAATGTATTCCAGTCAAATTGAAATCTTGCATATTGAAGACCGCTCCCTTTGCTGATCGCTTCCATAACAGGTACATAAACCTGAACCCACATTTCTTCCTGTTGATAATTTACCGGAAAACTCATGTAATGTGGATACAATTTTCCTTTTACCCTAGAATCTGTCCCTGTCTTAGGATCATTATAGCTGTCATATGTATTTTCAAAATATGATTCTATATTTATTGGGATTGGTGTTTCATTTTCTGGTGCCTCAATCTTTCCAGATGTTGTCTTCCAGTTTGGAAAATAAGACATCTGGGCAAGATATCCTGTAAAATTAATCTTTCCTAATTTTGTACTCAGTGCCTTGCATTCTGCTCTTACTGTATAAGTTCCATTCTTTACGATCAATTGTATTGGCTGAACAATCCCCGCATTTCCCATAGAAGCCTGATCTGATGAGGCACTTCTCAAGAAACTTTGCATGGTATAAGTTCCATCTTCTAATATATTTTTTTCATCCGCTGCTGCCTTATGATCTACAAATGCAAAACCAACCAAGCAGCATAATATAACGGAAATGACACAGCTGACAAAGCGAAAATATTGTGCTTTCTTCATGATTTTTTCTACTCTTTTATGGGGACTATAAAGCCCCTGTAGATTTACAGCGGCTTTATCATATGTTTCCTGTTACTTTTTAATTTTTACAGAAACTGCTTTTGAATATTTACTGTATGTTACTTTCTTTCCTGCTTTTTTAATTGCACGGACTTTATAATAATATGTCTTTTTCTTCTTCAGTTTCTTATTTTTAAATTTTGTTGTTGAAGCTTTTGTGATCGTCTTAACTGTTTTGTATTTACCATTTTTCTTTGTCGCACGATATACAACATATCCTGTTGCACCTTTGACTTTCTTCCATGTTACTGTTGCCGTTTTCTTGGAAGAATTCTTAACTTTCAGACCTGTGACTGCTGCTAACTTCACAGTCGTTGTCGTCTGTGTTGCAGTTGGCTTCTGGACTGTTGCAGCTGGCTTCTGAACTGTTGTTGATGGTTTTTGTTCCTCTTTCTTTGGTGCTTCTTCTGTTACATCTCCACTGCTAAAATCTTTATCATCCGCTGTTGTTTTAACGGCTGATGTAAAATCTAAGGAAAGATTCATTTTCTGAGTTCCCATTCCTGATGCAATGCTGTCCATAATTGGTATAAATACCTGCATTGGTGCGATTCCTGTTTCTACAGCTTCATCTGTCAATGGGAATGTTACAAGATCAGGATAATTGCTTCCAAATTCATCGGATACAATGTCACCATTCGTGTTTTTCTGAACCTGATCAACTGTAACGTCTTTTTCTGTTCCATTTTCAATGTACTGAATCTTATTTAAGTATCCATGGAATGTCTGTCCACCGAATGGAATATTCATTGCCTTTAAGTTTAATGTGACATAATATTTTCCATCTTTTACTGTTAACTTTACTTTATGTGCGATCGCATCATTTGCCATTGATAGATCTTTTCCATTTGTTTTTAACATCTTTGCATCTACTTTATAGATTCCATCAGAAAGCACTTCTTTGTCTTTCTTTTCTTTTAATGTATCCCAATATAATGTGATCACAGCATCTGTATCAAATTTTCCATGATCAAATGTAATTCCGCCATGTTCACCACTTAAATTACTCATTGCTGGTACATACATTTTAAAGTTTGCTTTGTAAGTTAATTCTGGTTTATCACCTGTTAATGGCATATTTACAGTTGTTACACTCTCACCATCTTTTGTCTCTTCGGATCCTTCTTTTGTCAGATCTGATCCATTATAATACCCATTAAAAACTAATACATCCATTGCTTCTTTTGTAACCACTGGATATGATAATGTCATCTTTCCATTTTTATCAACCTTTAATGTTGCTGTTACTTTATTCTCAGAATTTGCTGCAGACAAGCTATGTTCTACTGTACTTGTCATATTTTTCATCTGAATCTCATAAGTACCTTCTTCCACTGTTTCTGGTGCTGGTGCAAGAACTTCCTCTTTTAATGTTAATCCTAGAGATTCCATAACTGCATTTTTGATCGCGGAAGCACTTGTTGTTGCTCCAGATACTGTATCGACTTTGTCAAAGGAATTCTGATCTGTGATATCAAGACCTTGTATCTGATCTTTTATTTTATTGATCGCTTTTGGCAGATAGATATTTTCATTTTCTTCTGCATATTTTCCTTCGAAATTTTCTCCTTTAATCTGAAGATCTGTCACTTTTCCATCTTTGTATGTAACAGTTGTTTTAATATCGTATCCACCGAACTGCGCAATATGAATCGTATTTTCTTTTGTTCCATCTGATACGTTTTCATTTCCCTTAAGACTTGCATAATCAACCTTTAAAAATGCATCTGTTCCCATTCCCATTGGGCTGATCGTCATATGAAGATAGATACCATCGGTTGTCTTTACACTCTCTGAAATTGTAAATTTAATCTTTGTTGGATTACCAGCTTCATCTGTTTCCTCAACAGTCACATCTTTTGTTTCTGATTTTATATCATTTCCCTGATAAACTTTTAAATCCTTTGCTGCACCTGTCATTCCATAAAGATTTAATGCTTTTAATTCAACTTCTAAACTTGCTGTTCCATCTTCTGCTACTTCTAATGTTGCATTTTCACCTACAGCCCCGGCCGCCATTGAATTCTGTTCAACATTATCTGCTTTTTTTAACGACACTGGAACTGTATAAGAACCAGCTGACAAACTTATTTTGTTTGTTCCAAATGCATTAGACACTGCTGCCTTTACAATTGCTGGATGTGCTACATATATAGGTGTCGCTGTTCCAGCCATTGCAACAGCTAACAATAATGGCATGATTTTTTTCTTTACATGATATTTAGTTTTTCTCATAATCTCTCCTTCTCTTAATTTATAAGCATTATCGGTTAGTTTTAATTAACTCACTTCTTTTTATCATGCATCAATATTCTCCGTCAACGAAAACAAGTTTTTCAAAATCGTTCATATCTGATATTTTAAATTTAAATTTTTTTACCTATTTTCTATTTAAGAGGAGATATTATGTATCAATTAATTAAATTATATTTTCGTTTATTTTTTAAAAATAATAAAGGTTTACTCATTATTCTTATTTTACTTTTTACATCTTTCTCAACTTTATATATAAATCTACATCAAACAAAAATAAACCGTGATACTACTACACAAATTTATGATCAATATATAGATAAATACTCTGGTATTCCAAATAATTCAAAAGAAAAAAAAATTCTAAAAGAATTAGATTCTTATGAGAATAATGAAGATATTTTAAAAGAATATCAAAATCATCAAATTAATCAAAAAGAATATCTAAAAAAACAAAGAAAAAATAATTCTAATATTTTAAAAAAAGATGCATTAAATTCGTTCTACTTATATTATTTAAAAATTAAAAATACTCAACATAAGGAAATAGTTAATACAAGGTATACTGATTGTTTAAATTTTAACAATCTAGATTTTATTATCATTCTCTTTCTTTTCTTTCTTATTTATAGTATCTATTTAAAAGAAATAGATGATCATATATGGATTTATGAAAAAACAACATCTAATGGTATTAAGAATGCTAAAAAGAGTAAAATATTTGTATTTAGTTGTATATGGGGATTATTTTTAATTTTAATGACTATTGGTAAAATACTTATTTTTAAACATTTTTCTAGATTAGATTTTTCAATAATTAATATTCCTTGGTGTTCAAAAAATTGTCCAAATATTTCATTAATAACATTTATATGCTTTTGTACATTTCTTTACTATATAGCGAGTTATCTTTTATGTGGTCTAAGTATTTTACTAAAAAAATTTATTCATTCTAATATCTTTATTTTGCTTGTACTTTTTATTTTCGTCTATATTCCTTTAGCTTTCTTAGGAAATAGTATACATATTCTTTATTTTCCTTTTATTAGTTTTCTTGTTCCTGGTCGCTATTTTGCAGGTTATGGTGAAAAAATGTTAGGCATAGATTTTCATATAGTAATTATTGAATTGATTATTATCTTTATATTCTTTCTTCTTTCTTTTTTTAAAGGAAAAAGAAAGAACTTGATTTTTCTTTCTTTATTAATATTAATAACTGGTTGTTCAAGTAATCAAAATAATTCATCTAGTTTTCAATACAATAGTTATCATGAACTTAACTTTGCGGAAAATAAAGAATATTATTATTTTTCTAATAAGATAATAGATAAAAATGATTGGAAAGAGTATTCTTTAATAAGAAATCTTTATGAATCTAGTAATAATTTAATTAACGTGTTTCCTCAAAAAGATGGTTTTTTTTATACTATTGACGATGATGAAAGTGAATATTTATATCTCTTTAATAATGATTTTCAAGATGTTAAATTAAAAAAGTTATCTTCTTTACAAAAGAATTTTATGAATATAGAACAACAACATATACCTATTTCAGATAAGAATATATTAGGTATTATTGGTAACAAGAATAGATATTATATTATTTATAGTGACAAAATAACTAATCAAAATAATAAAGTTGTTTATAAAGGAAAATTAACAAACCATTATTCTATTTATCATCAATATCTTTATTTTCTACAAGATGATTATACGATCATTAAAATATCTCTAGATACATTTAAAAAAGAAAAATTAGATACTCCATTATGTGATTATTTCTATATAAAAAATAATCATCTCTATTTACACAATATTCAAGATGATAAGTTATATTGTGATAATCAAATTCTATTTAATGAACAAATTGAAAATAGTGATATATATAAAGATAAACTATATTACACCCAAAATGATGGTTTATTTATGTATGATTTTACTTATAAAGAAAGTACCTTGTTAACAAAAGAAAAAGTATATTCATTAAAAATATCAATAGATGGAAAATATTTATCTTATATAACAGATAGCACTAAAAAAAATAAAGAAATTAAAATAATCATTAAAGATTTAAAAAAGAATAAAATAGTATATGTTAGAGATGCATAAAAGTCATGGATAAACCATGACTTTTTAAATAATATAGTCTGTATCTCCTCGATATCTTGCTAGAAACTGTTGTGTTCTTGGCATTTGAGGATGATCAAATATTTGTTTAGCTGTGCTACTTTCAACAATTTGTCCTTGATCCATAAAAATCACTTTATCTGATATTTGATGTGCAAAAGACATTTCATGTGTAACAATAATCATTGTAATGTTTTCATCAGCGACGCTTTTAATAACTTTTAATACTTCTTGTACAAGTTCTGGATCTAAAGCACTTGTTGGTTCATCAAAGAGAATAACTTGTGGATTTAACGCTAATGCTCTAGCAATAGCCACACGTTGTTGTTGTCCTCCTGATAGTTGAGTTGGATAACGATCTTCTTTATCTGATAAACCAACTTTTTTGAGTTGTTCTCTAGCAATGACAAGTGCTTTTTCTTTTGTCATTTTTTTTACAACCGTTAAAGGTGTTGTAATATTTTCAATAATTGTTTTATTTGCAAATAAATTGTATTCTTGGAAAACCATAGCTGTGACTTTTCTTAAAGCAAGCTCTTCTTTAGTTATATGAGTAGCATCATATCCAACTTCACCTATTTTTACTTTTCCTTTTTCAGGAACTTCTAAAAGGTTTAAACATCTAAGTAAAGTTGATTTTCCTGATCCTGAAGGTCCAATAATTGAAACAGTTTCTCCTTTTTCTATTGAAAAAGAGATTCCTTTTAAAACTTCTTGTTGTTTAAATGTTTTATGTAAATCTTTTACTTCAATCATGGTTACACCTCACTTATTTGTAGACGTCTTTCAATAAAATGTTGTACATACGTTAAAATTGTACTAAATGCTAAATAGATAATAGCAACTTCAATATAAAGAACTAATGGTTCATATGTATTGGCAACAATACGTTGAGCTGCCATAAACATTTCAGCAACTGTAATATTAGCAGCAAGTGATGTATCTTTTACTAAAGCAATTAAAGAGTTGAATAATGGTGGAATCGCAATCTTTAAAGCTTGTGGTAAAATAATATGATACATACTTTGGAAGTATGTCATACCTACCGAATAGCAGGCTTCTAATTGTCTTTTATCAACAGATAAAATAGCTCCTCTTACCGTTTCACTACTATAAGCTCCTACATTTAAAGAAAAAGTTATAATGGCTGCAGGAAATGCTTCTAAGACAATGCCTACACTTGGTAATCCATAATAGATAATAAAGAGTTGTACAAGTAATGGAGTTCCTCTAAAAATCCATACATAAAATTGAATAATTTGTGATAATACTTTTATTTTTTTAACTCTTATTAAGGCTGTCACAATAGCTATTAATAATCCAATAGCAAAAGAAATCAAGGTAATAGGTATTGTATAAACAAGACCTGGTATCAGTAATTTAGTAAATGAACTCGTAATTATTTCGATAACTCTTGAACTCATTTATGTGATACATCCGTTTTAAAATATTTATTACTAATTTCAGCTAATTTACCTGATTTCTTTAATGATTTTAATGCTTTATCAACATTCTTCTTTAAATCATCTTGTCCTTTATTAAAAATAAATGCTTGTTCACTCACTTCTTTACCTTGTGCTGCAATTTTTAAATCAGTACCTGGTTTTTTATTCACTAAATCATAATAAGCTAAAGTATCATTAACAGTACCATCAACACGTCCTTGTTCTACTAAACTTACATTTTCATTCCAATCATTTGTCGCAACAATTTCACCTTTATATTTTTCTACAATTTTTGAAAAGTTACTACTT
>OJMK01002336.1_pt1 | contig 13225 bp, 14 predicted proteins | sample 1597201 | NCBI WGS metagenome assembly OJMK01 (sample SAMEA2452125, study PRJEB22498) | human gut metagenome | reverse complement strand
AGCATGCGCTTAAATTGTTTGAAGTTGATCATGATTATGATGCATCTTTGGAAGAAATCTCTTATGCCTTGGAAACAGTTGAACCAGGTGTAACAGATCGTTTTGTATCATCTTACGAGAAGACACGCGAACAAATTCGTATGTAAGAGAAAGATTCTGGGCTAGGGTCCAGAATTTTTTGTAAGGTCCATTTTTCATTTCATATAAAAATTAAATCTAGTGAAGGCTTATATAGGCATCAAAGAATCGAGGTAATCATGTCAGAAGTTAAAGGTTTATTAGTTATGGACGTAGATTCAACGCTAGTCCAAGAAGAAGTTATCGATTTATTGGGAGAAGAAGCAGGCGTTGGTCAAGAAGTTGCTGAAATCACAGAGCGTGCCATGCGTGGAGAATTGGATTTTAGACAGGCCTTAAATGAGCGTGTAGCGATCCTCAAGGGATTGCCAGAGAGTATATTTGATAAGGTCTATGCTCGTATTCATTTCAACAAAGGAGCCAAGGAACTGGTGGATGAACTTCACGCCCGTGGCTTTAAGGTAGGCTTGGTTTCTGGAGGTTTCCATGAGACTGTGGATAGACTAGCAGCTGAAGCAGGAATCGATTATGTCAAGGCTAATCACCTAGAGGTTGTTGATGGTGTCTTAACTGGTAAGGTTTATGGTGAGATTGTTACCAAAGATGTCAAGGTAGCTAAACTCAAAGATTGGGCGGTAGAAAATGGTCTCGAACTCTCGCAAACCATTGCAATGGGTGATGGTGCCAATGATTTACCTATGATTAAGACAGCTGGTATCGGTATCGCCTTTTGTGCTAAACCAATTGTTCGTGAACAAGCTCCCTACCAAATCACAGAACCAGATTTGTATAAGGTAATTGATATTTTGGATGAGGTTAATAAATAGTAGAAATAAAAAAGAGTCCTTTGGATGATTCCAAGGGACTCTTTGTGTACCAAAAAAGCACCGAATCGGTGCCACTTTCTCAAGTTGAATACGGACTAAGCCTTATTTTAACTCGCTGTATTGTTTCGAATGGTTTCAAACCACTTTCATTATATAGCTTTGTAACCAATATGTCAATATACTAGAGAGTAAGGTAATAAAAAATTATTTTCCTAATCATAAGACTTTAACTCTGTACTATTAAATAAGTAGTTCTATCAGGTGTTGAAATGTTCTTTAATAAGTGTATAATATTTTCTATAAATTTAGATTTTTCAAATAAGGAGAAATGTATGACTAAGCCATACTCAATTGGACTTGATATTGGAACGAATAGTGTTGGATGGGCTGTAATAACTGATAGTTACAAGGTTCCGTCTAAAAAAATGAAAGTCTTAGGAAATACGAGTAAAAAGTATATCAAAAAGAACCTGTTAGGTGTATTACTCTTTGACTCTGGAATCACAGCAGAAGGAAGAAGATTAAAGCGTACTGCAAGACGCCGTTATACTAGACGTCGTAATCGTATTCTATATTTACAGGAAATTTTTAGCACAGAAATGACTAAGATAGATGAATCTTTCTTTCAAAGACTAGACGATTCATTTTTAGTTCCTGATGACAAGCGTGACAGTAAGTATCCGATTTTTGGAAACCTAGTAAGAGAAAAATCCTACCATGAGGAATTCCCAACTATTTATCATTTAAGGAAATATTTAGCAGATAGTTCTAAAAAAGCAGATTTGCGTCTAGTTTATCTTGCATTGGCTCATATGATTAAATATAGAGGTCACTTCTTAATTGAAGGAGAGTTTAATTCAAAAAATAATGATATTCAGAAGAATTTTCAAGACTTTTTGGACACTTATAATGCTATTTTTGAATCGGATTTATCACTTGAGAATAGTAAACAACTTGAGGAAATTGTTAAAGATAAGATTAGTAAATCAGCAAAGAAAGATCGTATTTTAAAACTCTTTCCTGGGGAGAAAAATTCGGGTATTTTTTCAGAGTTTCTAAAGTTGATTGTAGGAAATCAAGCTGACTTTAAGAAATATTTTAATTTAGACGAAAAAGCCCCCTTACATTTTTCTAAAGAAAGCTATGATGAAGATTTAGAGACTTTGCTAGGTTATATTGGAGATTATTATAGTGATGTCTTTTTCAAAGCAAAGAAACTTTATGATGCTATTCTTTTATCGGGTTTTCTGACTGTAACTGATAATGAGACAGAAGCACCTCTCTCTTCTGCTATGATAAAGCGATATAATGAACACAAAGAAGATTTAGCGTTACTAAAGGCATACATAAGAAATATTTCCCTAGAAACATATAATGAAGTATTTAAAGACGACACCAAAAACGGTTATGCTGGTTATATTGATGGAAAAACAAATCAGGAAGATTTCTACGTATATCTAAAAAACCTATTGGCTGAATTTGAAGGTGCGGATTATTTTCTTGAAAAAATTGATCGAGAAGATTTTTTGAGAAAGCAACGTACATTTGACAATGGTTCGATACCATATCAGATTCATCTTCAAGAAATGAGAGCAATTCTTGATAAGCAAGCTAAATTTTATCCTTTCTTGGCTAAAAATAAAGAAAGAATCGAGAAGATTTTAACCTTCCGAATTCCTTATTATGTAGGTCCACTTGCGAGAGGGAATAGTGACTTCGCTTGGTCAATAAGAAAACGAAATGAAAAAATTACACCTTGGAATTTTGAGGACGTTATTGACAAAGAATCTTCGGCAGAGGCTTTTATTAATCGAATGACTAGTTTTGATTTGTATTTGCCAGAAGAGAAGGTACTTCCAAAGCATAGTCTCTTATACGAAACTTTTACTGTATATAATGAATTAACAAAAGTTAGATTTATTGCCGAAAGTATGAGAGATTATCAATTTTTAGATAGTAAGCAGAAGAAAGATATTGTTAGACTTTATTTTAAAGATAAAAGGAAAGTTACTGATAAGGATATTATTGAATATTTACATGCAATTGATGGATATGATGGAATTGAATTAAAAGGCATAGAGAAACAGTTTAATTCTAGTTTATCTACTTATCACGATCTTTTAAATATTATTAATGATAAAGAGTTTTTGGATGATAGTTCAAATGAAGCGATTATCGAAGAAATTATCCATACTTTGACAATTTTTGAAGATAGAGAGATGATAAAACAACGTCTTTCAAAATTTGAGAATATATTCGATAAATCCGTTTTGAAAAAGTTATCTCGTAGACATTACACTGGCTGGGGTAAGTTATCTGCTAAGCTTATTAATGGTATTCGAGATGAAAAATCTGGTAATACTATTCTTGATTACTTAATTGATGATGGTATTTCTAACCGTAATTTCATGCAACTTATTCACGATGATGCTCTTTCTTTTAAAAAGAAGATACAGAAAGCACAAATTATTGGTGACGAAGATAAAGGTAATATTAAAGAGGTCGTTAAGTCTTTGCCAGGTAGTCCTGCGATTAAAAAAGGTATTTTACAAAGCATAAAAATTGTAGATGAATTGGTCAAAGTAATGGGAGGAAGAAAACCCGAGTCAATTGTTGTTGAGATGGCTCGTGAAAACCAATATACCAACCAAGGTAAATCTAATTCTCAACAACGCTTGAAACGTTTAGAAGAATCTCTCAAAGAGTTAGGTAGTAAGATACTTAAGGAAAATATTCCTGCAAAACTTTCTAAAATAGACAATAACGCACTTCAAAATGATCGACTTTATTTGTATTATCTTCAAAACGGCAAAGATATGTATACCGGAGAAGAATTAGATATTGATAGATTAAGTAATTATGATATTGATCATATTATTCCTCAAGCTTTTTTGAAAGATAATTCTATTGACAATAAAGTACTTGTTTCATCTGCTAGTAACCGTGGTAAATCAGATGATGTTCCAAGTTTAGAGGTTGTCAAAAAAAGAAAGACACTTTGGTATCAATTATTGAAGTCAAAATTAATTTCTCAACGAAAATTTGATAATCTGACAAAAGCTGAACGGGGAGGATTGTTACCTGAGGACAAAGCTGGTTTTATTCAACGCCAGTTGGTTGAAACACGTCAAATAACAAAACATGTAGCTCGTTTACTTGATGAGAAATTTAATAATAAAAAAGATGAAAATAATAGAGCGGTACGAACAGTAAAAATTATTACCTTGAAATCTACCTTAGTTTCTCAATTTCGTAAGGATTTTGAACTTTATAAAGTTCGTGAAATCAATGATTTTCATCATGCTCATGATGCTTACTTGAATGCCGTTATAGCAAGTGCTTTACTTAAGAAATACCCTAAACTAGAGCCAGAATTTGTGTACGGTGATTATCCAAAATACAATAGTTTTAGAGAAAGAAAGTCCGCTACAGAAAAGGTATATTTCTATTCAAATATCATGAATATCTTTAAAAAATCTATTTCTTTAGCTGATGGTACAGTTATTGAAAGACCACTTATTGAGGTAAATGAGGAGACCGGCGAATCCGTTTGGAATAAAGAATCTGATTTAGCAACTGTAAGGAGAGTACTCTCTTATCCGCAAGTAAATGTTGTGAAAAAAGTTGAGGAACAGAATCACGGATTGGATAGAGGAAAACCAAAGGGATTGTTTAATGCAAATCTTTCCTCAAAGCCAAAACCAAATAGTAATGAAAATTTAGTAGGTGCTAAAGAGTATCTTGACCCCAAAAAGTATGGGGGGTATGCTGGAATTTCTAATTCTTTTGCTGTTCTTGTTAAAGGGACAATTGAAAAAGGTGCTAAGAAAAAAATAACAAATGTACTAGAATTTCAAGGTATTTCTATTTTAGATAGGATTAATTATAGAAAAGATAAACTTAATTTTTTACTTGAAAAAGGTTATAAAGATATTGAGTTAATTATTGAACTACCTAAATATAGTTTATTTGAACTTTCAGATGGTTCACGTCGTATGTTGGCTAGTATTTTGTCAACGAATAATAAGAGGGGAGAGATTCACAAAGGAAATCAGATTTTTCTTTCACAGAAGTTTGTGAAATTACTTTATCATGCTAAGAGAATAAGTAACACAATTAATGAGAATCATAGAAAATATGTTGAGAACCATAAAAAAGAGTTTGAAGAATTATTTTACTACATTCTTGAGTTTAATGAGAATTATGTTGGAGCTAAAAAGAATGGTAAACTTTTAAACTCTGCCTTTCAATCTTGGCAAAATCATAGTATAGATGAACTCTGTAGTAGTTTTATAGGACCTACCGGAAGTGAAAGAAAGGGGCTATTTGAATTAACCTCTCGTGGAAGTGCTGCTGATTTTGAATTTTTAGGTGTTAAAATTCCAAGGTATAGAGACTATACCCCATCATCCCTATTAAAAGATGCCACACTTATTCATCAATCTGTTACAGGCCTCTATGAAACACGAATAGACCTTGCCAAACTAGGAGAGGGTTAATGGCAGGTTGGAGAACAGTAGTCGTAAACATACATTCTAAACTGTCATATAAGAATAATCACCTTATTTTTAGAAACTCATATAAAACTGAGATGATTCATCTTTCTGAAATTGATATACTTTTATTGGAAACAACTGACATTGTATTGACTACTATGTTAGTGAAGAGATTAGTTGATGAAAATATTCTAGTTATTTTCTGTGATGATAAACGATTGCCGACAGCTTTTCTTACACCGTATTATGCACGTCATGATTCTAGTCTGCAAATAGCTAGACAAATTGCGTGGAAGGAAAATGTTAAATGTGAGGTATGGACTGCTATTATTGCGCAAAAGATATTGAATCAATCTTACTATTTGGGAGAATGTTCCTTCTTTGAGAAATCTCAATCTATTATGGAATTATATCATGGATTAGAACGGTTTGATCCTAGTAATCGTGAGGGTCACTCTGCCAGAATTTATTTTAATACGCTTTTCGGTAATGATTTTACTAGGGAAAGTGATAATGATATCAATGCAGCGCTGGATTATGGTTATACCTTGTTATTGAGTATGTTTGCACGTGAGGTTGTCGTCTGTGGTTGTATGACACAAATTGGTTTAAAACATGCTAACCAGTTTAATCAATTTAACCTTGCTAGTGATATTATGGAGCCATTTAGGCCAATTATAGATAGAATTGTTTATCAAAATCGACATAATAATTTCGTCAAAATCAAAAAAGAACTTTTTTCGATCTTTTCAGAAACCTATCTCTATAATGGAAAAGAGATGTATTTATCAAACATTGTTAGTGATTATACAAAAAAGTTATAAAAGCGTTAAATCAGTTAGGTGAGGAAATTCCTGAATTTAGAATATGAGTTATAGATATATGCGAATGATATTAATGTTTGATATGCCAACAGATACTGCTGAAGAGAGGAAAGCGTATCGTAAGTTTAGAAAGTTCCTCTTAAGTGAAGGTTTTATCATGCACCAGTTTTCGGTATATAGTAAACTGTTATTAAATCATACCGCCAATACAGCAATGGTTGGACGACTTAAAGCTAATAATCCTAAAAAAGGAAATATAACAATACTAACAGTTACTGAAAAGCAATTTGCCCGTATGATTTATTTGTACGGAGATAAAAACACAAGTATTGCCAATTCAGAGGAAAGGTTAGTGTTCTTAGGAGATAATTATTGTGATGAAGATTAATTTTTCGCTTTTGGATGAGCCTATGGAGATTAGCCAGGGGACAGTTCTCGTAATTGAGGATGTGAGTGTGTTTGCTCAAATAGTTAAGGAATTCTATCAGTATGATGAACAATCGAATTTAACAATATTTGATAGTAAAATAAGGAGTATAAAGTCCTCTGAATTGCTTTTAATAACAGATATTTTAGGTTACGATATTAATACTTCTCAGGTATTAAAGTTGCTTCACACAGATATTGTAAGCCAGTTGAATGATAAACCAGAAGTTAGATCAGAAATAGATTCTTTGGTATCATTAATTACTGATATTATCATGGCAGAGTGTTTAGAAAATGAACTAGATATAGAGTATGATGAGATTACACTTTTAGAACTAATTAAAGCATTAGGTGTCAGAATCGAAACTAAGTCTTGTACGGTTTTTGAAAAAATATTTGAGATTTTACAGATTTTTAAATATTTAGTTAAAAAGAGAATTTTAGTATTCGTCAATAGCTTGTCGTATTTTTCTAAAGATGAAATTTATCAAATCTTGGAATATACAAAGTTATCACAAGCTGATGTATTATTTTTGGAACCTAGACAGATTGAAGGGATTCAACAATTTATTTTAGACAAGGATTATATTTTGATGCCCTATAATAACTAGTAAATTAGTAATAAGTATAGATAGTCTTGAGTTATTTCAAGACTATCTTTTAGTATTTAGTAGTTTCTACATGAAGTTGAGTGGAAGAATCATTTTGTTAGAGAGTAGATTATAAGCTATCTGATAGGTGAGAAGGTAAGTTGATTGGAATAAGATTTCTAAAATTTTTTCGATATAGCGACAGCTCTATTTGTTAAAACGTTGTTATATAAGGCTTTTTAAGGTATAATAAACATAAAAATGGAATCATTTTGAAGCTGAAGTCATGCTGAGATTAATAGTGCGATTACGAAATCTGGTAGAAAAGATATCCTACGAGGTTTTAGAGCTGTGTTGTTTCGAATGGTTCCAAAACTAATCCTGATAGGAATGTCATTCGATACGTGTTTTAGAGCTGTGTTGTTTCGAATGGTTCCAAAACCATTGTTATTTGTCAGCTGATATTGTTGGAGTTTTAGAGCTGTGTTGTTTCGAATGGTTCCAAAACATAGCATAGACCCCGACACATTACAAATTAGTTTTAGAGCTGTGTTGTTTCGAATGGTTCCAAAACTTTATCAGCAGATAAATATCCATCTGCTATGTTTTAGAGCTGTGTTGTTTCGAATGGTTCCAAAACTCAACAAATGTCATTGCTATCTACCAATATGTTTTAGAGCTGTGTTGTTTCGAATGGTTCCAAAACCGAAGCTATCAAAAGATTGCATCATCTACGGTTTTAGAGCTGTGTTGTTTCGAATGGTTCCAAAACTACAGTTTCTTTACTAGTTGAAACGGTTAAGTTTTAGAGCTGTGTTGTTTCGAATGGTTCCAAAACGATTCCGTTTTCCAAAAAATCAAATCCGATGTTTTAGAGCTGTGTTGTTTCGAATGGTTCCAAAACTCGGACATTGCAGACAAGGCAGTAGATAATGTTTTAGAGCTGTGTTGTTTCGAATGGTTCCAAAACCGATAAGTTCATGAGAATGATTGAATTCGTGTTTTAGAGCTGTGTTGTTTCGAATGGTTCCAAAACTAAAATTTTGGCGACAATTCAGCGTGAGTCGTTTTAGAGCTGTGTTGTTTCGAATGGTTCCAAAACGATGTATATCCAAACATGGATCATATCCGTGTTTTAGAGCTGTGTTGTTTCGAATGGTTCCAAAACAATGTCTAGCTTTTTTGCTATCAAAAATATGTTTTAGAGCTGTGTTGTTTCGAATGGTTCCAAAACGCTATAATGACTTGCTTAGTATGTTTAGTTGTTTTAGAGCTGTGTTGTTTCGAATGGTTCCAAAACAATCAGCAAATAACACTGACAACTATCCCAGTTTTAGAGCTGTGTTGTTTCGAATGGTTCCAAAACCCAAAGAATGGACCATCTTAATGAGAATATGTTTTAGAGCTGTGTTGTTTCGAATGGTTCCAAAACTTGACAGAACTTTTGAAAGTATGGTTAGAAGTTTTAGAGCTGTGTTGTTTCGAATGGTTCCAAAACATCAAGGTTGTTGAAGTCGAATGCTATTGTGTTTTAGAGCTGTGTTGTTTCGAATGGTTCCAAAACTTTTGTTATCACAATTTTTGGTTGACATCTCCTAGAACTCATCTTATCATAAAGGAGTCTAGTATTGAAATGTGAGAAGGGACATGTTATACGAATATCCAGCTATTTTTCACACGATTGAGGAGGCTTGCAGGATTAGTTTTCCCAATTTTGGTCGGATTATTCAGGTAGCTTCTTTATTTAATGTTATGACGAAATCGTCAGTATTTTTGGCTTATATTATTTATTATTATGTGGACCAGATCTTGCCTAATTTGACGGCAGTAAGTAGTATTCCTAATGAGAAAGAGCTTGTGGTTTTGATTCAGTTAGAACTTGATTGACAGCAAAAAACTCTTGGAGGATAAATTTCCAAGAGTTTTAATTTTTATTAGCCACATAGACTCCAAGGACTACCAAGATTCCCGCTAAGATTTGTAACTGTGAGAAGGGCTCTCCTAAGAAGACTACAGCACATAGAATTGAGATAATCGTTGATATGCCAATGAAAGAAGCAGTTCGGTTAACCCCGATAGTTGCGATAGCAAAATTTGAAAGGATATACCCTATAACACTACACCCCAATCCTTGGTACAGGATGGTTATGGCGAACTTTGGATTACTCCAAGGGAGCGTTAAAAGCTCTTTCAAGTTACCCGCTAGAAAGCTATGGCTTAGTGCAAAGAGTCCAAATGTAAGGCAACCACTGGCTAACATAAAATAGGTAATCTCAAAGCTAGTGAATTGACTGGCTTTTTCAACGTCAACGCAATAAAGGGAATAGGAGACAACGGCTAAACCTAAAATGAAGTATCCGACAAGTGAGAAGTTGGTGGAGCTACCCGCAGCGAATACGGCAATAATGATACCGATGAGGGTTGTAGCGACACCTACCACTTGCCAACGACTTGGCCATTCTTTCAAAATAAGACTAGACATGATAAGTGCGACGACCGGAATGCAAGCGAGGAATGCTCCACTTTCAGAGGCAGTAGTCATACGAATCCCAATCGTTTCGCAGATAAAATAGATAATAGGATTAAGGATGGCAATACGTATCAGTGGTTTGAGATTTCTGCCATTTATGACTACCTTTTGTCTTCTTGTGAGAAGATAAAGGTTGACAAAGAAGAAGGCTGTGACAAAACGCCAAGAGATTAAAGCAAGGCCACTGGCCTGTGCTGTAATCGATTTGGTAAATATAAAACTGAGCCCAAAAAGGATCTCGCAGGCAGCTGCAGCCAAACATCCCAAGATGATTTTATTTTTCATTGTCTTACCCCCTGATTATGGATTTCCACCCCTATTATAGCATCTTTAGGTAACGATTTTATGATTCTGAATCTAAAAAGATTTGCAGAATAGCTAGCCCATCTTATATTAGTTACCAATTGAGACAGTTCCGTCTGAGCCAACTTTTATATTTGTATCGTCTTGGCTTAAACAGCATTTTCACCATTTATTTTGGCAGAATTACCGTTCTCGCCGTTCAATTCAGTTGAACCGTCTTTGTTAACTTTAACTGAGGCACTTGAGTCGGTAGAAGAAGAGTCTTTTCTCACCCTACTTGATGATGAAGAAGATGATGAGTTACTTTTATCTTTGGAGTTACCACATGCTGCTAGGGTTAACAAGGCGAGAACTGAGACAGATGCTAAAGTTAATTTAGAAAAAACTCTCATAATAATCTCCCTTTTTTATTAGTAGATTTAATTTAATGAAAACTCATCAAATTAAAAGCACTTCCAGTTGTTTTTACCTAATTGTAATCTCTTAGTAATGTAGGTATTGTATAAGATTAATCTGTTGAAAAGTAAGAGGATTCCTTAAGGGTTGTGATAGATATTTCAAAGTGTTCAGTTCGGTTGTTAGGCTTCTCTTTGTTATAATAAAAAAACAAATGTAGGTGCATTACGTATCAAACGACGATTAAAGTTGACAACGCTATTATTCAGTTTCAGAGGGTTACGGAGTGTCTGTGGAACTCTTCGGATATACGGAAGATGGGATGACACCTATGAGTTGGGTGAATATTGCTTTAGCCTCTTGCGTGACCATGTGTCTACAGAGTTATTTTTCCAATTATCAGGAAATAGAGGAGCTTGCAATTCAGGTTGATTCTAGCTATGAAGAAGGGCATTTCAAGCTTGACATTCATCTACCTAAGGACTTGAATAGTGATAATGAGCAGGAAATCTTGTCTTTTTAGATACTTATTGCCGAGCGAAGAATTTTTTTCGTGAGGATATAGATGTTGATATCAGCTTAGTCAAATAAGCTTGTTATCCGTTGAGAAATTCGTGTTATACTAGTAGCTATAGACAACCTGTTTCACTTGTGGTGGAATGGGTATTGATAGGAGGGCTTGCTATGCAAGACAAACTACATGAAATCCGTGTGTTTGAGAATTTTCAAGAAGAACTATTTGAAACTGGACATGTGATTGTCACTACTGAGGTGGTCGAGAAGTCCTTAAATTATTTTGGTAATGCTCATGGTGGTTATTTATTTACGCTCTGTGATCAGGTGGCAGGACTTGTGGCACTTTCAACAGGAGACTACGCTGTAACTCTTCAGTCCAATATCAATTATTTAAAGGCAGGTCATTTGTCTGACCAACTCAAGATTGAAGGTCTTTGTGTGCATAATGGTAAAACGACCAAGTTGGTAGAAGTCCTCATTACTAATCAGGAGGAAAAAATTCTTACTAGAGCGACCTTTACCATGTATGTGACGGGCTCGATTTCGGAGTAGAGAAGGAATCTTATGTCAGATTTTTAAACTATGGATGACTTTGCAGTCTTTGTAAATGACTACCTGACACCAGACCAATTGAGTATTCAGGAATATTCTTGTGCCTCTGATCAGCAGGAATTTTCTCTTCTTGTAACTATTGATGATTATGAGATGATGTGTCGTTGGCATACCGTCTGGACTTTTTCTAGTATACACCGGATCTTTTTTCAGTCCGTAATGGATTTGGATAATAGTTTTACTATAGATGCTGAAAGTCTGACGATGAAGGTACGACTTAGGGACCAAGAACTTATATTTCAAGTGACTGGGCTGGAGATGGTGGTTATTGGTTTGTCTGAATCCCTTTATTGTTTAGTTGATGGGTCATTCAATGAGAGAGGCAAGCATTTTAGCTACCTTTTTGAAGATAAGAGTGTGAGATCTGAAGGTTGGGTGTTGGATCTTGAAATGTTGAAAAAGAAGCATTTGTAGAAAAAAATTCCTATATACTAGATGATGAGGTTCCAGTTGAGCTGACAAAGCTTAAAAAAGTGATACAAAAGTTAGATTTAGTAACCGTTCGCCATGATGTGAAGGTTGTTCGAAAAGTTTTTTGAGTTTTTTCAGGGATGGCTTTTGATGGTGAGGACAATAGTCTGGAAATGATTGTTCTTGCGCCAGCTACGTATGCCATTTTCAAGTTGAAGGGCCCTGCAACGGCAGCTGTCTGGGGAAGTTTTCATTCTGCGAAGAAACATTGTGAGATGATTGAACAACCAAGTGTAGAGGTTTATCCCCTAGGTAATCATCAGGCTAATGATTATGAGATGAAAGTGTGGATTCCAATAAAGGAGGAAGTATAGATGCGTCTGGACAAGTTTTTGGTAGACTGTGGTGTCGGGAGTCGTAGTCAAGTCAAGACCTTTCTGAAAAAGAAACAAGTGACCGTAAATGGTCAGGTGGAGACATCACCTGAGACTCAGATTGATGAGGATAAAGACCAAATTGCATACTTGGGTCAGGAGTTGACACATGAGACCTTTGTTTACTATCTCTTAAATAAACCGCAAGGTGTCATTTCAGCAACGGAAGACTCTCGTCATAAGACTGTCCTCGATTTACTCGATGAGACAGCAAGACATAAGCAGGTTTTTCCAGTTGGTCGCTTGGATATTGATACTCATGGTCTTCTTCTATTGACCAATAATGGAGACTTAGCTCACGCTATGCTGTCTCCCAAGAAGCATGTGGACAAGATTTATCAGGCCAAGGTGGCTGGTATTATGGATGAAGAGGATATCTTGGCTTTTGAAAAAGGGATCAAGCTTAAAGACCATACTTGTCAGCCAGCGAAATTAGAGATTGTATCAGTCGACAGGAATGCGAGTACTAGTTTGGTTCAAATTACCATTGCCGAGGGAAAATTCCATCAGGTTAAGCGTATGGTAGCCGCTTGCGGTAAGGAAGTGGCGGATTTACAACGTTTGAAAATGGGACCTTTAAGCCTGCCAAATGATTTAGAGCTTGGTGATTGGCGACGTTTGACACAGGAGGAGTTAGACGCTCTAACTATTTTTGGAATTCCTTTGACCTAAGATAGTCTAGTAGTTGCGAAATAGGCGGATTTTTGTTACTATTATTGTGATATTCTAGAAGAAAAAACGAGGTAAATTCAAGTGGCATTTGGAGATAACGGACCACGTAA
>OJMK01002335.1_pt1 | contig 13254 bp, 8 predicted proteins | sample 1597201 | NCBI WGS metagenome assembly OJMK01 (sample SAMEA2452125, study PRJEB22498) | human gut metagenome | reverse complement strand
ACGAAGGCGTGGTCGAAGCGCGAGACGATCTGCTCGTTCACGATGCGCTTGAGCACGCCGAAATCCATCACCATGCCGTATTTCGGGTTTTCGGGATCGGCCACGGGCCACCCGGCCACCGTGACGAAGAGCCGATAGGAGTGCCCGTGAATCTCGCGGCACGGGCCGTCGTATCCGTCGAGTGCGTGGGCCGCCTCGAACGAAAATTCTTTGGTCAATCTGATTACTGCCATACGACAAAGATACGCAAAAATTCGGTACGCACGACATAAAAGAGGCAGGCGGCCGCCTGAAAGCGGACCGCCTGCACGGAAAACGGAACCGGGGAGGACATTCCCCGGGAGGTTACCTCAACTCGACCTCGTAGGGCGAATACATCAGCACACCCTGCATGCGGAGCAGCCGCTGCACGCGGTCGTACCCGCCGAAGAGCTCCTGCAGCTCCGAGCGCACGAAGGCCTTGCGTACGCTGACATTGAGCGCCGAGAGCATGGCGGCCAGACCGCTGGGCTGCTGCGTGACCTCGACCACGCGGAAGTTCTCACCCAGGCCGGCCTTGTCCACGGCCAGCGCAATGGCGGTCTTCAGTCCGCCGTAAGCATCGATCAGCCCGATTCCGAGGGCGTCGCTGCCCGACCACACGCGGCCGCCGGCAATGTCGAGCACCTTTTCCAGCGGCAGATTACGGCCTTCGGCCACGTAGGAGGTGAAAGTTTCGTACACCTCGTCCACCGAGCGCATGATCGCCGCCCGTTCGGTTCCCGTCAGGGGACGCATCACGCCCATATCGGCCGACGTGTTGGTTCTCACGGCATCGAACGTAATGCCCAGCTTGTTCTTCAGGGCATCCTCCAGGCGCAGGAACATTCCGAACACCCCGATCGACCCCGTAAGGGTCGTCTTGTCCGCCACGATGGCATCGGCACCGCACGAAATATAGTAACCGCCGCTGGCCGCATAGCTGCCCATCGATACGATCACCGGCTTCTTCTCCCGAAGCAGCTCCACCTCGCGCCAGATCACATCCGAAGCCAGCGCGCTGCCGCCCGGCGAATTGACACGCAGCACCACGGCCTTGACATCGTCGTTGCGACGTACTTTCGCCAACTTCGCAGCCAGCGTATTGCCGTAAATATCGGCACCGTAGCCTTCGCCATCGACGATCGCACCGTCGGCATAGACGATCGCTATCTGCGACGAAGAGATATTCTTAAGGTCCGCATTCAGTTGCGACACGTACTGTCCCAACGTCACGAACTCGAACTGTCCGTCGTTCTTGGCGACGGCGCCGTACTCCCGGAACACATCGTCCATCTGATCCTCGAACAGCAATCCGTCCACCATACCATGATCGAGCGCCTCCTGTGCCAGCGACACTTCGAGCCCGTCAGCCAGTCGGTTCAAGGTCGAAAGCTCGATACCGCGCGACTCGGCGACGGCCTCCGCCATCACATTCCAATAGGAATCCACCAACAACTGCATCTGCTCGCGGTTGGCATTCGACATCTTCGAAAGGAAATAAGGCTCCACGGCACTCTTGTACCTGCAGGCCGTCGGACGGAAAATTTCGGCCTGAATATCGAGCTTGTCGAAAAGACCCTTGTAAAACATCAGCGTCGAAGAAACACCTGTCCACTGCATCCCTCCGTGAGGCTCCAGGTAGATCTTGTCGGCGACCGATGCCAGATAGTATCCCCCCTGACCGTAGGTTTCGTTATAGGCGATGATGAACTTGCCGCCCTGCCGGAAATCCTGAAGCGCCTCGCGCAGCTCCTCCAGAATGGCGTAAGTGGCGACTCCGCCTCCGTTCGGACGCAGGTAAATACCCTGGATGCGGGGATCGTTCTTGGCCGTTTCGATGGCCCGCAACGCATTGTAAAGAGTAACCTGATGTCTGGCCGTCATCGTGGCGAAATCGATGCCGGCGAAAGGATCGCTGCTCGGCGACTCGATCAGGTCTTCCGAAAAATCCAGTTTCAAAATCGCGTGCTCTCCGACCGTCACCGGTTCCGAAGAGGTCATGGAACCTACGATTCCGAACAAAATCACCACGGAAAGAAAGAGCATCACCGCACTGCCCACGACAAAAGCGAGCAGACCGGCGAAAAACATTTTCAAAAATTTCATACCGATTTATTTAATATTCATTCGCTGCGAAACGGCGCATGAGGCGCGAACGGGGCGAAACTTTTCCGCATCGCCGAATCCCGGCCCCCCTCCGAATCGGAGTTAATATGCGGCAAATATAACCGTTAATTTTATGAAAAACAAATAATATTTATCGTTTATCGATAACATAATTTTCCATAAAGACTTATTATATCGGAAATAATAGTTATCTTTGTCCAGATAAGCCGCATCCGGACGAGCAGGAGCAGGCTCTTTGCCGCCCGGTTTGCATGATCGTTGCTACCAACTTAACTGAAAATATGGAAGAGAGAGTCAAGGAATTACTCAACCGTATCCTCCATCCGGAGACCCAGCACGGTCTTGTCGAGAGCGGATTCGTCGAACAGGTTTCGACTCCCGGCGACAAGATAACCGTCACCCTGAATTTCGCCAAAGTGCGCGATCCCTTCGCTCTGAAGATCAAACGGCAGGTTCAAGCGCTGCTGGAAGAGAATTTTCCCGCCCTGAAAGGATCCATCACCGTTATTATTAAGGAAGCCGCTCCCAAGAAACCGCAAGCTGCGGACAAACCGACCATGACGGGCGACATAGCCCACATCGTAGCGATCGCTTCGGGCAAGGGCGGTGTCGGAAAATCGACCGTCACGGCCAACCTTGCCGTCGCCCTGCGCAACCGGGGTTTCCGGGTCGGCATCCTCGACGCCGACATCTACGGCCCTTCGCAGCCCAAGATGTTCGGTCTGGAAGGTTACCTGCCCGAAGCCGAACAGGTGGACGGGCAGGACATCATCCTGCCGGCCGAAGCGATGGATATGAAAATCATGTCGATCGGCTTCTTCGTGAAACCTTCGGACGCCTTGCTGTGGCGCGGTGCGATGGCGGTGAACGCCTTGCGGCAAATGATCCACCAGACACGCTGGGGAGCGCTCGATTTCCTGCTCGTGGATCTTCCTCCCGGCACGGGAGATATTCACCTCTCGATCATTTCGGAGTTGAAAATCGACACGGCCGTGATCGTTTCGACCCCCCAGCAGATCGCCGTGGCCGATGTGCGGCGCGGCGTGGAGATGTTCCGCAATCCGCAGGTGAACATCCCCCTGGCCGGCATCGTCGAAAACATGGCCTGGTTCACCCCGGAAGAGTTGCCCGAAAACCGTTACTACCTCTTCGGAAAGGGAGGCGCCCGCCGCTTCGCCGAGGAAAACGGCATAGACCTGTTGGGAGAAATACCTATCATACAGTCCATTATGGAAGGCGCTGACACGGGAACGCCGTCGGTGTCGATCGACGCCCGCGTCGAACCCTATTACCGGGAGATAGCCGACCGGATTGTTGATAAGGTGGTCAAATAACCCCACGAACGATGTTGATAAACCCGCAATAACTTTTGAAAAGAAAAACCCGGAACCGTTTGCAAAATCCATCTTTCGCCCGGTATAGACAAAACAAGAAAACGGCAAAAAAAAGTTTTCGCAAAGTATGATTCGGGATATGCACGAAAAAAGAGAAGCGAATGTTGACAATCCGGAGATGTCGAAATGTCGAAACCGGTTTTGAACATTTGTCGGTAACTTTCAAAAAACCGGGTTTCGACAACCTCCCGGACCTTATCGGCAGAACAGAATACGGAACTTCGAAAAGCTATGCTGTGGATAACCCGAAATACGGTATAATTATCAACACTATCAACAGGCATTATATTTATTTTTAATTATTCTTTTAATAAAATAAAAGTATAAAAAATAAAAAACGATGGTCGATAACTCATCGAAACTCAAAACGGAAATCGAGCGGCTCAAACGCGAGAAGAACGCCGTTATCCTGGCGCACTACTATACGCTGCCCGAAGTGCAGGAGGTAGCCGATTTCCTGGGCGATTCGCTGGCGCTCTCCATCGAGGCGCAGAAGACCGACGCCCGGATCATCCTCTTCGCCGGCGTGCATTTCATGGCAGAGACGGCCAAGGTGCTCTCGCCTGAAAAGAAGGTGCTGCTTCCGAATCTCGAAGCGGGATGTTCGCTGGCAGAATCGTGCGATGCGGCCGCTTTCGCGGCTTTCAAGGCGAAATATCCCGGCTACAAGGTGGTTTCGTACGTCAATACTTCGGTCGGGGTGAAAGCCTTGACGGATGTGTGCTGCACCTCGTCCAATGCCCTGAAGGTCGTAGAGTCGATTCCGGCCGACCAGCCGATCATCTTCGCTCCCGACCGGAACCTGGGTTCCTATATCCAAAAGCTGACTGGACGCGAGAATATGGTGATCTGGGACGGCGCCTGCCATGTGCACGAGGAGTTTTCGTTGGAAAAAATCCTGGAACTGAAGCGGCAGCATCCCGCAGCGCAGGTGGTGGTGCATCCCGAATGCAGGGCCTATATCGTGCAGGTGGCCGATTTCGTCGGTTCGACGGCGGCTATTCTGGACTATTGCGGCAAAAGTTCCGCCAGGGAGTTCATCGTGGTGACCGAAGCGGGGATTCTGACCGAGATGAAGCGCCGCTATCCGGAGAAGACGTTTATCCCGGCCCCTCCCGACGACGAGGCGTGCGGATGCAACAATTGCAGGTATATGAAGATGATTACGCTGGAGAATATCTTCACCACGCTGCGCGACGAGCAGCCCGAAATATCGCTTGACGAGGAGGTACGTCGCCGTGCCGAGCGTTCGATCCTCAACATGATCGCCATCAAGTAGGTTTTTCGCTCGCCGGAGGGCGATCCTCCGGTCGCACGGCCTGTGCGGTTACGGAGGCGGAACGGCGGATTTCCGGTCGGCGGCCAAAGAGGGGAAATGAGGGAGAACCTGCCCGGCCGGTTGCGGCGAAGGACGAAAAAAGAGAACAGGGGAAGGAACGGAGAGAGTGCGGCATTCCGATCCGGTTGGGCGGATGCGGAGCCGGTCGTATGAAGTGCGAACAGAGAAATTCAACTATATATTTTTTATAAACCAAGTAAACAAACATTTTAAGGAGAGATGAAAAAACTGATTTTATGCCTGGCTGCGGCAGTCGTATCGCTGACTGCCGCTGCAGACGAGGGTATGTGGCTTCTGCCCTATCTTCAGAAGATGAACATCGGGGATATGAAAGCCAAGGGCTGCCAGCTCACGGCCGAAGATATCTATTCGGTGAATCACGGATCGCTCAAGGATGCGATCGTCATTTTCGGTAACGGTTGTACGGGCGAGGTCGTATCGCCCGAAGGACTCGTTTTCACCAACCACCATTGCGGTTACGGTTCGATTCAGGCCCTCTCTTCGGTGGAGCACGACTACCTGAAGGACGGTTTCTGGGCCATGTCCAACGAGGAGGAGCTGCCGGCTCCGGGGCTGACGGTCACTTTCATCCGTCGAATCATCGACGTAACGCCCGAGGTGCTGGGCAACATCCCCTCGATCGCCAAGGGCGAGGAGCGTTCGGAAATGGAGGATAAGAACATCGAGGCGCTGTACGAGAAATTGCGGGCCGAGAATCCCGGCATGACGATCAACATCCAGCCGTTCTTCGGTGGCAACCAGTACTTCGCGTTCGTGATGGAGGTTTATCGGGACATCCGTCTGGTCGGTACTCCCCCGACGTCGATCGGCAAGTTCGGCGGCGAAACCGACAACTGGATGTGGCCGCGTCATACGGGCGACTTCTCGATCTTCCGCATCTATGCCGGCAAGGACAACCGTCCGGCGGAATATTCGGAAGAGAACGTACCCTACAAGGCCGAAGAGTTCCTCAAGGTGTCGCTCGACGGTTACAAGGCCGACGATTTCACGATGATCATGGGCTTCCCCGGTTCGACCGAGCGTTACATGACTTCGTACGAGATCGACGAGATGTTCCAGGTTTCGGGTCCGCAGCGCATCGACATTCGCGGCGCCCGTCAGGACATCCTGAAGGAGGACATGGCCGCCAGCGACAAGGTGCGTATCCAGTACGCTTCGAAATATGCCAATTCGTCGAACTATTGGAAGAATACGATCGGCATGCTGCGCGGTCTGAAAAAACTGGACGTGAAAGCCTTGAAGGAGGCTCAGGAAGCCGAATTCCAGGCTTGGGCCGAGCAGAATACGCTGCCTGAAGAGGGATTCGTCGATGCGCTCGGCATGATCCGCGAGGCGGTGAACGACAACATGGCCTACACCGGTCCGCTCCAGTATTTGAGCGAGGCGATGGTCCGTTCGGTCGAAATCATGACCCCGGCTCTGGTGGCTAACCGGATGCTGACGGCCGAGGAGGTAAGCGACGAAGCGAAAGCGCAGGCGAAGGAGTATTACGCCAACTTCTACAAGGATTACAACCTGCCGACGGACCGCAAGGTAGCCCGGAAGATGCTTTCGATGGTCAAGGAGAACGTGAAGGATCTGCCGACCGTTTTCGCGGAGGTGATCGACGCGCAGTTCGGCGGCGACATCGACGCTTATGTGGATTACCTGTACGACAATTCGGTCTTCACGGACGAGGCCAAGGCATCGGCCGCTACGTCCGAGCAGATCAAGAACGATCCGGCGGTAGTGTTGGCTACGTCGGTTCTGAACAAGATGAAGGAGCTGCGCGAGAAGGCCGTACCCAATTTGCAGAAATATGCGGACGGACATCGTCTTTACGTAGCCGGTCTGATGCGCATGCAGCCCGACAAGGCCTGGTATTCGGATGCGAACTTCACCATTCGTCTGACTTACGGTCAGGTGTTGCCTTATGAACCTGCCGACGGCGTGGTATATGATTACTACACGACGCTCAAGGGCGTGATGGAGAAGGAGGATTCTTCGAATCCCGAATTCGTCGTTCCCGCCAAGCTCAAGGAGCTTTACGAGGCGAAGGATTTCGGTCCCTATGCCAACTGCAAGGGCGAACTTCCCGTAGCGTTCCTGGCCAACTGCGACATCACGGGCGGTAACTCGGGTTCGCCGATGATGAACAGCCGCGGCGAGCTGATCGGTCTGGCTTTCGACGGTAACTGGGAGGCTATGTCGGGCGATATCGCCTTCGAGCCGGATGTACAGCGTACTATCGGCGTGGACGTTCGCTATGTGCTCTTCGTGATCGACAAGTTCGCGGGTGCGGACTGGCTGCTCGACGAGATGACCCTCGTGAAGAGCGACTGCACCAAGGCATGCGATCAGAAGGATGTGAAGAAAAAGGAGACGAAGGCTTCGAAGAAAAACGCCAAGAAAGCGGACAAGAAGCGTAAGTAACTGGAAATACGGCGAATGTGCGTTTGCTTTGCAGGCGCATGTCCGCGAATCGAAAAGGGGAGAACGCTCGCAGCGTTCTCCCCTTTTCGATGTTGAAAAACGGTCGGATGAAATTTACGCATTGCGGGGTATGAAAACCGTCCTTCTTTTCGGATCGGTTTGCAGAAATAAAATAAATGACTATTTTTAGAATTTCATTCGTGCGGATAAGTGAGATAGAGATGAAGACGAAAAAAGGAAAGGATATGACCTGCGAAGAGGTCTTGGAGTGGCTTGCGGCCCATGCCAATCCGGAGTTCCGGGAGGGAATGGTGCGGTTCGGAATCGACGCCCGGCTGGCGGTCGGGGTGCGGGTGGTCGATCTGCGGCGTCTGGCGCGGGAGATCGGCCGGGATCATGCGCTGGCGCTGGAACTCTACCGCAGGCCGGTGCACGAAGGGCGGATCCTGGCGTCGATGATCGCCGATCCGGCGCTGTTCCGTCCGGAGGAGATGGATGCCTGGGTCGCCGAATTTCGGTCGTGGGACCTGTGCGACCAGTGTTGTATCAACCTGTTCCGCTATACGTCGTACGCTTACGGCAAGGTGCGCGAATACGCCGCTTCGGACGAGGAGTTTACCCGACGGGCGGGGTTCGCTCTGCTGGCTACGCTCGCCGTCGGGGATAAACGGGCTTCGGACGACGATTTCAGGGCCTTTCTGCCGCTGATCGAACGGGGTGCGGAGGATTCCCGCGTCCGGATCGGAAAAGCCGTGAATTGGGCCCTGCGGCAGATCGGCAAACGTAGCCGGGGGCTTTACCCCGATGCGCTGGCGCTGGCCCGTAGACTGGCGGCGAAGGAGGGGGCGGCAGCCCGCCGGATCGGACGCGATGCGGTGCGTGAGCTGACGCTGGAGAGGATCATCGCCCGGATCAAATAGGGTGCAGACCCCCTTGCGGAAAGGCTTTGGAAAGAAAAAGGCTTTCCGCAGCGAAAATCACCGAAACAGATGCTATCTTTGGGCGAAGGATAAGTCGATCCGCTATGATGAAAGAGTCTAAATTCGTACGTACCAAAATCGTCGTGAGTTACGTGCTGATCGCCCTGATCGGCCTGACGGCCATGATCTACGTCTGGCGTCAGACCGGAGCGCTCCTCGAACCGGACCACAGCCAGCAGGAGCTTCGGCGGCGGCGCGGACTGGTCAATCAGACTCTCTACCATCTCTATGAGGCCGAAACATACGGTCAGATGCTGGTGGCCGGTTATGCCAGCTACGAGAATCGTTACAAACGCGAACTCCGGCTGGTACGGGAGTGCATCGATTCGCTCCGTATGCGTGCGGACGACGAGTCGCAGCAGATGCGTCTGGACACGATCGTGCGGCTGATCGCCGGCAAGGAGCAGGGGATCAAGGCTCTGGACCGCAACCTGCGTTCGGCGGGCACGGCGACGTTGTTGAGCGAAAATATCCAGCGGATGATTCCCATGCTGGACTCCCTGTCGCAACCGACTATCGAACCCGATACGATCCTGGTCCGCGATACGGTGCGCGTGGCTCCGAAAAAGAAGCGCAATTTCTTCCGCCGGTTCGGCGACCTGTTCAGCCCGCCCAAGAACGATTCGCAGGTGGTGGTGAAGACCCGGGTGCGGATCGACGCTCCGCCTCGGCAGATGAGTCTGGGGGATACCATCGCCGTAGTGCTGCAAGATCTGGAGCAGCGGGTGACCAGCGAGCGGCTGGCCCTTTACGACAAGGCGTGGCGGGAGGGGTTGCGGCTGCAACGCAACAACCAGCAGATCAATCAGCGGATTTACCGCCTGATTATCGACTTCGAGGAGGAGGAGACGGCCTATCTCTGGGAGCGGATGCAGGCTCGTGAACAGGTGCGGCGCAGCTCGCTCGTCATTCTGGGCTCGGTGGCTGCCGGATCGCTGCTGGTGATGCTGCTCTTCGTCGGAATCCTCTGGCGGGACGTGAACCGCAGCAACCGTTACAAACGCCAGCTCGAAGCGGCTAATCGCCACAACGAAGCCTTGCTGGAGGCCCGTGAGAAGCTGATGCTTACCATTACGCACGACATCAAGGCTCCGCTGGGTTCGATCATGGGCTATATCGATCTGCTTACGCGTCTGGACCTGGGCAAGCGGGGTGCGCTTTATCTGGATCATATGAAGAGCTCGGCCGATCATCTGTTGGAGTTGGTGACCGACCTGCTGGATTTCTATAAACTTGACTCCAACAAAGTCGCCGTCAATCGCATCGCCTTCTCTCCGGCCGATCTGTTTACGGCTGTCTGCACCGGGTTCGAGCCGGTGGCTGCGGCCAAAGGAATCGAATTGCGGTGTACGCTCGCCGCCGAACTTTCGGGACAGGTCGCGGGCGATCCCTCGCGTGTGCGGCAGATCGCCGAGAACCTGCTTTCCAACGCGATCAAGTTCACCGACCGGGGGTTCGTCGCGTTCGACGCCTGGTTGGAAGAGGGGCGGCTGCTGTTCCGTGTCAGCGATACGGGTCGGGGAATCGGCCCCGAGGAGCGGGAGCGCATCTTTCAGGAGTTCGTGCGCCTGCCGTCGGCGGGCGGCGTGAGCGGCGTAGGGCTGGGCCTCTCGATCGTCGATCGCCTCGTGAAGCTGCTCGGCGGTACGATCGAGCTGGAGAGTGAACCGGGCGCCGGAAGCCGATTCCTGGTCGCCGTCCCGGTCGGGGAGGCGGAGGACGACGCTTCCGAAAAGGAAACCGCAGCGGGAATGTGTCCGGGCAGGGTGTGTATGGAGGGCGGACGACCCCTCCGCTGCCTGCTGGTGGATGACGACCCCCTGCAACTTGAGATGACTGCGACTCTCTGCCGGGAGTTGGGAATCGAAACGGAGAGCTGTCCTTTTCCCGAATACGCTGAAAAACTGGTGCAGGAGTCTTCTTTCGATCTGGTTTTTACCGATATACAGATGCCCGGAGTGGATGGGTTCGAGGTGCTGCGACGGATTCGGGCCGTTCGTGCGGAGCTGCCGGTGGTAGCCGTTTCAGCCCGTTCGGACGATGAGTCGGCCTATGTCGAACGGGGATTTGCGGCCGTGCTGCGGAAACCTTTCGCGCGGGCGGAACTGGTGGCCGTGTTACGCCGTGTCGTGCCGGAGGCGGGGGTTGCCCCGGAGGAGTGTCTTCCGGAAGAGGATGCGGTTCGCGGGTTCGAAGCTCTGACGGCTTTCGCCCGCGACGACGCCGAAGCCGCGCGGGAGATCATCCGGACCTTTGTCGCCGAGAACGAGGCCCATGCCGAAACCTTGCGCCGGGCCGCGCTCGCCGGAGATGCGGTCGCTTTGCGTGCGATCGCTCACAAAATGGTGCCGATCTACACGTTGCTGGGCGAGGAGGAGCTCGCTGCGGCATTGCGCCGTCTGGAGCGTTCGGAAGGTTCTGCGGACGGGGCTTTGCGCAGCGCAGCGCTCGGTGTAGCGGAAAGGGTCGGCGAAATTGTCCGGGCGGCAAAAAAAGAGTATCTTTGCGACCGTTGATCTCCGCCGGGGGCGTATTCCGACAGGAGGCCGTCCGTTCGCATCATGCCCGGACGGGAAGTTGCAGAGGATCGGACGCTTCGGTGTCGGACGATGCCGGAGAAGGAGCCTCGCCGAAGAGGAGCGTTGCGGGAAGCCTCTGCGGGCGGCTTCGGTTTTTTTGAATGAAATTTCGGTATGGAAAAGATATTGATCATAGATGACGACGTAACCTTTTCGCTGATGCTGCGCACGTGGCTCGGCAAGAAGGGCTTTGGAGTCGATACGGCTGCCGACATCGCCGCCGGGCGCCGGCTTCTCGCGGAGGGGAGCTACGATCTGGTGCTTTCGGACATGCGTCTGCCCGACGGGGACGGGACCGATCTGTTGCAGTGGATCGCCGAACGGGGCGTGACGATACCCGTGATCGTGATGACCGGTTATGCCGAAATCCGCAATGCCGTGGTGAGTATGAAGCTCGGCGCGAGGGACTATGTTTCCAAACCCGTTCAGCCGGACGAGCTGCTCCGCAAGATCCGCGAGGCGCTGGATGCCCCGCACCCCGAAACGGCTATGCCCGCATCCGCAGCGATGGCTCCGGCGCCCGCGAAACCGCGCCGGAAGGGGGACAGGGCCTTGGACGAAGGCGAATTGAATTACATCGAAGGGCACAGCGACGCTTCGCGTAAACTGTACGAATACGTCCGTCTGGTGGCTCCTACCAATATGTCGGTGCTGCTCGAAGGGGCGAGCGGCACGGGCAAGGAGCACGTGGCCCGGTTGATCCATCTGCGCAGCAAACGGGCGGGCAAACCCTTCGTGGCGGTCGATTGCGGCGCTCTGTCGCGTGAACTGGCCGCTTCGGAGTTTTTCGGCCATATCAAAGGCTCCTTCACGGGAGCGCTGTCCGATAAGAAGGGCGCTTTCGAATCGGCGCAGGGCGGTACGCTTTTCCTGGACGAGGTGGGCAATTTGAGCTACGAAGTTCAGATCCAGTTGCTGCGAGCCCTTCAGGAGCGCAGAATAAAACCCGTCGGAGGGTTGCGCGAAATTCCGGTGGACGTGCGTCTGATCTGTGCCACGAACGAGGATCTGGAGGCGGCTATCGCGCGCGGATCGTTTCGTGCCGACCTCTACCACCGCATCGACGAATTCGTGCTCCATATGCCCGATCTCGCGGAGCGCAGGGAGGATATTATGCTCTATGCCGACTTTTTTCTGGACCAGGCCAACCGCGAGCTCGACAAACACGTGGTGGGTTTCGATCCGGAGGCTGAAAAACTGCTCGTGGCCTGCGACTGGCCCGGAAATCTGCGGCAACTGAAGAACGCCGTGACCCGGGCGGTTCTGCTGACGACGGGCGAGTACGTCACTCCGGCCGAGCTGCCCGCCGAATTGTCGGAGGCTGTTCCGGCGCCGATCGCTTTGCGCGATCCGGCGGGAGAGGAAGAGCGGATCCGGCGGGCGCTGGCGGCGGCCGGCGGCAACAAATCCCAGGCGGCCCGGCTGCTGGGGATCGATCGCAAGACGCTCTACAACAAACTGCATCTGTACGGCATCGAATAGTCGTCGGGTGTGGAAATATTCCACATCATTTTGGGGATTTCCACACCGTTCCACAGCCGCATATAAAATTATCAATTTCTTATATCTTTGATTACCAGCATAATGATTTATGCCGGCGGATTGGCATACACCTTGACGATGTAATGAATACAGAGGTTGGGGAACCGAAGGAAAAAAATTATTTTTTAGTTAAAAAACAATCGCAAAATGAAAAAGTTATTCATTGCAGCAGCTGTAATCGTAATGGCCGGAAGCATGGCTTCCTGCGGTCAGAAAACCCAGAAGGCCGCCCAGGATACGGCCGCGACGGAACCGGTAGCGACCGAGCAGGTCGAGGCTGTCGAGGTCGAAACCGTAACGCCGGAATCCGAGATTCCTGCCGCTGCAGAGAGTCAGAAAACACAACCGGAGCAGGCAAATAATAAGTAGTAATTTGGAGGGTTATTATTAGTTAAACAATTGTTGCTTGCCAGGGGGCGTACCGATAGCGGTGCGCCCCCGCCATTTTGTACCGGGACGGAATTCGAATTTTCGGGATGGGAACGATGCGGCAGGTTTCGGTATCAGTTGGGGAAATCCGACGATTATTTCGCCGGAAGTTGTTGAGTAAAAGTTTGTCCCGGTATTGGATGATTTGCATTCGATTTATTTGGATGTCGTGGATGTTTTGGTTATATTTACAATGTCGAAGATAGTCACCAATGGCCTGATTATAAACTATAAATTATTTTTGCTATGTATTTAGAATCGTAGAACAACCAAAAACAATCAGAAATATCCAAGCATAAATATTTAATTATCAATACATTCTAAAAATTAACACTTTTCGGCTGCTTTTTGATGTTTCCCAAATTTCCACATATTTTTGAGACGTATTTCTGACGTGGAGAATTTGCGGG
>OJMK01002323.1_pt1 | contig 13301 bp, 10 predicted proteins | sample 1597201 | NCBI WGS metagenome assembly OJMK01 (sample SAMEA2452125, study PRJEB22498) | human gut metagenome | reverse complement strand
CCCGGATGCGAACAAAAATTCGGCGATAAACGCGACGCGGTTGTCTGCGCCGGCCAAATGGCCGCAGATTTCATAGAATGGGTACAGAAACAGAATTTTTACCATAATACGGTCATCACCGTTCCGGGAGATCACGTCGTCCGCGGCAAAAACTCAATTTATCCCCAAAGAAGCAAACGGCAAATATTTTTTACAATCATTAATCCTCAAAAGGGGTCGGAACCGCAAAAACATCGCCGGACAATGCTTGATATTGCGCCGACGCTGCAAAAGCTGCCACGGCACGATATTGGCATGGTGTTCCATAACGGTGAGAATAACCTCGTCGCCGTCGTGCAGGAACTCATCTCCAAAAGAAGAAGCCACCAAATTGATTGCCTCCGTTGTTCCTCTTGTAAAAATAATTTCCGAAGACGAACCGGCCCCGATGAACTGTTGCACCCGACGGCGGGCAGCTTCGTGGGCATCGGTAGCCTCTTGGCTAAGCGTATGGACTCCACGATGCACGTTTGCATTTACCCGATAGTAAGTATCGGCAATATGATCGACCACACACTTGGGAGTCTGAGACGTAGCGCCGTTATCCAAATAGATTAACGGTCGTCCCGAAATCTCCCGACTCAGAATAGGAAAATCTTCCCTTATTTTTTCGACATCAAACATAACGGCACTCCTTTCTCATAAATCTTAATGACATGCTTGACAACCGGAGCATTTCGCCAACTCCCCACGGAACCTTTTCTCAACCAATTGGCGTAGCCGATCTTTCAAGGCATCGAGCCGTACCAACTCGATGACATCGTTGGTAAACGCAAACATCAACAACATGCGAGCTTCGGACTCGGGAATACCGCGCGACCGCATATAAAACAAGGCATTTTGGTCGAGCTGACCGACCGTGGCTCCATGACTACACTTCACGTCGTCTGCATAAATTTCGAGTTGAGGTTTCGTGTACATTTTGGCGAGCGGAGATGCACACAAATTCTTATTACTCTGATAGGCTTCGGTTTTCTGCGCCCCGTGTCGGACCAATATACGCCCGCTGAACGAACCTCGCGCCGAATCGTTCAACACATATTTGAACAACTCGTTACTGTGGCAATGAGGCACGGCATGATCTATATGCGTATACGTATCGACGACCTGTCCTTTATCGGCGATAGCCATACCACAGAGAGACAATTCGGCATGCTCTCCTTCAAAAGCCGAATAGTAATTATTACGGGTTACTCCGTTATGCAATACGATACCATTGACCAATACGTTAGATCGTTCCCCTTGACGCACGAACACCGACGAAACTTTCGACGTATTCTCCGAAGACTCCTCTATATCGTAGTAGTCGAACACAGCGTCATCGTCCACGAATATCTCGCAAACTTGCGACGACAGGAATTTAACGGTGGCCTCGTCCGAGTGATCGCACACCAGCAATTTGGCCTGCGCCCGTTTCCCCACGACTATCAACAACCGGCGATTCACCATAAAATCGACATTGCCCCGAAGGATATTTACCAACTGTATAGGTTTTTCCACGACGACTCCGTCCGGAATATACAAAAAGAAGCCGTCTTGGGCAAAAGCCGTGTTCAAGGCAACGGTCCCGTCTCGTTTCATATCGGCGACCTTTCCGTAATAACGCGATACCAAATCGGGGTATTGCAAGGACATGTCACAAAGGCTGCCTACCAAAACGCCGTCAGGGAGTTTAGATGATACCGGCTGAACCCGTTTGTAAAAAGAGTCATTGACAACGAAATAGAGCAACGTACTCAAATTAGGCACATCGCAACGAAACACTTCGTAAGGATTGATCTCTATATCTATCCGACCCAGATTCAACCCGTAATCGAGAGAATAGACCGACTCTATATCTGTCCGCCGGTGTTCCTCGTCTTTCAAAGAGGGTAATCCCCGACTCTCCAACAAAGACACAGCCTCTTCGCGCAACCCGTTCATCACGGCCGACGAATGGCCATTTATCAAATCTTTTTGAGACCTATATAAATCTATATATTGTTGTACTGCACCCATATCGACTTAAATTTCGCCCAACTCTTTTTTTATCCAGTCATACCCGCGCTCTTCCAATTCAAGAGCCAATTCGGGACCGCCCGATTTCACGATTCTCCCCTTATAGAGCACATGGACAAAATCGGGGGCGATATAGTCCAACAAACGTTGATAGTGTGTGATGACAATCGTAGCGTTCTTCTCGGACTTCAATTTATTCACACCGCCGGCAACAATACGCAGGGCATCGATGTCCAGCCCGCTGTCGGTCTCATCGAGAATGGAAAGACGGGGTTCGAGCATAGCCATCTGGAATATCTCGTTCCGTTTCTTTTCTCCGCCCGAAAAACCCTCGTTTACCGAGCGACCGGCCAGTTTATTATCCAGCTCCACAATCTCCCGCTTTTCCCGCATAAGTTTCAAGAAATCGGTAGCCGATAGCGGTTCGAGACCTCTGTACTTGCGTTGCTCGTTCACAGCCGTGCGCATGAAATTAACCATACTCACACCCGGTATCTCCACCGGATATTGAAAACTCAAAAATATACCTTCGTGAGAACGATCCTCGGGTGACAAAGCCAAAAGGTCTTTCCCATAAAACTCGACCGAGCCACGAGTCACCTCATAAGCCGGATTACCGGTCAATACGGCGGAAAGCGTACTTTTCCCCGAACCGTTAGGTCCCATAATCGCATGCACCTCGCCCGGTTTCACTTCGAGGTTTATCCCTTTCAATATCTCTTTGCCATTTATGCTGGCATGTAAATCTTCAATCTTCAACATAGATATTTCGTTTTATTCTTTTCTTTACTTATTCCCTGCCGTTACTGCGACTACTTGTCCCGCCACGACATATACACCACAAGGTAAATAGTCGGTATTCAAACCCTCAACTACATTCATTATCTTCACTATTTGTCCCGTCACTTTGTAAACAGGCAACTGCATCGACCGATCGCTTTGTACGAACAAACGTCCGTTTGCAGCGTACACTCGACCCGCCGAATGATCTGCCGGCGAATCCACTCCATCGGCAATACGGTCGATATGCACCGGATAGCCGTCGTTTTCCCCGGGAATATATCCCCAATTCCGGCATGAAGTACCGCCTTTCGTCGCATTATTATTCAACGCTTCCAAAAAACCGCTTCCGGCAGACTGCATCTCAGCCGTACTATATGCAATGCCTTGTTCGTCGACCTCCGTACCTTCTATGACTGCATCGCTGTTATAATAACAAAAATGCACGTTCGACTCACTCAACCGGCACACCTTGACACCAGCGACATCGCTGTATACATCGCCTGTCGAATAACTATTCCACAATAACTTATAAGCCTTTCCAACCAAGCCTCCGACGCTTCCCTGTGAAGAACCTTCCTCATCTATATGCGCATCGATTAAAGAGATATTTCCCCGATTATAGCTATTGTACACCGGTTCTTCACAATATCCGACCAGTCCTCCTGCATAAATAGCATTCCAACTGGACGAAGAGCGGGGAGCCGAACTTTCGATTTTCAAACCTCCACGATTCCAGCAATCTACAATCAGGCAATCTGTATTCTGACCCATCACTCCCCCGACCGACAACATCGAACCATTCGATTTAACTTCGATCTCACCTTCGTTGCCACAGGTGTACAACGAATCGGTTTGTGAACTATTATAAGTGGAATTGGAGCAAACGCCTCCTACCTGTACTTCAAAACCATCGCTTTCACAAATCACGGAGTCCCTATTGAAACTGTACGTTATACCCATGCTCGCCGAGGAAACCCCGCCGACATAAGCACTCCCTTCATAAGCATTCACCTTAACGACCGAATGGTTCTCGCAACTATCCACCCGGAATGAATAATTACTCGAAATTCCGCCTACCGACACACTTCCCGAAGTATTACCCGATACAAAAATATTTCCCCAGTTCGTACAAGAGACAATACGATTCTCATTACCATAAACCGGTCCGCATCTACCCACAAGACCCGACACCCTTATGTCGACCACATCACTGTGAACATCTATTGTCATATGCCCCTCATTGGAACAGCCGATGAGTTTCACATCATCGGCATGGGCCACAATTCCACTTACCGAACAGATGGTCTCATAAGTCTCGCTACCCCATATTGCAGAAGTAACCACGACATCGGCTCGATTGACACAACGAATAAAACGGGACTCAGCACCCACCGCCGCTATCGCACCTATCTCCAAATCCAAGTCCCCGAAAGAAAAGTAATAGATTCCAGATACTTCTACTCGACAAGTCTCATCTAACGTCAAGTCCCTTATTTCGGCTCTTCGGACCTCACCGAACAAACCGGCGGCAACACGCTTGTAATCATCGCTGTATCCACCACCTTCTTCTGCCGGCACGACCATCAAACCGCTAATCGTATATCCATCTCCATCGAATACGCCGCTAAAATAACTACCAAACCGCTCGTTAACAGGTGTTATCCATTTATGTGCCGACATATCTATATCGGCCGCCAACCGAACGGTTTTATCCGGATAATTCCACAGCGACCTTGTCATATATTCACCAAAAGCAGCCAACTCCTCAGGCGTGGAAATAATCATCACATCGTTATCGAAATTCTTGTCAAGCCATTCTTCATCGTAATTCCCTTCATCGAACCACGAGCCCTCTTGCGCCGAAACAGGAAAAACCTCCGCAGCCAAAACACTCAATAACACAATGAGAAAAAAACGATACGTAATCCTTTTCATATCATTCTACTATTTCCTTAACCTACCGAACCTTCCAACGAGATCTGCAATAGTTTTTGCGCTTCAACGGCAAACTCCATAGGCAGTTTATTCATTACCTCTTTGGCATATCCGTTCACGATAAGACCTACGGCATCCTCGGTAGGGATTCCACGCTGGTTACAATAGAATATTTGGTCTTCATTGATTTTCGAAGTAGTCGCTTCATGCTCTACCACGGCCGAATCATTCAGAATCTCCATATACGGGAAAGTATGCGCCCCGCAATCGGAACTCAACAACAGACTGTCACACTGGGTAAAGTTCCTTGCATTCTCGGCACTCGGCAACACTTTCACGAGTCCTCGATAGCTATTCTGGCTACGACCCGCCGAAATACCCTTCGATACGATCGTACTACGGGTATTCTTCCCGATATGTATCATCTTCGTTCCTGTGTCGGCTTGCTGATAGTTATTGGTAACAGCCACCGAATAAAACTCCCCGACCGAATGATCGCCCGCCAGCACACAACTAGGATATTTCCAAGTAATGGCCGACCCCGTCTCCACCTGCGTCCAAGAGAGCTTAGAGTGATCGCCTTTGCACATGCCTCGCTTCGTCACGAAATTATAGATACCGCCTTTCCCGTCCTTATCGCCCGGATACCAATTCTGCACGGTCGAATATTTCACTTCGGCACGATCATGCACTACAATTTCCACGATAGCTGCGTGCAATTGATTCTCATCACGCATAGGAGCCGTACAACCTTCGAGATAGCTCACATAGCTGTCGTCATCGGCAACAATCAATGTTCGTTCGAACTGTCCCGTATTAGCGGCGTTGATACGGAAATAGGTAGATAATTCCATAGGACACCGGACTCCTTTGGGGATATAAACGAACGAGCCGTCACTGAATACGGCCGAGTTAAGCGCTGCAAAAAAATTGTCCCGATACGAAACAACCGAGCCTAAATAACGTTTCACCAAATCGGGATAATCTTTCACCGCCTCGCTGAACGAGCAGAAAATGACACCCAATTCGGCCAGTTTTTCCCGAAAAGTCGTCCGTACCGACACACTATCCATCACCGCATCGACCGCTATACCCGACAGTTTCATCTGTTCTTCGAGCGAAATTCCCAGCTTGTCGAATGTCTTGCGTAGCTCAGGATCCACTTCATCGAGGCTTTTCGGAGCCTCTTTGGTCTTGGGAGCGGCATAATAACTGATAGCCTGATAGTCTATATCGGGAATATTCAAATGAGCCCAATGCGGCATTTCGAGCGTCTTCCAGTAAGCGTATGCTTTCAGACGGAATTCAAGTAACCATTCCGGCTCCTTTTTCTTCTCCGAAATATGGCGGATAATATCCTCGTTCAATCCGGTAGGAATAATATCTGTCTCTATATCGGTTACAAATCCGTATTTATAATCGTTAGTAGTAACGTCGTTTAATATTTCATTCGAATTATCCTGTTTCATTTTTAATCTGCTTTACAATTTTCACAACAGAGATACGGCTCGTTGCATATCGAATAAGGTATAAACAATCCCCTCGTCGGTTTGGTTTCCGAAACGAACTGCTCTTGTGCCATCGAAAAGAGCAACGGAGCTACACGCAATGTATATCCATAGAACTGTGACGAAGCCGTCTCTTTTTCCGGAATCAGTTTACCCTTAGGATCGATAATATGGACGAGATTAAGCACTATACTCAATATGACCAAATATTTGACGGCGCCGAACAAAGCCCCGGCCAATCTATCGAGCCACCCCAATGCCACATGATGCGTAATGTGATGTATCAGCCTCATCAGTTGAACGCATATAATGTAAACGATAAGGAACAATAACGAATATGCGATAACCCGGCTTACACCCTCAGGCAAATCGAACATCTCCCTCAACAACGCAGAGAACGAACCTCCGAAAAATCGGGCGACGACTATACCTGCGATAAACCCGCCCAACGAACCTACCTGACGGATAACCCCTTTGATAAGTCCGTACAGAAAACCTATAACGGCGATCAATAGGATAGTAAAATCAACATAATTCATCTCTCACACTCCCGATTCTTAACCCTGCAAAATTACTTTTTTATTTTGAATACTCCGTATTTCCGCCTTATTATCCGTCAAAGGCGATAACAAAGGCCGCCCCGTATCTACGAGGCAGCCTCTCTATTCCCGAAAAACGTTTCTTTCTTAAAGCGTCTTTTTCACTTCTACCTCTTCATAGGCCTCTACGAGATCGCCTATCTTAACATCGTTGTAATTCGTGATGTTCAATCCGCATTCAAATCCCGTAGTCACCTCTTTAACATCGTCTTTGAAGCGTTTCAGAGAACCCAAATCTCCGCTATAAATCACGATACCGTCTCGTATCAAACGTATCTTGCTCGACCGTTTCAGCTTACCTTCCTTCACGATACAGCCGGCAACCGTACCGACTTTCGTGATATGATAAGTTTCCAAAACCTCGGCCGTGCCCAATATTTCCTCTTTGATTTCGGGAGACAACATACCTTCCATAGCCGATTTCACCTCCTCGATAGCATCGTAGATGATCGAATAGAGACGTATATCGACTCCTTCTTTCTCGGCCAATCGGCGAGCAGCCACGGAGGGTCTCACTTGGAATCCGATGATAATAGCATTGGATGCGGCGGCCAACGTAATATCCGATTCGGATATTTGTCCTACGGCCTTATGCAATACATTGATTTGTATTTCGGGGGTGGATAGTTTGATAAGCGAATCGCTCAAAGCCTCCACCGATCCGTCCACATCGCCCTTCACAACCAAATTCAACTCTTGGAAATTACCGACAGCTATACGACGACCTATATCGTCGAGGGTCAATAACTTGTGAGTACGCAAGCCCAATTCGCGTTGCAATTGTTCGCGTTTATTGGCAATCTCACGTGCCTCTTGCTCTGTATCCATCACATGGAACACATCACCTGCCTGAGGAGCACCGTTCAAACCGAGAATCTGAACGGGAGCCGACGGACCGGCAACTTCGATACGGGCATTTCTTTCGTTGAACATAGCTTTTACCTTTCCGTGATTGGTTCCCGCCAACACGACATCGCCTTTATGCAAAGTCCCGTTTTGCACCAATACGGTAGCAACATATCCACGCCCTTTATCCAAAGTGGACTCGATAATCGAACCGGTAGCCCTCCGGTTAGGATTCGCTTTTAAGTCGAGCAATTCGGCCTCCAATAAAACCTTTTCCATCAGTTCATGTACTCCGGTTCCTTTTTTAGCCGAAATCTCCTGCGACTGATATTTACCGCCCCAATCTTCTACGAGGTAGTTCATATTAGCCAACTCCTCTTTAATTTTGTCGGGATTGGCATTCGGCTTATCGATCTTATTGATAGCGAACACAATAGGAACACCGGCTGCCGAAGCATGATTGATGGCCTCGACAGTTTGGGGCATTACATTGTCGTCGGCAGCGACGATAATAATGGCGATATCGGTCATCTGGGCTCCGCGGGCACGCATAGCCGTAAATGCCTCGTGACCCGGAGTATCGAGGAAAGTGATACGACGTCCATCTTCCAATTTCACATTATATGCACCGATATGCTGAGTGATACCTCCGGCTTCCCCGGCAATCACATTCGAATTGCGAATATAGTCGAGCAATGAAGTTTTACCATGATCCACGTGCCCCATCACGGTCACGACAGGAGGACGAGATGTCAAATCTTCTTCCCTATCCTCTTCTTCATGAATAGCCTCGACCACCTCGGCACTTACATATTCGGTCTTAAAACCGAATTCTTCCGCAACGATATTGATCGTCTCGGCATCAAGACGCTGATTGATCGACACCATCATGCCGATACTCATACAGGTAGCGATAACCTCGTTCACCTGAACATTCATCATCGAAGCCAAATCGTTTGCCGTAACAAACTCCGTCAGCTTCAACACTTTACTTTCAGCTTCCTCCATTTCGGCGAGCTCACGTTCGCGATTCGAGAAAGCCTCGCGTTTTTCTTTACGCCATTTAGCCGATTTCTTCTGTCCTTTTGTATTATTGGTAAGGCGAGCCAATGTCTCTTTTATCTGCTTTTGTACATCTTCTTCGCTCACCTCGGCCTTTATAGGACGTTGTTTTTGTTTATTCGGTCTATTTCCTCCGTTATTTTTACCATTTCCTCCACGGGAGGGTTGTCCACCCATCGATGAAATGCTTTTCGATATATCTACCTTTTCTTTACTGATTCGTTGACGCTTCCTACGTTCACCACCTTGCTGATTAGCATCGTCACCGCCGGCAGCCTTGTGTGATTCTTGTCTCTGTTTCTCTTTACTCTCCCGTTCTTTACGTTTTTCCTCTTTCGTCTTTTTCTTCGGACGAGTCTGTTGATTCAACGCATCGAGATCTATTTTACCGACGACATTGATATTCGAGGTAAACGCCGGACGATTAATGGTAAACACCTCGTCTTCATGGGATTCCTCAACTCCCTTTTCTTCTTTAACCTCTTGCTCGACAGTCTCCTCTTTTACTTTCGGTTCAACTATTTGAGGTTCTGGTTGCGATTGAGAGCCAACCTCTTGTTTAGGTTCGGCGACCGGCTTATTCTCTTCTTCGGCAGGCTTCACTTCTTCACGGGCCGACACCGCCGGCTCTGGTTTTTCCTCTTTCGTTTTCACTTCGACCTTGTTCTCCTCCGATTTAACCGGCTCTTTTTTCTCTACCGGACTTTCCTTTTTATGTTCGGACGACTTCGGACGATTCAACGCGTCGAGATCTATTTGACCGACCACTTTCGGGCGTTGTGTCTCGGGAATAATTGTTTTCAGCTCCTTCGGTTCTTCCTTTATTGCCGATGAAGAATTCCCCTCCTCCGATTCGGTAGCCGATGTCGCCTTGCTCTTTTCCTTATGACGTTCAAGACTAATGCTCTCCGATTCGAGTTTCAAATTTTTGTCCTTACTGAACTCCTTGACAAGCAGTGCATACTGTTCGTCGGTTATCTTGGTGTTAGGGTTAGCTTCAACCGTAAAACCTTTCTTTTGAAGAAATTCGACCGCCGTCTGAATTCCTACATTCAAGTCTCTTGCTACTTTATTTAACCTTATCGACATACTCAGTTTTAGTTTATAAATAATGGAAGAATTAAAGATGCCTCCGACAAAGGCACAAAGACCGCATTGTATCGGTCCCGAAAACGGATTACTCTTCAAACTCCGCTTTCAAAATAGCGAGAACTTCGTCCACGGTGTTCTCTTCGAGGTCGGCTTTCTCGATCAATGTTTCACGAGGCAACGCAAGCACACTCTTCGCAGTAGCGCATCCGATACCTTTCAAGGCCTCGATCACCCAGTCGTCGATTTCGTCGCTGAATTCGTCGAGATAAATATCCTCCTCTTCTTCCTCGTCTATATCTCTGTAAACATCGATATTGTAACCCGTAAGCATGCAAGCCAGCTTAATATTCAAGCCACCTTTACCGATAGCCAACGAGACCTCTTCGGGTTTAAGAAACACCTCTGCTTTCTTCTCCTCTTCATTCAACCGGATCGAAGAAATCTTGGCCGGACTCAAAGCGCGTTGTATAAACAGAGATGGATTGGCCGTGTAATTAATGACATCGATATTTTCATTGCGCAATTCCCGGACAATACCATGTATACGCGAACCTTTCACACCCACGCAAGCTCCTACCGGATCAATACGATCGTCATACGATTCAACGGCAATTTTAGCACGCTCTCCCGGAATACGGGCAATCGCCCTTATCAAAATCAAACCGTCGTGAATTTCGGGCACTTCGAGCTCGAAAAGACGACGAAGAAATTCATTGGACGTACGGGATACCAAAATTTTAGGATTGTTGTTCTTGTTATCGACTTCCAACACGACAGCCCGCACGGTCTCACCCTTCCGGTAAAAATCCGAAGGTATCTGTTCGGCTTTCGGCAACAGCAACTCATTACCGTCGTCATCGATCAACAACATCTCCTTTTTCCAAATCTGGTAAACTTCGGCACTTACCAACTCGCCTATTTTATCTTTATATCTATTGTAAATGGCATCTTTTTGCAAATCGAGAATCTTCGAAGCCAGCGTTTGGCGCAAGTTCAAGATAGCTCGACGACCGAATTTCTCGAAATGCACCTCGTCGGTCATCTCCTCGCCGACCTCGAAATCGGGGTCGGTTTTCCGAGCCTCCGACAAAGAAACCTGCAAATTACTGTCGGTCACCGCTCCGTCTTCCACAATCTCACGGTTACGCCATATTTCGAAATCCCCCTTCGTCGGATTCACGATTATATCGAAGTTTTCATCGGTCCCGAACATCTTTGCCAATACGTTGCGGAAAGATTCTTCCAGCACACTAATCATCGTAGTTATTTCGATGTTCTTCAACTCTTTGAACTCTGCAAAGGTATCGACCATGCTAACGGGTTCCTCTTTTTTTGCCATATTATTTAAATCTGATTAGATATTTTGTATATTTTACTTCATCATATCCAAAAGCAAGGTCTTCCTCGACCTCCACTTTTCGTTTACTGGTTTCGCTCTTTACTTTCTTGGTTATCGTCACGACAAATTTCTCCGAATCGGCACTTTTCAATATCCCCGAAAGTTTCATGCCGTTTTTGGTCAACAATTCCACTTCCTTGCCTATATTTTTCTTGTACTGCCCGAGGACTTTGAACGGAGAGGTAATCCCTGCCGACCCAACCTCCAATTCATAATCTTCGACATCTCGGTCGAGCTTCGATTCCAAAAAACGATGTAACGCCACGCAGCGATCTATATCCACACCCTCTTCGTTATCTATTTCCACGACAATCACATTATCGGGTTTTACTTGTACATCGACTACGAAACAGTCGCTTCCGGTCAACCCTTCTTCAACAAATGCCTCTATTTCTTTTTTATCTATCATAACGACTCTATGCAAAGAAAAAAACGAGGGGACATCATTGCCCCCTCTTCCATTCCAACCGCCACAAAGATAGCACAATATTATATAATACGCAACTCCACAGATTCCCTACGAACCAAAATAGGATAATTCGCACCTAAAATTTAAATATTTTTCAACAAATATATTCTTATTTAATATAATAAAAATGCGAAAGAACGCAATTGTTTCCGCAACAAAAGTTCTCTGCCCCCACAATAACGATTACACAAAGCATGAAATAATGGACTGTGATCCATATATTTTAGATGAGCGAGCTCATGGCAAATAACATAATCGATCAACTCTTCGGGTAGGTACATCAAATAAAACGACAACTGTATCTCTCCCCGACGGGTACAATGCCCCAACTTTCGCCGCCCGCGACCTATCGTTACCGAAACCACTGGCAACCCCAATCTCGACGAGATTTGATTCAGCCTCCGAGGTAAAACCTCTTGCGCTCTTCTGTAAACGAAACGACCCACTCCCCGCGACAACGTTTTCCGTACATTCGTCTCATTCAAATCGATTCCCGGAGGACAAAACACCTGTAAACAATCACCCTCATACCGAAATAAAAACTTATTCGACACACCCGGCAATAAACATATATCTCCTCCATAGCAAGGAATACTATCGCCCGTAGACAAAACTCGATTTTTCCGTATCGTCACGCTTCGAGACACCAACACCCTCAGTTTTTCACGGTTATCGTCCACTGCCGATTTCACCCGGTTTACAGCATATCCTTCCGGGCAAGTAATCTGCAAACCATTATCCTTTACTCTAAATATCAAACGGCACGCCCGACTATCCGAACGAATATAAATCTCCCCGAATTCCTCGTCTCGATAAACAAACATCTACTTTCTCCTTTTCCATTTGCGAAGATAATGGAATTGGAACACATGAACAAAATCGAACAAAAATGACTCAATCGATAATTAGTCGGGATATCGGCTTAATAGAAAATCAGAGGCGATTCTCTTTTAACTTCTCTCTTGTATTCACAGACAGATATGAAAAAGAATATTTGAAGCAGCATTATAAGTCCTCTTCCCTTCTGCGTCCCGCAGCCTTACGAGGTGTTTTGCAACGACAAAAATCGAAGCAGGGAAGAAAGCGAAATTCATACCAATCTCTCCCACTGTGTTACGCAGAGATATAGCGGGAGTGCTCGAAAAGCGGAAGAGCTAAATCAAGAAAAACACAAAAAGGTGTTAACGACAGAATACTATTATCCTCCTGCCCTGCGCACGCATATGCGATAGGGGAGAAGTGTAAAATCTATCCTTATACCAAAAAAGAGAATATTCCTTTAACCACCCCACCTATACCCTGTGGCATTGCAAAGCACTCACTCCTCCACTGTGTTTTGTAACGCAAAATATAGGGGAGGTGGCACGAAGTGACAGAGGGGTTAAATAAGAAGCTGTTTTAAATTTATTGAGAAATAATATTATCATTGCAGGCAGGTATGTTTTCCGGCCATATTGAGCCCCTGTCTCGGAATAAATTTAAAACAGCTTCTAAATATCCACAGCAGAGGAAACGCATCAAGGTATCAACACTCTCCCTCTGCTCATCGTAGATGAGATAGGGGGAGTGCC
>OJMK01002322.1_pt1 | contig 13306 bp, 5 predicted proteins | sample 1597201 | NCBI WGS metagenome assembly OJMK01 (sample SAMEA2452125, study PRJEB22498) | human gut metagenome | reverse complement strand
AAAACGGGAAACCGCGCCATAGGTGGGCTTCAGGCCAATAATACCGCAATAGGCGGCAGGCTCACGAATAGAACCGCCGGTATCACTGCCCAGGGTCAGTACAGCTTCGCCAGCCGCCACCGCCGCCGCAGAACCGCCGGAGGAACCACCAGGCACCTTATCCAGCCCATGGGGGTTATGGGTGATATGGAACGCCGAGTTCTCACAGGAGGAACCCATGGCGAATTCGTCCATGTTCATCTTGCCGGTCATCACATAGTCCACAGCCTTCAGCTTGGTGATGACCGTCGCATCATAGGGCGGCACAAAATTCTCCAGCATCCGGGAGGCACAGGTCGTTTTCAGGCCCTTGGTACAGATATTGTCCTTTATCCCCACAGGAATGCCGGCCAGCACGCCCAGCGTCGCATCGCCCGTACAGTCGGCGAAAAGCGGCGCTTCGAGCGTCGTCTCCTCCCCGGTTTCGATGTGGCGGACGATTACGGATTTTATCCGGCCGCCCTCTTTGTTCACCGCTACGGCGCGGCAGCTGGAGAACAGCTTCACGTTCTGCTCCCCGGCGATGAACGCACTTTTCTTCGCGTCCTCGTAGTTTTCGGCCGGCCGGGCGTTGCCTTCGCGCGAGTGGCCGAATTCGCGGATCATGCGGCCCAGTCCCTCGTTGGGGCCAAGCTCGATGACGCCGCCCAGATGCACGCGGACTTCGGAGCTGTTGTTGCCGCCCAGCACCGGGCGGTCGTTGACCAGAGCGACGCTGCACCCCAGCCGGGACGCCGCGGCCGCGGCGCACATGCCTGCGATGCCGCCGCCCACGACGACGAAATCGAACGATTCGGCGGTTTGCGGCGTTGCGGGGATGCCGAGCATCCGTTTGCGGAACGTAGCGAGTTCCGCGCTTCCGGACGGAGGGACGTCGCCCTCTTCGGTGGTGAAATAGACGGCGTCGCAGCGGCCGTCGAATCCGGAAAGGTCGGTCAGCGAAACGCTGACCGGACCTTTCCGGACGGAGACCTTTCCGGCGCACTGCCACATCCACTCGCTGCCCGTGCAGCCGAGCGTCGCGGACAGTTTCCGGCTGCCGACCCGGAGGGCGAACTTTCCGGGACCTTCCCCGTCGTACCAGGGGGCGACCCAGTTGAACGTCCGGACGTAGACCCGGTAGGTTCCCGTTTCCGGGAATTCGACCGTCGTCACGGCGTCCGCCACGGGTTTGCCCATGCCGTGCGCGATGAGGTAGGGCGAACCCATCTGGTCCATGAACTGCTGGTCCACGGCCCACCCGCCCTTGTCGCGGAAACTCTCGGCCTCGACCAGGACGCCGCTCCCGAAGGAGGCGGTGACGGACAGCAGCAGCGCTGCGGAAAGCAATGCAACCCTCTTCATGGTTTTTCAGGCGTTAGTTGATCTGTACTTCGTGCAGTTTCACCCAGCCTTCGGCCGTCTTTTCGTTGTTTACGGCGAGCTGGATGGCAGGCCGGTTCTCCTTCGTCGTGTCAACGATGGCGATGCCCCACGTGTATTTCCCCGCGGGAAGATCGACGGCCGGCGTTTCGAAGGTGTAGGAGAAGGGCTTGCTCTCGACCCAGGTCGAAGGCTCGCAGTCCTTGTCGACGAAGACCTTCTGCGCCTTGTCCGAAGCGTCGATCAAAGCGAAGGCCACCTTGTATTTGTAGTTCCACTGCGGCAGGTTGTTCGGGAAATAGCCCCAGCCCATGTTGCGCCAGCGCGAAGCGACCTTGACACGGCTGCCTGCGCTCACCTGGTCGGGAACGATCACCTGGTCGGGATAGAGACGGTAGCCGCCTTCGGAGACGAAGCGCTGCACGAGGCTGAAGGCATCGTTGAACCACGACTCGGTCTCCTGGCCGACACGGAAGTCCATCATGTTGACGCGGGCTTCGGCCGAGGAGTCGAATTCGCCCTGGCGGACATCTTCGGGGTGTCCCTGGCGGTAGCCGGCCGGGTCGTTCCAGTAGCTGTGGCTGCTGACGATATATCCGCCCTCCATGATGATGGGGACCTTGTAACGCCATTGTGCGGCGATTGCCTTCTCCCAGGTGCTGTAACCCCAGCTGGAGTTGTTCATGCCGAAGGCGTCGGAGCGGATGCAGTAGCCGTTGCTGATGGCCAGGGCCACGAGGCTTTCGCTGTTCGGGTTCGCCGTGCCCTGGCTCGTGGGATGGCCCAGTACGCGGTGGTAGTTGATCACCAGGGGAACCTTCGTGAAGTGTTTGGCGTAGAGCTTGGTGATCCAGTCGAGGACTTCGCGCTTCACCGTTTCCGTATTCTCATCGACAGCCGATACGTCGTCCTTGTTGTAAGCCACGCTGTGGCCCTCGCCCCACTTGCCGAGGCCGTAGCCGTCGATGAACGAGGTGTATTCCGGATCGTTGAACTCCTCGGCGAGGGCTGCGACGAACTTCTCGTAGTAGCGCTGGAAGATCGGGTCCTGCGGCATCGGGGTCTTGCGGTCGGGGTATTTCGGCTCCGACATCGCGTATTCGGCTCCGGCATCGTAGACGAACTGGGGCGTATTGGCGCCCTGGTCACGTCCGTCCACCACGACGCGGAAAGCGATGGGGAGTTTCAGCTCCCGGGCTTTCTGAACCAGTTTGTAAACCTTCGAATCGGGGTCTTTCCAGGCGTACTGCCCGTCTGCGGGATTCAGCACGGACCATTTCGTGCGGATATAGCAGGCCGAAGCGTAGTCCGCCACCCTTACGTTCTTTCCGAGCAGCGGTACGTAGATCTCCTTGTCGAAATAGGAGGGATCGTAGTCCGCGCTGACATACATCACCCAGCCGTTGAGCGGGTTGTGCAGCACTTCCGACTTGTTGTAGGCGGGCTTTACGGTCACACCGGCAACTTGGCCGCCTTCTTCGCCGCCGCCGTTGTCCTTCGAACAACCGCAGGAAGCGGCGCAAAGAAATGCTGCCAGAAGACAGCCGGTCATCAGATTTCTCATGTGTATCATGTTGCTGTTTTTACGATTGATTGTCGTTGTAATGGAATATTGCCGTATCTTCCTGTCGGCCGGAACCCAGTCTCCATTCCGATACGGCAATATTTTTCAGTCGTGCGGTCCGGCGTTATTTGTTCCGGGCCAGGATCGTTCCGTGACGCAGATCGAAGATCAGCAGGTCGGAAGCGGGGATCGTGTAATACGAGTCGCGCGTCGCTTTGTCTACACCTCCGTGCAGTTCGCCCTCCTTGCCGAGAGTCAGCGTGAGGTTCTGCTTCTTGCCTTCTGCCGTCAGCGGACAGGTGAAGCAATAGGCATTGTTCTGGTTGTAATCCTTATCGCCGACCGAGAAATTCTTGGCTACGCAGAACTTCATGCCGCTGGAAAGTTTCGTGCCGTTGTGCTCTTCGGCGTCATAGATCAGGATCTGCGGGTCGGCAAAGCTCTGCTTCAGGTTGAGTTTGCGCACGCCCCAGCCCGTACCTGCTCCGTAGGCGTAGAGATCGAGCACTTCGATCGTTGCCTCGGGATTGGCTTCCGCTCCGCTCGGGTGGAATGTGACGGACAGCGGCTTCAGGTCGGTCGCCGACGAGTAGATGCGCACCTGCTTGTTCTCCATGTCGATCAGCAGGCGGTAGTTGCCGGCGTTCGGGATATTCCACGAAACGGGGGTTTCCGTCATCTTCACGTCGACAAGCTCCCCGTCGCGGAGCGCGCCGTTGCCGTCGCTCGGAACGATGTAGTAGGTCTGGCCCTCCAGCTCGACGGGAATCTGCAACTCGCCGATGCTCAATTCGCCGTACCAGGCATAGAGGTTCGCATTCTCGACCGTCTTTTCGATCTCCGTCACGCTGCTGATGGCCGTGCCGGAAAGCGACACCTTGTCGGCATCGAAGACATCGACCTTGATCGGGGTTACGGTCACCTCCACGGTGCGCACTTCGGGCATTTCGTATGTGGGGCCGCCCGCATACTCCGCGATGACGCGGAACGCCAGCGTGAAGGTCTTGTTTACGGGCATTTTCCAGCGCTCGTTAGCCCAGTTGTTGATTTGCTCGGAGGTGTAGCTCCGGCTGAAGATGCCGTCGTCCTCGCTCGTCACGATGGCGGTGGATGAACCGAAGTTGTTGTTCAGCAGGTCCAGTTTGGTCGTGTAGGACACCAGATACTCGTCGGGCATCGGACGCGCGGGCGTCCAGTCGAAGGTCAGTACCGTAGCCGAAAGGTCGTTTTCGTCCAAAGCGATCTGGGAGGAGGAGGCGGTCAGCTCCAGAGTTTCCCGGACCGGGTCGCTGTCGTGTTCGTACGGGTCCCATTCACAGGCCCACTGGCCGAGTGCGAAAAGGGTCAGCAGCGACAGGTTGCATGCAAATTTTATCTTTTTCATAACTGTTTTTTTCGTGGTTGCTGATACGGTCCGGAATCTGCCGGACACATTCTTGTCTGATCCGCCCGGAGGCGGGGACGAAGGTTTTTAGCCTTCGTAACCTTCATATCCGGGATTCTGCGGGAAATTGCCGACATTCGCGTCGTGGATAGCCTGCGGAATGGGCCACAGCACGTGGAAATCCTGGATGAGGTCGCGCGCCTCGGGGTTGTACTTTCTCACGCGTTCGAGCAGCTTGCCCGTGCGTATCAGCGTGAAGCGGCGGCTCTCTTCGCCGTAGAGTTCGCGGATGCGCTCGTCGAGCAGGAAATCCATCGTCATCTCCTCGTCGGAAACGTCGGACACTTTGGCGCGGCGGCGCACTTCGTTCACGGCATCGGCGGCCTTATCGGGCATGTCCTGACGCAGGTAGGCTTCGGCCAGCAGCAGGTAGGTCTCGGCCAGGCGGAATTTCATGCGGTCCTTGTATGCGCCGGTAAGCTGGAGGTTTTCCTCCTTACCGAAGAAAAATTTCTTCAGCGCCGGGAAGAGCTGGGCCTGCGACCACGATTTGTCGTCGATGGGGCATTTTTGTCCCAGCTTGTTGGGCGTCAGCGGGTTGTTGTAGTACCAGTTGCGCTTGATGTTGTACTCCGAGTTGCGGATGTCGCCGTCTTCGAAGATGCCTTTTTCCTGAATATCGGGGAACCCCTCCTTTTCTCCGGCCGTCGTGGCGTTGGTTCCCTTGACGCCGATCCACCACTTCAGCGGATAGATCTGCGCCAGGCCGCGGCCGCCGAGCGAGTCGGCCAGTGCGAATCCGTCGATGGCGTGGTACTGGGGATTCCAGGCGCGGCGGGTCCAGTCGTCGGAATTCGTGCCGCCGCCGACCGTGTTGTACTGAAACTGCATGACCCAGATACCCTCGGTGTTGCCGGCCGAACGGTTCTGATTGTTTTCGACGAACATGTCGCTGAAATAGTCGCCGGGATCGTTCTTGGCGTTGCCGAAGCGGCTTTTCATCAGACTGTAATACGGGCAGTCGATCACGTCCTGGGCATTCTCCTCGGCCAGCTTATAGTCGCCTTCGGCGCCGCGCAGCAGGTACATTTCGCTCAGCAGGTGGCGTGCGGCCCACGTCGTAAGCTTGCCCTCCTTCACGTTGTCGGGATTGTCGGGAAGGTACGTCTTGGCAAATTCCAGGTCTTTGATGATGTTGCCCAGCACCTCGATCTTGGGATCGCGCGAGAACGAGAGCAGGAAGGGCTTCTGGATGGTTTCGACCCAGGGCACGTCGCCGTAGAGGTAGACCAGCGTGCGGTAGGCGTAAGCCCGGAAGAAACGGGCTTCGGCCTGGTAAAGCTGTTTGTCGGTGGGATAGTCCCAGTTGTCGTTCTTTTCGGAATAGATCAGCAGTTCGTTGGCCGAAGCGATCAGGTTGTAGGCCCAGTTCCAGTACGAGCCGACGAAAAGCGTCGACGGGTTGAGCGTCATTTCGGCGAACGGAACCAGCGAACCGTCGCGGACGGTTCCCATGCGGCAGAGGTCGGTCGAAATCTGGAGCACCTCGTAGGCGCAGGCGCCGTTGTGCATGAAAGCGCCGTTTTCACCCCAGGTGTTGTATTCCGAGCGGGCGATGGCGTAGAGCCCCGTGGCTCCCACCTCGAAGCCCAGTGAACTGGTGTAAGTGTTGTCGGGGGCCAGCGAACTTTTCAGATCCTCTTCCAGGAAGGAGGTGCAGCCCGCAGCTATCGAGAGGATCGAACTCGCGATGCCGATCTTGATATAATTCATCGTTTTCATAGTCAGGTCTTGATTAGAAGGTTAAGGTTAATCCCAGTACGTAGGAACGGGCGGTCGGGAACGATGCGAACCAGGTGTTGTCGTAGTTCAGCATCTGGCGCATGTTGGAGAAGGCGCAGACGTTGTTCACGCTGAAATTCACGTCGATGGCGCTCAAGCCGATCCGGCGGACGAATTTCTGATTGACACGGTAGCCCAGCGTGATGTTGCGCAGCTGCACGTAGTTGAGCTTCTTGTAGTAGCCGTGGCTGAAGGAGGCCTGGTAACCCGGCGAAACGACCTCTGCGTCGGGGGTCTCCGGCGTCCAGTATTTCACGCCGTGGATGTAGTTGCCCGAACCGAACGTATACGAGGAGATGTTGGCCACGTTGTCCGTCATCCACTTGCCGAAGACGCCGTTGAACAGGAACGAGAAATAGAAGTCCTTGTAGGAGAAACGGTTGCCCATCGACATCGTGAAGCTCGGCTGTTTGCTGCCGATCACCTTGCGGTCTTTGGAGTCGATGACGCCGTTGCCGTCGACATCCTCCAGTTTGGCGGCTCCGGGCGTGGCTCCGGTCTGGTGGGCCACCTCCTTGCCGTCCTTGTCGATGAACGTGAACTCGTCGCCTTCCTGCCAGATGCCGATCATGTTCCAGTCGTAGTAGACCGACAGCGGCTGGCCGATGAACCACTTGTTGTTGATGTCGTCTCTGCCGTCGCCGCGCAGCGCGACGATCTTGTCGCGGTTGAGCGAGAAGGTGAAGTCGGTCTCCCACCTGAAATCCTTCTTGCGGATATTCTGCGAATGGAGCGTCAGTTCGATACCCTTGTTGCGGGTCTGGCCGACGTTGTAGAGAATCTTGCTGTAACCGTTCATAATGGGAACGGTACGCGACATCAGCAGGTCGTGCGTGTTGGAGAGGTACATGTCGATCGTACCGCCCAGACGGCCGTTGAAGAACTGGAAGTCGATACCGAGGTTGGCCGTATAGGTGGTCTCCCAACGCAGGTCGGGATTGCCGATACCGTCGCTCGGCAGGTAGGCCGAGTTGGCGGCGTCGCTGTTGTCGCCCCAAATATATTTGACACCATTGGTCGAGTAGAGACGGTCGAGCGACTGATAACGTGAAATGGCGTTGTTTCCGTTGGCGCCGTATGAGAGGCGGATCTTCAGCATGTCGATCCAAGAGGCGTTGTCCTTGATGAAGCTCTCCTCGCCGAGATGCCAGGCAACGGCAGCCGAGGGGAAGAAAGCCCATTTGTGGTTTTCAGCGAAGGCCGAGAACGAGTCGGCGCGTCCGGTGAGTGTCAGAAGGTATTTGCTGTTGAAGCCGTAATTCACACGGAACATGCCCGAAACGAAGTTCTCTTTCCAGAAAGACGAACTGATGGCGATCTTGTTCTCGGCGCCGTCCATCCGGTAGAAACTCGAGTCGTCGTTTACGAAGCCTTCGCCGCTTTGCGAAGCGGCTGTATACTGGGCCTCCTGCATGGAGAAGAGACCTGTGAAGTCGATGTGATGTTTGCCGAAATTCCGGTCGAATTTAAGCACGTTCTCCCACGTCCAGTCCGTCGTGTGGTTGTTGGCCAGCTCGGCGCGGCCGTCGACTTTCTTACCCGTTACGGTGTTGCGGCCGTAGTAGGTTCCGTTCATCTGGCTGCGGTAGTTGTAGCCGAACTGCGACCGGAAAGAGAGCCCTTTGACCGGAAGTTTGAGATCGAGGAACCCGTTGGCCATGAAGTTGCGGCCCGTGCGTTTCTGGTCGGCGTTGACGTCCTTCATCGGGTTGGGCAGGTTCGAGTAGTCCATCGGCTCCTCGTAGTAGGCGCCGGTCTCGTCCCTGTAGATGCCGTAGGGGCTTTGCTTGATGGCATGTTCGAGGTTCGGCGTCGCACCGCCGGTCTCACGGTTCACGAACTGCGTGGTGAGACCTACGGACAGCCAGTCGTTCATTTTCTGGTTGATGCTGGCATAGACGTTCGTGCGCTGGTAATTCGAATTGTAAACCACGCCGGGGTTGTCCAGGTAGGAAACCGAGGCCATATAGGTGGTCTTCTCGTTGCCGCCCTGGAAGCTCAGCTGGTGGTCCATCGTGAAGACCGTGCGGAAGACATAGTCCTGCCAGTCGTTGGTGATGCCCTTGGCGTAGTTTACCTTCTCGCTGGCGCTGATAATCGAACCTACCAGCGGATCGAGCTGCTCGCCGCTGTAATTGTTCTTGAGCCGGCCCATGTCCTGCTTGAGGCGGATGAACTCGTTGGGACCCATGGTTTCGATGCGCTGCATCGGCTCGGCGATGGCGAGCTTCGTTTTGTAGGTGACATGGAATTCGCCCTGCGAACCCCGCTTGGTCTGGATCAGGATGACGCCGTTCGAGCCGCGCGAACCGTAGATGGCCACGGCCGACGCGTCTTTCAGCACCGACATGTTCTCGATGATGTTCGGGTCGAGGTCGGCCAGTCCGCCCGAGTAGGGAATGCCGTCGAGAATGATCAGCGGGTCGTTGCTGGCCGTCAGTGAGTTCTGGCCGCGGATCAGCAGGGTCTGGTTGCTGCCCGGCGCTTCGTTGCCGGTCGTGATGTTCAGACCGGCGACCTGGCCGACCAGACGGTCCATCAGGTTGTTAGTCGAGACCATTTCCAGCGTCTGTTTGCTGACGACGGCGAGACCTCCCGTGAGGTCTTTCTTTTTCTGCGTACCGTAACCCACGACGACCACTTCGTCGAGGGACTGGGCGTCTTCGGTCATCGTCACGTTTACGACATTCGATGCGCCGAGTTTCACTTCCTGGTCGGTATAGCCCAGACAGGTGAAAAGAAGCGTCGAGGATGCGGGAACTTTGATTTCATAAACACCTTGCGTATTGGATACGGCTCCGTTGTTGCTTTTGCCGTCCTTTATCACGACAACGACTCCCGCCAGCGGGGCGCCGCTTCCGTCGGTGATTTTACCGGTTACTTTGACGTCGTTCTGCTGGGCGAACGACGGTGTTGCAGACAGCAGGAATAAGAGGGAAATTGTCAGGCTGCCTATAAGCTTTTTGTACATGCTCATTATCATAAAAGGTTTCTTTTTGGTTAGTGCTTGTATCTCCGTTATAAAGGGATTGTCTGGAGGGGCGGGAGACACTTCGTCGCCTGGTGTGGTTTTCCGATCATCTTTTCATAGGTTTCAGGTTTTAATTTTTTAAATTTTTTATGTATTTCAAAGGAAAAGCGGACGCCGGGGACTTCGGACCCCGTATTGCAAAGGTCAATAAAACGGGGCGACCGGATGGGCGTCGTTTATTCGGAAATGGTTCCATTTCGTACGGAGGGGTAAAAAAAAGGATCATATCCGGGCGCTGCGGGCGCTGCGCAGACCTGCGAAGAGTCCCGTCCGGACAAAATGAAACCTCCCTGCCGGTCGCGCGGGGCGACGGCGGGAAGGTTTCTGCGGGCAGATGCGGACGCTGCTCCGGCGGATACGAAAGCACGAGATATTCATAGCCGGTTCGGTCGGCTCCTTTCGTGCGGTTTGCGTCAGGATTTCTTCTTAAATTCGGATGGGGTCAGTTCGAAATGCCGTTTGAAACAGATGCTGAAATATTTGGGATTGGCGAATCCCGTCAGGACCGAGATCTCGGAGATGGTCAGGTCCGACTCCCGGAGCAGCTGGGCCGACCGTTTCAGCCGGACGTCCATGATGAACTCCTTGATCGACATGCCCGTGATGTCGTTGATCTTCTGGTAGAGGAGCGTGCGTCCGATCGACATGTCCGACACGAACGAATCCACGTTGTAGTCGCTGTTGTCCATGTTCCGTTCGATGTAGTTCATCGCCTTTTTCAGCAGTTCCTCGTCCATCGACGAAATGGTGATCTTCGACGGTTCGGCGATGTACTTCTTGCTGTAACGCTCCTTGAGTTCCTGCTGGCTGCGGATGAGGTTGGCAACCTGTTTGAGCAGGAAATCCATATCGAAGGGCTTGTCGATGAACACGTTGGCTCCGCATTCCAGTGCCTTGATCTTGTTTTCGGTGTTTTTGCCCAGAGCCGAAAGCATGATCACCGGGATATGGCTGGTCTTGATGTTCGAACGCAGCGAGCGGCATACCTCGAAGCCGTCGGCTTCGGGCATCATCAGGTCGGTGATGACGATCTGGGGGCAGATTCTCTCCGCTTTGGCGATGCCTTCGCTGCCGTTTGCCGCGGTGTATACGTTGTAGTGTTTCGACAGCCGTTGTTCGAGGTAGCTCCGCAGGTTGGGGTCGTCCTCGATGACCACGATGTTGCACGCCTTGCGGTCGTGCCGGTCGTTGGGAGCCATGACGTCGGATTCGGTCAGCAGGTTGTCGATTTCGGAGACCGTGTATTCGTACGATTCGGCGGCGCTGTCGGCCTTTTCGGCGTTGAGCGTGAAGGGCAGGACCACCGTGAACGCGACTTTCGAGTTGCCCGAACGGAGGGTGATGGTTCCGTTGAGGTTGCCGACCAGCTCCTTGACGATGGCCAGTCCCAGGCCGCTGCTGCTCTCGAATTGGGGACGGCGGTCGGAGAGGTGGTTGAACGATTCGAAGATGGCCTCCTTCTTGTCGTCGGGGATTTCCGCCCCGGTGTTGGTGACCGTGAAGGCGATGTATTCGGTGCCGGCGGCCGGCGGAGCGGACTCCGGGCGCTGGTCCTGCCGCGCCGGGTAGATTCTCACGCCGACATAGCCGTTTTCCGAGGCGTACTTGATCGCGTTGGAGAAGAGGTTCGTGAAGATTTTTTCGATCACGTCGTGGTCGAACTTGGTGTAGAAACTTTCATACTGGGAGTTGAAGCCGGTTTCGATCCCCTTCTTGTTGGCGTAGAACTCGAACAGCGAGAAGATGCTGTCGATGAAGCGGATCAGATCGCCCGGCTGGCGGTTCAGGGTGATCTTCTGGCTCTCGATTTCGCGGAACTGAAGCAGTTGGCTGATCATGCGCTGGATGCGCCCCACGTTCTTCTCGATCAGGTGCACGTAGGCATTGCCCGGCGCATTGGCGGGCAGGTGTTCCTTGAGCTGTTTCAGCGGGTCGACGACCAGCGTGAGCGGAGTTTTGAGGTCGTGGGAGATGTTCGTGAAGAAGTTGATCCGGGCCTGGGTCAGCTGCTTCATGTTCTGTTCCTTGATCCGCTCCAGTTCGAGCCGCTGTTCGAAAATCTTCTTGTTGGTGAAATACCGCCAGATGAAGTAGGCCACCGCCGAGAGCAGCGCCGCATAAACGAGGTAGGCCCAGCGGGAGAGGAAGGGCGAGGGGTGCACCCTGAAGCCGAGCGCCGAAACCTCGTCGCCCCACAGGCCGTCGTTGTTGGCCGCCTTGACCTCGAAGACATAGTTTCCGGCGGGCAGGTTGAAGAACTGCACCGCCTTCTGTCCCTGCGGCAGCAGGGACCATCTTTCGGAGTGTCCCAGCAGGCGGTAGGCATACTGGTTCTTCTCGGCGTTCAGGTAGCTGTTCGCCGAGAAGCGGATTTCGAAATTCGACTGCCGGTGCGACAGTTCGATCACGTCGCCCTCGCCTCCGCGGTAGGAGAGCGTGGAAATGGCTTTCTCCAGAGGCGAGTTCTTGGCGCCGGGCACGGCCGGCCGGCTGTTGATAAGCAGGTCCGTAAAATAGACTTTTGGCTTCTGGTCGTTGTATTTGATCTTTCCCGGGGTGAAGAGGATGAAGCCGTCCGTCCCTCCGAACAGCATTTCGCCTTTCGAGGTCTTGTAGCAAGCCCGCACGTAGTAGGCCCCGCAGCGGTTCGGGATGTCGATCTGCGATTTGCGGATCACCCCGTCGGTATGGTCGTAATAGTAAAGCCCGTCGTTGGTGCTGAACCAGACATCTTTCGAGGGGGTGTCTTCGAGGATGCCGAAGACTGTTTTGCCCTCTAGCCCTTCGCCGTTCCGGTCCCTGAAATTGACGTAACTGCCGTTGCGGCGCAGCAGGTTGACCCCGCCGCCACGGGTTCCGAACCAGATGTCGGAGTCGGAGGTGACGCAGTAGGAGCAGAGGTTGTTGACCGAATAGGGGGCCTCTGCGATGTAATGGCGCTTCAGAATCCGCCGTGTGGCGGGATCGACGACGTATGCGCCGTCGTGCCCGACGAGCCACAGATCGCCCCGCTCGTCGTGGAACAGCGTTTCGATATGGATGCGGACGGCGTTTCCCTGTGCGTCTGTCAGCCGGACCGTCTCCACGCGTCCCGTACTCGCATCCTTGTACATCAGCTCGGCGTCCGGGTCGGTCAGCCAGATGCCCCGGTCGCCCTCCTTGGCGAAGTCATAGACGCTCAAAGGCTGTCCCGAGGCCGGATGGTTCATGTGCAGGTCGGAGAAACGTCCCTGCCGTTCGTCGAAGACCCGCATTCCGCCGTTGAACGCCGAGACCAGCAGCCTGTCGTTTCCGTCGTGCCACAGCTTTTTGATCATGTTCGACGTCAGGCCGCAGCGGCTCTCCTGCGTGTAATAGACGAACCGGCCGTCGCGGCGGTCCCAGCGGTTAATCCCCCCCCCTCCGTTCCGATCCAGAGATTGCCCTCCGAATCCTCTTCGAAACAGCTGACGATGGGATGGTTCAGCCCGCCCGGCGTGGCTTTGAAATAGTCCACGCCGTTGTCCGCGAAGGTCATGTAGGCCAGTTTGCCGCCGTATGTGCCGACCCATATCCCGCCGTCGGGATCGGGGAAGATCGACCATACCGAATTGTTGGGCAGGGAGTAGGGATAGTGGAGGTCGGAACGCAGCAGCTGCGTGCTGGCGGTAAGCGGCTCCAGCAGCAGCAGTCCCGATTGCGTCGCTACCCAGATGATGCCCTGCGAATCGAGGTGAAGCTCCTTGGCGCCGGCGGATTTCTCGTATTCGAGCGGCAGTCGGAAATACCGTCCGATCCTGCCGTTGCCGTCGCATTCGTAGAGCCCGTCCATGAGCGTGAGGACATATACCGACCCGTTGCACTCCATCACGTCGCGGATCACGCAGCTGCCGCCGCCGACGGATGCGAAGAGGACGTATTGCCCGGTCTCCCGGTTCAGGCGGTAGAGATCGCCGCCCGACGCGGCGTAAACGTACTCTTTCGTGCACACCAGCGTCAGCGTCCGCCCGGGTGCGGACATCTCCGGAGGCATCGGATAGCGGGTCACGGCGGGCAGCCGTTCGGGGCTGAACGATTCGATGCCGTTGTTGCGGATCAGCCATAC